>Ga0247825_10001269_pt1 | contig 16503 bp, 17 predicted proteins | sample 13C_Vanillin_Day_FD_194413 | JGI IMG/M metagenome (GOLD analysis project Ga0247825, IMG submission 194413) | Soil microbial communities from agricultural site in Penn Yan, New York, United States - 13C_Vanillin_Day48 | ecosystem: Environmental > Terrestrial > Soil > Agricultural land | place... | reverse complement strand
GGATGTTACTGCGTCACTTCTTCACCAGCCTCAATTGATTTCCAGCTTGCGCGCCTTGATGACCTTGGCCCAGCGCGCCGATTCCTCGCGGATTGCCTTGGCAAAATCGGCGGGCGCGTTGCCAACCGGCGCCATGCCGAGATCGTCGAAGCGCTTCTTCAGGTCCGCGGCCTCCAGCGCCTTCGCCGTATCGCGGTAGACCTTGTCGATGACCGCGGCCGGCGTGCCGGTCGGCGCCATCAGTCCGAACCAGCCCAGGTTCTCGAATCCGGGAAGCGTCTCGGCGATGGCGGGCACGTCTTTCAATTGGGGCGAGCGCTGCTTGCTGGTCACGCCAAGGGCGCGCAACCGGCCCTGCTGCACGTAGCCGATCGCGGCGGACAGGTTCGGAGTCAGGAAGATGATCTGCCCCGCCATGAGATCGACCAGCGCCGGCCCTTCGCCCTTGTACGGCACGTGAACGGCGTTGATTCCGGCCGTGAAGACGAAGTTCTCGGCGGCGAGATGCGTCTGGGTTCCGATGCCGGCCGAGCCGAAAGTAATCGTGCCCGGCTTCGCCTTGGCGAGCGCGATCAGCTCCTTGATGCCGCGCGCCGGGAAGGTCGGATGCACCGCCACGATCTGCGGTCCGCTCGCGACGTTGGTGATCGCCACCAGGTCCTTTTCCGGGTTCCAGTTGAGCTTGCGGAACATGTGCTGGTTCGCGCTGACGACCGAGCCCGAGGTCATGAACAGCGTGTAGCCGTCGGGCGGCGACTTGGCGGCCAGCTCGCCGCCGATGTTGCCGGACGCGCCCGCGCGGTTGTCCGCCACCACCTGCTGGCCCCACGCCGCGGTCAGCTTCTGCGCCAGCAGGCGCGTGACGATGTCGGTCGCGCCGCCGGGCGAGAACGGCACGATGATCCGCACCGTCTTCGCGGGATAGGTTTGCGCGTGGGCCGCGAACGGGGCCAGTGCCACGGCTGAGAGTGCGATCCATTTCGCGAAATGCATGATTTCCTCCGGGTTATAGGTATGGGATTGCGATTGTCCGTCTACCTTACTCCAGGCCGCTTCGCCGTATCAAGGTTACAGTTACAGTCCGCTCGCCTGCGCCATGAGCCCGCGCAGCTCGCGGCGCAGGCGATCGCGCACGGCGCGGTACGCCGGGCGGCCGATGACGTTTTGCACCTCGTACGGGTCGCGCTCGAGATCGTAGAGCTCGTCGAGCTCGCCGCGCTTGCCGCGGTTGACCCAGTGGATGTACTTGTGACGATCGGTGCGCACCGCCTTGTAGGTCATGCTGACGAGCCAGGGATAGGCGTTCTCGGCCCAGTATTCGATCAGGAACGACTTACGCCAGCCGGCGCCGCTTTTTCCCCGCCCTCGCGCGAACAGCGGGACAAGCGAGCGCCCCTGTATGTGCGGACCGGGCCTGCCGCCTGCGAGCTCCAGTACGGTCGGCGCGATGTCCTGGCACAGCACGAGGTCCTTCACCCGCGAGCCGGCCTTGACGCGCCCCGGATAGCGCACCAGAAAAGGCGAGCGTATCCCTTCCTCGTAGGCGAAGCGGCGCTCGGGGCCGATGCAATGCTCGCCGAAAAAATAACCGTTGTCGCCCAGGAACAGAATGAAAGTGTCGTCGAGCTGGCCGGTTTCCTCCAGCGCGTCGAATATCATGCCCACGCCCTCGTCGACCGCGGCCATCATGGCCGCACGCAGCCGGATCTCCTCCTGCTCCCCCGAGTGAATCGCGTCGAGCAGCTCGCGCGACTCCGGCCGCTTTCTCAGCTCGATCGCCTCGGCCCATGCCGGCTTCTGCTTCACGACCACCTCCGGCGGGAGCATGTTCGGCTTCTTCGGGAACACGCAGCCCCGGTAGAGATCCCGATGGCGTTCTGCCGCCACGTAGCCGTCCATCTTGAACGTGCCGTCGGCGGCCTGCTCGGCGTCGGGGTGCACGGCCTTGTGCGCAAACCACAGCGACCACGGCTTCGTGTGCTTGCGCTTCACGAAATCGACCGCCATCTCGTTCATGATGTCGGTGATGTAGCCCGTGCGCTGAACGTAGCTGCCATGCTCGTTCAGCTTGGGATCGTTCAGCCGGCCATGCCCGTCGTAAGCAACCCAGTAGTCGTAGCCCGGCCGCGGCTTGCCGCTGTTTCCCATGTGCCACTTGCCCAGGTGGGCGGTCTCGTAGCCCAGCCGCTGGAGCTCGAGGTGGTAATTGGGTATGCGAAAGCTCGCGAGGTCGCGCGCCACGTTGTCGATGATGCCGTGGCGGCTGGCGTACTGGCCGGTCAGGATCGACGCACGGTTGGGCGAGCAGATCGGCGTCGTGTGAAACGCCCGATCGAACAGCGCGCCCTCGCGCGCGAGGCGGTCGATGTGCGGCGTTTTCATGTAGGGATGGCCGCCCGCGCCGAACTCGTCGAAGCGCAGGTCGTCGACCAGGATGATCAGGATATTGGGCCGCTTCGCCATGCGCGTCTCTCTCAGGTCAGGTTGAGCAGGAACGCGAGCGCAACCGCCAGCGTGACGCCGGCAGCGGCGGCGAGCAGGCTCTTGTGCCAGTCGCGCCACGCGAGAAACTCGAGCGCAAGCAGCCTCACTCCTCCCGCCATGTGCGCGGCAAGCAGCAGCACCAGCGCCGTTTCCGCGAATTTCACCAGCGGCTGGTCGCTCCAGCGCAGGAACGACTCGAGCTTCTCCTCGCCGCGCAACGCCTGCCCCAGGGCCCAGAAGTGAAGCGGCAGGAACAGCGCCAGCAGCACGCCGGACGCGCGGTGCACGATGAAGGCCCAGTAGGCGGGATGGTTGCGCGCGCGAAAGTCGTTCTTCATTCTGCTTCCGTGACGAGATGCGGGTGACGAGATACGAGTGACGAGATACGGGTGACGTGATTCGGGCAACGATCGAAGATCGTCCCGTGGTCAAACGTCCCGTCACCCTTAGTCGTCACCATTACCTCGTCACCCTTAATCGTCACTATTTCAAGTAAAAACGGCGTAGACGGCGCGGAAACCCCATATCGCCAGCGTGAGGGCCATCGCCATCACGGCGACGTTCAGACCGCTCCCGCGCCAGTTGAAGGTCTCGGACAGGAAATTGCGGAAGCCGATCGGAGCGTGCACGGCGACCGCCGCCACGAACAGCGCGTAGAACGCCGCCCACGCCACGTTGCCGCGGGTGCGGCCAAGGATCTCGGCAGCGGACAGGCCGTTTCTCACCGCGTAGATGATGGTGACGAGATGGACGATCACGCAGATGGCCAGCACGAACGCGCTGATGCGCTGAGCCGTCCACAGCAGGACTTGCGTTCGGACGCTCACGAGCGCGCTCCGCAAGTCCCGAAGGATGAGGGATGAGGGATGAGGGATGACACCCGCAGCGCGGGAGTCAGAACCAAGTCAGCCTTCATCCTTCCTCCTTCATTCTTCCCAGATCGCCCCGAAGTGCAGCGGCCATCGCTGCCCGCTTCAATCCCGCGATGGCCGCTGTCGGGGAGATCTGCTTGGGGCAGCGCTCGCTGCAGCTCATATGGGTGTGACAGGCGTGACAGCCAGCGTCGCCCGCGACCGCCGCGAGGCGCGCCTTGTTGCCCGTCTCGCGCGCGTCGTTCACCAGTGTCCACGCGCGGTTCAACGCCGCCGGCCCGAGATACGCGGGGTTCCAGGCCACGACGTCGCAGGAGCTGTAGCACACGCCGCAGCCGATGCACTCTATTCCGGCGTCGGCAAGCTGCCGCTCCACCGAGCCCGGCTGCACGTGCTCGAAATCGTCGCGCCGCGTCCGGGCGCCCTCGAACCGGCCATGCGCTTTTGCCCACTTGTCGAAGAACGGCACCATGTCGGTGACGAGGTCACGCACGATCGGCAGGTTACCGAGCGGCGCGATCTCGAGCTGGCCGTCCGTCGCGACCTTGTCCACGTGCGTGCGACAGGTCCAGCGCGCGCGCCCGTTGACCGTCATCGCGCACGAGCCGCACATGCCGACCCGGCACGCGAACCGGTAGGCGAGCGTGGAATCCAGGTGACGCTGGATATGCGTCACCACGTCGAGCACGGTCTGGCTCTCCAGGCGCGGCACCTCGAACGCCTGGAATGCGCCGGACTCGCCGCCGCGCCAGACGCTGACTTTGAGAGTACCCATCAGTGCGCCGCTGCGGCCTTGGCGGCGGTCGCGCGCGAGACCACCGGCGCCGCCAGCCGCTCGATCATGACGTTCACGCACGCCGGCTTGCCGGACGCTGCGGCGCGCTCAAGCGCTCCGGGGAGATCGGCCGCCCGGACCACATGCTCCCCGTGGCCGCCCAGCGCGGCGACGGCCAAGTCGTAGCGCGCAGGCAGGAGCTCGCAACCGTGCGCGCGCTCGCGGCCGTATGCCCGGAGCTGTATCTGGTGCTCGGCGTTCCAGCAGGCGTCGTTGCCCACGATCGCGACGAACGGCAGCCGCTCGCGCGCCGCGGTATCGAACTCGGCCATGTGGAAACCGAAGGTGCCGTCGCCCAGCATCGCGACGACCGGCGCGTTCGGTCGCGCGATGCGGGCCGCAAGCGCGAACGGCAGCGCCGACCCGATGGAGCCGGCGACGCCGTTGATGAGGCGCGTCGAGGCGGTAATACAGGCCTGCGCCCACTGGCAATATTCGCCGCCGTCGATCACCAGCACTGCTTCCGGCGAGCGCTCCACCAGCGCGCGCGCGGCACCGGCCACCTCGAGCGGGTGCAGCGGACCCGCGGAGGCCGATGCGATCCTCGACCATTCGACTGGCCGGTAGCGCACGGCCGCCTCGACCTCATCGGCCCAGGCGGAGGCGCCGCGGCGCGCCGCGCCGCGCGTGGCAAGCGTATCCGCCGCCGTCGCGGAATCGGCCGGCACGGCGAACGCGATACGATCCGCGCCCAGCGAACGGCGCGCGCGCTCGAGCGCGGCGGCATCCGGGTCGATCAAGCCGTAGCGCGCGCCGGCGGCGGCCGCGCCGAAGCGCAGCGAGTAATCGAGCTGCTTGCCGAGCAGCAAGATGAAATCGGCCTCCTTCAGCACGTCGGCGAAGGCGCCGAGCGTTGCGTCGTTCACGCCGCGCGGGCTCTCCATGCAAACGACCGGCGCGCCGGTCGCTTGCGCGAGCCGCTGCCGCGCCGCATGCGCATTGCCCATGACCGGCCCGACCAGAATGAGAGGGCGCTGCGCGCGGGCGATCTCCGCGATCGCGGCGTCGGCCGCCGCTGCCGTGAGTGGCTGCGCGTCGGGCCGGAACGCGGCATCTGCAACCGCGACCGCGTCGATCACTTTCTTCTCGAGGAGATCGAACGGCAGGCTCACGTGAACGGGCCCGGGCCGCCCCGAACGCGCGATGCGCATCGCGCGGGCGATGTCTTCGCCCAGCGCTTCGGCCTTTTGCGCCGTCCACGACGCCTTGGTCACCGGCGCGGCGAGTTCCGCCTGCGGCATTTCCTGGAACGAGCCGCGGCCCACCTCGGAAAGCGGCGCGCTGCCGGAGAGCATGACCAGCGGCGATTCGGCGGCGAGCGCGGTGTAGAGCGCGCCCACGCCGTTGGCGTGGCCCGGCCCGCCCGTCAGCAGCGCGATGCCTGGCTCGCCCGTGAGCCGCCCCCAGGCGTCGGCCATGTGCACCGCGGCACCCTCGTGACGAACATGCGTGATGGCGAGCCGCGCGTCGAGCGCGGCGTCATAAACCGGCATGATGTGGTTGCCGGACAGCGAGAAGAGCCGGCGCGTCCCGCCCTGCGCGAGGGCGCGGGCAAGGACATCGGCTCCTCTGAGACTCTGATTCATGGGTGACGAGGTGACGAAGTGACGGGGTGACGAGAACGCGGATTCGTCACTGCGTCACTGTATCACTCGTCACTGCGGTCAGGCCGACTCGTAGAGGCGGGTCAGCACGAACTCGCGATGCCCGAGCGCTTCCGCGGCGGTGAGCCGGCCGTTGCAGGTGCGCAGCATCACCTCGATCAGCTCGTCGCCGGTCTGGTCGAGATTCTTCTGGCGCTGCAGCAGGCCCGAGCAATCGTAGTCCATGTGCTCGCCCATGGTGCGCACGGTGCGCGGATTGGCGCAGAGCTTGATGACCGGGATGATCGGGTTGCCGATGACGTTGCCCTGCCCCGTCGGGAAAAAATGCACGACGTAGCCGGATGCGGCGCAGAGGGTAACCATTTCCGCGGCAGCGGACGACGAGTCCATGAACCAGAGGCCCGGCTTGGTGGGCTCTTCAGCCTTGTCGAGCACGCCCACGACCTTGCACTTCTTGCCGATCTTCTGGATGTTGCCGAGCGCTTTCTCCTCGATCGTGGTCAGGCCGCCGGCGATGTTGCCCTTGGTCGGCTGCGAGTCCGACAAGTCGCTGGTCTTGTGCCGCTCGACGACTTCCTGGTAGCGGTTGAACATGTGCATGAAGCGCTCGCGCACCGTGCCGTCCACGCAGCGGTCGGCGACGATGCTTTCTCCGCCCGTCAGCTCGGTGGTTTCGCCGAAGCACATCGTCACGCCCAGCGGATCGAGCTTGTCGAACGCGCTGCCCACGGTGGGATTGGCGCCGCAACCGGACGTCGTATCGGATTCGCCGCACTTGGTGGAAACCCACAGGTCGCTGATCGGGCATTCGGTGCGCTGCAGCTCGGACGCCCACTGCACGTACTCCTTGGCGACCTTGGAGGCGCGCAGGATGGTGTCGTGGTCACCGTGCAGCTCGATGCCGAACCCGGTGACCGGCTTGCCGGTCTTCGCGATGCCCTCGACGACCTTCTTTGCCCATTCCGACTCGATGCAGATCACCACGACCGCCGCAACGTTGGGGTTCGCCCCCGCGCCGATCAAGGTGCGGAAATGAAGGTCAAGGTCGGCGCCGAACTGCAGGCGTCCATAGGGATGCGGAATCGCCAGCGTGCCCTTGACGTTGTGGGCGACGGCCTCGGCCGCCGCGTTCGACAGGTCGTCGACCGGCAGGATGAGGACGTGATTGCGCACGCCAACGCGCCCGTTCTCGCGGCGATATCCATGGAAGGTGGTCTTGGCTGAAATCATGGCTTGTCTTTCCTGAAGAGTGGTTGGTGGCTGGTGGCTAGAGGCTGGTGTTCGATTCGATCCACCATCCACCAGCCACGATCCACGGCAGTTCTTACCAGCGCTTGGTCTTGATGTTGTGCACGTGGGCGTGCTCGCCGACCTTGACGTCGGCAACCGCCTTGCCGATATCGAACCCGTACTTGATGACGGTGTCGCCTTTCCTGATTTCCTTGGTGGCGACCTTGTGACCGATGGGAATGTCGTTCAGCGCCTTGACCTTGATGGTGGAATCATCCTCCATCACCCAGCCGACAAGCTCCTGTCCTGACTTGATTCCCTCGACGACGGCGACGCCGACGGTGTCTTTCTTGTCGTGAACCAGTATGTGAATCATATGGACTCCTGCGCCATTGCTATTGGGATCGGCGAACCGCGGGCGGGGATGACGGCAGCGCGTTTCCCCGGAGTTCGACTGATGCTACCCGCCGCGTAGAATATGAGTCAACTATATGACTTCCAGTAACCAGGCCATTCGCCATCCACACGCCAACTCCTTGTACAAGGAAGTCAAAAACCGCCTGATGCGTGGTCTCGTGGCGGGGGAATGGAAGCCGGGCCAGCCGATTCCCAGCGAATGGCGGCTTGCCGAGCGCTACGACGTTTCGGTCGGCACCGTGCGCCGGGCAATCGACGAGCTGGTGGCGGAGAAGATCGTGCAGCGCCGGCAAGGCAGCGGCACGTTCGTCGCGGCGCATACCGAGGACCGTCAGCTCTATTACTTCTTCCACATCGTCGGCAAGAATGAAGGCAAGGAAGCGCCCACCCACGAGTTGCTGTCGTTCCGCAGCGCCAGGGCCGACCGCGAAACCGCGTCGCGACTGCAGATCGACCGGGGCGATCGCGTCTACCGTATACACAACGTGCTGAAGCTTTCCGGCAGGCCGGTGGTGTTCGACGAGATCACGCTGCCAGCGGCGAGCTTTCCGGAACTGACCAGGACGCTGTTCGCGGCGCGCGCGGGCACGATATATGGCCTCTACCAGGCGCGCTACGGCATCAACGTCATCCGCATCAGCGAGCGACTGTCGGCCGCGCGCGCGTCGGCGCGGCAAGCTGCGGGGCTGGCGATGCGCGAGGGCGAGCCGGCGCTACTCATCAAGCGCGTTGCGTACACGTATCACGACACGCCGGTCGAGTACCGCGCGAGTTGCGTCAATACGCGATGGCACGAATACCTGAGCGACCTGTGGAAGAACGCGCCGCCTGACGCAGCCGCGCCCTGACGCCAAGCGCCGTGAATCGTAAAACGTGAAACGCGTAGCGGCGTTTTCCGATTCACGATTCCCGTTTCACGGTTCACGAACAGCTAGAGCCGCGCCAACTCGCGGCGCGCGAGCTCGCGCTGGGACGCGTCCTTCGAATTGGCGATCACCCACTGGAATTGCGTCCGGGCATCCTCCCGATAGCCGGCTCGGGCCAGGTTCGTCGCGGCGGCGAGCCGCGCCTGCAAGGCCAGCGCATCGGTCACAGGAGATCCGTCGGGCAGCGCGGCGCGCAGAAAGTAGTCCGCCGCGCGGGCAAACTGCGCTGCCGATTCCGCAATGCCGCCGAGCGCGTTAAGCAATACTCGTGCGTCGTTGCCAGCGGCGAGCGGCAGCACGGCGGAAACCATCTCCTCGGCCGTGGCGGGCCGGCCGGCGGCGGCCGCTTCCCGGGACAGCGCGAGCACCCGCGCCGTCGCCGGACGCGATAGCGGCGGCGGCGATTTCGCCATGGCGCGCAGCATGGCAACGGCGGCATCCGCTGCGCCCGAGCGCCACTGCGCCTCCACCAGCCTGACCTGCCACTCCTGCGCGTCCGTTTTCGGCGGCGCGGCCAGTCCTTGCCAGAAACGAACGGCCAGGCCGGGACGATCGCGTTTCGCGGCGACTTCTCCGAGCAGGTGCCGCACCTTCGGATCGAGCGTGTCGACGGCAATGCCCGCGTCGCCGAACAGGTGCAGTGCGGCGTGATCGAGACCGCCCTGGTAAAGAGAAAACACCAGCTGGTGCTGGGCGTTGAAGCGCGTGTCGCTTTCCCGCCCGTTGCGCGCGAGGTAAGCAAATAGTGCCCTCGATTCAACGGCGTTTGCGCCGAGCCGGCGCGCGGCCAGGTCACTCCACGCCTTGTCGTCCCCCGCCAGCATCTGGCTGCGATTGGCGATCGCCTGCGCCCGGGCCTGGTAGGCCTGCCACAGTCCGCTCGCCTGCGCGGCGGCCGTGCGACCGTCATCTTCGCCCGCGCGATTGAGCAGGCGTTCCAGCGCTTCGATCCTGAGCGCCTCATCGCCCTTGCGTTGCGCCGCCTCCGCCAGGACCAGCCAGTAGCCCGCGGCGTCCTCCCTCTTTTGGCGCGGCGCGAGCCGCGCGCGCGCCTGGGCAATCGCGACATCGACGCCGATCAGCCCGGCCCTCAGCCGCAACCGCAGCTTGACCGCACTGGTGTCCGGCAGGCTCCCCAACCAGTTCACCGCTTCCTTGTCGAGACCAAGATCGAGCAGCGTCCCGGCGAAATAGCCGGCAACCGCGAGCTCGAGCGGCCGATAGTCCTGCTCGAAGCGCAGCATGGCATGGAAAGCGGCGTCGCCTTGCCGATCGGCGAGATAGCTGTCGATGACGAGAAGCCGCGTGCCGCGCGTCTCGGCTGGATCGGGCTCAAGCTGCCACAGCACCCGCGCGGCGTAGGCGCGCGCCCGCGCGCCCTGCCCCGTCGCCACGGCAGCGCGGGTGGCGGAAAGCAGGCACGAGCGCTGCAGCGCCGGCGGCACGTTGCCGGGCAGCGCCGCCGCACGTTTCAACACTTCGTCGTTGCGCTTGAGATCGACCAGCAGGGCAAGCCGCAGGGCCTCCCACTCGGCCCAGCGCGGCGCAGTGCTTTCGCGCGGCTGGAGCTGCTCGACGCGGCCGAGCGCGAGATGCGGCGCGCCGGAAGCTGCAAGGCCGCGCGCGGTCTCCAGCGCCGCGGCGGCACTAGCAAACGCGAGGCAGATCAACGCCAACAATATCCGCATCGTATTGACCTGATGTAGGGGTGCACGAGGGGAGCATCCCCGCGTTCCTCACCGCATCGACAGATTCTATATTCGGCGAGGGCCCGATGAATTCCAGCTGCAACAAAAAAGGCGGCTCGCGCCGCCTTTTTTTTGACCACCGGGCTTCTACTCTTTTGCTTCGCCCGTGGAGCCTTCCTCGTTGATATCGAGCCGCTCGCGGATGCGGGCCGACTTGCCGGCGCGCCCGCGCAGATGATAGAGCTTGGAGCGGCGCACGTCCCCGCGGCGCTTGACCTCGATGCTGGCGATCAGCGGCGAGTAGGTCTGGAAGGTTCGCTCCACGCCCTCGCCCGAGGAAATCTTGCGCACGATGAATGAGGAATTGAGGCCGCGGTTGCGCTTGGCGATGACCACGCCTTCGTAGGCCTGCAGGCGCTTGCGATCGCCTTCCACCACGTTGACGCTGACGATCACGGTGTCGCCCGAGGAAAAGTCCGGCACGTTCTTGCCGAGGCGCTTGATTTCCTCGGTCTCGAGTTGCTTGATGATGTCCATGTTCATGCTCCCGCTCGTGTTTCCGCTTTTGGTCTCGCTCATTTTCCCGCTCATTTTTCCGCTCATTTTTCCGCAATGTCCCGCTTGTATTCTTCCAGCAGCACGCGCTCCCCGTCGGTCAACGCGCGCTTCTCCAGCAAATCCGGCCGCCGCTGCCACGTCCTGCCCAGCGCCTGCTTCAGTCGCCAGCGGGCAATCTTTGCGTGGTCGCCCGACATCAGCACCGGCGGCACCGCCTCGCCGTCGTACAGCTCCGGCCGGGTGTAGTGCGGGCAATCGAGCAGTCCACCCGCGAACGAGTCCTGGCTCGCCGACTCCGCGTCGCCCAGCGCGCCGGGCAACTGCCGCACCACCGCGTCCATCACCACCATCGCCGCCAACTCTCCGCCCGAGAGCACGTAGTCGCCGATCGAGACTTCATCGTCGACCACGCGGCCGATCAGCCGCTCGTCCACGCCCTCGTAGCGTCCGGCGAGCAGCACCAGCCCCTGCAACGCCGCCAGATCCATCACCATCGAGTGATTCAGCGGCCGCCCCTGCGGCGACAGGTGGACCACCCTGCTCGATTTCACTCCGGCGCTCTTCTGCCGCAGCCGCGCCGCCTGCACCGCCTTCTCCAGCGGCTCCGCCATCATCACCATCCCGGGCCCGCCGCCGTAAGGCCGGTCGTCCACGGTGCGGTAGCTGTTTGCCGCGAAATCGCGCGGGTTCCACGGCACCAGCTCGAAAATCTTGCGCTCGCGCGCCCGTCCCGTCACGCCGCTCTCGGTGACGGCGTCGAACATTTCCGGAAACAGCGTTACGACGTCGAACTGAAACATCGCTGCCGTCTCAGTAATCCGCGTCCCAATCGACCTGGATGGTGCCGGATTCCAGGTCTACCCTCCGTATTACCGTCGCGACGAACGGTATCAACCGCTCGCGCTCGCCCTGCACCACCAGTACTCCGTTCGCGCCGGTTTCCATCATTCCCGCAACCCTGCCCAGCGGCACCTGCGCGGTATTCGCCACCGCGAGGCCGATCAAGTCGGCCCAGTAATACTCTCCGCTTTTCGCGGGGGGCAGCGCCGCTCTCGGCACTGCCACCGTCTTGCCGCGCAGCAGTGCCGCGGCGTTCCGATCCTCACAGCCGGCGAGCCGCGCGACCACCGCGCCGCCCTGCACTTTCGCATCCTCGACCGCGCGCTCCTGCCAGTCGCCCTCGCTCCCGATCCACCAGGTCCCGTAGGCAAGCAGGTTGGAGATTGCCGCGGTGTTCGGCTGGACCCTGACCCAGCCCTTGACGCCAAACGGGGCGCCGATCCGCCCCATTACCAACAGTCGCTCAGGCAGCCTTTGATTCACCGCGCTGCTTGATGAGGCGCGCCACGGTGTCCGAGAGCTGCGCGCCCTTGCTCTTCCAGTGCGCCAGGCGCGCATTATCGACGCGCAGACGCTCCTGGCCCGCAGACGCCTTGGGATTGTAAAAACCAATGCTCTCGATGAAGCGGCCGTCGCGCGCCCGGCGCGAATCAGCCACCACGAGGGTGAAGAACGGACGCTTTTTTGCGCCGCCGCGTGCCAGACGAATGACGACCATGAGTTTTGCAGCCCTGAAAAATGCGGAAAGGGCGTGATTTTACGCTAGTTTTTGCCCGCGTCGCAAGGTAAACGGCGAGCGGGGCAAGAGCGCCGGCCGCGAGATCGGATGAACCAGAAATACAACGTAAATATTTGTTTTAATTACAATTCTACTAATATGAGGCCGGATGCCACGCGCGGCTTGCGGTAACATGCCGCCTCCGCTTCGCCAGGAAACGCCCATGAACGCTCAACAGACCGCCGCGGAACACCTGAAAACCGCATTGAACGAGCGCTTCGGCGCTGACTTTGCCGCCGACGCCGCCCTGCCGGGCATCGAAGAGCTCGCGCGCATGGCCGAGCACCGCTCGCACCGGAAATTCTCGGACCGCGCGGTCGCGCCGGAGCTGCTGCGGCTGCTTTTCGCGTGCGCACTGTCTGCGCCGAGCAAGTCCGACCTGCAGCAAGCCGACATCGTGCACGTTGCGGACCGCGCGAAGGTAAAGGCAATCGCGGACTCGATCCCGGACATGCCGTGGATCGCGAACGCCCCGGTGTTCCTGGTGTTCTGCGGCAACAACCGTCGCATCCGTCAGATCGGCGAGTGGCGCGGCAAGCCGTTCGCCAATGAGCATCTCGATCACTTCATGAACGCAGCAGTGGACGCCGCGATCGTAATGACGACGTTCATCCGCGCGGCGGAAGCCGTGGGCATGGCCGCCTGCCCGATCAGTCACGTGCGCAACCACCCCCGGCAACTGAGCGACATGCTGGCGCTGCCGGAGGCGGTGTTCCCGGTGGCCGGGCTGTGCGTCGGCTACCCGGTGGAAGCCGGCCGTATCACCCCGCGCCTGCCGCTGGAAGTCACGGTGCACGCGGATCGCTTCGATGATTCCTCGGTCCGCGAGAAGATCGAAGCCTACGACAGGCGCCGCCATCAGTTGCTGCCTTTCCGCCGGCAACGCTACGCTGATCGCTATCCGGACGTGGCGTTCTATGGATGGACCGAGGAAAGGGCGCGCCAGTACTCGGTGCCCGAGCGCGCGGGCTTCGGCTCGTTCATCCGCAGCAGGGGATTCAGCTTGAAGTAGAACGGCGTGCGGTGCGCGGGGGTTGATGGTGCCGGCTCACCGGTCACCTCATCCCCGGGAACACGCCCTTCATGTTGCGCATCATCTTGGCGAGTCCGCCTTTCGCCATCATCTTCATCATCTTCTGCGTCTGCTCGAACTGGTTCAACAGGCGGTTCACTTCCTGCACCGTGACGCCGGCTCCCGCCGCGATGCGCCGCTTGCGCGAGGCCTTGATGATCTCCGGCTTCGCGCGCTCGCCCGGCGTCATCGAGTTGATGATGCCCTCGAGTCGGCGTATCGCCTTGTCGTCCATGCCCGGCGCGCTTTGCGCGAGCTGGCCGAGGTTGCCGGGCAGCTTGTCTGCGAGCGCGGAAAGCCCGCCCATCTTCTTCATCTGCGCCATCTGCTGCTTGAAGTCCTCCAGGTCGAAGTCCTTCCCCGACTTCACCTTCTTCGCGAGCTTCTCCGCTTCCTCGAGGTCCACGCTCTTGCGCACGTCCTCGATCAGCGAGAGCACGTCACCCATGCCGAGGATGCGCGAAGCCATCCGGTCGGGATGGAACGGCTCCAGCGCGTTCAGTTTCTCGCCGACGCCCGCGAACTTCACCGGCTTGCCGGTCACTTCGCGCACCGAGAGCGCCGCCCCGCCGCGGGCGTCGCCATCGAGCTTGGTGAGGATGATGCCGGTGAGCGGCAGCACGTCGGCAAATGCCTTCGCGGTATTGACCGCGTCCTGGCCCTGCATCGCGTCCACCACGAACAGCGTCTCCACCGGCGACACCGCGGCGTGCAGCTCGCCGATCTCGCGCATCATCGCCTCGTCGATCGCGAGACGCCCGGCGCTGTCCACGATCAGCACGTCGGCGTAGTGCTTGCGCGCGTGGTCGAGTGCGCGGGTCGCGATATCCGTCGGTTTTTCGCCTACGGACGACGGAAAGAATTCGGCTTCGACCTGCACAGCCAGCGTCTTCAGCTGCTCTATCGCCGCGGGACGGTAGACGTCGCAGCTCGCGAGCAGCACTTTCTTCTTGTGCTCGATCTTCAGCCAGCGTGCCAGCTTGCCCGCGGTAGTGGTCTTGCCCGAGCCCTGCAATCCCGCGAGCAGGATCACCGCGGGGGGACGGGTCGCGAGGTCGAGCGCGTCGTTTTTCTCGCCCATCAGGGCGACGAGTTCACGGTGGACCACCCCGACCGCGGCCTGGCCCGGCGTCAGGCTGCCGATCACGTCCTGGCCGAGCGCCTTCTCGCGTACCCGGTCGATGAAAGTCTTAACCACCGGCAACGCGACGTCGGCCTCGAGCAGCGCGATGCGCACTTCGCGCAGCGCGTCCTGGATATTGGATTCGGTGAGCCGCGCCTCGCCGCGCAGTGTCTTCACCACGCGTGAGAAGCGCTCGGTCAGGCCGTCGAACACGGGGTCAATAAATAGGGTTGGTGTACACTCGGAAAGTGCCTGAAAGTTTACCTTATTTGGTGAATGCGCTGCTCTACGCGGCGCTCGCTTTCCACGTCTGGCGCACGCGCTGGAGCCCATCGGGAAACCCACCCGCCGAGGGCGCCTTCAACGTCAAAGAGCACTACGCAGTGCTGGTGCCGCTCGGCCTGCACGCCTGGCTCCTCGCGCGATCGGCGTTCGCGGCGGACGGGCTCCATCTCGGCGTGGGCAACGCCGTTTCCGCGATCCTCTGGTTGACGGTCCTGATCTACTGGCTCGGCAATTTCTTCTACCGCCTTGACGGCCTGCAAGCGCTGATGCTGCCGCTGGCCGCCGTGGGCGCGCTCCTGCCGGCGATCTTTCCGTCGTTGAACCCGTTGCCCAACACCGAGATGCTCGTGTTCAAGATGCACTTGCTGATCGCGATGGCGGCCTACAGCCTGTTCACCATCGCCTCGCTTCACGTTTTGCTGATGGCGCTGCTCGAGCGCCGGCTGCACGACGGTACCCTGCCGCTGGCGCTGCGTCGGCTGCCGCCGCTGCTGGCGATGGAAACCCTGCTGTTCCGCATCATCTGGGCGGGCTTCATCCTGCTCACGCTGACGATCGCGAGCGGCGTGGTGTTTTCCGAGGAACTGTTCGGGCGCGCGGCGAAGCTCAATCACAAAACCGTGTTCGGCGTGCTCTCGTGGATCGTCTTCGCGCTGCTGCTCGGCGGCCGCGCCATCTACGGCTGGCGCGGGCGCATCGCGGTGCGCTGGACGCTCGCCGGCTTTCTCATGCTGGTGCTTGCCTATATCGGCAGCAAGTTCGTGCTCGAAGTGATTCTTGGCCGCGGTTGAGCGGGCGTTCGTCTGCTCGCCGCGATCATCCGATGCTGGACCAACGAGACGGGGTTAGTCCATGGAACTGCTGATTCTGGCCTTCCTGATACTGCTGAACGGCGTGTTCGCCATGTCCGAGGTCGCGCTGCTCACAGCGCGCAAGCCACGGCTTAGCATGCTCGCGAACCAGGGCGACAAACTGGCCGCGGCCGCTGTCACCCTCGGCGGAGAACCAACACGCTTTCTCTCCACCATCCAGATCGGAATAACATCGATCACCTTGCTGAATGGCATCTACAGCGAGGCGATCTTCGCGGCGCCCCTCGCGGCGTGGATGCAAACCTTCGGCGTGGATGAGAAGCCGAGCGGCATACTTGCCACCATCGTGGTCGTGGCGCTGATCACGTATGTATCAATCGTCATTGGGGAACTGGTACCCAAGCGGCTTGGGCAGCACAACGCGGAGAACATTGCGCGGCTCGCCGCGGTGCCGATGCGCTCGCTTGCCTGGATCTCCGCGCCCGTCGTGCACCTGTTGACGGCGTCAACCGACGCGGTACTCAAGCCCCTTATGAAGTTGCTGCGTATCGAGCAGCAGGACTCCGGCGCCCAGCCGCTCTCGCCCGAGGAGCTGCGCACCATCGTGCTCGAGTCCTCGAAGTTCCTGCCGAAGAAGCACGTGTCGATCCTGCTGAACCTCTTCGACCTCGAGGCGATCACGGTGAACGACGTGATGGTGCCGCGCAATCATATCGAGGCAGTTGATCTCTCGGCGCCAACCGATCAGATCCGTCGACAGATCGACACCGCCCATCACCGGCGACTGCTGGTCTACGAAGGGCGTATGGACGAAGTGGTGGGCACGCTGCGAGTGCGCGACGTGCTCCATCTGGTGCAAGACGAGGAGCTGACCCGGGAAAAGCTGCGCGCCGTCGTGCGCGAGCCCTACTTCGTGCCGGCCGGCACCCCGCTGTTCTCGCAGCTGCAGAGCTTCCAGGAACACCAGGACCGCGTGAGC
>Ga0247825_10001268_pt1 | contig 16509 bp, 17 predicted proteins | sample 13C_Vanillin_Day_FD_194413 | JGI IMG/M metagenome (GOLD analysis project Ga0247825, IMG submission 194413) | Soil microbial communities from agricultural site in Penn Yan, New York, United States - 13C_Vanillin_Day48 | ecosystem: Environmental > Terrestrial > Soil > Agricultural land | place... | reverse complement strand
GGACAGGCGCAGCGCGTTCCTGCGCGTGCTCGAGGGCGCGCAAGCGGTTCACCAGCGCATCCTGCGCGGGCGGGTCTTCGTCGCGCTGCACATGCACGCCGGCGACGGCAACGTGCACACCAACATCCCGGTCAATTCCGACGACTACGAGATGCTGGCGCGCGCGAGCGACGCCGTGGCGCGCATCATGCGCCTCGCGCGCTCGCTCGGCGGCGCGATCTCCGGCGAGCACGGTATCGGCATCACCAAGCTCGAGTTCCTCGAGCCCGCGGAGCTCGAAGCGTTCCGCGCCTACAAGGAGGAAGTCGATCCCGAGGGCCGCTTCAATGCCGGCAAGCTGCTCGCGGGCGCCGACCTCGCCAACGCGTACACGCCGAGCTTCGCGCTGATCGGCGCCGAATCGCTGATCCTGGAAGAGACCGACCTCGGGCGCGTGGCGGATTCGATCAAGGACTGCCTGCGCTGCGGCAAGTGCAAGCCGCCGTGCGCCACGCACGTGCCGCGCGCCAACCTGCTCTACTCGCCGCGCAACAAGATCCTCGCCACGTCGCTGCTCATCGAGGCAATCCTGTACGAAGAGCAGACCCGGCGCGGCGTGGCGCTCGCGCACTACGACGAGTTCGGCGACGTCGCCGACCATTGCACCGTGTGCCACAAGTGCGAGCCCGCCTGCCCGGTGGACATCGACTTCGGCGACGTGTCGATCACCATGCGCAATTACCTGCGGCGCGCGGGCAAGCGGCGCTTCAATCCCGGCACGCGCGCTTCGATGCTGTTCCTCAACCTCACCGACCCGCGCGCGGTGAAGATGGCGCGCACGGCGATGATCGACTGGGGCTACCGCGCGCAGCGCGCCGCGCATGGCTTTTTCAAGGCCCTGGCAAGGACGCAGACCGCGCATCCGCCGCTGACGACGGGACAGAAGCCGCTGCGCGCCCAGGTGCTGCACTTCATCAACAAGCCGATGCCGGGAAAGCTGCCGAAGAAGACCGCGCGCGCCCTGCTCGACATCGAGGATGCGCGCGTGGTGCCGATCGTGCGCGACCCGGGCAAGGTGACCGAGGATTCGGACGCGGTGTTCTATTTCCCCGGCTGCGGCTCGGAGCGCCTGTTCTCGCAGGTCGGCCTCGCTACGCAGGCGATGCTGTACGAGGTCGGCACGCAGTGCGTGCTGCCGCCGGGCTACCTTTGCTGCGGCTATCCGCAGACCGCGGCCGGCGACGCCGACAAGGGCGAGCAGATCATCGTCAAGAACCGGGTACTGTTCCACCGCCTCGCGACCACGCTCAACTACCTCGACATCCGCACCGTGATCGTGTCGTGCGGCACCTGCCTCGATCAGCTGGAGAAATACGAGTTCGGGCGCATCTTCCCGGGGGCGCGGCTGCTCGACATCCACGAGTACCTGCTCGAGAAAGGCGTGAAGGTGGAAGGCGCAACGGGTGTTCGCTACCTGTACCATGACCCGTGCCACACGCCGATCAAGACCGCGAAGCCCGTGGCCGTGGTCAACAGCCTGATGGGCGGCGAAGTGCCATTGTCGGAGCGCTGCTGCGGAGAATCGGGCACGCTCGCGTTGACCCGCCCGGACATCTCCACTCAGGTACGCTTCAGCAAGGAAGAGAGCCTGAAGAAGAGCATGAAGGAAATCCACGCCGAAAAGGTCAAGGTGCTCACCTCGTGTCCGTCGTGCCTGCAAGGCCTCGCGCGCTTCGAGGACGACACCGGAGCCGAGGCCGACTACATCGTGGTGGAGATGGCGCGCCGCCTGCTGGGCGAGAACTGGCTGCCCGAGTTCGTCGCCAAGGCGAACGCCGGCGGCATCGAGCGAGTACTTCTGTGACTGAGCGCGTGCCCACCGGGATCACCCTGCACCAGAAGTCGCGCGTGATGGAGATCGCGTTCTCCGACGGCCGCAGCTTCCGCCTGCCGTACGAATTCCTGCGCGTGCATTCGCCTTCGGCGGAAGTGCGCGGGCACGGCCCGGGGCAGGAAGTGCTGCAGGTCGGCAAGCGTGCGGTCGAGATCCGCGCGCTCGAGCCGGTCGGCTCCTACGCGGTGCAGCCGCAGTTCTCCGACGGGCACAGCACCGGCATCTATTCCTGGGATTACCTCTACGAGCTGGGCGAGAACCAGGAGAAATACTGGTCGCAGTATCTCGAGAAGCTTGCCGCCGCCGGTGCCAGCCGAGAATAAATCCGCCACCGTCCGGCGCGTGTTCGACTCGGTCGCCGAGCGCTACGACGTGATGAACGACCTGATGTCGCTCGGCCTGCACCGCGTGTGGAAGCAGTTCGCGCTCGCCATCGCGCGGCCGCGTCCGGGCGAGCGCATGCTCGACGTGGCCACCGGCAGCGGCGACCTCGCGCTGGCGCTGTCGCGCCGCACCGAGCCCGGCGGCGAAGTCTGGATCAGCGACATCAACCGCCGCATGCTCGAGCGCGGCCGCGACCGGCTGCTCGACGCCGGGCGTGCGCTGCCCGCGGTGCAGTGCGATGCCGAACATCTTCCATTCCACAGCGGCACCTTCGATTGCGTCACGGTCGGCTTCGGCCTGCGCAACATGACGCACAAGGACGCGGCGCTTGCCGAGATGGCGCGCGTACTCAAGCCGGGCGGACGCCTGGTCGTGCTCGAGTTCTCCAGAGTGTGGAAGCCGCTCGAGCGCGCCTACGACTGGTACTCGTTCAAGGTGCTGCCGTGGCTGGGCGACAAGGTGGTCGGCGACGCCTCCGCCTATCGCTACCTGGCGGAGTCCATCCGGCAGCATCCGGATCAGGCCACCCTCGCAGGCATGATGCGTGCGGCAGGACTCTCGGAAGTGGAAGTGTTTAACCTCGCCGCCGGTGTGGTTGCAATCCATCGCGGCGTCCGCATTTGATACGACGCATTTGATACGATGAGAGTCTGGAGGAACGAGCTATGCGCAACTGGGTGGTCATGAGCGTAATCCTGGCGTTGGGCGGCATCCTTGCCGCGACCGACGTCGAAGCCCGCCGCCTCGGCGGCGGCCGCACCATTGGCGCGCAGCGTAACGTGACCCCGCAGCAGGCGCCGACGCCGGCCAAGCCGGCGCAGCAGCAGGCGGCGCCGGCCCAGCAAGGCACGCAGCCGGCCGCGGCCGCTCAGACCGGCAACCGCTGGCTGCCGATCCTCGGCGGCCTCGCGCTCGGCGGCGTCCTCGGCTACCTTTTCGGCGGCAATGGCCTGATGGGCATTCTGCTCATCGCCGGCCTGGCCATTCTCGCGGTGATGGTGGTGCGCGCGCTGATGGCGCGCCGGCGCCAGCAGGAAGTCATGCGCCCGGTGCAGTACGCGGGCATGCGGGAGTCGGTGGCGATGCCGATGCAGGCTTCGGCGCCCGCCCCGATCAGCAACGCGAGCATTCCGGCCGGCTTCGATGCCTCCGGCTTCCTGCGCGCGGCGAAGATGAACTTCCTCAAGCTGCAGCACGCCAACGACGCGGGGCGCCTGGACGAGATCCGCGAGTTCACCACCGACGAGCTCTACGAGGAGCTGCGCAAGGACTTCGGGCGCAGCGCGGGCCAGACCACCGACATCGCTTCGCTCGACGCCGACCTGCTCGAGTTCGCCACCGAGGGCGACCGGCACTGGGCGAGCGTGCGCTTCTCCGGCACGGTGCGCGAAGCGCCGCGCGCCGAGACCGAAGCCTTCACCGAGGTGTGGAACCTGGTGAAGCCCGCCGACGGCTCGACCGGATGGCTGCTCGCCGGCATCCAGCAGATGCATTGAGGCCGGGCCTGCTCCCCGAGAAAGCCACCCCCGCGGTGGCTTTTTCTTTTGTGCTGAACCGGTTGCTCGCGGCCGAGCCCTGGGCGCGCGAGCGCCTGGCGCCGTTCGCCGGCGAGACCCTCGAGCTGCGCGCACCGCCGCTTCCCGCGCTACGCTTGGCCGTAGCGCAGGGGGGCACCATAGAAGCAGGAAACGCCGAGCCGAGCCTCACCATGACCTTGAAGCCCGACCTGCTGGTCGCGCTCGCGCGCGGCGAGGAGCACGCGCTGCGCGCGGTCGACGTCCAGGGCAATGGGCGGCTTGCCGCCGAGGTGCTGGTGCTGGCGCGCCACCTGCGCTGGGACGTGGAAGAGGATTTGTCGCGCGTATTCGGGGACGTCGTCGCGCAGCGGCTGGCCGGCGCGGCGCGCGCCTTCGCTGCGTGGCATCTCGACACCGCGCAGCGCCTGGGGGGTTCGCTGGTCGACTACGTCATCGACGAGAAGCCGCTGCTCGTGCGGCGCGCGGAGCTGGACGCCTTCGCCGAGCCGGTGACGCGCCTGCGTGACTCGCTTGCCAGGCTGGAAAAGCGGCTCGAACGCCTTGAGTAGGCTGTTCCGTCTAGCGCGCATCCTTGCCGTCAGCCTGCGCTACAGGCTGTACGACCTTTCGCCCAGCTCATCCACGCGCGGCCAGCGCCTGCGCGAAGCGCTCGAGACCCTCGGGCCGATCTTCGTCAAGTTCGGCCAGATCCTCTCCACGCGGCGCGACCTGGTGCCGCTCGACATCGCCGACGAGCTCGCCAGACTGCAGGACCGCGTGCCGCCGTTCCCGTCGGAGCTCGCGATGGCGGAGGTGGAGCGCTCGCTCGGCAAGCCGTTGGGCGAGCTGTTCCAGAGCTTCGAAAAAAATCCCATCGCCAGCGCCTCCATCGCCCAGGTGCATCTCGCCCAGCTGCACGGGGGCACCGAAGTCGCGGTCAAGGTGCTGCGGCCCGGGGTCGAGCGGGCGATCGCGCGCGACCTGGCCCTGCTCGAAACCGCGGCCGGCCTGGTCGAGCGCTGGTGGCGGGACGGCCGGCGGCTGAAGCCGCGCGAGGTGGTGGCGGAGTTCGCGCGCCACCTCGACGACGAGCTCGACCTGCTGCGCGAAGCGGCCAACGCCAGCCAGCTCGGGCGCAATTTCGCCGGCTCGCCGCTGCTGCTGGTGCCGGCGGTGTACTGGGACCTGTGCGCGCAGCGCGTGATGGTGATGGAGCGCATGCACGGCACGCCGGTTTCACAGAGGAAGACCCTGGAGGAGCGCGGCGTCGACATTCCGGCGCTGGCGCGCGCCGGGGTGGAGATTTTCTTCACCCAGGCCTTTCGCGACGGGTTTTTCCACGCCGACATGCACCCGGGCAACATCCTGGTGGCCGACGACGGCCGCTACGTCGCGCTCGACTTCGGCATCATGGGTACGCTGACCGAGGTCGACAAGAACTACCTGGCGCAGAACTTCATCGCCTTCTTCAACCGGGACTACAAGCGCGTGGCCCAGGCGCATCTCGACGCCGGCTGGGTGCCCGCCGGCACGCGCGCCGACGAGTTCGAAACCGCGATCCGCGCGGTGTGCGAGCCGATCTTCGCCCGGCCGCTGAAGGAGATCTATTTCGGCCGGCTGCTGCTGCGCCTGTTCCAGACCTCGCGCCGCTTCAACGTCGAGGTCCAGCCGCAGCTCGTGCTGCTGCAGAAGACGCTGCTCAACATCGAGGGCCTGGGACGCGAGCTCGACCCCGACCTCGACCTGTGGCAGACCGCCAAGCCGTTCCTAGAGCGCTGGATGCGCGAGCAGGTGGGGTGGCGCGGCCTGCTGCGCAACCTGCGGCGCGAGGCGCCGTTCTGGGCCGCGACCGTGCCGCAGATCCCGCGCCTCGTGCACCGGGCGCTGGCCGAGGAGCGCAGCGGCGGGCTGCAGGCCGCCCTCGACCGCCTGGCGGCCCTGCAGGCGCGGCGCAACCGGCTGCTGCAGGCGCTGGTGGCGCTGGTCGCGGTGATCCTGGGGATTCTCGCCAACCGTCTCTGACGCTATGATTTCGCGCACATGCTGATCGCCTCGGTCGTCCTCTACCTGCTGGTCACTGTCGGCATCGGCCTCTGGGCCGCGAAGCGCGTCCACAACACCAGGGACTACGTGGTCGCCGGGCGCAGCCTGCCGCTCTACATGAGCGCGGCCACGGTGTTCGCCACCTGGTTCGGCGCCGAGACGGTGCTCTCGGTGTCGGCCACCTTCGCCAAGGACGGGCTGGGCGGCATCGTCGCCGATCCGTTCGGCGCCTCGTTCTGCCTGCTGTTCGTGGCGATCTTCTTCGCGCGCGCGTTCTACCGCATGGATCTGCTGACCATCGGCGACTTCTACCGCAAGCGCTACAACAAGACGGTGGAGGTGATCACCAGCGTCGCGATCACCGCGTCGTACCTGGGCTGGACTTCGGCCCAGCTCACCGCGCTCGGCCTGGTGTTCTCGGTGCTGTCCGGGGGCGCGATCGACTTGAATACCGGCATCATGATCGGCGCCGGCATCGTCGTGTTCTACACCATCTTCGGCGGCATGTGGTCGGTGGCGCTGACCGATCTGTTCCAGTCGGTGGTGATCCTGATCGGCCTGCTGTGCGTCGCCTGGCTGGTGGGCGACATGGCGGGCGGCGCCTCCAAGGTGATCGCCGCCGCCTCGGAAGCGGGCAAGTTCGAGTTCTGGCCGAAAGAGGGCGCCAAGGAATGGCTCGCGTTCCTCGCCGCCTGGATGACGCTCGCGATCGGCTCGATCCCGCAGCAGGACGTGTTCCAGCGCGTCACCGCGGCGAAGGACGAGAAAACCGCGGTGCGCGGCACGCTGATCGGCGGCGCGGTGTACTTCTGCTTCGCCTTCGTGCCGATCTTCATCGCCTACTCGGCGCTGGTGATCGACCCGGGCTACGGCAAGCTGTTCGCCGGCGAGGACGCGCGCGAGATCCAGCGCATCCTGCCCGACCTGATCCTCAGCCGCACGCCGCTGTGGGCGCAGATCCTGTTCTTCGGCGCGCTGCTCTCCGCGATCCTTTCCACCGCGAGCGGCGCGCTGATCGCGCCGACCTCGCTGTTCACCGAGAACGTGATCCGACCGCTCGCCGGCCGCCACATGGGCGACCGGCAGTTCCTGCTGCTGCTGCGCGTGGTGCTGGTCGCGTTCGCGCTCGCCGCCCTGCTGTTCGCGCTCAATTCGAAGAGCACGATGTACGAGATGGTGCAGAACGCCTACAAGGTGACGCTGGTGTCGTGCATCGTGCCGCTCGCCGCGGGCATCTTCTGGAAGCGCGCCAACATTGCGGGCGCGGTACTGTCGGTCGTGTTCGGGCTGGTGTCGTGGACCCTCGCCGAATGGGCCGCCACGCCCGAGACCGTGATTCCGGCGCAGCTCGTGGGCCTGGCGTTCTCGCTCATCGGCATGGTGCTCGGCTCCTTCGTGCCCAGCGCGAGCTCGCAGCCCGCGCATCACCACGTCAAGCACTAGCCCGGCCGCGGGCGCGGCGCGCGCCTCGCCGCTCGCGCGCATTCTGTTTCTCGTCTATGTGCTGCTGGTGGTCTATGCATCGCTCTATCCGTTCGAGGGCTGGCGCGCGGTAGGGCTGTCGCCCTTCGCCTATCTCACCGCGCCGTGGCCGCGTTACGTCACCGCGTTCGATGTGGCGGTGAACCTAGCGGGCTACCTTCCGTACGGCCTGCTCGCGGTCGCCGCGCTGCGGCCTCGCGTGCGCGGGCTTGCGGCGTTCGCGCTCGCGGCCGCGAGCGCCGCGCTGCTCTCGTTCGCGCTCGAAGCCGCGCAGACCTACCTGCCCGCGCGCTTCGCCAGCAATCTCGACCTGATCTGCAACCTGGCCGGCGCCGCGCTCGGCGCCGCGCTCGGGCTCGGCCTGGCGCCGTTGTTCGCCGAAGGGCCGTTGCAGCGCCAGCGCGCGCGCGCTTTTCTGCACGGCGCCGAGATCGACTTCGGCCTGATGCTGATCGCGCTGTGGCTCTTCATGCAGCTCAACCCCGCGGCGCTGCTCTTCGGCGCCGGCGACCTGCGCGACTATCTCGCGCCCTGGGAGGGACGCGCGCGGCGGCCGGAGTTCTTCGTGCTGATCGAGGCTTTTACCACCGGCGCCAATCTGCTCGCGGTCGGCCTGCTGCTCTCGCTGCTGGTCGCCCCCGGCTGGCCGGTACGCCAGATCTTCGGCTGGCTGCTGATCGCCGCGCTCGCGGTGAAGACCGCGGCATTCGCGATCCTGATGCGCGCGGAGAACTTCGCGGCCTTCCTCACTTACGGCGGCCAGATCGGGCTCGCCGTCGGCATCGGCGGCACGCTCGTCGCCGTCGCGCTGCCGCGCACCGCGCGCCTCGCCGTCGCCGCGGTGCTGCTGATGGCGGCCACGGTGCTGGTCAACCTGACGCCGCCGAATCCCTATCTCGCCGATACGCTCAAGGTCTGGCAGCAGGGCCACTTCCTCAACTTCAACGGCCTCACGCGCCTGGTGAGCGCGCTATGGCCCTTTGCGGCGCTGGGGTATCTGATGTTCCTTGCCACGCGGCGGTTAAAATAGTTCATGTCGTTCTACGCAAAGCATGTTTTCTTCTGCTGCAACCAGCGCGACGGCGGCGATCGTCCATCCTGCAACGCGAAGGGCGCGTCGCAGATGCGCGACTACGCGAAGGGCCGGATCAAGAAGCTCGGCCTCGCCGGTGAAGGCAAGGTGCGCATCAACCAGGCCGGCTGCCTCGATCGCTGCGAGGAAGGGCCCTGCATCGTGGTCTATCCCGATGCGGTCTGGTACACCTACGTCGACCAGGCCGACATCGACGAGATCATCGAAGAGCACGTCAAGAACGGGCGCATCGTCGAACGCCTGCGGATGTAATGCGGGCTAGTACCCGTCGAGAGTTCGTTGCCGGCCCGGCCGGCCGCATCGAATGTGCCGTCGACAGTCCTGAAGGCGATGCGCGCGGTGTCGCCCGCGGCGTTGCTCTCATTGCACATCCGCATCCATTGTTCGGCGGCTCGCTCGACAACAAGGTGGTGCAGACGCTGGCGCGCGCCCTGCTCGAGCTCGGCTACGAAACCTGGCGGCCCAACTTCCGTGGCGTCGGCCAGACCGAAGGCGTGCACGACGAGGGCCGCGGCGAGCTGGAGGACCTGGCGGCCGTACTCAACCACATTCGTCGAGAGAAATTCATCCTCGCCGGCTTCTCGTTCGGCGCGTCGCTAGTTGCCAAGCTGGCCGAAAAGGAAAAGCCCGAGTGGCTGGTGCTGGTCGGGGTCGGCATCACGCGCATCATGGCGCCGGCGGTGCCCGCCGGCACCCTGGTGATCCACGGCGAGAACGACGACACCGTGCCGCTCGCGGCGGTGCTGGACTGGGCGCGTCCGCAGGAGCTGCCGGTGGTCGTGGTGCCGGGCGCCGACCACTTCTTCCACCGCAAGCTGCACATCCTGCGCGCGCTGGTCCAGGGAAACTGGCGTTGAGCGCGCTGTCGGCGCGCGCGCTGCGCAAGTCGTACGACGGCGTTGAAGTCGTTTGCGGCGTCGACCTGAGCGTCGCCCCCGGCGAGTGCTTCGGCCTGCTCGGGCCGAACGGCGCCGGCAAGACGACAACGCTCAAGCTCTGCCTCGGGCTGATCGAGCCCGACTCGGGCGCGATCGAGCTGCTCGGCGAGCCGGTGCCGCGGCGCGCGCGCGAGGCACGCGCCGGCGTCGGCGTGGTGCCGCAATTCGACAATCTCGATCCGGACTTCAGCGTGGCCGAGAACCTGATGGTGTACGGACGCTACTTCGGTCTTTCAAAAGACGAAGTCCAGGGTCGAATCGCGCCGCTGCTCGAATTCGCCGGCCTGACCGGGCGCAGCGACGCCAAGATCGGCGCGCTCTCCGGCGGCATGAAGCGCCGCCTGACGCTCGCGCGTGCCCTGGTGAACAACCCGCAGCTCGTGTTCATGGACGAGCCCAGCACCGGCCTCGACCCGCAGGCGCGCCACCTGATCTGGGAGCGGCTGCGCCGCCTGACGCAGGAAGGCAAGACCCTGGTGCTCACCACGCACTTCATGGAAGAAGCCGAGCGCCTGTGCCACCGCCTCGCGATCATGGACCAGGGGCGCATCATCGCCGAGGGCTCGCCGCGCGCGCTGATCGCCGAGCACATCGAGCCGCAGGTGCTGGAGGTGCACGGCAACGGTTACGAAGCCTGGATGGAGCGTGCGAAAGGCCTCGCGCCGCGCGTTGAGCGCGCGGGCGATACCGTGTTCTGCTACGGGGAAGATGTCTCGCCTCTGATCCAGAGTCTTTCGCGCGATCTGGTCTATCTGCACCGGCCCGCCAGCCTCGAGGATGTGTTCCTGAAGCTGACCGGCCGCGACTTGAGGGACTAGACGTGCGCTGGGTCTCGGTCTGGCGGCGCAACTTCCTGGTATGGCGCAAGCTGTTCGCGGCCGCGGTGCTCTCCAACCTCGCCGATCCGCTCATCATGCTGTTCGGCCTGGGCTACGGCCTGGGGGCGCTGCTGCCCTCGGTAGAGGGCATGTCGTACGTCGCCTTCTTTGCCGCCGGCCAGCTCTGCACCGCCACCATGTTCACCGCTTCGTTCGAGTCGATGTTCTCCGGGTTTGCGCGCATGCAGGGGCAAAAGACCTGGGACGCGATCCTGTACGCGCCGCTGACCATCGACGATATCGTCGCCGGCGAGATCGTGTGGGCGGCGAGCAAGGCCTGGCTCACCGGCTCGACCATCCTCGGCGTGGTGCTGGTGTTCGGGCTGGCGAGCTCGCCCTGGGTGCTGCTCGCGCTGCCGGCCGCGTTCCTCGTCGGCCTGGCGTTCTCGGGCATCGGCCTGGTCATGTGCGTGCTCGCGCGCGGCTGGGACTTTTTCAGCTATTACATGACGCTCGCCATGACGCCGATGATGATGATCTCCGGGGTGTTTTTCCCCGCCGAGCAGCTGCCGGCGCCGTTGCTCGCGGTGGCCAAGGCGCTGCCGCTCTACCACGGGGTGCAGATCGTGCGCCCGCTGGTGGCGGGCGGACCGCCGCCGGACCTCCTGCTGCACGTAGTGGTGCTCCTCGGCTATGCTGCGGCCGGCTACGCGGCTGCCATCTACTTCGCGCGCAAGAGGTTCTCTTCCTGACCATGCTCTGGGTCAAGTCACTGCACCTCATCTTCATGGTCACCTGGTTTGCGGGCCTGTTCTACCTGCCGCGGCTGTTCGTCTATCACGCGCAGGCCGGGGACCGGATTTCCATCGAGCGCTTCAAGGTGATGGAGCGCAAGCTGTTCTGGGGGATCATGACGCCGGGCGCGCTGCTCACCATCGCGTTCGGCGTCTGGCTGTGGCTCGGCTGGTTCAGGCCCGCCGGCGGCTGGCTGCACGCCAAGATCGCGCTGGTGGCCGTGCTCGCGGCCTACCACCTGTGGTGCTGGCGGCTGCTGCGCGATTTCGCCGCCGAGCGCAACCGGCACAGCCACGTGTGGTTCCGCTGGTTCAACGAGTTTCCGACGCTGGTGCTCTTCGCCACGGTGCTGCTGGTTGTCTTCAAGCCCTTCTAACGCGTTCTTCGCCACCGCGCCGCGCGGGCTGGAAGCGCTGCTCCAGAAGGAGATCTCCTCCCTGGGCGGCGTCAACCCCGCCGTGGTCGGGGGCGGCGTTGCGTTCGGCGGCGGCTGGGAGGTGTGCTATCGGGTGAATCTCTGGTCGCGCATCGCGTCGCGCGTGCTCTGGCAGGTGCATGCCTTCAGCTACGCCACGGAAACAGATATTTATGAAAAGGCGAAGCGGTTCGATTGGCCGCGATTCTTCGCGGTCGAACGCACGCTGCGGGTGAACGTCACCGCGCAGAAGAGCCCGCTCAAGAGCCTCGAGTTCGCCACGCTGCGCATCAAGGACGCGGTGTGCGACCGGTTTCGCGACGCGTTCGGCAAGCGGCCGAGCGTGGACCGGACCAATCCGGACGTGCGCGTGCACGCATTTCTGGAGGCGGATCGCGCGATCCTGTATCTCGATACCTCCGGTGAACCCCTGTTCAAGCGCGGCTGGCGCGCCGGGCAGGGCGAGGCGCCGTTGCGCGAGAACCTGGCCGCGGGCATCGTGATGCTCACCGGCTGGCAGCCCGGAGAGCCGCTGCTCGACCCGATGTGCGGCGGCGGCACCATCCTGGTCGAGGCAGCGGCGATGGCGCGCGGGCGCGCGCCGGGCGCGAAGCGCAGCTTCGGCTTCGAGAAGCTGCGCGCGTTCGACGCCGCGGTCTGGGAAGGCATCAAGCGCGACCCGGCGCCCGAAGCGCTGACCCCGGTCCTGTACGGCAGCGACAACGATCCCCGGGCGCTCGACGATGCGCGCCGCAACCTGGCGGCGGCCGGCGTCGAGCGCTGGGTCAAGCTCGAGCAGGCCGACGTGCTCGAGCGCGCGGCGCCGGCGTCCGGCGGCGTGATGATCGCCAATCCGCCCTATGGCGAGCGCATGGGAAACCTCGATGAGCTCGCGGCCTTCTATCCGAAACTCGGCGACGCGCTCAAGCAGCGCTTCGCCGGCTGGCGCTGCTATTTCTTTACCGCCGACCTGCGGCTGCCGAAGCTGATCCGGCTCGCGCCCTCGGCGCGTACCCCGCTCTGGAACGGGGCGATCGAGTGCCGGCTCTACGAGTTCCGGATGGTTTCAGGCCGTCCCACGCGGGATTCCCGCCCGTAACGCGCGGCCCGTAGGCGTACTTGAGGCGCGGCACGCGCGCGCCGGGAGCGTGCACCGGCGACCCCCAGCGCAGGTGCAGCTTGCGCATCAGGTTGAGGGCGTCGAACGGCGCTTTCACCTTCACGTCGTTGTCGAAATAGACGTACACGTCGCGGCCGTCGCGCTCCCATTGCCGGATGCGCCGCGCCCAGCTGTCGAGCGCGCGCTCCGAGTAGCCGCTGGTGTAGATCTTCACGTCGCCGTGCAGGCGCACGTAGACGAAGTCAGTGGTGACGTGGAACAGCCGAGGCCATTTGCCTGCGGTATCCGCCACCACGAGGCCAATGCCGTGCCTGCGCAGCAAGCCGACGAAGTCGTCGTTCATGAAGCTCGAATGACGGATTTCCACCGCGTGGCGCAGCGGGCGGTCCTGGTCGATCGCCAGGCGCGCGCGGCCGGTCATGCGGGCATCGCGCCGGCGCGCGAGGCTGAGAGCCTCTCTTGCTGTTCTGGGGAGCAGCGAAAAGAATGCTTCGAACCGTTCCCGCGAATAGGAAAACTGCGGCGGAAATTGCCAGAGGAACGGGCCGAGCTTTTCGCGCAGATTGAAGATTCCCGAGGCGAAGAAATTCGCCAGCGGTCTTTCGATGTTCTTCAGCCGCAAGAGATGCGTGATGTAGCGCGAACCCTTCACCGCGAATACCAGCCCCGGCGGCGTCTCGCGGTACCACGCGTCGTAGTACTCCGGCCGCTGCAGCGAGTAGAACGAGCCGTTGATCTCCACGCTGGGGAAATGACGGCCGCAGAACTCGAGCTCCCGGCGTTGCGGCAGCTCGTCCGGGTACCACACGCCGCGCCACGGCTCGTAGCGCCAGCCGGAAATGCCTATGCGAACTTCAGCTTTTTCCAGGATTCGATCTTGCGCGCTTCGGCAAGCTTGTCTTGATCGGTGAGATCCAGGCGCAGCGGCGTCATTGACACGTAGCGCTGCTCGATCGCCCAGCGGTCGGTGCCTTCCTCGGTCGCTTCCACCGGCACCACGGTGAACCAGTACTGCGTGCGCCCCATCGGGTCCTTGGCGGGAACTACCTTGCCGTCGTAGTGCCTCATTGATTGCCGCGTCCACACGGTGCCGCGAGGCGCCTCGGCGGGGAAGTTCACGTTGATGAGCGGCATGTCGGGCACGTCCAGCAGCGCTTCCAGCACGGTCGCCACCCAGGGCTTCAGCGCTTCGAAGCTCGGCTGCTCGCGATCGGTGGCCGGCGCGCTGAACGCGATGCCGCGCAGGCCAAGGAGCGCCGCCTGCTTGGCGCCCGCCAGTGTTCCCGAGTGCCACACGGCGTTGCCGAGGTTGGTGCCGATGTTGATTCCCGAGAGGACGAGATCGACCTTTTCCCACAGCGTAGTGCCGAGCATCACGCAGTCGCCGGGGGTGCCATTCACCCGATAGGCGTCGATTCCGGGCAGCGGGGTGCGCTTGTAACTGACGGGGCGAGAGGCGGTGATCGAGTGGCTGGCCGACGACATCTCGACGTCGGGAGCCACCACCCGGACTTCGCCGAAGCGGGAAGCTACTTGCGCCAAAGCGGCTATGCCCGGGCTATAGACGCCGTCGTCGTTCGTGATGAGGATGCGCATATGACTTCGTTCGAGCAATTTCCGTGCGCGTTACGCTGATCCACAACCCGGGTGCGGGCAAGCAGGACTACGACGCCAAGGCGTTGCTCAAGCTGCTGCGCCGCGCGGGCCACAAGCCGCGCTACCAGTCCTCGAAGGAGAAGGGCTGGGACCGGGTGCTCGACAAGCGCGCCGATCTGGTGGTGGTCGCGGGCGGCGACGGCACGGTGGCGAGCGTCGCCCGGCGCATGGTGGGGCGCGGCGTCCCGGTCACCGTCCTGCCCGCCGGCACCGCCAACAACGTGGCGCGCTCGCTCGCCCTGCTCAAGAAGCCGTTCGAGGAACTGGTGGAAGGCTGGCGCGACGCGCGCCGCGTGCCGCTCGACGTCGGCATCGCCTGCGGGCCCTGGGGAGAGCGCTACTTCATCGAGGGCGTGGGCGCGGGACTGTTCGCCGGGTTGCTGGTGAACTCCGAGAAAAACAAGGGCAAGAAGGAAAGGGACAACAAGACCAAGGGGCCCGCGCGCGTGGTGGACAGCGCGCTGCGCCGGCTGAAGGAAGCCGCCGAGACCGCCGAGCCGGTCGAGATCGGCGCGCGCCTCGACGGCATCGACATCTCGGGCAACTACCTCCTGTTCGAGGCGGTCAACCTGCCGTACATCGGTCCCAACCTGTATATCGCGCCCGATAACCGCGCCGGCGACGGCCAGCTCGAAGTGGTGCTGGTGCCCGAAGCGCAGCGCGGCCGGCTGGTGAAGTATCTCGAGCACTGGCACGAGAACCGCGAGCGCCCGTCGCTGCTGCCGTCGCGCCGCGGCAAGCACCTGCAGATCGAGTGGACCGGGTTCGCGCTGCACATCGACGACAAGCTGCGCCCGAGGAAGAAGGCCGAGCCGGATGACGTCGCCGGCCTGGTCGACGTGCGCGTCGACGGCGCGGCGGTGGAGTTTCTCGCCGCGCCCAAATAAAAAAGGGCGCCGCAGCGCCCTTTCGCTCGCCTACCGCCGCGAGCTCAGACGATGTCCAGGTGCTCGATGCCCTTGGTCAGGTCCTTGTCCTTCATTTCCTTGCCGTGCAGCTTGATGTTGAGGCGCACCTCGTTGGTGGAGTCGGCGAAGCGCAGCGCGTCCTCGTAGCTGATGCGGCCGGCCTCGTACAGGTCGAACAGCGCCTGGTCGAAGGTCTGCATGCCGAGCTCCCTCGACTTCTTCATGATCTCCTTGATCTCGTGGATCTCGCCCTTGAAGATCAGGTCCGAGATCAGCGGCGAGTTGAGCAGCACTTCCACCGCCGCGGCGCGGCCCTTGCCCTCGCGCAGCGGGATCAGGCGCTGCGAGACCACCGCCTTGAGGTTGAGCGACAGGTCCATCAGCAGCTGCTGGCGGCGCTCTTCCGGGAAGAAGTTGATGATCCGGTCCATCGCCTGGTTGGAGTTGTTGGCGTGCAGCGTGCCGAGCGCCAGGTGGCCGGTTTCGGCGAACGCCACCGCGTGCTCCATCACCTCGCGGTCGCGGATCTCGCCGATCAGGATCACGTCGGGCGCCTGGCGCAGGGTGTTCTTGAGCGCCGCTTCCCACGACTCGGTGTCGACCCCGACCTCGCGCTGGGTGATGACGCAGTTCTTGTGCGGGTGCACGTACTCGACCGGGTCCTCGATGGTGATGATGTGGCCGTGCGAGTTCTCGTTGCGGTAGCCGAGCATGGCGGCGAGCGAGGTCGACTTGCCCGAGCCGGTGCCGCCGACGAACAGCACCAGGCCGCGCTTGGTCATCGCCACGTCCTTCAGCACCGGCGGCAGCTTGAGGTCGTCGAAGTTCGGGATCGAGGTGGTGATCACGCGCAGCACCATGCCGACGCAGCCCATCTGCACGAAGCAGTTGACGCGGAAGCGCCCGATGCCGGCCGGGTTGATGGCGAAGTTGCACTCCTTCTTCGCCTCGAACTCGGCGGCCTGCTTGTCGTTCATCACCGCGCGGCACAGCATCGCGGTGTGCTGCGCGGTGAGCGCCTGCTGCGACACCGGCGTCATCTTGCTGTCGATCTTCATCGCCGGCGGAAACCCCGCGGTGATGAACAGGTCGGACCCCTTCTTCGCGGTCAGCGCGCGCAGCAGGTCGTAGATGAACTTGGTTGCTTGTTCTCGTTCCATGGCTACCCCGCGAAGTTCTCTTTGTTGGCCGCCTTGCCGCGCGCTTCGGCCGTGGAAATGATGTTGCGCTGCACCAGCTCCTGCAGGTTCTGGTCGAGCGTCTGCATGCCGATCTGTCGGCCGGTCTGGATCGCCGAATACATCTGCGCGATCTTGTTCTCGCGGATCAGGTTGCGGATCGCGGGCGTGCCGATCATGATCTCGTGCGCCGCGCAGCGCCCGGCGCCGTCCTTGGTCTTGAGCAGGGTCTGCGAGATCACCGCGCGGATCGACTCGGAGAGCATCGCGCGCACCATCTCCTTTTCCG
>Ga0247825_10001267_pt1 | contig 16518 bp, 14 predicted proteins | sample 13C_Vanillin_Day_FD_194413 | JGI IMG/M metagenome (GOLD analysis project Ga0247825, IMG submission 194413) | Soil microbial communities from agricultural site in Penn Yan, New York, United States - 13C_Vanillin_Day48 | ecosystem: Environmental > Terrestrial > Soil > Agricultural land | place... | reverse complement strand
CCGCCCCGAATCTCCCTTCATGGTAGGGGACTGTAATCCATGAAGCCGCCTGGGGGAGGAGCCCGAGGGTGATTCTCGCCGTCCTATGCGTGCGAGGGTACGTCAGTCTCAGGGAGCGCCGCAGGCCAGCCACTGGCCCAGCTTCTCGCGTTCCTGCTGCGTAGGCGGGGTGCGCCCAGCGGGCGGCATCTCGGTGTTGGTGGCGTTGGGGCCCGCGGCGGAGTGGATGTCGATCAGCGCGGACTGCCGGCGCACGTCCTCCGGCGTGTCGAAGTCCACGCCCGCGGGTGCGTCCTGGCGCGCGGCGCCAGTGAGGGATGCGCTGTGGCAGCTCAGGCAGTAGGTCTGCATGAAGGCGTTGCCGAAGTTCTGGGCCGTGGGCGCATCCGTGGCCGGGCACGTCGAGCCTGTGGCCGTGCCCGTGTGGTGGTGGTGACCGGGAGGCGTGGTCCCAGGCTCATGGCTATCGCCACACCCGCCATCATCCGCGTGCCCCAGGCACAGGATGGCTGCGAGGACGATCAAACCGAGACGTCGGATATGGCCCTTTGGAGCAATCATGTCGAGAGGCCTCAGAGGCTAGGGGGTGGAGATTTCTCGGTCTCTTCCCGGGGTTCGCTGGCGATGCGGTGGCGCTTGCGAATGCGCTCGATCAGCCTCTCCACGGGACGCAGGCCGATGAGCACCAAGAGGGCCAGGAGCACGGTGGCGGCGGCGCCGAAGAAGAAGCCCATCCCTGCCGCCATGCCCACCGAGGCCGTGAGCCAGAGGTTGGCGGCGGTGGTGAGCCCGTGGATGGAGGTGCCGTGACGGAGGATGGCGCCACCTCCCAGGAAGCCGATGCCCACCACCACCTGGCTGGCGATGCGCGTGATGTCCGCGCGGACAATCGCGGGGTCAGCGCTGTCCGAGGACTGCCCAGCGGCGATGCTCACCAGGGTGAAGAGGCAGGACCCCAGGCAGACAAGGAGGTGGGTGCGCAGGCCCGCGGCATGCCCGCGCAGCTCCCGCTCCAGCCCGAGCAGCCCGCCGAGCCCCAGGGCCAACCCGAGACGAAGGACGATGACCCGCTCGTCCACGGTGGCTACTCCCCCAGCTCGATCTTCTCGTCGATGTCCTGATCGCTCAGCTTGGGGTTGGGGAGCGTGTCGAGCGTGGCCTGGAGCAGCTTATACGTGGGGACGACGTAGGGCTCCACCTCGGGCCCGAGCTGCTGCACGTACTGCGCGGCGCGCTCGCGGAACTTCTCGTCACGCGAGCCCCAGCTGCCAGCGGCCTCCGCGCTCCAGACGTCCTCGCTGTCCGCGCAGCGCATCAGCCGCGCTCGTACAGCCACGTCCACGTCATCCTGGTTGAGCTTCACCTGCGGATCCAGCAGGAGCACGCCCTCGAGGCCCTCGACGCACAGCGCCTGGAGCGAGGCGGGGGTGGCGGGCTCAGGCAGGGTGAGGTTCTGCTTCACCAGGAAGTCACGGTTCTGGTTGACGTACTGGCGGGCAATGAGGCTCCACAGCTCGCCCAGGGCCTGCTTGCCGTCTGGCTGCGGCTGCGTCACCACCACCAGGCGCTTCACCCGCTCCTTGTCTACCTGCTCGTAGTCAGGGCGGGTGAAGCTGTTCTTCACCGTGGCGCAGGCCGTGAGCACGGCCAGGCCCAGCATGAGCGCGAGTCGCTTCGTCATCATCGTCTCCCTCTCCCGGCCCCTCGCGTGGAGGGGCCTCCGTTCATACCTGGGGCGGTGGGCCCTGGGAACCCTGGAGCCGCCTCAGGCCGCCCGGGTCTCGGAGCTGCCCCCAGGAGCACCGGTGTCCGAGGGGGGCTGCTGCGGCCCGCTCTTGCGCACGCGCCGGTCATGCATGAGCTGCATGACCGCGGCGAGCACCGTGAAGGACACCACCAGCGTGGTGATCAGGCCGATGCAGGCCACCAGGCCCATGGACCGCAGGCCGTTGTGTTGGGCCGCGAGCAGCGAGGCGAAGCCGGACACCGCCGCCAGCGTGGAGGAGGCCACCGCGGCCCCCACGCTGCGCAGCGCCACGATGGGCGAGGTGCCCTCCAGGAAGCGATGCAGCAGGTACAGGCCGTGGCTCACCCCGAAGCCCAGGAGAATGGGCAGGATGATGATGTTCATGAAGTTCAGCCGCAGATCGAAGATCGACATGAACCCCAGCATCATCGCCAAGCCCACCGTGAGCGGAATCACCGAGGCGAGCGCCAGCGGCACGCTGCGGAAGTCCGCGAAGTGCATGATGAGGATCCACAGCGCCACCAGCAGCACCGTGAGCTGGCCGTCCTTGAGGACGATGCGCGCCAACCGCGCGTAGAGCTGCGCGGCGCCCGCGGAGCGGTACTCCTTGCCGGAGGCGGTCTTGATGACGCCCGTCTCGTCCGCGAACTGGAGCATCAGCTTGCCGTCCCACAGGTCCACGCTGGGGTAGATGAACGTCAGGTAGCCGTGGTTCTCCGGCTTCGTCGTGGGCAGGTGGCGGAACTGATTGGCGTAGATATCCGGCACGCCGTTCACGTCGAAGGGCCTCGCCTCCAGCATCTTCTTGAAGGCGGCGGCCTTCTCCTGCATCTCGGGAGGCAGGGCCTCCACGTTGATCTCCTTCAGCTCGTCCTGCCACTCGGCGAGGATCTTCGCGTTGGCCTGGGCCGTCTCGGGCGGCGGGACGAAGGTGTAGATGCTCACCACCTGGTCGATGGACTTGTACTTCTCCGGGTGCTGCGTGAGCTCGTCGTAGACCTCCTTGGTCTCCTCGAGCGTCTTCGTGTAGACGGCGATGGGATCGCTGGAGATCTGGAATCTCTCTCCAATCTCGTCCTGGAGCTGCACGGAGGGCTGGTTCTCCGGCATGAGCGCGCGGGTGTTGTAGTTGAAGCGCAGGCCGTACTGGATGCGCTCCAGCAAGGGCAGCTTCTTGCTGGCGGAGATCTCCTGGCTGCTCCAGGGGATCGCACACAGGCACACCAGCGCGACCAGCGTGCTGCTCACGCCCAGCAGCAGCCCCGGGCGCCGGAAGCGGATCTCCTTGCCCGCGGCGTTGTTGGTGGCCGGCGGCTTCATGATGCCAATGAGCCGCTCGGGCAGGGCGGGGTTGTAACGCCCGGCCAGTGCTAGCAGCGCCGGGCTCCACGAGAAGAGGGTGAAGCCGAGGATCATCGTGCCGCAGCCGGCCAGGAAGCCAAACTGGCTGAAGCCACGGAACTCGCTGACCATCAGCACGAAGAACGAGCCGGCCGTCACCACGGCCGCCACCAGTGCGGGCCGGCCCGCGTTGATGATGGCATCCTGGATGGCGATGTCGTACGGCTTACCAGCCCCCAGCTCCAGCCTCGTGCGGAAGATGAAGTGGATGCCGAAGTCGATGCCGAACCCCATCAGGATTCCGCCGAGGATGCTGGTGATCATGTTGAGCTCACCCACGGTGGCGTAGGTGAAGCCCATGGTGATGATGGTGCCAATCACCATGCCGCTCACCACGATGACGGTGGGTGCCCACTTGCGGAAGAAGGCGATGGTGATGATCAGGATTCCCAGGAAGGCGAAGACGGCCACCGGCTGGAGCGACTCCTCGATGGCGTACGAGTCGTCCACCGCCGTCTTGTATGAGCCGGTGTAGCCGTAGGCGACCGTCTTCGCGTCGCCCATCAGCTCATAGTCCTCCACCAGCTTCACGCCCTGCGGGTTCGTCCTGGAGTACTCGGCCAGGTCCTTGGTGAGCTTCTCGACGTAGGCCTTCGTCTTGCCGAGCTCGTTGGTGTCCCACATCGGCTTGATGAGGATCATCATCATCTTGCGATCGGGCGAGATGTAGTAGTCGTCGATGATGCTCTTCTTGCCGACGCTCGAGTACTTGTTGATCAGGTCCTGCAGGTCGAGCTTCACCGGCTCGGTCTTCTTCAGCTCGATGAAGAAGGGGTTGTTCCGGCGCAGCTGGTCCTTCATGTACGCCATGATGCGGCGCTTGCCCTCGGCCAGGTCCTCCGTCTTGATGAAGAGGGACATGTTCTGCTGCACGAACTCGACGGGGATCTTGTAGGTGACGAAGCGGACGTGCTCCGTGTCCGCTGTCAGCTGCCCCGCCACATCGTCCGCGACGCGCTTGAGGGTGGCCTCGTCCGAGGAGCGCAGCGCGAGCATGAAGTAGCCGCTGCCTCCCACCATGTCGATGATGCGCTTGACCTCCTTCACCTCGGGCAGATCCTGCGAGATGAGGTCGAGCTGGTTGGAGTTGATGGTCAGCTTCGACGTGCCGTAGAGGGAGATGCCGAGCAGCGCGAGGATGACGAGGAGGACCGTGCCCGGCCGTCGGACCATCAATCTGGCGTAGGCGAGAGCGAAGCGGGGCGGAGGGTGGGACGAGGCGCTCATGAGCCGGTGACCCTATCGGCAAATGGCCCGTCCCGGAAGCAGCGCATGGGTGCCCGGCTGCTGGGGCGCCCTCCTGGCCTGTGCAGAGGACTGCACAGTGAGGCGGGCGTGCCCTACCTCAAGCAGCGGGTGGGCCTGGGGCAGGCGCTGGGGCCTCCTGGGTCCTGGGGTCCGGGGTGGGCGACGGTTCCTCGGAGGGATGGGCCGGTGGGAGGAAGAAGGAGAGAGGCTGCCGCAGGAAGCGCCTCGTCAGCAGCCGCACCAGGAGCAGCCCGTCCCTCATGGCGTCATCCCGGGCCCGCAGGGCCACGGCCAGCGCCAGCGCGAAGGAGACGCCGAAGTTGAGCACGCCGATCCCCAGCACGCTCAGCAGGGCAGCGAGGAACTCCAGGCTGGATACGGCCTCCGGCCCCAGCGCGCCCCCCGCGAAGGCCAGGGCACCGAACGAGAGGGTGACATGGCGCACCTCTAGAGGCAGGCCGAAGAAGCGCCCCACCCAGGGGGCCAGCGCCAGCAGCACACCCAGCATGATGCCGCCACCAACGCTCGCCGAGTGACGCAGCATCGCCTCTGACAGCCTGCGTACCCAGCGCTCGCCGAGCAGCCGCTGCAGCCCTCGATGGTGCGCGATCGCCTCGGGGATACGGTGGTAGACGAGGAAGTTCTCCAGCCACCCGGCCGCCATGCTCGCGGCCCAGAGCAGCACGCCAGTGAAAGCGGCCCACAGGAGGGTGCCTCCGCGCCACGGATGGAGGGACTTCACCACCGCCTGAGCCTCGCCGGGAGTGAGGAACGGCTGACCCGTGACGAGCTGCCAGCCGAACGCCAGGCTCACCGAGGCCAGGAGCACGCAGCTCAGGTTGCCGAGGGCGGCCGCGAGCTGGGCGCTGGTGATGCCAGGGATGAGCTCCACCAGCCGCTTCAGCCGCTCGCGCGAGCCCTCGCCGATGGCACCCGCCAGGGCCGCAGCCATCATCGCGGGCTGTTGGGTGGCCAGCGTGAGGCCCAGCAGCGGCATCAGCGCGAAGCTGCCAGCGTAGTTGAGCACGGCGAGGAGGCCAGCGAAGAAGGGTGCCAGCGTGAGCTTCGCCAGGAGGAGATTGATCGCTGCGGTGAAGGCTGCAAGCAGCCCGCCACCCGCGGACGAGTGCACCACGGTGTGGAACTCGGCCCGGCTGGGGGTGACGAAGTGCTCGCCCGAGCGCCCCGTGCGCTCGATGACCTTGCGAGACAGGAGCCGGAGGTTGGTCCACGCCAGCTCCCACACGGAGCGGTCTGAGTAGGAGTGACGCAGCAGCTTCGCCACCAACGCCAGCCCCTCACGGCAGCGCTCCTCGCCCCGGGCAGCCCCCAGCACCTGGGCGATGGCCTCCATTCGATCCAAGCCACGGCGGAGGCGCTCCAGGCGGTACACCAGATCCACGCTCACGCCGGACTGCTCCAGGCGGCTGGTGACGATGCCTACCACCTGCCGGCACTCGGCCAGGGCAGCGTTCAGCTCTCGGATCGTGTCCGGTGCCGCGTCCCGGGCGAGCAGGCTATCGCACGAGCGGCGCAGGCGCAGGAAGGGCGAGGCGCGGAATGCCACCTCGGGGCTGCGCTCACGTACGTCCTCGGCCAGCCCGAGCGCCGCCATCTGCGTGGAGACCAAGGTGAGTGCGTCCACCATGTGGGAGCGCACCACCCCCGCGGGGGCTGGCAGCGGGTGCTGTGGCTCACTTGCCAGCGTGAGGAGCCGCGCCGTGAGGCCCGTAGGCAGGGACTCCAGCCAGTCCAGGTCCGCGGGGCTCGGGAACAGGCGCAGCAGCAGCTCCGAGAGGCGATCCGGCTCTGGCGGCGCCGGGAGCAGGTGGCGCAGCACGCGATCCGTCAGCTCGGAGAAGAAGCCCTGCCGGCCGGGCAGACCCACCTGGGCGAAGAGCTTCAGGCCACGGGCCTGGGCGGCGATGTGCCCCACCAGCTGGGCCACCTGCTGGCGCATGGCGCCCTCGCCCTCCAGCACCCGGACCAGCAGGGCCAACCGGGTTGCGGCGGCAGAGGCCTCCGGCTCATCCGCTTCGACGAGCCCGTGCGCGGAGCGCGGCTCACGCAGCCAGGCCACGAGCCGCTCCACCCAGGCGAAGCGAGCCTCCTGTCCATCCGAGGGGAGGGCGTGCAGCAGCCGGCACAGGTCCCTCACCGCCGCGTGGCCCGGCGCTCGCGGGGCGTAGCGCACGCAAAAGGCATCGAGCTCGCGCGAAGAGGGCTCGCTGCGGGGACGGGGAGGCGAAGTGATGTGAGAGTTTGCCATCAGGCCGGGCTCTCCACGGGAGCCCAAGCCTACACGGCTCGGCGGCCTCATCCTATTTCATGGGGAGAGGCCTGGCCGGATGCTGCACAAGCAAGCTACTTCAGGGTGGCCTTCGCCATCTCCTGGTCCTTGTCGCGCATCGCCTTGATCAGCGCGTCCCAGCCACCCTCCTTCAGCAGGGGGCGGACCTGGTCATCGCGGATGCCGGTGAGCATCGAGTCGCCGAGCACCGCCACGTCCACCACCTTCCACCCGGCCTTGTCCTTGGCCAGCGCGTACTTGAGCTTCAGCTCCTGCTTCTTCATGGGGTGGTCGATGACCACGGTGGAGGCCACCTTGGCCTCCTCGCCCGTCACCTCGGGGTCCTCATAGGTGATGGAGGCCAGGTTCTTGAAGTTCTCGCGGACCTTGGGGAAGGCGATCTTCGCGAAGAGGTTGTGGAATAGCTGGATGAACTCCTTGCGCTGGGCCTCGGAGGCCTTGTCCCAGGCGTCTCCCAGCAGGAACCGGGCCTGCTGCTCTCCACCGAAGTGCTTGAGGGCGGCCAGGTCCTTGCCGTAGCGCACGGACTGGACCACGGTCTTGACGGGCTTGCTCACCGCCTCATTGGGTGCGGCGAGCGCCGGCATGGCGAGGACGAGAGCGGCCAGCAGGGGGACGGAGCGGAGGCGAGCGTTCATACGGATCCTTGTTCCTGTCGAGAGGAAGCGAGGGCTTCCTGTAGCCCAGGAGAACGCTCCGCGCCCTGGAAAATTCACCGAGAGGACGGTCCGTCCTTGCCTGCCCGCCTGTCCGGGAAAAATCGAATGCCGGGGCTGCTCGCGGGGTTTGACTGAGGAAGGACCCCACGTTTAGTGTCCCCGCGCCATTCCGTGGTTTGTGCCTGCCAGCAAATTTCCGAGAAGACATGCCTACTGATTACCTGTTCACGTCTGAATCCGTCACTGAAGGGCACCCGGACAAGATCGCCGATCAGATCTCCGACGGGGTGCTGGACGCCATCATCGCCAAGGACCCGCAGGGTCGCGTGGCCGTCGAGACGCTGGTCAAGACGGGCCTCGCCATCGTCGCGGGTGAGGTGACGACCACGACCTACGTGGATATCCCCAAGATCGTCCGGAGCACCATCTGTCGCATTGGCTACACGGACAGCGCCATGGGGTATGACGGCAACACCTGCGGTGTGATGGTGGCCATCGAGGGCCAGAGCCAGGACATCGCCCGGGGCGTGGACAACAAGAAGGAGCAGGGCGCTGGCGACCAGGGCATGATGTTCGGGTTCGCCTGCGACGAGACTCCGGACCTGATGCCGGCGCCGATCCACTACGCCCACGCGCTCACCCGTCGGCTGGCGGACGTGCGCCGTAAGCATCACGACTGGATCCGCCCCGACGGTAAGAGCCAGGTCACGGTGGAGTACCGCGGCGGGCGCCCGGTGCGCATCGACACGGTGGTGGTGTCCACGCAGCACTCGGACGACGTCTCCAACAAGAAGATCCACGAGGCCATCCGCGAGGACGTCATCGCCAAGGCGCTCCCGGCGAAGCTGCTGGACAAGAAGACCAAGTACTTCATCAACCCCACCGGTCGGTTCGTGGTGGGCGGCCCCATGGGTGACTCGGGCGTCACGGGCCGGAAGATCATCGTCGACACCTACGGCGGCATGGGCCGGCACGGCGGTGGCGCCTTCTCGGGGAAGGACCCGTCGAAGGTGGACCGCTCGGCGGCGTACATGGGCCGCTACATCGCCAAGAACGTGGTGGCCGCTGGCCTGGCGCGCCGCTGCGAGGTGCAGGTGTCCTACGCCATCGGCGTGGCGGACCCGGTGAGCGTGATGGTGGAGACGTTCGGCACGGCCACTGTGGGCGAGGCGCAGATCGCCCAGGCGGTGCGCCAGGTGTTCGGCCTGCGTCCGCGCGAGATCATCGAGCATCTGGATCTGCTGCGGCCCATCTACCAGAAGACCGCCGCGTACGGGCACTTCGGCCGCTCCGAGAAGGAGTTCACCTGGGAGCGCACGGACAAGAAGGACCTGCTGCGCGAGGCCCTGGGCGGCAGCGCTCGCCTGAAGGCCGTGGGCAGCCCGTAAACGACAGGGCGAACAAAGTTCCGGTGACTTGAAGACGCGCGCGTGGCCCAATACGGGTCGCGCGCGTTTCTTTTTCGCATCCACCCGAGGGGGAGCCCACGATGGCCAGGATCTCCAGCATCAAGAAGCCGAAGAGCAGCTTTGCGCCAGTGCACTGTGACATCAAGGACCCCCAGCTCGCGCCGAAGGGGCGTGGGCGCATCGAGTGGGCCGGGCGCACGATGCCGGTGCTGCACCAGATCCAGGAGCGCTTCCTGAAGCAGAAGCCGCTCAAGGGTCTGCGGGTGACGGCGTGCCTGCACGTCACGGCGGAGACGGCCAACCTGATGGTGGCGCTGGTGGCGGGTGGGGCGGAGGTGTCGCTGTGCGCCTCCAACCCGCTGTCCACGCAGGACGATGTGGCCGCCGCCCTGGTGGAGGACTACGGGATGCAGATCTTCGCCATCAAGGGCGAGGACAACGCGACGTACTACCGCCACATCAACAGCGCGCTGGAGTGGGGCCCGCACATCACGATGGATGACGGCGCGGACGTGGTGGGGGTGCTGCACACCAAGCGCAAGGATCTGCTGAAGGACGTGATCGGAGGCACGGAGGAGACGACGACGGGCGTCATCCGCCTGCGTGCGATGGCTCGGGACAAGGTGCTGGGCTACCCGATCGTGGGGGTGAACGAAGCGAAGACGAAGCACATGTTCGACAACCGGTACGGCACGGGCCAGTCGACGATCGACGGCATCATCCGTGCGACGAACCGGCTGCTGGCGGGCAGCGTGTTCGTGGTGGCGGGCTACGGCTGGTGCGGCCGTGGCCTGGCGATGCGCGCGAGGGGGATGGGCGCGAGTGTCGTCGTGACGGAGATCAACCCCACCGTAGCCCTCGAGGCGGTGATGGATGGCTTCCAGGTCATGCCGATGAGCGAGGCGGCGAAGATTGGGGACTTCTTCTGCACGGTGACGGGGAACATCGACGTCATCCGGGCCGAGCACTTCGAGGCGATGAAGGATGGGGCCATTGTCTGCAACTCGGGCCACTTCAACGTGGAGCTGGACCTGAAGGCGCTCGGGAAGATGGCGAAGAGCCGCAACCCCATCCGCGAGTTCGTGGAGGAGTACACGCTCCGGGGCGGCAAGAAGATCATCGTGCTGGGGGAGGGGCGGCTCATCAACCTGGCCTCGGCCGAGGGCCACCCCTCCAGCGTGATGGACATGTCCTTCGCCAACCAGGCGCTGTGCACCGAGTGGATGGTGAAGAACCACGACTCGCTGGAGAAGAAGGTCTACGTGGTGCCGGAGCACATCGATCAGGAGATCGCCCGGCTCAAGCTCAAGAGCCTGGGTGTGAAGATCGACACGTTGACCCGGGCCCAGGCGAAGTACCTGGCCTCCTGGGACGAGGGCACCTGACGGTCCTTCCGCGCGTGTCTCGGAAGCCGCACATCGGTGGCTTCACGCCCACACCGGCGGACACACGGCGCGAACACAACAGGAAGAGAGAAGGGAAGGTTTGCTGCCCGAGTGGAGAAGCCACTGGTTGGTTGGCAGGCCTATCCAGGCCTTGGGCGGATTTGAACCGCGTCGCGTTTCAGGCGATTACCAGGAGCGTGTAGGGCCTCACCGGCCGGGCAGCTGAGAGTAGGGACGAAATCGCCCGAAAAATCCTGACAGCGCTCCTGTCACTCCGGAAAGGTCGCCAGCGTGAGCGCCTCTGGAGGGCCCTTCAGGTCCTGTGGCAGACGGAGCACTCCCGACACGTAGCGCCACCCCGTCCCGTCGTGGCGGAAGTCCGAGCGCTCCACGAAGGAGCGATCCTTGCCCTTCTCGAACACCTTGGCGAAGAAGAGCACCTGCGCCACGCCCCGCTCGTCTGGCGGACGCCGATCCATCACCACGAGCCCTGGGTACTGGTGGCTCTGGGCGACGGCGCGCAGCTCGCGCAGCACCTCTGCCTCCGGCCGGGCGCGGTCCGGGTGATCCGGGTGCAGCGTCTTCCACAGGTAGGCCACCTCTCGCAGTGCGAAGGCGCTGTAGCGCGAGCGCATGAGCGCCTCCGCGTCAGGAGGCTCGGCCTCGCCTCGGTGGTAGGGCGCGCAGCACTGGCGGTAACGGAGGCCGGACGAACAAGGACAGGGCGGGGCAGGGGGCATGACGTCGGTCAGGAGCCTACCCCCATGCCGGGCGTGACGGCCGCCGAACGTATCCATGAGTGGATAGCGCGCCACGGGGACAAGGCCCTTGCGGGCAGGGGGTGGAAGGCTTACATCCCGTCTCTCATTCTATGAGTCTCATCGAAGCCATCGTCCTCGGGCTGGTCCAGGGGCTCACCGAGTTCCTTCCCATCAGCTCCACCGCGCACCTGCGCATCGTCCCGGAGCTGCTCGGCTGGAAGGACCCGGGGGCGGCGTACTCCGCCGTGATTCAGCTCGGCACCGTGGCCGCCGTGCTCATCTACTTCCGCCGCGACCTGGTGAACCTCACCACCGCGTTCTTCCAGGGGCTCGTGCGCCGCCAGCCGTTCGCCACCTTGGAGTCGCGCCTGGCGTGGTTCGTGCTCGTGGGCACTCTCCCCATCGGCGTGTGTGGCCTGGCCTTCAAGAAGTACATCGAGACGTCCCTGCGCTCGCTCTACGTCATCTCCGCCAGCCTCATCGTGCTGGCGATCATCCTCTTCATCGTGGAGCGGGTGGCCTCGCATCAGCGCACCGTGGCGGATATGCGCTGGCGGGATGGGTTGATCATCGGAGCGTGGCAGGCGCTGGCGCTCATCCCGGGCTCTTCGCGCTCGGGCACCACGCTCACGGGAGCGCTGTCGCTCGGGCTGAAGCGCGAGGATGCGGCGCGCTACTCCTTCCTGCTGTCCATCCCCGCCACCTCGCTGGCCGGCGTCTTCGAGCTCAAGCACCTGCTGGAGGCGGACACACGGCCCTCGACGATGGCCCTGGCGACAGGGACGCTCGTGGCCTTCGGCTCTGGCCTGGCGGCCATCGCATGGCTGCTGCGCTACCTGCGCACGCGCTCGACCATGATCTTCGTCGTGTACCGAGTGGTGCTTGGGCTGACGCTGATCGGGCTGTTGCAGGCGGGAGTGCTCCAGCCCCTCTCGGGCGTGGAGAACCTGGCCGACCAGGAGGCGCCGGCGAAGCCTCCTGTGGAGAAGCAGGTCTCGGACTGACGTGGACTCCTTCTTCGACATCCTGGAGGGCCGGTTGACCTCCCATCCGTCCCGGCCGTTGAACCTGCCGGGGCTGGTGCTGCGTGAGTCCGCGGTGCTCGTCCCCTTGTTCGAGCGCGACGGCGTGCCTCACATTCTCTTCACGCGCCGCCCAGCACACCTGCGCACCCACGCCAACCAGTACTCGTTCCCGGGTGGCGGCAGGGACCCAGAGGACTCCACTCCGCTGCACACCGCGCTCCGGGAGACTGAGGAGGAACTGGGCATCGATCGCTCGCGGGTGCGTGTGCTCGGCATGCTGGACGAGATACCCACCATCACCTCGTTCCGCATTCAGCCCTTCGTGGGCATCATCCCGGGTGACGGGCAGTACCGGCCGAGCGCCGAGGAGGTGGCGTTCATCCTCGAGGTGCCTTTGGCCAGCCTGCTGGACCCGTCCATCCGCCGCATGGAGAAGCGAACGGCCCAAGGCGTGGAGTACGACGTGTACTTCTACACGTACAACTCCCACGTCATCTGGGGAGCCACGGCGCGCATCCTCTACGACCTGCTGGAGCACATCGCGCAGCTTCCCGCGGACATCCTTTTGCCGCCCGCGGGCCATCGGACAGGGTGAGGGAGCGCCTCAGAACTGCAGGTAGACGTACGGCCGCGCCTCCACGGAGGCCAGGTGGCGGATGCCCAGGCCCACCGCGATCAGCGCCACCGCGCGTACCGGCACGGGCAGCCGCACGAAGATCGTCCCCACGGTGTCGAAGAGCTTCATGGGCAGCGTGTGGCTCACCACCGCCACCGCCAGCATGGCCCACACCAGCGTGCTCACGTTCGCCAGCCCAGGCATGAACAGGAGGATGCGAGAGTAGAACTCGGCCGCGTGCGTCATGTCCGGCGCTCGGAAGACGATGCGCGTGAGCACCACCACCGTGAAGGTGAACAGGATGCCAATCCCGGCGCGCACCCACCCCACGGACTCGTCGTCGGGACGGCCGCCGCGAATCCACCACCACGTGCGGATGATGCACAGCCCGACGCCGTGCACGGCGCCCCACACCGCGAAGCGCCAGTCCGCTCCGTGCCACAGGCCGCCCAGCACCATCACCGTCATCAGGTTGAACAACACCCGCGGCTTCGAGCACCGGTTGCCACCCATCGGGATGTAGAGGTAGTCCCGCAGCCAGCTCGACAAGCTCATGTGCCAGCGGTTCCAGAACTCGAACAGGTTCTTCGCCAGGTACGGCCGCTTGAAGTTCTCCGGGAGCGTGAAGCCGAACAACGACGCCGCGCCGATGGCGATGTCCGAGTACCCCGAGAAGTCGAAGTACAGCTCGAAGGTATAGGCCACCGCCGCCATCAGGCACTCAGCGGAGGTGTACGCGGCCGGATCCGCGAAGACCGGGTCCACCAACCCGCTCCCCAGCACGTCCGCGATCACCATCTTCTTCACCAGGCCCACCGCGATCCGGTACAGCGCGAAGCCGCCTGCCTCCGGCGTCAGCGTGGGCACCTCGCGGAAGCGCTCCAGCAGGTCCGAGGCGCGCACGATGGGCCCCGAGACGACTCGCGGGAAGAAGAGCAGATAGAGCAGGTGCTCCAGGTAGCTGTGCTCCGCGCTCGCCTTCCCGCGGTACACGTCCACCACGTAGCTGATCGCCTGGAAGCAGAGGAACGACAGCCCGATGGGCAGCAGCAGCCCGAAGGGTTGCTCGCGCACCGCGATCCCCAGCGGAGCCAGCAGCGATCTCGTCGTCTCGCGCAACAGCTCCGCGTACTTGAAGGCCGCCAGCAGGCCCACGTTCGACGTCACCGACGCGGCCACCAGCAGCTTGCGCAGCCTCGGGGACTTCGAGCGTGCCAGCCCCTTCACGATCAGGTGGTCCACCGCCGCGCACCAGAAGAAGACCAGCACGGGCAGCGGCGTCCACACCATGTAGAAGCAGAGGCTCGAGACGAGCAGCACTCCCAGCCGCGCTACACGGTGGCGGTGCAACAGCCAGTACAGCGCGAAGGTGAGGGCCAGGAAGGCCAGATAGGAGATGCTGGTGGACGGCATGTCAGCCCCCCTCCGCCTTTCCCACCACAGGCGCTGGCTTGGGGATGGGGGGCGCCTGAACCTGCTCCATGGGCGCCGTCTTGTAGGCGTCGTAGGCGCCGAGCAGATCCTTCACGAAGGATGCGCCGAGCAGCTCGTAGCCGGGCTGCGTCAGGTGTGTGCCGTCCTCCTGGCCCAGGGCGGGCTGGGCGCGCTGCCAGCGCAGCATGGAGCGCTCACCGCCCATGGCGGCCCGCGCGGACCAGTACGCACAGCCCGCGTCGCGTGCCACCGCTGGGAGCGTGGAGAGCACACGCCCCAGCGCGGGTGCTTCCGTCCAGCGGCCGTCCGCATCCTGCATCAGGAGGTCCGTGGGGCCCATGAGCAGGCACTCCGCGCCCGTGGAGGCACGCAGCCGGGAGATCAACGCGATGTACTCCATGTGCAGCATCTCGGGATCGAGCCCCGGCAGGCTCGCCTCGTGAGTGCCGGCCTGGAGCACAAGCAGCTGTGGCTTGCGCTCCGCGAGCTCCGAGTCAAGCGCCGCGGAGGCGTCGCCGCTCAGCGTGAGCGCCGAGCTGCCGGGCAGATCCACAGCGTCATAGGTGATGGCGAACTTCTTGGAGAGAGCGCCCTGGATTACTTCGGTGAAGGAGGAGGGTGACGTGTCCGCGGTGCCGAGCTGCACGACGCGCAGGTGCTCCGTCTCCTTCTTTTCCGCCAGCGCGCGCAGCCGCGCGAAGGTGCCCTTCAGCGCGGTGACGCCGTCGATGATCCCCGGCGAGTCCTCCACCGTGAGCAGCGGCTGGTGGTCCTTGGCGTAGGCACGCTGGAGCGAGAAGTCGAAGAGGTGGCCCATCAGGTCCGAGCCCCTGGCCCGCGGGTGCACCAGATCCTCGTTGAACAGCCTCGCAGCCAGCCACTTGATGGAGGCGCCCTCGCCACCCATGGCCGACAGCGCGTCCCAGAAGGCACAGCCACCCTCGCTCGCTACTTCGCGGAGGATGTCTCTCACCTCCTTGGAGCCGCGACGCGGCACCAGCTCTCCGCCCATCGTCCGGACCGCCGCGTCGATGGGCGACATGATCAGGCAGGCTGACTCCGGCACGGACTCGCGCACCCACTTCACCAGCTCTCTCGTCTGGGTGCGGATCTCCGCCGGGGTGATGCGGTTGCGCGAGATGTAGAAGGCCTCGTTGCCGCCCACCATCAGCACCACCAGAGAAGGCTTGCGGTGGCGCAGCTGCGAACGGAAGGCGCCTCGCTGCGCCCGGAGGAAGACCTCCGCCGTCGCGCCTGGCAGCCCGATGGTGTCGTAGACGACGCCCGGCATCCCCGTCTCCAGTGAGACGCCGTGCAGCTCCACCTTCCCGGTGGTCTGCAGCGAGAGCGACTTCGTGTCTTTGGGGAGCGTGATGCGCGAGAAGGCCACCTCCGGCTCCTCGAACCGGGTGAGCAGGCGCTGCAGCGGCTTGCCGTCCACGCTGAACTGCACCGTCCCGCCGTCCGCCTTTGTCTGGAAGAACAGCTCCGCGAAGCGCGCGCCCTCGGTGGAGAAGCGCACGCTCTGCGAGCCCATGCCCGCGGACGCGAAGGCCACACCCGTGTAGCCCAGCTTCTCCTTGGGATAGTTGCGGTCGATGAGCCGGGTGATCTGCCAGCCCTCGCTCGCCGAGCCCGTGCGCACCGAGCGTCCGGCGCCCGTGGGCCGGTCGATGAAGAGGAAGCCCTTGCCTCCCGAGCCGTGGCGCTCCTGCAGCCGCATCCGGATCATGTCCGTGATGTGGTCCGAGGCGATCAGCGAGTCTCCCAGGTGCACCACCCGCACCGGAGACCTCCGCCGGTCCTCGCGTAACGCGCTCAGGGCCTCGAAGAAGGGGGCCAGCCCGCTCTCTTCGCACCCCGCCGCGCCCATGCGACGGCAGCCGAGATCAATGTCCACGTGCCGTGCGCCCATCTTCTCGCGCAGGGATTCCAAAGAGAGCGCCCGGGCTCGCGTGAGCGTGGTCAGCCCCTCCAGATCGGACGGGGGTGCCGTGGCGGCGGTGGCGGTGTCCTCCTCCTCCGCGGGAGTCTCCTCCTCCGGGGGAAGCTCCTCCTCCGGGGGAGGCTGGGTCGGCACGCCCGCGAGCGCGTCATCCGTATTGCGCGCGGGGCCTCCCTTTCCCGTCAGGGACTTGGGCAGCACCAGCTCCGCCAGCCGTGGCGCGAGCGGTCCTTCCTGGTGAAGGCTGGGAATGGGACGGAACGCCTCCGGCAGCGGCGCCAGGGACAGCCCAAGCGCGAGCGCAGCCGTGAGGACGATCGTCCATCCGGTGGATTGAGCCTTGAGGTTCAACGTCCGGCCATGAGACTGGCTTTTTGGCGCCAGGTCAAAACTCTGATAGCGGGAGTCCTGTCCGGAGGGCGACCGGGTAGGCAGGCGGTGGAAGCTCGCTCCCTTCCCGCTGGGAGGCGCTATGGTGCGCCGCCGTATGACCCTCTACCCCGTCATCATGGCCGGTGGGTCTGGCACCCGCTTCTGGCCCCTATCCCGCCAAGCCCGCCCCAAGCAGTTCCTCCCC
>Ga0247825_10001266_pt1 | contig 16539 bp, 21 predicted proteins | sample 13C_Vanillin_Day_FD_194413 | JGI IMG/M metagenome (GOLD analysis project Ga0247825, IMG submission 194413) | Soil microbial communities from agricultural site in Penn Yan, New York, United States - 13C_Vanillin_Day48 | ecosystem: Environmental > Terrestrial > Soil > Agricultural land | place... | reverse complement strand
GCCCTCATCGAAGGCATGGGCGAGGTGATCAAGCACGCCCTCATCCGTGACGCCGAGCTGCTGGATATGCTGGAGTCGCGCCTGGACGACCTCATGGCGCTGGAGCCGGAGCTGACCACGCAGGTGATCGCCCGCAACATGGCGATCAAGGGCGCCGTGGTCAGTGAGGACGAGCGCGAGACCGGCGGCGTGCGCGAGCTGCTGAATTACGGCCACACCCTGGGCCACGCCTTCGAGTCGGCGGGCGGCTACGAAGCCCTATTGCACGGCGAAGCGGTGGGCGCAGGCATGGTCGCGGCGGCAGCGATCGGCGAGCGCATCGGCGTCACGCCCACAGCGCTGGTGAAGCGCCAGAACGCCCTGATCGAGCGAGCCGGCCTGCCCACGCGGCCGCCCAAGGGCATCGACCGCGACCGCATCCGCGCCGCCCTCAAGATGGACAAGAAGGTCGTCGCGGGTGGACAACGCTGGGTGCTGCTGGAAGATGTCGGCCGGCCCATCGTGCGAGCCGACGTGCCTACCGAGGTAGTCGAGAGTGTCCTCGATGACCTCCTGGCCTGACCATCTGCTGACCACCCTCGCCTCCTACGAAGCGGGCGCAGCCGAGTACGCCACCCACTCCGCAGATCGAGGGCCGTTGGCGCACCTGCACGACAGGTTCACCGACCTCGTGGGGCCGGCCGCGTTCATCCTCGACCTCGGTTCCGGTCCCGGCCATGACGCCGCCGAATTGGCACGGCGCGGACTCACCGCGACCGCTTGCGACCCGTCGAGAGGCCTGCTTGCCGCAGGTGGCCACCCGGAGCTTGTAGGCAGCCTAATACAGGCTGACTCGCGATCGCTACCGTTTGCCGATGGGTGCCTGACCGGCATCTGGTCCTGCGCCAGCCTGTTGCACCTGACGAAGTTGCAGGTGACAGGCGCTCTCCGCGAAGCGCATCGGGTGCTCAAACCCGGCGGCGTCCTGTTCACGTCGATGCAGCACGGCATCGGTGAGCTGGTGCCTTTCGACCCCGGTTTCGGTCTGCCGCTACGCCACTATTTCTTCTACGCCGACGATGAGTGGGCTGAATTCGTGCACGAAGCGGGCTTCGTGATCGTCGACCAGCGCGTCAATCACACGGAGCATGGGGTTACGGCCCACGCCGACGGCTGGATCGAGACGTTTGCAAAGAAGAACGTATGACTGCGGATGAACGAGCCGCCCTACGCGCCGTCGTCCACGGGCGCGTTCAGGGCGTAGGTTACCGCTTCTTCGCTATCGAAACGGCGACGACGCTCGGTCTGACGGGCTTCGCCCGCAACCAGAACAACGGCAATGTCGAGGTGGTCGCGGAGGGTTCGCAGGCCGGTCTAGATGCGCTGCTGGCGGAGCTTCGCCGCGGTCCGGCGCTGGCCCGAGTCGACAGGGTCGATGCTTCGTGGGCGGCGTTCACAGGCGACTACGAAGGCTTTCGCGTCCGGTAAACACCGTCTGTTACTCTTCGCGCCAGCGAGGAGGTCACACCCATGAAGTTGGTGCCGTTGTTCGAGATGGTGCACAAGTACGTCGAGCGCCACAGCGTGTCGCTCAAGGGGCCATTGGGCACCGACAGCACGTCGTGGATGTTCCGGGAGGGTACGCTGCAGGGCGAACGCATCCGGGGCAGCCATCGGGCGATGAACAAGTCGGTGTTGCGCGCGGACAACGTGGTTACGCCGGACATCCGCGGCGCCCTCACGACGGACGATGGCGCCGAGGTCTACTACGAGATCAGAGGCTACGGCATCGAGGCCGATGGGTTGCGCCACTTCAAGGGCAGCATGTACTTCCTTACCGATGCCGCGCAGTATGCCTGGCTGAACACGGTGCTCGGCGTCATGGAAGGACGCTATACCCGCACCGAGGACGGCTTCCTCATCGGCACCTTCCAGGTTTACGAGTGCGTTACAGAGTCCGATGCGGTCACGCCGCGTCTCGAGTATCACGAGGGCATTCCGGGCCCGGTGCGTAGCCAGCCCCGGTTCTAGCTCTCCGCGTCAGCACAGCACGAAGTCGTTGTAGATGCTGGTCTTGGGGTCGCCGTTGCAGGTCTGGTCGTCGACCAGCAGGTTGCCGTCTTCGTCCAGGATCATGATCAGATCGTATGTCGCTCGGCCTTCGTACATCGTCACGCGGGCCACCGCACCGCCCGGGCGCACCTCGACCTCGATTTCGCGTGTACCAGAACCATTGCGGCACCGGCAAATTTTCGTGTCGAGTTCGCGCAGGCGGTCCTGAAGCCGCTTGGTGAGAGGGCACGGGGCATCCATCAGCTCTGTGCAGGCGCCATAGCTGCCCGGGTTTCCGGGGAACACGGCCTCCGCAGCGGCGATGGCTTGCGCTTCTGTCGGGGCAGGCGTCGTAGGTCTGCCCGAGCCCTCGGAGTCGCCGCCACACGCGACGGCCAGCAGGGTTAGGCCTATGCCGGCGCAAGTAATCGCGAAAATACGGCTCCAAATCCTGTGGTGAGCTCGTTCCATCAGAATTCCTCCTTCGGTCTACAGGGATATGACCGCCGAAGGAAGGGATTCTTACACGCTGGCGCTAGCGGTACTTCTCAAATCCGAGGGTGGCGTAGCGCATGAACACGCCGCCGAAGGGTTTGGCCATTGGGCCGTTGGCGCCGAGGCAGGCAATGACGTACTTCGTGCCGGGCACGGCTTCCCGTGTCAGCAGGATGCGCTGGGGGATGTTGAAGCCCTGGAAGGCGCCGGTGGGCAGGTCGATCTCGCCGTTGACCCAGATCTCGCCGTAGTCATCGATCGTCGTCTCGAAGTAGACCGAGACGCCGTTCGTGGGAACGCCCTGGACCTCGGCGGGAATCTCGACGGTGATACGCCACCAGGCGAAGCAGACTCCGGTGGACACGACCTCACCAACGTTCTCGCAGACGTCCCAGCCGGAGTCGTCGTAGTCGGCCAGCCGCGCCGGACTGCCCTCGATTTCGGCGGTGAGGCCCTGGTTCGCCTCGCCAGGCACGAAGCCGACGGCACGCCGCCACGTGCCCTTGACCTGCGCCAGGTGGTTGGGGTCGTTGAGGTCCAATGCAACACGAATCAACTTCGGTCTCCTTCTAGATGAGCCAGAGTATACGTTGGCCGGAAGTTGTAGCGGTTTGGCATGCCAAACCGCTACAGACCAACGTTCTGTCCCTCGGGATCTCGGAAACTTGAACTGTGAACTGTGAACCTAAATCGGCCCCATGACCATGGCATCGGCTTCGTCGCCCGGCTCGACCGTCGCTTGATCTTCGGGGCAGATAACCAGGGCGTTGGCCAGGGCCATTGAGGTAAGGACGCCGGAGCTTTGCGAGCCGGTCAGAGATGCGTAATAGCGACCGTCTCGCTCCCTCACGACGGCGCGGGCCAGGAACCGCCTGCCGTCCGGGTTGACGAGGCGGTCTTCGGTAATCACACGGACCATCGGCCGCTCCCAGCCTTCGCGGCCGGCCATCTTGTAGAGGGCAGGCCGGCCGAAGAGCTCGAAGGCGACCATAGAACTGACGGGGTTGCCGGGGAGGCCGAGGTGGGGCACGCGACGGCCGTCGGGAGCGGGGAAGGTGCCGAACGCAAGCGGTTTGCCGGGCCGCATGCGCACCGTCCAGAACCCGACCTCGCCCTCGCGCTCCAGTACGTCCTTGACAACGTCGTAGTCGCCACGAGAGACGCCGGCCGTAGTCACGAGGAAGTCGGCGTCGACGAGAGCGTCCTGGATCTTCGCGGTCAGGTCTTCGACCGTGTCGCGCGCGATGCCCATGGGTTTCGGGATGCCGCCGCCTTCGGTTACGAGGGCGGCCACGCTGTAGCTGTTGGCGTCGTAAATCTTGCCGGGCTCGTGCACCTGGCCAAGTTGAAGCAGCTCATCGCCGGTTGAGACGATGGCAACGATCGGGCGCCGATATACTCGGACGCTAGCGTTGCCGAGAGACGCCAGCACCCCGATCTGCGCCGCGTGCAGTTCCGTACCGGCGCGCATGACCAGACTGCCGGCTTTGACGTCCTCACCCGCGCTGCGCACGTTGTTACCGGCCGACGCGGCCTTGAACACGCCAACGTGGTCGCGCCCCTTGGCGAAGCGGCCGAACACACGGCCGGCGGTCTCGTCCGTCTCTTCGAAGGGCACGACAGAATCGGCGCCACGGGGGATGGGCGCACCCGTCATGATGCGGACTGCGGTCCCTGGCCTAACCTCGCCGTCGTAGATGTAACCAGCGGCGACCTCGCCGATCACGCTCAGGGTCACTGGCGAATCGGGCGAGGCGCTCCCAGTGTCGGCCGCACGCACGGCGTAGCCATCCATCGCCGTGTTGTCGAGGGGCGGGATGGTGAGAGATGAGGTCACGTCCTCGGCCAGGACATGCCCGAGCGCGTCCGCCAGGGGAATCGACACCGCGGGCAGGCGCTGGATGACGTCAAGAATGCGCTCGCGCGCCTCTTCGACGCTGATCATGCCGTCGTCGTTCATAGGGTAAGAGTAACAAGTAATGCCAGAGGAGCAAGGAACAAGGAAGAAGTGACACGCTATGATCGCACTGTTCCTTCGCTCTGTTCCTGGTTCTTCGTCACTAGCCCAGCTTCACCGCCAGGCACGTGGTGGTGCGCTGTACGCCCTCGATGCGCTGCAGGCCCTCGGTGATCGCCGTCCCGAGCTTGTCGAGGTCGTCCGCTTCCATCTGGACGATGACGTCGAACGGGCCGGTGACGGTGTCGACCATGGCGATCTTCGCGCTCGGGTGCTTCAGAGTGCCGACGGCTTCGGCAACCCCCTTCGCGTGGCCAACTTCAGCTTCGATGAGGATGTAAGCGCGAAACGCCATGGGTGAGCCTCCTGCACGCTGGGACCGCTAGGAAGCTCATCATATCTCCGCGCACCAGCGTGTCAACGCGAGGGCATATGCCCATACTCCCTGCTTTCTGCTACGGTGAATTCGGACGGTTACGCTTCTGAGTCCGATCGACCGACCATTAGGTGAGGTGATATTGGCGACCCGCACGCCGAGGTCCACGACCGATGCCAGTACGCATCGCAGCAGTTCTATGCTGCGCCGGAAGCGCTTCTGGTTCGGCTTCATCATCACGGCCGTATTCCTAGGCATCTTCCTCGCCCGCACCGACTTCGGCGACATCCGGTCTGCCTTCGCGGGCGCCGACTATGCGCCCGCCCTGGCCGCGATCCCAATCTACTTTGCCGGCTACTGGTTTCGCGCCTGGCGCTGGGGTCTGCTCCTGGGACCCGTTAAGAAGGTGCCGGTAAAGCGCCTGTACCCCATCGTCCTCATCGGACTGATGAGCAATAACATCGCGCCCGCGCGCATCGGCGAGCTGGTGCGCTCCTACCTCGTTGGCGAACGGGAGGGGATCAGCAAGTCGACCGCCTTTGGCACGATCGCCATCGACCGGGCCTTCGATGGCCTGACGCTGGTCGCGATCCTCGGCGTCGTGACGGTGGCTACCGGCGCCGACGTCGGTGTGCGAGGGTTGGGAGTCGGCGCAGCCCTGATCTTCTTCGCAGGCACCGCGGCGCTTGTCGCGATGGCGATGTCGCCTTCGCTGGTGCGCGGCTGGCTGAGTGTGTTCTTCGGCATGCTGCCGTCGAAAATTGGCGAGAAGGCAGAGAGCGTGATCGATGCCTTCCTGGGCGGACTTGTCGTTATCCGAAATCCGGGCGTCCTCGTACTGGCCGGTAGCGCCTCCCTGATCTCGTGGTTGCTCGAAGCGAGCACGTACTACGTCGTGGGAGAAGCGTTCCACCTCGACGTAGGTTTCGACGCCTACCTGATTGCCACGTCGGCGGCGAACCTCGCGCTCTCCGTGTTCGCGTCGCCCGGCGGAGTTGGACCGTTCGAAGTGACGACGCGGGAGGTGCTGGTCTTCTTCGGCGTCGGTAGCGCAGCAGCGTCGGCATACGCCCTTGCGCTGCACGCTATCTTGCTGGCGCCGGTGATCGTCGTGGGGTTGCTGCTCGTCTGGCTCTCCGGCGTGTCGATGAAGCAACTGATGGGCATCCAGGACGAGCGGCGCAGCCCGGCGCCGGCGCCACCGGCCGCCGAGGGCAGTGCAGCGGAGGCGGGCGGTTGAAGGTTGCCATCGTTGGTGGTGGCGTCGCCGGCCTGACCGCCGCTTACCGCCTGATCCAGGCCGGGCACGACGTCTCAGTCTTCGAAGCAGCGCCGGAGTTGGGGGGTCTCGTCCGGACGTTCGATGCCGGTGGCGAGCCTCTGGAGGCCTTCTACCACCACATCTTCACCACCGATACGACCATCGTCAGACTGATCGAGGAGCTGGGGCTGGGCGACCGCCTCGTCTGGAAGGACTCGAAGGTTGGGTTCTTTCATGGCGGCAAGATATGGCCCTTCGTCACTCCCCTCGACCTCCTGCGCTTCAAGCCGCTGCCCCTGATCGACCGCGTCCGGCTGGGTCTCGCCGGCCTCTACTTGCGCCGGAAGAGCGAGTGGAGCCAGTACGAAGAAGTCACCGCATGGGAGTGGATCCGCAAGATCGCGGGTCAGAAGGCGCTCGACGTGGTCTGGGGCCCGTTGCTCAAAGGCAAGTTCGCGGACCAGGCCGAAGAAGTTGCGATGGCCTGGCTGTGGAGCAAGATCCACCTGCGTTTCGCCTCTCGCAAGACGGGTGCGAGCCAAAAAGAGCAGCTCGGTTACATGATGGGTAGCTTCGGCGTCTATATCAAAGAGCTGGAGCGCCGCATTCGCGCAGGCGCGACGGTCGAGACGTCGGCGCCGGTGGAGAAGATCACGACAGGCTCGGGCGGGCGAGCCGACGGCCTCATCCTCAAGGACGGCCGGCGCATCGAAGCCGACGCCGTGATCGCCTGTGTGCCCTCGGAGCGCTTCATGCCCATGGCGCCCAGCCTCGGCGCCGACTACGAGCGGCGGATAACCGCGATCCGTTGGCAGTGGGCGCTGTGCTACGTGCTTGCCCTGAAGCAATCGCTCAGCCCGATCTACTGGCTCAACATCACCGACGACCTGCCCTTCATCGCCGTGATCGAGCACACGAACTTCATCGAGAAGGAACGCTATGGCGGCCTGAACCTCGTCTACCTCTCGAACTACCTCACGCCCAACCACGAATGGTTCTCGTACACGGAGGAGCAGCTGGACGACCTCTACCTGCCGCACATGACGAAGATCAACCCGAAGTTCAATCGCGACTGGATCGCCCACCGCTGGGTGTTCAAAGGCCCCAACGCGCAGCCGGTGATCCGCCGTCATTACAGCCGCGACCTGCCCGACCACCGCACGCCGGTCCCCGGCCTCTACCTCGCGAACATGCAGCAGATTTACCCCGAGGACAGGGGACAGAACTACTCGATCCGCATGGGCGAGACAGTGGCGAACATGGCTATCGAGGACGCCGCAGTTTAAGGCAGGGACCCTGGAACCTGGAAAACAACCTGAAGGCGTCGAGCGTCAGGCTGCCTGTCGTTCCTCTGTGGGCCGCAGGACGGCCACAGGCTCGGCCGCCGGCTTCGAGTAGGAACCATCGACACCTGTGCGCACTGACTTTAGGAGAGCGGCTTCCTCGCCGTGGCCGTGACCATGATCTGCGAGGTCCAGGTGAATGCAGGGTCGTCCAGCATCGCGGCCAGAGCATCCACGCCAAGGTCGTCGATAGCGCCCGTCGCGGTGAGGGCAGGGCGCAGGCTGAGCACACTGAGGCGAAGGAGGTCGCGACCTGGGACGCCACCGCGTTCGACGATCGTGCGGCCCTCACAGGTCACGTCTTCGAGGCCGCGGCGCCGCAGCAGGGTCGCCATGCGCCGGCCGTAGACGAGGTCGAGGCCGCGCGATTGTGCGAGCAGGGTGAAGGCGTCCGTCCAGGCCTGCCACGTCGCCTGAGCCTCGGGGCTGCTTTCGGGGTCGGGCAGGAAGGAGACGTGGTCGAACTCTTCCAGCACCAGCCGTCCGCCGGGCTTCAAGGCCTCGATCATATGGTCGAGGGCGATGTCCGAGTCGGGAAGGTGTTCCAACAGCAGCCGCGTATGCACGAGGTCGTAGGCGCCGGCTTCGATGGGATCGCCCACGATGTCGTGGCGGCGCGCTTCGACGCCGGGCGCGTCCAGCGCCTCGAGGAAGCGCGTGTCGGTGTCCGTCGCAACGACGTGCCCGCCCGGCCCGACGACCGTGGCAAGCCACGCCGCGAGGGAACCGCCTCCAGCGCCCACTTCGAGGCACTTCCAACCGTCTGAAACGCCGGCAGCCAGGAGGCTCCGGCGGCTGCTTTCGTCCCAGATATTTTCGATCGCGGTGACGCGGTCGCGCTCTGCCTGCCAGGCCGTGTCGAAGACGTACTCAGGGTTGATGTTGCGGGCGCTCTGGGTTGTCATACCGTCCTCCTGTGGTTGTAAGGCCATATTGGAGCCGGCGCGGCAAGATGTAATCCGGATGCGTTCGCGGCAATTCGCGCATAAAGAAGCCCGCCGAGAACGCCTCGGCGGGCACTGCCAAGCGGCGGGTGGTCTCCGCTACAGCAACCAGAGCAACAACAACACCACCAGCACGATGACAAGGAGACTGCCTGCGCCGTATCCTGCGGCGGCGTGGCCGCGCTGGTCATTGAACAGGTTTCTCAGGGCTTTCATACGAATTACCTCCTTGAATCACGGCGTGTGCCTTGAGAGAAGTAAAGCGCATGGAGCATTAGGGCCGCCCCACGTCATAGCGAATCTTTGTTACAGCGATCTATCGTCGTTTGCGCAGCAGGTACGAGTGGTAGTTCAGAGACCCGAAGAAGTGGCCCCCTTCAATAGCTTGGTTCTGCGCCTCGATCCACGCGGTGACCTGCTCCGTTGCGTGAGGAGCGAACCCTGGGATCAGCGGCGCGTAGCTGTTGACGAAAGCGCCGAAGAAGTCACTCGTGCCGATGTCGGAGATGATGTGCGCCTCGGCACTTACCAGTTCCAGACCGAGGGACGGCAGGAGCGGCGGCAGGTCGCGCATGATGCGGGGATTGGCGACGAACGACGAGAGCAGAAGGCCCTCTACGAGCGCCGCGGTGTCTGCTTCGGGGTAGCCGAAGGCGATCGAGGCGAAGTCAGCGTCGAACACCATTAGACGTCCCCTGGCGGAGAGCAGGCGGGCGCCCTCGCGCATCACTCCGATGGGGTCCGTCACGTGGCTCACGAGTGTGCTCATGACGACGGTATCGAAAGCGCCAGAGGGGAGTCCTGTCGCCAACGCATCTCCGGGACGCAGGAAGACGCGGTCGACCACGCCCTCATGGGCGGCGAGCCTCAGGCCGGCGGCGATCATGCCTTCGCTGGCGTCGACGCCCGTAGCGACGCCCTTGAACTCGGGGCGAGCTGCGGCCGCACGCGCGTCGATGCCGGTACCGCAACCGAGGTCGAGGAAAGTGCGCGCGTTCTGAAGGTCGAGGCGGTCGAGGTAGGCGCGGCGCATCGCGGCGTAACGAGGCTCCTGGGCACGCGCCTCCATGCGCGCGATCACCATGTCGAGCGTGGCCTCATCCTGGTCGTCGAGGGTCTGGAAGATGTCGTTCGAGGTCATGCAGAAGCCTCCTGAGTCAGAGCGGCTGGCGGCTGGCAAAGCCGGTGTCGAGTTCGTGCCACCACGCGATCGTTTCCTCGCCGAGGCGCCAGCAGAGGTTGACGACGCGTCCGTCGCGCTCGCTGGGGAAGTCGACGAGGCCTTCGTCGATGCCCTTGAGCTCGACGCCGATGCCGTCCAGCTCCTCGATGAGCTTCTGCAGCTTCGCGGCTGCTCCCGGGATCGATTCCCGCACCTCGTCCATGTCGGCCGCGAGGTGGCCGTTGCCGCCGGTGAGTCCCATCAGGCGTTCCAGTTCAGTTGTCAGGGCATCGACGTCTGACTTGGCGTCCTGGATTTCGGTCATGAGCTGGCGGACGGTGGGAAGGAGGACAATCGCCTCGTCCAGGGTAAAGAGCCTCGGTGCCAAGTCTTCCTCGTTAGTCCATCAGGAGGCTTCGGATTCCACAATTGTAGGCGAGGCTCTCGAGCCTGGCCGTCGTATCCACCCGAACGGCCCCTGAGCTGTCGCTTACTCCGGGATGCTGGTGCTGGAGCCTGTAAACGTCCAGTCCTTGATCTTCAGCGCGGGCACCCGGCAACTGCCGCCGAAGCCCGAGAGCAGCCTCGACTCGTGCCCGATCATCTCGACCTGGTTCATCGCTTCGAGGTAGCCCTGTGTGAAACGCAGGTTGTGCACGGGCGCGACGATCTTGCCGTCTTCGATGAGGAAGGTTCCGTCGCGGGTCATGCCGGTGAGCACGACGTTCAAGGGATGCACCGGTCGCGTGTACCAGAAGCGGCTGACCCAGATCCCGCGCTTCGTCGAGGCCAGCATCTCTTCTTTTGTCGCGTTTCCCGTCGCCATGAACATGTTGCCGGGGATGGGACCGAAGGTCTCGCCGGCGGGCAGCGCGTGACCGGTGTTCTCGACGCCCTGCTCGTTCGCCTCGTAGCTGTCCCAGACGACGCCGCGCGCGATGCCTTTCTCGATGAAGTCGACGCGCTTGCGCGGCGCGCCCTCCCAGTCGAACGGCGATGGTATACCTTCGCGCGAATGGCCGTCGTCCCAGATCGAGACGTTCTCGCCCATCACCTTTTCGCCGATCCGGCCTGACATGAAGCTACGCTTTTCGACGAAGGCACGCGAGCCGAAGGAGAGATACGCGAAGTAGTCCATGAGGTCGGCGACGGCGTACTCCTCGAGGATCACGTCGTAGTCGCCGGGCTCAAGCATGTGGGGGTTGATGCTGCGCCGCGCCTTGTCGATGGCCTCGGCAGCGAGCGCGGTGCCGTCGATCTCGTTCACGTCGAGGGTCCAGCGCTCAGCGTGTCCCGATGACGTCTCGCCCATGACTACGGTGTTGATGTCGGCGGTGGCGTCATCGTGGTAAGCCCAGACGCCGAGGCTGTTCATCACCGCAATTTCGCTCTCGCCCGTCCGAAAGGCGCCGGCAGCGACGAGGCTCGCAGCCTTCGCGGCGTCGCAAACGGCCCGGACAACGTCGGCGCGGCGTTCAGGCCCGCACTCGGCGGTCTGCGGCAGGCGCGCAGGCACCTTCGCGATGGGGGCGGGGCCAGGCAGCGACACGAAGTCCTCATTGTCCTGCTGCAGTCTGGCGATCTCGACGGCGCGCCTCGCGACGGCGCTGAGAGCGCCCTCGCTCACGTCGTCGGTGGTCGCGACACCGATCTTTTTCCCGATCACGGCGCGCACGCGCACCTGGGTTGAGGACTCCTGCACGTTCTGGTGGATGTAGTTGTTGGCGAAGCGCGTCAACGACGACGTGCCACCGTACGCGACGACCTCTACCTGGTCTGCGGCGACCTGTCGCATGACATTGCGCATCAGGGTCTGAAGGTCGCGTTCGCCGAGGAGGGTCATGGAAGGATTGTAGCCGCGTCGAGCGAGGCGGAGCTAGCGGCGATAATCGTGGAGAGAATCATGACCCGATTAGCTGCGTTCGCCATGGTCGCGGGATTCTTAGTTGTAGCTGGCTCGATCTGGCTCGCCAATGCGGAGACAGCCACCAAGATACTTCTCGTGAGCCCGGACGATCGGTCCGATGCTCAGCTCCGAGCGACGATCGCGGGATTCCGCGGTGCAGGCTACTACGTGACGGAGCATCCCAAGTCGGCGTGACGGGCCTCGCGAAGTGAGGACGTAACCGTGTTCGTCGCCACCCGCCGCACCGTCAACTCCGTTCCTGAAGCGACATGGAGCGAGCTGTACGGGCGGGCCGTCGTCATCGGCGGATTAAATGTCAGCCTGCTTGACTGGAACCTGCCCGGCATTATCGGCATGCGCGTTGATCAAGTCGACTCGTGCGGGGCCCAGTGACGAGCACTTAAACCGCAAGTACGCCTAGAATCGGGCATGGGCCCCTCGTTTCCTTGGACTGCGGTTTGACCGCTACCGCCGTCGCAACGGCAACCAAACCTCGATTCTTCCTCGGCTGGACCGTCGTTGCGGTCGCTGTCCTGGCGTCGTTCACCGAGGTCGCGTTTTTCAATCCTGTGCTGGGCGTCTTCATCCCGGAGTTCGAGCGCGAGTTCGGATGGAGCCGGACGGAGATATCCCTCGGCGTGTCGCTGGGCTCGCTCGTCGGGGCAGCGGTTGCGCCGTTCTTCGGGCCGATGGTCGACCGCTACGGCGGCCGTCCGTTCGTTGTCGGTGGAGCGGCGTTTATGGCTCTTGGCCTCGTGCTCATGTCCCAGATGCAGACGGAGTGGCAGTTCTTCGTCATCTACGCTCTGGGTCGGGGGACCGCGTCGGGGCTGATGGGGCTGGCGGCCGGCGTGACGGTGAGCAAGTGGTTCATCCGCAAACGCGGCCTCGCGATCGGTGTCATGTCGCTGGGCACGCGCCTCGGGTTCGCCGTGATGCCGCTGATGGTGCAGCTAATCATCCAGTCGTCGGGTTGGCGCAACGCGGCGATGGCACTCGCGGTGCTCGTCGCGACCTTCGGCATCCTGCCGGCGCTGAAGTGGCTGCACCCACGGCCCGAGGCCTTCGGACTGCTGCCGGACGGCGAAGCAGCCCCTACGACGAAGGACTCGCCACCCCCATCCGTCGAGTACAGCTGGTCGCGACACGATGCGCTGCGGACAAGGGCGTTCTACCTCGTCACGTTCGCGGTCAGCCTGATGTCGCTGGCCGGCGGCGCGATCAACCTGCACCAGATCCCGCACCTCGTAGACCGCGGGCTCTCGGCGGAGACGGCCGCCCTGATCATCACGCTCGTCGCCGTGTTCGGCGGCGCCGGCGTGCTCTTGGAGGGGGTCCTGGACTCCCGCTTCGGCGCGCGATGGACGCTGATCGCGGGCCTGATCGGCTCGGCGTTTGGCATGGTGTTCCTGATCACCGTCAACAGCCTGGCGATGGCGATTGCCTTCGCGGTGATTTACGGCCTCGCCTTCGGCTTGCTGGTTGCGAGCAACCAGGTCGTCTTCGCGGACTACTTCGGCAGAGGCTCTCTCGGCGCGATCCGGGGAGCGGCAACGCCGGCGCAGCTGGGCACGAATGCCTTCGGGCCCATCCTGGCGGGCGGCGCCTACGACCTCACCGGGAGCTACATGGCGGCATTCGTGCCGTTGACGATTGCGTACCTGGTGGCGGCTGCCGCGCTGATGATCGCCCGGAAGCCGGTGCCGCCGGCGAACCTCACCCCCGGCCCCTCTCCGATTTCGTAAGAGGGCCGAAATAGTCAGGCGGGGACATCGCTTAATGTGACATAACGGCGTCACGCGTGCTGTCTTCACGGGCGCCTGCCGCGGCCTTCACCACCCACGCGCTGCCGGCCAGGGCGATGGCGTCTTCGATGAAGGCGACGTACGTGCGTGGCGAAACTGGGCCGAGGTGGGCGCGCGGTGTCGCTTCGAGGGCATCGACGAGGCGCGTGCGAGCCTGGTAGCCGAGCACCGACCCCGCAATGGCGCCCGCGGCTCCGAGGAGGGCGCCCTGGGCGAGGCTCGCCTTCGTCCCGGCCGACAGTCCGGCGCCTGTGACGCTACCCGAGAGCACGCGCACTGCCAGACCACCGTGCTCCAACCGGCTTGGCGCGAAAGGCAGCTTGTCGGCGACGAACTCGAAGGACGATGCGAAGCGCAAGAGCTGCAGGGTCCGGTCTGAAGCGAGCAGCCGCAAGGGCCCCGGCAGGTCGAGAGCGCCCTGGTTGGCTGCGCGGGCGGTCAGCGCCAGCGGCGTGCCTGAGCGCAGGCCAGAGAAGAATCCGGCCCAGAAGGCGTGCAGTTTCATCGCTTTGACTTCAAACTTCAAACTTCAAACTCGGAGCAGGGCAGGGCAATAGTGAGCAGGGTAGGATAATAGTTGACATAATTAACGAATACGCTCCGTGGTGCGCTGCCTCAGCGCGCGCTCCATCTCGCGGTCGGCATCGCGCTTGGCGATGACCTGGCGCTTGTCGTACTGCTTGCGGCCGCGGGCGACAGCGAGCTGTACCTTGGCGATGCCTCGGTTGTTCAGGTACATACGCAGCGGGATCAGCGTCAGGCCCTTGGCATCGACCTCTCGCTCGATCTCGCGGATCTGGGCGCGATGCAGTAGCAACCGCCGTGACCGTCGCGGGTCGTGGCCGTTGTAGGACGCGGGTCCGTACTCGGCGATGTGGGCGCCCTGGAGCCAGACTTGCCCGTGATCGGGTCGCGCATAGGCTTCCTGCAGGCTGACCTTGCCGGCGCGCACGGACTTGATCTCGCTGCCGGTAAGCGAGATGCCTGCCTCGATGTTCTCGAGGATTTCGTAGTCGTGAAGGGCGCGACGGTTGACCGCCACATCTTTGTGCGCGGCAACACGTTCCTTCGCAGAGGGTTTTGCCAAGCTGACCAGCCGTCCTTATTAGCGGATCTGGGCCTGCAGCTCCTGGATGGCGCGTTGGAGCTGCGAGTCGATGCGCTGGTCGATCTCTGTGTCGGTCGGGATCACCTCGATGTCGGGGCGGACACCGACGTTATTGATCAACGTGCCCTTGGGTGTCAGCCACTCGGCGATGCTCACGAAGAGCGCGCCGCCATCGCTGAGCTGCCGCGGGCTGTTCACCGTGCCCTTGCCGAAGCTCGTCTCGCCGACGCTAATGGCGCGGCCGTTCTCGACGAGGGCCGAGACGATGACCTCGGAGGCACTGGCGCTGAACCGGTTCTGAACCATAACGATCGGGATGTCCGTCAGCTGGCCGCCCTTGGCGACGTGGTTGGCCTCGCGGCCGGCGGCGTCGCGCTCGATAAGGATGGTGCCGTTGTTGAGGAAGAGGTCGGCGGCGCTGATCGTCGTGTCCAGGAGACCGCCGGGGTTGTTGCGGACGTCGATGATCAGGCCCTTGGCACCCGCCGCAAGCTCGGCACGGACTGCTACCTCTAGCTCCTGGGCGGTGCGGCGGGAGAACTCCCGGATGTAGACATAACCCAGGTTGGTCACCTCGACGCCGTTGGCATCGCGCAGGACGCCGCCGGGTGGGTCCCTGGTCACGGATTCGACCTGCACCGTATCGCGCTGAATGGCGTACTCCTGCTCCTTACCGTCGGCGTGACGGATGAGGATGTTAACGGTCGTGCCTTTCTGACCGCGGATGCGCAGGACGGCCTTGTCGACGGTCCAGCCGTCGGTCGACTCGCCGTCGACGGCGAGGATGACGTCGCCGGACACGAGGCCGGCGCGCTCGGCGGGCGTGTCCTTGATGGGCGAGACGATGACGATCTCGCCCTCCTGCTCCGAGACGGTGGCGCCGATGCCGTCGAATGAACCTGTGAGCGTTGTGCTGAGGCGGAAGTCTTCGGGAGTTACATAATAAGTGCCGGAGTCGTTCAGGATTCCGAGCATGCCGTTGACCGCGGCATCGAACAGCGACTGGTCGTCGAGGTTCTCCGGCCTGACATAAAATCGGTCAAGTAAGGCGCGTATTTCGTTGAGGACCTCATAGTCGAAAGTGCCGGCGTCGCCGCTCACGGTCTGCGGCGTTTCATCGCCGGACTCACGGCCGGCCACGAACGCAACGATACCCACGATGACAACCAGGAGGACCGCTGCGAGGCCCACGAGTATCTTTACCAGCCTGTCGTTGTTCGACGGCCTGTTTATTGCGTCTTCCACCACAACCGGTCCTCCACGCTTCCTACGAGTCTCAAAAAGTCTAGCACGCAGTGTACGCTGCAGGTATTGAGGCTATCGGTAGTTCGGGAGGGGCGCGGGAAAGGATCAGAGCGCAGCTTCGTAACTACATAACATATATAGTGCGAAGTTGTATCCAGGCTGAACCTGGGCTATTAGTGACCAGGATATGGACGGCATCTTCCGGTTGGATGGCGGAGTGAGACGCAGTCCAGCCATCGACGAATGGCTGGACGAGTGCGAGCCCGAGCTTGGCGCCATCGCGCGGCGCTGGTTCGAGCGCATGCGGCAATGCGGCGGCGACGTGCGTGAGTTGCTGCACGACGGATGTCCCACGGCGTGCGTGGGTGATGCGGCGTTCGCGTACGTCAATGTTTTCAAGGCGCACGTCAACGTCGGATTCTTTCACGGCGCTGAGCTGGACGATCCCGCCCGCCTTCTCGAAGGCACCGGCCTGCGGATGCGCCACGTCAAGCTCAGGCCAGGCGACGGCGTCGACGCCGAGGCCCTGAGCCGGTTAATCGATGTTGCGTACGCCGATGTCAGCTTGCGACTGGAGCAGTGACTCAGGGTAATCCCTTATGTCATCTAACGCCTAGCGAATCGTTAGCACGCCGGTCATGTCTTCTTCGTGGCCTTCGACAGCGCAAATGAAGCCGTAGACGCCGGGCTCCAGCGCATCGATTTCAACGATCTGCTCGCTCCATCCGCCCATCTTCTTCTCGAAGTCGATGTCCTTGATTGTGAACGTGTGCAGGATCGGGTCGTCGTTCTTGAGGAAGATGCGCACAGGCTGCCCGCTGCGGCCCTCCAGCTCGTTGGTGTTCCACTTCGTGTCCTCGGCCACCAGCTCGAGGGCGCCTTCCTTGTCGTCAGCCGAGACGGTGT
>Ga0247825_10001265_pt1 | contig 16553 bp, 14 predicted proteins | sample 13C_Vanillin_Day_FD_194413 | JGI IMG/M metagenome (GOLD analysis project Ga0247825, IMG submission 194413) | Soil microbial communities from agricultural site in Penn Yan, New York, United States - 13C_Vanillin_Day48 | ecosystem: Environmental > Terrestrial > Soil > Agricultural land | place... | reverse complement strand
CCGACGCCGATCTCGCCGAGGCCGCGGCGGCCGTACTTAATTGGGCTGGCCGTGTAGAAGTAGCCGGCGAGGACGCTGGCGACGCCGGCAGCCAGGACCGGCCAGCCAGCCAGTACGACGAGGACGAGTCCGCACACGGCGCCGAGGCCAAAGGCGCCGATCGCGGCGACGTGCACTTCTTGTGGTGTGAGCAGGCCGCTTTGGATCGAGGCGCCGAAGCTGGCGCCGGGCTGCACGCCATCGACGAAGTCGAAGAAGTCCGTCGCCAGGTTGGTGCCCGCCAGGAGGAGGACGGAGCCGGCGAGGGCGAGGAGGAAGCGCAGGGGGTCGAATTCAATCGGCGCAGCGAGGGCGGTGCCGACGAGGACGGGCATGATCGCCGTGGTGTAGGAGAACGGGCGCAGGGCCAGGTACCAGGCCCGGCGGCGGGAGAGGGCTACGGCGGCCATGGTGACGCCTCCGGGCGCAGGGACATAGGGGCAGACGGGCGTATGGGCATAGCGTGCCGAGCGATCGTCCGACCGCCAGGTCGAGCGGCGACACTGGCGTTCAGGGCGAACGCGGAGACCCCTGTCTCCCATCGAGATTCCAGGCGACTAACGATCAATTGTGCCCAGCGCGAGATTCTACGCTGGCGCTCAGAATGACAGTCCATGGGTCTGATCGCCAGCTTCAGGACGCTCAACGTTCCTTCACTCCCACGCTGCGCATTAGCAGCGGCCTCAGGGCGTCGTAGGCGTCTTCGAGGCGTTCTGGTTCGCCCTTGATCAGCCAGTGGAGGATGACTTCGTTGAGGGCGCCGAACCATGCCCGGCTTGCGAGTAGTGTGTCCGGGCAGTCGACCACGCCCGCGGTGACGGCGTCGTCGAGGTGGCGCTTGATCACATTGATGAAGTCGTCGTGGACCTCGAGGAGGCGGGTCTGGAACTCGGAGCCGGCGCCGAGGGCTTCGACCATGAACAGGCGCGCCATCGAGCGGTGCTCGGCGAAGGCGCGGAGGACGGTGAGGAGGGCGGCGTCGGCGCGCGCGACGGGATCGGTTTCGCGGAGGATCGCCTCTTCGACGCGGTCGAGCAGGCGTTTGGCCGAAATGTCCAGGAGGGCGCGGAAGAGGACCTGCTTGCCGGGGAAATGGAAGTAAACGCCCCCTTTGGAGGTCTCTGCCTCCAGAGCGATGTCATCGACGCTGGCATCGCGGTAGCCCCGGCGACTGAACACGGACATCGCCGCGTCGAGGATGCGCCGCTGACGGTCTCTTGAACGCTCCTGCCCGGCCGGCTGTTGCACGATGCCTCCCAAACCCGACCGACTGGTCGGTCGGTTCTAGTGTACAGGGGAACGGGCAAACGGGCAGACGGGCAATCGGGGTTCTGGGACACATACGTGTGACGGCAGGCGGCGCACGGGCTTCGCCCCTTGCAACCCAGGCAAGCCTGAAGGCATGCAGCTACAAACGACCATAGTCGCCGATTGCCCGATTGTCCTTGTGCCCGTGACAATAGGCTCATGCTGGTACTGGGTATCGAGACTTCTTGTGATGAGACCGCGGTCGGCGTCGTTGAAGATGGGCGGCGGCTGCTGGCGAACATTGTGGCTTCGCAGGCCGACATCCATGCGCGCTACGGGGGTGTGGTGCCGGAGGTGGCTTCGCGGCACCACATCGAGGCGATGGTCGGTGTGGTGCGGGCGGCGATGTTTGAGGCCGGCGTTGAGCGCAAGGACCTGGACGCGATCGCCGTGACGGCGGGTCCGGGGTTGGCGGGCTCGCTGCTGGTCGGACTGAACACGGCGAAGTCTCTGGCGTACGCCTGGGACAAGCCGCTGATCGGTGTCAATCACCTCGAAGGGCACCTGTACGCCAATTGGCTCAACCCCGTGGCGAAGGAGCCACCGCCACCAGAAGTGCCGGAGCTGCCGGCGATTGTGATGATCGTGTCGGGCGGGCACAGCGAGCTGATCTATGTCGCCGAGCACGGCAGCTACAAACTGATGGGGCGCACGCGCGATGACGCGGCGGGGGAGGCCTTCGACAAGGCGGCGCGCGTCCTGGGCCTCGGTTTCCCCGGTGGTCCCGCGATCGAGAGGGCGGCGCGAGAGGCAGGGCCGAAGCCGCCGCGATTGCCGCGGGCGTGGCTCGGCGAGAGCAACGACTTCAGCTTCAGCGGCCTCAAGACCGCAGTCGGCCGCGTCGCCCAGGAGAGCGAGGCGCCGGTCGCCGATATTGCCGCCGGTTTCCAGACCGCCGTCTGCGACGTGCTCACGCGCAAGGCCGTGCGGGTGGCGGAGGCGACTGGCGCAGCGTCGATCCTGCTTTCGGGGGGCGTGGCGGCTAACGGTCCGCTGCGCACGATGCTTCGGGAGCGCTCGCCGGTGCCGGTGTGGGTGCCGCCGCCGGTGCTGTGTACGGACAACGGGGCGATGATTGCGGCCGCGGCGCACTTCAGGGCTGAGTCGGGGCGGGCGGGATTGGACCTGGATGTGCGCGCGTCATGGCCGATCGCGGGGTAGGCGTGGGTCAAGGGACAAGGGACAAGGGTCAAGCGAGACGGGTAGATCGTCTAGGGTGAGGCGCAGGCCCTCACCCTAGCCCTCTCCCAGAGGGAGAGGGGATCGCTGGGCCTCCTCATCTGTTTACCCGTATGTCCGGCTCTCAGGGGTTCTCCCGGTTTGGCCGCGGGTTCGGCGTGCCGCATAATAGGTAAGAACATCCCGCACATCAGAAGAGTTCGATTGCCATGGCATTGTTTTCCAAGCTGTTTACCGGCGCTAACGACCGCGAGGTCAAGAAACTCAACCCCATTCTCGACGAGGTCAACGACCTCGAGTCCGAGATCGAGGCGCTGAGTGACTCCGAGCTGCAGGCGAAGACGGACGAGTTCCGGGGCCGCCTCGCCGAGGACGAAGACCTCGACGACATCTTGCCCGAAGCCCTCGCCGTCGCCCGCGAGGCGATCCGGAGGCGGCTGGGGCAGCGTGCCTTCGATACGCAGATCCTCGGCGCGGTGGTACTGCACCAGGGCAAGATTGCCGAGCTGCGGACCGGTGAAGGTAAGACGCTCGTGGCGTCGCTGGCGCTTTATCTCAATGCGCTCGATGGCAAGGGCGCCCACCTGATCACCGTCAACGACTACCTGTCGAAGCGCGACGCGCAGTGGTACGGCCGCGTGCTGGCGTGGATGGGTGTGAGCGTGGGCGTCGTGCAGCACGATGCCAGCTTCCTCGTGCAGCCGGAGATGGTGAGCGAGGAACACGGCATGGAGTACCTGACGCCGTGCTCGCGTCGCGACGCCTACGCGGCGGACGCGACCTACGGTACGAACCACGAGTTCGGCTTCGACTACCTGCGCGACAACATGGCCCAGGACGCGGCACGACAGGTGCAGCGCGGCCGTCACTTCGCCATCGTCGACGAGGTCGACAACATCCTCATCGACGAAGCGCGCACGCCGCTGATCATCAGCGGCCACGCCCAGGACGACGTCTCGGTCTACCCGCGCTTCGCCGCGCTCGTGCCGCGGCTCGTCGCCGAGCAGGACTACACCGTCGACGAGAAGATGAAAGCGGCGTCGCTGACGGAGAGCGGCATCGAGAAGATCGAGCGCGCCCTCGGCATCGACAACATCTACTCACCGGAGAACTTCCGCCTCACCCGGTATATGGAGGCGGCGCTGAAGGCCCAGATCATTTTCCACAAGGACCGCGACTACGTGGTCAAGGACGGCGAGATCATCATCGTGGACGACTTCACCGGCCGTCTCATGTATGGGCGCCGCTGGTCGGACGGCCTGCACCAGGCCGTCGAGGCCAAGGAAGGCCTCAAGGTGCAGCAGGAGTCGATCACCTACGCAACGATCACACTGCAGAACTACTTCCGCATGTACGAGAAGCTCTCCGGTATGACCGGTACTGCCGTCACCGAAGCGGAGGAGTTCCACAAGATCTACAAGCTCGAAGTTGTGGTCATGCCGACGAACCGGCCGATGATCCGCGAGGACGATGACGACTTCGTCTACCGCTCGCTCAAGGCAAAGTTCAACGCGGTCGCCGACGAGGTCGAGTTCATGCACGAGCGCGGACGTCCTGTGCTGGTCGGCACGGTGACGATCGAGAACTCCGAGTATCTCGCCGACATGCTCAAGCGCCGCGGCATCACGCACCAGGTGCTCAACGCCAAGTTCCATGAGCGCGAGGCCGCGATCGTGGCGGACGCGGGCCGCAAAGGGGCCGTGACAATCGCAACGAACATGGCAGGCCGCGGTACCGACATCATCCTCGGCGGCACTCCGGAAGGTCGCAGTGAGGATGAGTGGCAGGCCGAGCACGATGACGTTGTGTCGCTGGGCGGCCTGCACATCATCGGCACCGAGCGCCACGAGTCGCGGCGCATCGACAACCAGCTGCGTGGCCGTGCCGGACGCCAGGGCGACCCGGGCAGCTCGCGCTTCTACGTCAGCTTCGAGGACGACCTCATGCGCCGGTTCGCGCCGGACTGGCTGCCCAACATGCTCGCCAAGCTGGGCATGGAAGAGGACATGCCGATCGAGTCGGGCTGGGTGAGCAAGGCGCTCGAGAACGCGCAGACCAAGGTCGAGGGCCACAACTTCGACATCCGCAAGCACGTGGTCGAATACGACGACGTGATGAACGTGCACCGCGACGTGATCTACACGGAGCGCACCAAGGTCCTCGAAGGCCTGGATATGCGCTCGAACATCTTCGGCATGGTCGAAGAAGAGCTGTCGGAGCTGATCCAGGGCCACCTGCCGGCTCGGCATGAGGAAGCCTGGGACCGCGAGCTTCTTCTCGAGGATTTGCAGGCCATCTACCCGGTGTCCGAAGAGACGAAGGGCCTGATCGAGAACAGCCACACCGCTGAGGAGATCGAGGCCGCGGTACTGGACGACGCCGAGGAGGCGTACGACCGGCGCGAGGAAGAGATCACGCCGGACAACATGCGCCTGCTGGAGCGGCTGCTCCTTCTCCAGACGATCGATCGCCTCTGGGTCGAGCACCTGACGGCGATGGACGAGATGCGCCAGGGCATCGGCCTGCAGGCTTACGGCAACCAGGACCCGCTGGTCTCGTACAAACGCGAGGCCCATGACATGTGGCAGCAGCTGTTGGGGAACATCCGCCAGACGATCGCGCGAGCGATCTATCACGTGAACCTGTCCCAGACCCCGCAGCAGCAGGCGCCTGCTTCTGCTCCTGCTCCAGCACGGGTTCCGGTGGGCGTCGGGACCGGCGCACCCCAGAACCTGCGTGAGAACCGAAGCGATGAAGCAGCGGTGCCGGCGGCGCGTCAGAACGGCCGCAAGATCGGACGCAACGACCCGTGCTACTGTGGCTCCGGAAAGAAGTACAAGCGATGCCATGGTGTCGCGGCATAGAGACTAATCAAGCCCTCCGCCAGGTCGTGACGGCGTGACTGAAGATGCCATCGCCTTTCTGCAGGAAAGTGTCGCCAACGGCGAGCACTGGTATGTCGCCCTGCTGAAGTCCATGTCGCGTTGGACGGCGGCCGAGGAGATCATCGGCGACCGCCGCTATCGCTACCTGGTCGGCGGCGAGGCCTTCGACTGGCTGCTGCTGGCCGATCGCCTGCTCGACGAACTTGGCGATGCGGTGACGCCGGAGGAGCGCGAGGCGCTGCTGTTCCACGGCCATCCGCCCCTCGAAATCGACGACGAAGAGTTCCAGACACTGATCGGCACGCCGAAGTACCAGGCCTACCTCAATTACCTCTATGGCGTCGTGGTCGAGGAGGCGTTGCAGTACGCGGTCGAGGAGGAGATGGCGAAGGAACACCATGCTCACGTGTGGTCTGCTTCAACGCTCGACAACTCGACGTCCTACCCGCGAATCTACGGCCGCACCCTGTCGGAGCTTCTCGAAGAGTTCCAGACAGAACGCGAAATGCCGATCTCGGAGAAGATCGACTACGCGGACTTCAAGGAGTTCACGTACTGGCTGTTCAAGTACCGCGTGCGCACGGGTGAAGGCGCCCGCGTCGCCTCCGATACGCGCAAGGGACTGGCGGCGCTGTCGAGGTTGGAGAATGCGTACCGCACGCGTAGCGACGTTGCCATCCATGGACAGGAGGCTTCGACCGTAACGGCCGCGCTGAGCGAGCGTGAGAAGCGCGCACGTAGGAGGCAGGCGTTTGCGTCACGAGACCTCGATTAGCGTCAACGCAACACCGGGGCGCGCCTGGGATGTGATGAAGGACGTGGAGCGCTGGCCGGAATGGACGCCTTCGATGTCGAAGGTCGAGTTGCTGCAGCCGGGCGAGGTGCGGGTAGGCTCGAAGGTCAAAATCACCCAGCCGAAATTCCCGTCTGCCGTCTGGACCGTCACGAAGGTTGAGCCAGATCGCTACCTGGAATGGCGCTCGACCTCCCCGATCCTGACGTCCACGGGCGAGCACCGCATCGAACCGGAAGGTACTGGCTGCCGGCTCACGCTGGGTATTGAGCAGACCGGCCTGCTCGTGCCGGTGTTGAAGCTGTTCTACAAGAAGACGATCCTCGAGTACCTCGACATGGAAGCCAAGGGGTTCAAGGTGCGGGCGGAGAGCGGCGTGCCCTCTCCTTAGGCCTCTTCAGTGGCCAGGGATCGGAATTTGTAGGAGGCCATGGTGGGTGCCGCTCGGCGCCCTCGTCGTTTTGCCACTACGGTCCTTGTAGCATCGCGATTCATCGCGCCATCGGCGTTCTTTGTGGCCCGGCGGTCGTCTGCATGCCGGCACCTGGGCGCGATGAATCGCGCCGCTACAAGGAATCGCCGAGATGGGAATCACCTCGGTTGACGATGGCGCGAGTAGGCACCCGCAAGGGGTGCCTCTACGCGGGTCCGGTGCGTCGTTGAATGGGCGGGCGCCGACCCTCACCCTAGCCCTCTCCCCAGGGGAGAGGGGACCCGAAGGCAACCCGCTCTAAACGGCGTCGCGCTTGTTTCGACTGCGGACGATGTCGGCGATGGTGGGTAGGGACTCGTCGCGTACGACGACGCGCATGGTGTCGCCCGCTTCGATCATGCCTTCCTGGAGGACGCGGCAGTAGAAGCCGCTGCGCTCGCTTTGCTGGAAGCGCTTGATGAAACGCTGATCGCCCATCTTGTGTCCGAGCTTGTAACAGGGGTAGCGCGGCTGGCTGACCTGCAGGGTGGCAGTCCCCATCTCGATGACGTCGTCGATGTGTATGGTGTCTTCCAGGAAGCCTGAGACCGTCAGGTTCTCGCCGAAGGTACCGCGGTCGAGGGCGCGCTTGAGCTCTGCGCTCCAGGTGTCGTAGTGCTCGACCGGATAGCAGTAGACGGCTTTGTCGACACCGCCGTGCACGGTGAGGTCGCCCTGCTGATCGCCGTCAATGTTGAGGGTGCGCACCATGACGGGCCCCGTGACCGGCAATTTGTAGATTGCGGTGGATGTCTCGCGGCCGTCGATGGTGATGGTCTGTGGCTTGCCGGCGAAGACTGCGAGGAGCTGTCCTGATTCCATAGTTGTGTCCTTTGAGTTAGGGAGTAGGGGAGACCCGTCCCTCTGCCCCCTCCCCGTTTACGGAGAAGGGGTTAAAAGCAGAGGCAGGATGCAACGAGGCTAGCTGATTGGACGCCGGTTGCGATGAGGTGCTGCGCCAGCGGGCCATCATTGCTGCGACGACGGGTTCGGCGTGGAGCTTGCGCTCCGGCGCTGCGTAGCGCCACATGCCGCCGTTGCGTTCCTTGGCGTGGCGGATGATGCGTATGTAGAGGTCGGGGTCTGGGGGCATGAAGCGGCCGATGCCTTCGTGTTCGACCATGAAGTAATGGCCGCCGCGGGTCTGCCAGTGCATACGCATGGAGGCGAGTCCGTCGTCGATTCGGTCGCCGAGGTGTTCGAATAGGGTCGTGTCGAGATCGACGGCAATGGTGTGCAGGTGGGCGTGGGGCACGCTCTGGCCGAAGACGCCATTCTCCCAGTAGGTGAGGCGTCCGTAGTGGCCGCGTACGAAATCGCCGAGGTGCGCCTTGAGGGTGTGGAACTCTTCGTCTAGCTCGGGCGGCATGGCGGCGAGGTGCGGGTAGTGCTGCTTGGGGATCAGGAGCAGGTGCGCATCGGCTACGGGTGCGTAGTCGGCGACGACGTAGAAGTTGCGGCCTTCATGCAATCGGTAGGCCTTCGTAGCTTCCGGATCGCAGAAGGCGCAATCGCCGATTTCAAGCGCGCTTTCGTCGGGCATGTATGAATTCTACGTCAGGCTTGATAGGCGGTTGTTAGTAAGGGCGATGGTGAATACACGGCTGCGGGTAATCCGGGGGTCTATCGTCAGATCATGAGGAATCACGACGGGAAGCGAGGTGAACCGAGAATGAGCGTTCTTATCGTGGACGATGACGCGAGTATTCGACGCCTTATGCGCCTGATCCTCACGGACGCCGGCTATGACGTGATGGAAGCCGAGGACGGCGCCAAGGCGCTTGCCATAATCGAAGGTGCGGAGGCGCCCTCCGTCCTCGTCCTCGATCTCAACATGCCGGTGATGGATGGCTGGGAATTGTTCCATCGCCTCCAGGAGGATCACATGCGCCCACGGACGATCATCATGACGGCTGGTCAGTCCGAGCGGACGCGGCAGGAACTGGGCGCCGAAGCCAGCCTGCAGAAGCCGTTCGGGCCTGAGGACCTGGTCGAAAAGGTCGACGAGCTTGCTCATGCTGCCTAGGCACGGGGCAAGCTGAATCTGACGCACAAGCCAGAATGCTTCCCGGGTTCCGCCCAGATGCGGCCATTCTGTGCCTCGACCAGCCTGCGGCAAATGGCGAGGCCCATGCCGGCCCCGGAGACGCCGGTGGATGAAGAGCCACGGTAGAAGCGGTCGAAAATGTGAGGCAACTCCGCAGCCGGCACGCCCTTCCCGGAATCAATCACCGAAAACACGATCTCTTCTCGAGAAGCCTCGGCGCCGAGGCTGACCACCGCGTCCTGCGGGCTGTACTTGTGCGCGTTAGAAAGCAGGTTAAGGATCACCTGTCGAAGGTACGGCGCTGAGCCCATGACTGTTTCTTTGCAACGGTCGTCTATTACGAGTTCGCGATTGGGATACTGCCTGGTGAAGTCGGCTGTTATCTCACGCAGGAAGGGGGCGACTGCGACAGGCTCCAACTCGGGGCTCTGGCCCAGATTGAGGCGCGCAAGCAGCATGAGGTCATCTACGAGACCGACGGTACGCTCGCTGGCCGAGCGCAGGTCATCGATCATCTGCTGGGCGTCTTCATCGACAGCCGTGACGATCCTCGGCATCAGCCGCGATACACCGTAGATCACGGTCAATGGCGTGCGCAGCTCATGTGAGATCAGGGCGAGGAATTCATCCTTCATTTCGTTCTCAGTGGAAAGGTCGTCCTGGCTTCGCCGTGCCAACTCAAACAGGCGTGCATGGTCCAGCGCGATGGCTGCCTGGTTACATACATCGAGGGCGAGATCCACATCCTGCGGGATGTAGTCGCGGTCGGGGTCGGCGCACAGCAGGGTGACGGTGCCGAGCAGTCGCTTCGTCACGTACAAGGGCAGGAGGATGGCGCTGTGCGGCTTGCGCCGGCCGAACGCCTCGACCCTCTTCGCACCGCACAGCTTTCGCAGCTGGGCAACCGTTAGCTTTTCGATGAGCACAGCTCGTCCTTGCTTGAGCCGGGCAGGCACGGGACGGCCGTCGAGCAGCATCGGGCCCGCTGCTGTCAGCGCATTGTCGAGGCGCTTGCTGCGGTCGCTGCGCACAAAGGCGTCAACCTGGTCGTCGCGCTGCAGCTCGATGATGCAGATGTCGGCGAGGCTGCCGGCCATGTGCGAGGCCAATCCCTCGAGCAACTCGCCGGCTTCGAGTGAGGAGGAGAGGAGCTTCGCGGCCTTGTTGAGGAAGCCGAGGCGTTCCTGGACCTCGTGCTGCGGGCTGACCAGTGTGGTGATGCCAAACAGACGGCCGCTCTCAGGCTCGAACATGAGGTGGTCACGCAGCCACGTCGTCCCATGGCGAGGGATGCGGGCGCGGTACTCGACGTCAACGTAGGCGCCGTGCTCGCGGGAGGACTCGACTGCGCGCCGGTGGCGTCCGCGATGGCGAGTGTAGATGCGGTTCAACCAGGGCGCTGGGTCGTCGAGAAGCTTTTCGGGTGAGAGTCCGAGGAGGCTGCTAATGCCATCGCTGATGTAGGCGAGGCGTCCGTCAGCTACCTCCCAGAAGATGACATCTGAGAGCGCGCTGACATTCTTCCAGAGTTCGGAGCCCTTTAAGCCGTCTTCGTCCTGCATGTGTCCTGTTTGAGGGTAGCAGCCGGAAGGCACTGTACGTTAGGGAAACCGTGTATTGACGGGACATAAAGACCACCCCTAGACTACGAGGTAATCGAATAACAGCGTCGATGAGGAGTAGTAGAGGCTCCGAAGCGCTCACAGCGAGCCGGGATGGTGGGAGCCGGTAGCGACAATCGCCTCGAACTCGCCTCAGAGCTCTCAGGTCGAAGAATCAGTAGGCCGGAGCGGGTAAGCCCGATACAGCGATTCGAGTGTCCTTCCGATACTGGGAGGGAACCAGGGTGGTACCGTCCCGTTCTCAGGGATCCCCGGAGAGAACGGGATTTTTGTTTGAAAGCGCGATTGGCCAGCCGGTCGCAAAGGTTAGAGATGACGATACGGTCGCAGGCAGATTTGGAGGCCTATAAGGTCTCGGACGTTGTCAGGAATAGCCGGACAACCCGAGACCGGGCCGTAGTACGCGCGGGCGAAGAGCTCTGCGCTGCCTCGTCGCGGCCTGAACTCCTCGCCCTCCTCCTTAGCTAGTCCTTCCGCGCCCAACGGAAGGACGGCATCCCAAGACTCCCAATCAATGTGTCAGTGGCTCTCGCGAAACGCTGACTCGTCCGCAAGGAGGACGATGTGAAACTAACCGGTGCACAAATCATCATGGAATGCCTTCTGCGTGAAGGCGTCGACACGATCTTCGGCTATCCCGGCGGGTCCAACCTGCCGATGTACGATGCGCTACCCAAGTACTCGTCGCAGATCCGACACGTGCAGGTGCGCCACGAACAGGCCGCCGCGCACGCAGCCGAGGCCTACGCCCGCATCACCGGCAAGGCCGGCGTCTGCTGGGCCACCTCGGGGCCGGGCGCCACGAACCTGGTCACCGGCATCGCCGATGCGTGGATGGACTCCATACCGCTGGTCTGCATTACGGGCGCCGTAGTCAGCTGGCTGATCGGCCGCGACGGCTTCCAGGAAGCCGACATTACGGGCATCACGATCCCGATCACCAAGCACAACACGCTCGTCCTCAACGTCGAGGACATCGCGCCGGCGATTCGCGAGGCCTTTCATATCGCCACGACCGGCAGGCCCGGCCCGGTGCTCGTGGATATTCCGCGCGACCTGCAGCAGGCGTCTTGCGAGTTCGAGTATCCCAGCGAAGTCAACCTGCGCGGCTATTCGCCCGTGACGAAGGGCGACCTGCACCAGATCAAGCGCGCCGCCGACCTGATCGAGAAGTCGGAGCGGCCTGTAATCCTCGCCGGCCATGGCGTCGTCATCTCACACGCCTGGGACGAGCTGGTGGAGCTGGCGGAAAAGACGCAGATTCCCGTGATCACGACGCTGCTGGGCATCGGCGGCTTCCCGGGGACGCACGAGCTGAACATGGGCATGCCCGGCATGCACGGTATGTACTGGAACAACATGGCGATCAGCGAGGCTGACCTAGTCATGGGCATCGGCATGCGCTTCGATGACCGTGTCACGGGCGCCCTGAAGGACTTCGCGCCGCAGGCCAAGATCATCCACATCGACATCGACCCGGCGGAGATCGGCAAGAACCTGCCGACGGCGGTGCCGATCGTCGGCGACGTCAAGCAGGTGCTGCAGGAGCTGAATCGCGAGGTCACGCCCGCGAGACACGACGAGTGGCGCGCCTACCTGAACACGATCAAGGCGCAACATCCGTCAATCCTGATCCCGGAGACCGCGAAGCTCCTGCCGCAGTACGTGATCAAATCGATCTACGACGCGTCGGGCGCCGATGCCTACTATGTCACCGGTGTCGGCCAGCACCAGATGTGGGCGGCGCAGTACTTCTGGGTGGACAAGCCCAACGGCTTCATCACCTCTGGCGGCCTCGGCACGATGGGATATGAGGTGCCGGCAGCGATAGGCGCGCAGTTCGCCGACCCGAAGTCGACTATCTGGTCGATCTGCGGTGACGGAGGCTTCCAGATGACCTCCCAGGAGCTAGCGACGGTCGTCGAATACGAACTGCCGATCAAGTTCGCGATCATCAACAACGGTTACCTCGGCATGGTCCGCCAGTGGCAGGAGATGTTCTACAACAACAACCTCTCCGCCGTGCGCATGTACCAGCCGGACTTCATCAAGCTGGCCGAGGCCTACGGTCTGCGCGCCATCCGGGTGACGGACAAGGCCGAGGTGCAGGGTGCAATCGACCTGGCGCTGAATCACCCCGGTCCCGTGCTGATCGACTTCCAGGTGGAAGAGGCAGAGAACACCTTCCCGATGGTGCCGCCGGGAGCATCCCTGCAGGACACCGTGGACTCGCCGTACAAGAAGTCGGACGTGGACACGCGCAAGCCAGCGGCGGGAGGTGCGAGGTAGTCATGCCGGCACGAGCAACCCACCATACAATCGTCGCCCTGGTCGAAGACAAGCCGGGCGTGCTCAACCGTATCGCCTCGAAGTGGCGGCAGCGCGGATTCAACATCGAGTCGCTCGCCGTCGGGCACTCGGAGATTCCAGGCCTGTCGCGCATGACCTTCACCGTCGACGGCGCCAGGCACGACGTAGAACAGGTGACCAAGCAGCTGTTCAAGGTGATCGAGGTGGTCGACATCAGCGACATCACCTCCGAAGACGTCGTCGCGCGTGAGCTGGCCCTGATCAGGGTCGCGGCCACGCCGAACAACCGGACGGCGCTGATCGAGATCGCCCAGGTGTTCCGCGCGAACATCGTTGATGTCGCGCACGACTCGATGGTGCTGGAAGTGACGGGCGATGAGGACAAGATCGAGTCCCTGTACGAGCTGCTCCTGCCCTACGGCGTCAAGGAGCTGATGCGCACGGGCCGCATCGCCATGACGCGAGGAGGCGCCGGCGAGCATGACCAGGACGATGGACACCGGCGCTACCGCAGCGCGGGCGAAGGCAAGGCCCAGGTAGGCAGCCTGCTGTAGGGCAGGACAACGACAAGATGAACGAACAAAGGCAACGGCTCAGACTCCAACGGCCCTCGTCCGCTAACTAGGACGGAGGGCCACCGGGTAAGCGTGCCATCCGCTCAAATGCGGATGGCGCACCTCCGGATTCGCGATCGCCCAGCGGCGGGAGCGAGCCCGGAGCAGCAAGCCATCGAGAAGGAGTAAGCCGTTGCCACCCGCGAACGTAACCCCAAAGAAGATGCCTTTCGAGAAGTACCAGCCGTGGTTGCCGCTGGTGCTCGATGACCGCACCTGGCCCAACAAGCGCATCGAGAAGGCGCCGCTGTGGTGCAGCGTCGACCTGCGTGACGGCAACCAGGCGTTGATCGACCCCATGGACATCGAGCGCAAGCGGCGCATGTTCGACACGCTGGTCCGCATGGGCTTCAAGGAGATCGAGGTCGGATTTCCGGCTGCCAGCCAGCCGGACTTCGACTTCATGCGTCTGCTCGTCGAAGAGGATTTGATCCCGGACGACGTCACGGTGCAGGTGCTCACCCAGTGCCGCGACGAGCTGATCGAACGCACCTACGAGAGCCTCATCGGTGTGAAGCAGGCGATCGTGCACTTCTACAACAGCACGAATCCGCTGCAGCGCGAGGTGGTCTTCCGCCAGGACAAGGAAGGCATCACCGAGATAGCCGTCAGCGCCGCGGAGACTGCGCTCAGGCACGAACGGTCGCTGGTGGGCAGCAAGATCCGCTACGAGTACTCGCCGGAGAGCTTCACGCTGACCGAGCCGGAGTACGCGATCGATATCTGCCACGCCGTGATGGACGTGATCAAGCCGACGCCGGACCGCCCGCTGATCCTGAACCTGCCCGCGACGGTCGAGTGCTTCACGCCCAACGTCTACGGCGACGTGATCGAGTGGTTCGGACGATCCGTGAAGGACCGTGACTGCGTGGTGATCAGCCTGCATCCCCACAACGACCGTGGTACCGGTGTCGCGGCGGCGGAGTTTGGCGTCATGGCCGGCGCTGACCGCATCGAAGGCACCCTTTTCGGCAACGGCGAACGCACAGGGAACGTGGACATTGTCAACCTGGCGATGAACCTGTTCGCGTCGGGCGTGGACCCGGAGCTCGACATAAGCGACATCGACGCCCTGCGGCGCGTGGCCGAGTACTGCAACCGCATCTCCGTACACCCGCGCCACGCCTACGTTGGCGACCTTGTGTACACGTCGTTCAGCGGTAGCCACCAAGACGCGATCAAGAAGGGCTTTGAGGCCCTGTACAAGAAGGCGGCAGATGACGGCCGCGAGCCTGACGACTACGGCGTCTGGGCGGTGCCGTACCTGCCGATCGACCCGAAGCACGTCGGCCGCAACTACGAGGCGGTTGTGCGCGTCAACAGCCAGAGCGGCAAGGGCGGGGTCGCTTACGTCATGAAGGCAGAGCATGGCTTCGACCTTCCCCGCCGCCTGCAGATCGAGTTCTCGAAGACGATCCAGCACATTACCGAGGACAGCGGCACGGAGATCAGTCCCGCAGCAATGTGGGAGGCCTTCGAGACCGAATACCTGCCCGCAGAGCCCGAGATAGCCCTGCTCAGCCATGAGGTAAGGTCGAGCGACTCGCGCGTGAGCGTGGTGGAAGCCCACATCGCGGTAGACGGCCGGGAGATTGAGGTCATGGGCACGGGCAGCGGACCGATCGAGGCGTTCGTGACGGCGCTGAATAGCGCGCTCGGCGCCGATCTGGACGTGGTCGACTACGCGGAGCATGCCCTCGGCGCCGGCAAAGACGCGACCGCCGTGGCCTACGTGGAGACCCGCAGCGCCAAGGGCGAAGTGCGATGGGGCGTTGGCACGGACCCAAACATCGTGACGGCGTCGCTGCGGGCGGTTGTGTCGGCGTTCCTGCGCCAGCGTGCGGCAGCGGACTTGGGCGCTGCGACGAACCGCAACTAGACAATCGAGCGCACCTCGCAGGATAATCTGTGTGAGGTAAAGCAAATGAGCGATCTGTCAAGCAACAAGCCTGTTCGTAAAGTTAATGAGGCGCGGTTGGCGTACATCCCCGACGAAGAGGAAAAGCCTGTCGTTGTGACGATCAGTAGCAAGAATCAGATCACCCTGCCTGCCCGCCTGCTGCGGGAGCTGGGCGTGGGTGCCGGCGACAAGGTGAGAATTCGCCGTGAAGGCAACAGCCTTATCATCCGGCCAAAGCCGAAGGACTGGTCGACTTACTACGGCGGCAGTATGCGCGGCGTTTACGGCAACACCAAAGAAGAGATCGATGCTTACATACGGGAACTCCGCATGGAGGACCCGGAAAAGGAAAAAGCTCTGGAGGAGGCGTGGGCTGGCCGAGAGTCACGTCGCAAGTAGTCGCGTCTTCCTTTTCGACTCGAATTCGCTCATCTATTACCTGAGCGCCCTGGAACCGTATTTTTCCATCCTTGATCCGATGGTAGAGCGCGTTCACGCGTCCCAGGCGGTGCTCTACCTCTCCGTCGTGACCGAGTTAGAAGCCATGGTAAAGCCTGAGATCGAGGGCGATTACGAAGAACTGGAGCGTATCAAGGACTTGCTTGCAGAAGATAATGTGCGTGTAGTACCGCTAAGGCGACGGTTGGCGCAGCAGGCAGCTGTGATCCGAGCCAGGCATCGACTAAGTACCACCGACGCTATAATCGTGGCGACGGCCGAGGCTGCTGGATGTGATCTTATCGTGGGCAACGATCGGCAGTGGCGAGGGCGGACGGCTGTGCCTTATCTGTATCTGGATGACTTGAATGCGAGCCCCTAGGGCGGGCGCGAGGAGAACTTGATGGCGGAACCGCGAACACTATCCGAGAAGATCTGGGAGAGCCACGTTGTAAAGCGTGAGCCGGGACAGCCCGATCTTCTCTACGTTGACCTGCACCTGGTGCATGAGGTCACGTCCGCGCAGGCCTTCGAGGGTCTGCGCATGGCCGGGCGCAAGGTGCGCCGGCCCGAGCTGACCGTCGCGACGGTCGACCACAACGTGCCAACGGAGAACCGCGACAAGCCGTGGCCGGACCCGCTGTCCATTCAGCAGGTCGCCGTCCTCGACAAGAACGTGTCGGACTTCGGCGTCATGTACTTCGGCGTCAACGACCCGCGTCAGGGCATCGTCCACGTGATCGGGCCGGAGCAGGGCATGAGCCAGCCCGGCATGACCATCGTCTGCGGCGACAGCCACACGTCGACGCACGGCGCCTTCGGGGCGCTGGCGATCGGTATCGGCACTTCAGAGGTCGAGCATGTGCTGGCTACCCAGACGTTGCCTCAGGCGCGACCGCAAACGATGTCGATCGAGGTCACCGGAGCGCTGCCCGCGGGCGTGGTC
>Ga0247825_10001264_pt1 | contig 16558 bp, 18 predicted proteins | sample 13C_Vanillin_Day_FD_194413 | JGI IMG/M metagenome (GOLD analysis project Ga0247825, IMG submission 194413) | Soil microbial communities from agricultural site in Penn Yan, New York, United States - 13C_Vanillin_Day48 | ecosystem: Environmental > Terrestrial > Soil > Agricultural land | place... | reverse complement strand
CCGACCAGATCAAGCAGCGGTTCCTGCAGTCAATCAAACCAGGAACGACCGAGGAGGTCATCTCGGATATAGGCGAAGCCGCCGTGTTCAAGTCCGACTCGCCCTATTACGCCACTGCGACCGCGTTTCTGAAGGGCCGCATCCTGGAGGTCCACCTCGATGGCTCGGTCGCGCGGGAGCAGAAGGATCAAGCAATTGCGCTCCTGAAGTCGGCTGCATCGCGGCTGTAGCCAACGCGGCTCCGGCCGATCATGTTCACGGAACCTGACAGACATTTCCCAACGCTACCCACACCTCTATTTCTTTCGTTTTAGCTTGAGCTTCGTGATCGCCCTGCTCAACTCGGTGGTCAGTCGTTGAAGAGTCTCGACATCCGCCGGAGCCACGTCGTATTTGTCACGCTCCACCACACGAGCCCAGAGTCGCTCAGAAGCTCTGTGTATGCTTCTCGCGACTTCTGCGAGCTTTCTGTCTCTCGCCATAGCGTTACCTCGGTAAATAACCTCTAGGGCCGCCTCGCTGGGGCACTATTTGATCCGCGGTCCCTTGAAATCGCCTTCCACCACGTGCGCGATGAGATGTGTCACATCGCCCTTGTCGTTCGAAACGAATTCCAGCACGGCGCCGCGGAATTGAAACATCGTCGCCGATTGCGGGACCATGCGGCCGCTGCCGAACCCGGGCACGTCAATCATCAGTTGGCCGGCGTCCAGCGTGATGGTCGCGTTTGCCATGCCGCTCGGCGTCATCATCTGGTAGACACCCGCGAACTTCGCCAAGGCGGCCGAGTCGACGTTGATCGCTGGTGCATCCTGCGGCTGGACGAAATGCTGAACGCTCTTCTCGTTCTCGTTGCAGACGTACTCCAGCATTTCGGTGTCAGGGTCGTAAAGGAGCTCGCTCGTTGCGGTCCACGGTCGCATGAACGTCTTCGGGTCATCGAACGTCACCTGCACGTCCATGTGCCCGAAGTCACGTCTGCTGTAGCGCTCTGTCACACGCAGCGCTTCCGTGTGCGGAAAACCAGGCCGCCCGACCCACGATTTGTCGTTGAAGCCATTGCTCTCGACGACCAGCGTCTCGCCTTCCCAGCGTCCGACCGAGTAGCCCTGCCATGTTGGGTTGGGGTCCTTCGGAAGACTCCGGCCATCAAGGAAGATTTGACGGAAATTGTTTGGCACTTCGTAGAGCACGGCGACGATCTGCGGCGTATGAATGATCTTCAACGGTCCGCTGAACGTGACCATCGGTCCCGGCGGCAGGCACAGCACACTCCATCCGAGCGACGCGGGATTTGCGAGTCGTTGTCGTGCCTGTTCCTGCGCCCACGGCTGAACGTCGATCTCCTTGAGATCGGTATCCCACTTCGGCCCGGCGTGCCACAGTCCCGAGAGATCAGGTCTGCCGTCAACCGATCGCGGAGCGGCCGCAGATAGGTTCGGTTTACCGTCAGGGAGGCGAGGAATCGCTGCCGTCGGTTGCGTCAGCCACTGAGCAGAGGTGGTCGATACGAGACTCAAGAGGAAAACGGCGACGAGTGTCGCGACGCCGGAGTTGTGGAGCATGGGATAACCTGGCAGATTCGACCGGGCGATTATAGGCGACGAGTGGGCGCAGCGTCACTGGTGTGCTGGTATACAGCCCGGCACTCCTTAATAGGTCCAGCCGATCGACAGCACGATTCCAACATCGTTGGTATTTGGCCTCCGGGTTCGGTGGCCGGTTGTCGTAGGTGTTGTAGAGATTGATCGCGACGAACAGATCAAGCCCCTCACGGCCTCCCGGCAGCGCCATTAGAGCGGCGGCAATCGTGAAACCGGGCGACGCGCCGTCGGACACTGAAAGGACTTTGATAGCGAACTTCCTGTCGCAGCTCACGATAAGCGAACGGGAGCGGCTCCTTGAAGAGCTGAACTACATGAACCTCGAGGAGATTCGTGGCTTCTGTTCGGAGCGCGCGATTCCTTACAGGATCGTGGCCGAGTACTCGAACGGGAAGGTGAAGGCCACGAAGGACACCGATCGAAAACCGATCGTGCTGGCCCGTGTCCGCCACTATCTCAGGACAGGCCAGGTCGGTCAGCCCACCCGCATCTCCGCGCAGATCGTCCGCGAGGAGAATCCACCAGCACGGCTCGGACCTCGCGACCGTCTCTACTATCGTTGGTACGCGAAGGAGTTCGAGGGTGTCATGCGATTGCTCCGCGACCTGACCGCCGGCCGGTTCCGGGATGGCGCTGTTGCACGCGTGCTCGCGATGGAGTTCTGGACGCGCGGAGAAGCGCCCACGTTCGAGGAGTTCGCCCGATCGTGGACGAAAGCCAAGGCCGAGGAGCACCGGCTGCTCACGCCGGAGTACGCCTACCTGACCGACCTCCGCCACCAGCGCGCCGACGGCGACTGGAAGGCCTTGCGCGAGGCCAAGGCGAAGTCCGCTCTGGGGACGCTTGCGAGAATCGCTCCCGTTCGAGCGGCCGACGGCCGGTGGTTTCGGTGATGTCGACCTCAGGACTGCAGCAGCGTTGCGAAATCAGCCGGCGTGAGCGATTGACCGGAACGACGCTCGTATAATCGAACGCACCTTTGATGGCGCTTGCGCCCGGTAGTCGGCTCGGCGTCTATGAAGTTCGCGAGCTCATCGGCGCGGGCGGGATGGGGGAAGTGTATCGCGGCCACGATATCAAACTGAATCGGAGTGTCGCGCTCAAGATCCTCCCTGATACGTTTGCTCAGGATCCTGACCGCCTCGGGCGTTTCAGGCGCGAAGCGCAAGTGCTCGCGTCGCTGAACCATCCCAATATCGGCTCAATTTTCGGCTTCGAAGAATCCGATGGCATTCACGCGTTGGTCCTCGAGCTTGTCGAGGGTCCCACGCTCGCCGATCGGATCGCGGACGGGCAACTGTCGTTAGACGAGGCCATGCCGATTGCCCGGCAAATCGCTGAAGCGCTCGCCGCCGCCCATTCACAGGGCATCGTCCATCGAGATCTGAAACCCGCGAACATCAAGTGCCGGCCGGACGGCACGGTGAAGGTGCTCGACTTCGGGCTGGCGAAGGCCGTGATCGGCGATATGGCGTCGGCCAGCGTGACGATGTCGCCAACAATGACCAGTCCGGCGCTCACGCAGCTGGGGATCATCCTCGGCACCGCCGCATACATGAGTCCCGAGCAGGCGCGCGGCAAGCCGGCCGACAAGCGCAGCGACATCTGGGCATTTGGCGCGGTGCTCTACGAAATGCTCACGGGGAAGCCGGCATTCGCTGGCGACGACGTGTCGTACACGCTGGCGAATATTCTCAAGACCGAGCCCGACTGGAATGCGCTTCCGGCCGGGACACCATCGACCATCGTACGCGCGTTGCGGCGGTGTCTGGAAAAGGATCCGAACCGCCGCACTCACGATATCTCTGACGCGCGGCTCGACCTGGAAGAGAAAGACCATTCCGTTGCGGCGACGCTCGTGTCGACCAAGCCGCGTCTTCTGACCGTGGAGCGCGTGGCTTGGGTCCTCCTCGCCGCAAGTCTGGCCGGCGTGCTCGCGTACATCGAGCTACGAACGACACCGCCTCCGGCGGTCGTGCGTTCTCAGATCGAGCCTCCAGAAGAGGGCTCGTTCGGCTCGACCAGCGGTATCGGACGAGCAGATGGCACCAGCGGCGCGATATTGTCACCGGATGGGACGCGACTGGCGTTCATGGCGACAGACAAGAACGGACGATCCGAGATCTGGCTGCGTCGATTCGATTCGTTCACGTCGCAACCACTGTCGGGAACCGGTGATGTGTTGATGCCGTTCTGGTCGCCCGACAGCCGGTCGATTGGATTCTTTGCGGCTGGCAAGCTGAAACGAATCGATACGACAGATGGTTCCATCGAGACCATCACGGATGTGGCGGGGGTACCGCGGGGAGCCTCATGGGGCAGTCGTGATGTCATCGTCCTCAGCGTTGGCACGCCGCCAATACTGGCGCGGGTCTCCGCGCGGGGCGGCGAAGTTACGCCCATCGTCATGCCAGGCGCCGCTTTTGCCCGCTGGCCATCTTTCCTTCCCGATGGCCGTCACTTTCTGTACGTTGGCAGGCTTCGGTCCGAGGTCGACATGATCGGGGTCCTCGTCGGCTCAATCGAGCCTGGGTTCGAACCGCGATCCGTTGTTGCCAGCGATAGCAACGCGGCGTTTGCGGCGCCGGGCGCCCTGCTGTTCATGCGAGGCGAGAGACTGATGCAACAGCGGTTCGATCCGGATCGGCTGGAAGTCTCCGGCGATGCCACACCGGTGGTCGAGGACGTGTTCTACAACCCTGGCGTGGGCCGCGCCGACTTCACGGTCTCGAACGGTGGCGTCCTGGCATTCAGATCCAGCTCCAATCGCGGCAACCAGTTCGCGTGGTTCGATCGTGCCGGGAAGTTACTCGAAACCGTCGGTCCTCCTGGCAATTACCGCACGCCGGACCTTTCTCCCGATGGCCAGCGGCTCGCCTACGGCGACGTCAACCAGCGAGACGTCTGGACCTTCGATCTGGCGCGACAAACTTCATCACGATTCACGAACGGTCCGGGCGCCGAGACGTCGCCGGTGTGGTTTCCAGATGGCACCAAGATCGCCTATCGGACCGACCAGCGTGGCATGTTCGAGAAGGATGTCACCGGCACCGGCGCCGAGCGGGTTCTGCTCGCCCAACCCGTGACTGGGCCCGCTCAGATCTCCGCGGACGGTAAGTGGATCCTGTACTTTGCCGTCACGCCCGGCGGAAATCAGGACGTATACGTGCTGCCGACTGCCGGAGAGCGCAAGCCGCAACTGGTCGTGCAGACGCCGTTTCCCGACGTCGAGCCGCAGTTCTCCGCGGACGTGCGCTGGCTCGCGTACGCCTCGAGCGAAAACGGGAGAAACGAAATCTACGTCCAGGCGTTTCCGTCGACCGGACGGCGCTGGCAGATCTCGAACAGCGGCGGACGTCAGCCGCTCTGGCGCGCCGACGGCAAAGAGCTTTTCTTCGTCAGCGATGACCGGAAGTTTTACGCCGTCGACGTATCCACCTCTGCGAACTCCGGATCGTTCGAATACGGCGTTCCCCACTTTCTCTTCGACATGCGCGCGAACGTCTTCAACTCGCGGAACAGTTACATTCCCAGCCGCGACGGAAAGCGCTTCCTCGTGAACATGCTCCTGGAGGCCGACGACGCGCCGATCAACGTCGTTCACAACTGGCGCGCGGATGTGAATTAAGAACCACGGCGAATGGCGCAGCTCGCGCCGGCCGAGGCAAAGTGCCACGCCACGGGACCCCTCATATCTGGTGTGAATCTCTCAATTGGTCCTCGCCTCGCGACACGTGCCAACTGCAGGTTGCCGCCGTCTTGGATCAGGGAGGGCGCGAGTTGGAACCACACTCGCGAATGGCTCAGGGGTGTGACGGGTTTAGACGGGCCCGACCTGCTGTTTGAGGTGGCGCAATGGGCCTCACGCGTAGCGCGGGCGGCTAGCGTTTGAGCCAGCTTTCCCTGATCTTCAACTGTTCCGCCGTCGGCGACTGGCTCTCGACCATCCGATAGTTGCCGAGCTCGACGAACCCGACGGCGATGTCCAGTTCGCGTTCCTCGCCACCGCGCCGGATCCTGAGCCTGACGTTCCGGCCCAACTTCTCGTTGAGGAAACGGAAAACGGTTCCAGCGCCCTGACCTTCCAGAGTCTGGCCATCGACGCTCACTATGAAGTCCTCCTGCTGCAAACGAGCCGTTCGGGCATCGAAACCGGGAGGCACGCCGGTGACCCGGCCCATGGTGTCCAGGTTCACGCCGAGAAAGGGAACCTTTCGTGTGACGCGTTCGACCGCATAGCCGGCGTAGCCGAGAATCGTCTCGTAGGGCGGCACGTCGGTGCCGGAGACGTACCGAGTGAAGAAGCTTTCGTACGAGTTCCTGGTGATTCGGTTGACGACTCTAATCAGATCCTCGATGCTGAATCCACGGCCGCGCTGATAGAAGTCGGTGAAGAGCGTCCGCATGACCTCGTCCAGTCCTCGTGCGCCGTTGGTGTCGTGACGAATGGAGAGATCGAGGAGCGTTGCGATGTTCCGCCCTTGTGAGTAATAGGAAATGCTGAACGGAGGCGGGCTGGCATAGCCAATCCACGTGGACGTGGACGAGTCCGACGCGGAAATGTAGCGCCGTGCCTCGTTGCCCTCAACCTCCCCGATCCCCCTCGCGGCCTCGCCGACGAAGGTCTGGGCGTCCCTCAGCCCGGCGCGATACAACGTCAGGCCGGTGTAATACGACGTGAAGCCCTCGGACACCCACAGCAGCGGCGTCTCGTTCTCCCGCGAGTAGTCGTAGGGCCACATCTGCACCGGACGGATGCGCTTGACGTTCCACACGTGAAAGAACTCGTGCGCGGCCTGGCCCACCATGTCGTCGGGCAGCGGCGCGCGTCGGGGTTCCAGAGGGCGACGAACGAGTTCTGGTGCTCCAGCACCCCGGCACTCGCTTCGGCGGGCCGGAAGAAATAGAAGTAGACGAATTTCTTGTACGGGAGGCCGCCGAAGATCCTGCCTTGCGTTTCCGCCAGCTTCGTGAGGTGGCCGATCAACGTGCGGGTCTTCTCCGCTGAGAACACGCCGGGGGGATTGGCGACGACGTCGTGCGGCTTGCCGTCGAGCATGAACCGGGTGACGTCGAACTGCCCCATCAGCGTGGGCTGATCGACGAGCGTGTCGTACTCGGGCGCCGTGAACACCATCGCGTCGGCCGTCTCGTCAAGGCCGCTGGCGATTTTCCAGCCGCCCGGCACCTGGAACCGCACCACGCTCGGCCTGGATCGATGACCCTCCGGCAGCAAGAAGAGCTGTGTGCCGGTGAAGAACGCGTAGTCGGGCGCGATGCGCGCCTGGTTCGCGGAGAGCACGTTCGCCAGGTAATCAAACTCGACGGTGACGCGCGAGATCCCCTTCGTGTCGATTCGCCAGGTCTGCTTCCGCACCTGTGCAGGCCGCAGCTCGCGGCCGCCCGGTTCGGACACTCGAAAGCGAGAGATGTTCTTCGCGTAGTTCTCGATGACGTACCAGCCGGGGGACCAGACCGGCAGCGAGAGGTCGAGCGACGGCTGGTTGATGTTCCTGATGTCGGTCGTCACGTGAAAGAGCTGGCCCGGGATGTCGGCCACCTTGACTGTGTACTCGATCGCGAGCCCTCGATCCTGCGCCATCGCCGGCGGCGGATGGCCTATAACCACGTACGCCAGCATTGCCGAGCAGAACACTGATGTCCGCATCGTCCCCTCCCTGGCGGTCTTTGAGATGCGCGATCTTATCCCGACGAAGTTCACATAAACGCCCGTCCTGGGACCCGTTCAAGCCCTCCCTCATGGACAGACCGTTCGCCGCCGGAATGGGGGACGTGGGTCGTGCCGCGCTGACGCCTACGATCGTCCGCCGAGTGTCCTGTGCTGGCGCGGCAGCAGACCCACGAGAAACATCAGGAGTCCGGCCGCCAGCCAGAGGGCCGAACCGCCGGATCCCGTCAAGGGGCCGAATCCTGCCCCTTCGAGACGCGGGGTCGTCAGACTCCACGGCCACGCGCTGACGGTCATGGCAGTGGTTCGTTCGGCAGCCACGATGGCGACTCCCGCGAGAATCCAGACCCAGGACATCACGCCGGATGAGGTCGCGCGGGATTCTTCGGCGCCCGCAGATGATGTGCGAGCCGATGGCAGACGTGCCACTCGCGCCATAATCGCCGCGGACAGCTCGCGCTCCGGCTCGGGTTCTTCAAGACGATTCAACGCCAGGGTCATGTCCTCAACGATCCGCAACGCCGAACGGCATCGAGGGCACTGGCTCGCATGACTGTCGATCGCGTTGCGAACCGCCGGCGAGCATTCTCGCAGCGCGTCGGTCCAGATGCGTTCGTAGATCTCCTGACAAGTCATCGGGAACTCCGGATCGTCGAAGGCGTCGCGCCAGCGAGCGAGGCGCGCAGATGCTGCCGCGCGCGGAACAGCAGGGTTTTCACAGTGCCAGCCGTCACACCGATCACCGACGCGACCTCGCTCACCGACAACTCCTGGCGGTAGTGAAGGACGACGGCGGTTCGTTCGCCGAGTGGCAGCCGCTCGACGAGCCGCCAGAGGTGCCGGCCCTCGTCTTCGGCCACCAGGACGTCGAGAGCGGCGGGAGCGGCCGATGCATAAGCGCTCGACTCAGGCTGAATCGGTGTTTCGCGCCGCGCGCCGGGCGAATGGCGCGCGAGCCAGTTCCTGGAAAGGCGCATGGTGATGGTCGCAAGCCAGGGGTAGAACGGGCGTCGCACGTCGTACAGATCAAGACGTTCGAACGCGCGAACGAACGCATCCTGCGTCACGTCGTCGGCACCCTCTCGATTGCGGAGAATCATGACGGCTAGAGCGAACACTCGGCGTTCGTAGCCCTTCACAATCTGGCCAAAGGCATCCACATCCCCGGCTCTCACGCGCTGGACGATGTCGGCGGTCCACGTCAGATCAGGCGTCCCTTGCCAGGTCACGCGCCCGGCAGGTCGATGTCATCGACGAGTCCAAGACCCATCGAGACATGAATGACCTTGCGCGCCCCGAAGTACAGGGGAACGAGGCCGACCAGAATGAGCGGCGGAAAGAGCAGTCCGAGGAGACAGATCACGACGCCTTTGAGCGCGAGGTCTGCCGCAGCTCGCTTTTCCGCATCCGTTATGGGCGTCGCCGCCAGGTAGGCCCAGAACGACGCGTATCCGGCCCTGCGCGCCTTCCGATTCTCTCTCATCACGAGCGCCACGAGTGCCAACAGAACGCCCAGCACGAGCACAACCAGAAGACCAACCACCACGAGGGTGTTGGCCCCGGCGCGGACGGCAAGGAGCATCGTGATCAACAGCACGAGGACAGCCAGAAGACCAACCACCACGCGAGCCATATGCGCCTCCCTTGTCACGGTAGATACACGCCGGATTGATCGCAGGTTGACACGGTCGGGCTTACTGCGTGTTGGCGCCCAGTGCCAGCACCGTCAGTCCGGTGGAGCCGCGGCGAATTCGACGGGCAACCTGCGAGAGAACTTGACGGATTTCTCCACGCTCCTAGCCAGCGGGACCACGATCCGAGCAGCAGCTGTTACCGGACATCAAGGCGTCCACGCAGTCGGATCCTCGTGGACGTACCCGAGTACGGCTTCCGCGCGAAGCGTGGTGACTTCGAGCCGCCGATTTCAGAGGATCTGTTCTACCGCGTGCAGGCGATCTTGTCCGGGCGACGACCGAGCACAACCCCAAAGCAGCGCGCGCCCCCGGACTTCCCCCTACGCGCCTTCGTGCGCTGCGAGCCTTGTGGACGCGGGGCTCTGTGGCAGCCGGTCGCTCATCCGAAATGCCGCTTCGCAAAGGCGCGGCCGGAACCGGACTTCAGATAGCGCTCGAAGGCGACGGCTCGTTGCTCGTCTGAGAGCTCAATAGCGACCTGTCCCGAGGATGGCTTGCCAACCGTAGCTCGTTCAGAGGCGGGCAACCTCCGCCTGCGATCATGAGCGGAGGTTGGTGGCCCAGATTTGTCCCAGATGGAACCCACTGACCAGCTGGATGCGCCAGATCAAGGATCTCCTGCCATAGAGGTGCCGACCCTGGTCCTTGCTGGAGACGCCAGCCCCGCGTTCTTCCGCGACACGGCTGCACGGATCGCGGGCATTCTCCGTGATGGACGGCTCCAGATCCTCCAAGGAGAACGGCACGAGCCCACACCAGAAGTCGTCGCTGCCGCCGTCAGGGGCTTTCTCGCGAGCGGCACAGAGGCCCGCACGCCACTTCGGTTCGTCGCCGCTCGTCGCCTGCGCCGTGACCCTGCAGGAACGCAACGACGCCGAAGTGCTCTTCCTGGGTCGCGTGAAGCCCGGAAAGTTTTCGATAGCGGCGTGGGCCACGGCATGCGATTCAGGTTGTGCTGCGGCGCGCGTGATCACCAATCGCGAGGCTTCTGCGATGGCACGGACGACCACGGAGGGATCTGAGGAGAGCGAACGATGAATGCAGCAACGACGACGGACCCGACCGATCGGCGAACAGCCCGGATAGGGGCAAATACCGCGGCTATGAGGTACGGCCGTGGCGCGCAGGTGCTCGCGGCGACCGGCGGCGGGCTGCTGATCGCCCTCCATGGGCTGAGACCCGACCTGAGTCCGCTCTCGCGCTTCGTCAGCGAGTATGCGGTCGGGCCGTACGGCAGCGTGATGCGCGTCACCTTCTTCGCGTGTGGCGCCGCCTTGCTGTGCCTGGGTCGCGCGTATCATGCAGGCACATTGAACCGGCCCTGGCGCATCGGCGTCTGGTTGCACTACCTGGCTGGCGCCGTGATGACAGCGGCCGGTGGGTTCTCGATGGACCCGATGACCACGCCCGCCGACCAGATGACGCTCGAGGGCCAGCTTCACGGGTTTACCGGAATGATCGGCATGCCGGCGCAGCCGATTGGCGCGGCGCTGCTGGCGTGGGGCGCGTGGCGTGCCGGGCATCGAGCCAGGGTATCCCTCGCGCTGGCTGCGGCACTCTCATGTGCGAGCCTCATTGCCTTGGACGTTAGCATCATCAGCATCATGGCCGCGGGCCCGGCGACGTTTCCTCTGGATACCTGGGTGGGCCTGTTCAACCGCGGATGGTTCGTCGGCTTCTTCGTCTGGGTGTTCACGGCGGCGCGTGTCGTATCGGCCCGCGGCTGCCAACAATCTTGGTAGCCGGGCCGATCGAAAGGACACGATCGATGAAGGCAGGGCCACGTGTTCAGACGATTGACGATTACATCAAGGCGTGTCCGCCCGCAGTGCGCAACTGGCTCACAGAGCTGCGCACGACCATCCGCGCGGTGGCGCCGGATGCGATAGAGAAGGTCAGCTACCAAATGCCGACCTTCTACCAGCGTGGCCATCTGGTCCATTTCGCCGCCTACGCCAGTCACATCGGTCTGTATCCGACGCCGAGTGCCATACGCGCGTTCAGCAAGGAACTGCGCGGGTACAAGACCTCCAAGGGCGCATCCGATTGCCGCTCGATGCCCCGTTGCCACTAAGACTGATCGCGAAGATCGTTAAGTATCGCGTCGCTGAGAACACCCGCACCCCGTGATCACGGACGTCACCGCGGATTTCGTCATCGGTGACGTGTGTCGACACCGGATCCGATGAGCGTCGTGGGAGGACACCATGGTCGTGAGTTCTATGCCGTGCTCGGTGCCGCCGCGGCCGCCTTCGTCGTGTGGGGCTATGGTACAGTCCCGCTTTCTTCGGAAAGGCGTATCTGACCTTCCTCAAGTGCGCGGGGACCGAGAACGGGCAGCCGGCGGCCTTCACGCCGCGGCTCACCGTCGGCCTCGAGAAGAAGGACGCGCTTGGTCGATCGTTCACGAACATCATTCAGAGCCCCTGCCCTTCGTTCGCGGGACGACGGCTCTCACCGATCCGCACGGCGTCTCTCCCGGAGTACTCACGGCGCCGGGAGACGTCAATGGCGAGACTCGAGAGTGACGCGGTTATCTCCGCAATCGGTACACCAGTCTGACGACATCTCCAGCCAGTCGCTTCACCTCGAGGTGATGCAACTGTTGCCGTTGATGGAGAGCCTGGAAGAGTGCCTTGCCCTGTCCCAGCGCGATGGGGATGACGACCAGTCGGAGCTCGTCGACGAGCGCGTGGTTGATCGGGCTCGAGACGAATGACGCGCCCCCCACCGCATGAATCGAGCGGCCGGGCTGCTCTTTCAACTGTCTGATAGCGTCGAGGCTCGAGACGATGCGAGTGTGCGGCCAGCGCGCCTGCGTGAGCGTCGAAGACAGCACCACATGTGGTGTTTGCGCCGCGAAGTCGGCGTAGGCGACTTCCGCAGGCGTGGGCGTTCTGCCCGTGAACGGCAGGATGCCATTCGGATCGCCGTGTACCGCGCTCCAATATTCCTCGTAGCCCGGATACATCCGCCCGCCCAACGCCAGCATGTCGACCTCGGGCATCACCTCGAACGGGTCCTCCCACGCCTCGATCCAGTCGATCGCGCCGCCTGGCCCTTCGATGAACCCATCAACAGAGACTTGTAACGCTGCGATGATCTCGCGCATCCGGTCTCCCCTTCATCACTATGCACGCAGCTTGGCGCGCGCGCGCGACGAGCGGCTATCGCATCCTTTCGACGCAGGGCGACTGCGTCTCATTCGCCTGACTGAAAGCCTCTGGGTGTCTCGATCACGCTTCAGTGCGAACGAAAGGTTCTGATAGTGCGAGGGACCTCTCGCGGCGAACACTCCCGATGGCGCGGCTGGCACCATGCCACCGATACAGCGGACCTCGCCGCGACGAGCGACTGCGATGCGCACACAAGGCTTGCGGAGCACACTGCTCGCGGACCTTCATGAGGCTGCGACCTCCTTCGTCGCCTCGGGCGACGTACCCGGTGCGGTCACCGTAGTCGGCCGTGGCGGCGAGCCACAGGAGTACGCCGTCGGCGTCGCCGCGAAAGGCGGCGCACCGATCGGCGCTGACACCATCGTTCGCCTCTCCTCGCTGACCAAGCCGATCGCGGCTGCGGCCGCCATGATCCTCGTGGACGAGGGCGTGCTCCACCTCGACGACAGAGTCGAGCACTGGTTGCCGGAGCTCGGGCGCCGCCGCGTCCTGAGACGCGTCGAGAGCCCGCTCGACGATACGGCGCCTGCTCGTCGACCGATCACCGTACGTGACGTGCTGACCTATCGCATGGGCTGCGGCGCACTGCTTCGGCAGCCGGACTCGACGCCGATTCAGCGCGCCATGCGTGCGCTCGAACTGCGCTCGCCCGGCCCGCCGAAGCCGGCGACGCCGCATCCGCCGGACGAGTGGATGCGGCGACTGGGGAGCCTGCCGTGGATGCATCATCCCGGCGACGCGTGGCAATACGACACGCCCGGTCATGTGCTCGGCGTGCTGCTGGCCCGCGCGGCGGGTGTCTCGCTGGAGACGCTCTTGCGCGATCGTCTATTCGATCCCCTTGGGATGAAGGACACGGGATTCGTCGTCGCTGATGACAGCCTCGCGCGGTTCTCGGCGTGCTACGCCCCAGAGAGCACCACGCCAGGACGCCTGGTGGTCCACGATGGCATCGACGACAGCCAGTGGCGACGCCCGCCGATCTTTCCGGACGCGAGCGGCGGCCTGGTCTCGACCGCGCGCGACTACTGGGCGTTCGCGGAGATGTTGCGCTGCGGCGGCCAACACGATCGGAGGCAGATCCTGTCCCGCGAGGCGGTCGATCGCATGACGATGAACCATCTTTCCACGACACAGATATCAGCGGCCGGCGTGTTCCTTGATGGCGGGCGCGGCTGGGGGTTCGGCCTCTCCGTGATTCCCGGGCGGGGCTTCGGCTGGGACGGCGGCTACGGAACGTCGTGGGCATCGAACGCCGCGACCGGGGTCACGGCTATGCTGATCACGCAGCGACTGGTGTTTCCTGTGTCGTCCGGAATCGAGCAGGCGTTCTGGCGTCACGTGGACGCCATCGTGCGGGCTCTCGACGGCTAGCGCCGGTGAATGGCGTGGTGGACAGCGGTCACATCCCGCGAATCACTCCGCATGGATTCGCGAAAGCGTGAAGGCGTGCAGCCGAACGCCCGCCGGAATGCGGCCGTGAAGTGGCTATGACTGGAGAATCCGAGGTCGAGCGCGAGCGCCGTGAGGTCGGCCGCATGCGGGACCTCGATGAGGGCTCTCGCGAGGCGGAGCTGCACGAGATAGCGATGCAGGGGCGCGCCCTCGACGCGGCTGAAGATCGTGGTCAAGTACGCGGGCGAGGTCCCGACCGCCCGCGCGACGTGGCTCAACCGGATCGGCGCGGAGACATGCGCCGCGAGATATTCCTTCGCGCGCCCAAGGAGTCGAGTCGTGGCCGAGCTGATCGTGGCGTCCACCGGGGGAGCCGCGAGCGACGAGCGCAGGAACGCGACGAGCCACTCCTCGCCCGCGAGGCCCTCCCAACCCTCGCGGGCACTGCGGTGAAAACACTCGGCGCCGAGCCGCTGCAACCGCAGGTCCGCGGACCGGCTCCGTTCACGAAAGAGCGGATGCGTGGTCAGGTGTTGCTCAGCGACACCCAGAATCTCTCCCAGCAGCGGTAGGTGCATGGTGACAATGAGCTCTGCGTACCCCCCATGCACCGGTTGACTGAGACGAAATCCTTCACCGCCTGCGACGAACAACACGCGGTTGGGGTCGGCCACGACGTCATCGCCGCCGACATGCCACACGAACGCCCCGTGGTACGGCAGGCACACCTGGAAGTCTGGTGAGTAGTGTTCTGCCGTCGGCTTTGGCGTGCGTGGACCCACCACGCGCAGGCTTTCCACCAGGCCGAAGCCGTTCTGCAGCAAGGTGGTGCGCGAGACGGTGGGTGTGTCGGCAGGGGTAAACGAGGACGGAAGGCACTGACTCGTTGGCTGTCGTCCTGCGGAGACGAGCTCCGGACGAGCGCTGGTCGCCACGGACGTCAACGTGAGTACTCCATCACCGGATCCTCTGGCGAGGCGGGCAGGTGCGGCTATCGAAAATTTTCGGCCCGTCGGCAGTCTCCGCAGCATACCCCGAACGGAAACGGGTGATAGCCGCTCGGCCCTGGAGACCGCAAGCATTGAGCATAGTGCGACCGAGGGCCGTGTGGTGGGTAGATGACACGGAGAGAGATGAAGCGCGAGGCGAGATAACGCCGCCAGCCTCGAGGCCCGGAAGTGAGGAATCGTGGTTCATTCGTACATACGAAGCGGACCGACAGCTCAGGCGCGGTGGCCCGCTGGCACCGCGCCTGCGACGGACGACATCACTATCAGTCACATCACAATGGCGAAGGAGCGCGACGAACCCGTCTTGCCGGACGCCCTCCTGCCGCTCGAGCGAGTGGGCAATTCGGCCGTCACCGGATTGCCGGACGACCTGCAGGCACAGGCCGCGCGGCGACTGCGTATCGTGATGGCGCTATATGCCTTCGCCTTCGTCGTCAGCAGCCCGATCACCGCCATCCTCTCGCCTGACGACCGCCGCGAGTTCTTCTCGAGCGCCCTGCGATGGGGGCCGTCGGCCATTTCGATCGGCGCGGCGCTCCTCGTCGCCGCGCTCACGTGGAGCCGACGTATCACCGCAGGCACGGTCCTCGCTGTCGGTCTGGTCTTCGAAGTGATCGGCAGTTACGGGATCGCAGCCGCCCAGTACCTCGACGTCGCGGTGTATGCGACCGCACCGCCGTGGGCGGGCTTGTCCTGGGTGGCCGTGTGGATGCTGGGCTTTACCGTGATCATTCCAAGTCCGCCACGTTGGGCCTTGCTGGCCGCGCTGGGTTCGGCCTCGGCCGTGCCCGTGGTGGCAGCTGTCGCGATGGCCACCGCACCGGCGCCCGTCGCGATCACGCCGCTGCGGTTCTTTCTGCTGATCGTCGTGCCGTACTGGCTGGTCGTCCTCATCGCTTTCGTTGGCGCGCAAGTGGTCTATCGGCTGGGCGCTGAGCTGACGCGCGCTCGCCAGCTTGGCGCGTACCGGCTCGTCGAGCGCCTCGGAGAGGGAGGGATGGGCGAAGTATGGCGTGCCCGTCATCGATTCCTCGTGCGACCGGCGGCGGTCAAGTTGATTCGGCTTGACGTGCGGCAAGCCCACTCACACCAACGGGCGGAACTGCAGGCGCGGTTCGAACGCGAAGCACAAGCCACGGCGTCGCTGCGGTCACCCCACACCATTCAGCTCTACGACTTCGGGGTTGCCGAGGGCACGTTCTACTACGTGATGGAACTGCTCGACGGCTTCGATCTCGAGGCCCTGGTCGATGCATTTGGGCCGATGCCGGTCGAACGCGCCGTACACGTGCTCACGCAAGTGTGTCACTCGCTGGCCGAAGCACACGCAGAGGGGCTCGTGCATCGGGACATCAAGCCGTCGAACGTCTTCGTCTGCCGGTACGGACGGGACGTGGACTTCGTGAAGGTGCTGGACTTCGGCCTTGTCAAGACCGTGGACGCGAACGCCGATGTCGCCGTCACCGCCGACCACACGGTGCGCGGCACACCGGCCTTCATGTCGCCCGAGCAGGTGCTGGGCACGCAGCCAGTCGATGGCCGTTCCGACATCTACGCCCTCGGCTGCCTGGCGTACTGGCTGGTCACACGTCAGATGGTTTTCACGGGCCGAACAGCGATGGAGACCATCACGCAGCACACACATAGTGCGCCCGTGCCGCCGTCGCGGCGCACGGAGCTCGAGATTCCCGAGGCGTTCGATCGCGTCATCCTGGGGTGCTTGGAGAAGCGTCCGGACAGGCGGCCCGCCACCGCGGCCGTCCTGGCGCAGCAGCTACGGGCCATCGATACCGGCCGGTCGTGGACACCAGACGTCGCGGCGGCGTGGTGGAACGCCCACTATCCGCGAGCATCCGCCCGTGACAGTGCCCCCAATGCGGACAAGGTCCCTGACAGAAGAAGACGTTGAGACGCGCGGCGCTCGTACGATCAGAGGCGACCCACTGGAAGGTAATCCTACGCTCCCCGACGAACGACCTCGAAAATAAGC
>Ga0247825_10001263_pt1 | contig 16559 bp, 19 predicted proteins | sample 13C_Vanillin_Day_FD_194413 | JGI IMG/M metagenome (GOLD analysis project Ga0247825, IMG submission 194413) | Soil microbial communities from agricultural site in Penn Yan, New York, United States - 13C_Vanillin_Day48 | ecosystem: Environmental > Terrestrial > Soil > Agricultural land | place... | reverse complement strand
GTTCTTCGAATGCGATGGGATGATCCGGGTCCTGCGGTTCCTGAGCGGCGGCGGGCTGCTGGGCCGACGGTTGCTGCGCGTAAACCGGAGCGGCGAGGGCCAACGCGAAACTCGCGGCGATCAAGCGCAGGTGCATGTCAGGTTCATCTCCTTGAAAGGGAGCGCTGAAGTACAGCTGAGAATGATATGATGATCGCTTGTCGCGCCCGTAGCTCAGTTGGATAGAGCGACTGGCTTCGAACCAGTAGGCCGCAGGTTCGAGTCCTGCCGGGCGCACCAGATCGCCGCGCGAGCAAGGTCAAAGGGTAAAGGTCAAGAGTCAAAGGCGAAGTATGCGACCTTTGAGTTTTGATGATTCACTTTTCGGCTTTCTGCGAAGCGAGCATCAGCAACGAGCGAAGCGCCCGTAGCTCAGCTGGATAGAGCGTTGGCCTCCGGAGCCAAAGGCCGCAGGTTCGAATCCTGCCGGGCGCGCCATCACTTTCAAGTTCCTTCGACAAACGACGTTTCGGGGCTTCGTCCCAGTTCGTCACTCTGCGCCTCTGACCGTCTACGTCCGCGTGGCAGGCCGCGTGGCAGAGCCTTTCGCGTGGCACACAGCGTGGCAAGAACATCCGGTGGCATGCCGCGCTAGTCGTCGCGCTGCTTTGTCAGAGGTAATCTGTCCGGCTGTTTGGATTGCTCGGCCCGCCCGGTGAAGTTGCGCTTGTTGCGATTCGCGCCAGCACTACCGTCACCATCACGATTGATAACGCGGCGATGCCCTGAAAGAACCTGCCGAAAGAATGAAACTGCGCCTGGACACTCGAAGAACGGTCCATCATCTGTTACTCCTTGGAGGGGCTGTTCATGTATCGGCACTTACCGATTTGAGCAATAGTGGGCAACGATGCCATCGATCTGAGGGCCGTTTCAGGCAATACGTGTCTGGCGAATACAAAGCGAAACATCTGCTACCCTGATCGAGTGCCGCCTCGGTCCTGCGTCGTCACCCTTACCGATTCACGAGGCATCAGGCACTCAGTCGAAGTCACGGCTGAATCACTGTTCGAGGCGGGTGTGCTCGCGGTGAACGCGCTCCGCAAGGCGGGCTGGATGGAGGAAGCCCTCGGACTCGCATCCAGGTTGGAGATCGAGGTCCGCGAGCCAACTGTGAAGCACACAGACAGGGACCGCCTGCGTCCGTCCGTTTGGCTGTCAGAATGGCTGTCAACCGGATGGAGCCGAAGCCCACTGCCTTGGCCGCAGGGGCCTGGTTCGATCCAGGCGCCCCGACCACTTTTCGAGTTCCGGGGAGCACGTTAGACATACGTCGGCAATGCCTGGCGACGCTGGCTTGGGGTCCGCTGTCGGGAAATAACCGTCTATGCTGTGCCTGAATGGCTTTGGCTGGAGCCCTTGGACTCCTTGCAGCGGTCGCAATCATCAGTGCTGTTGTCGTTATCCAGCGACGCCGTGATGTGCATCGGCGGGATCTCGGGGCTGTCAGCCCCCGTTGGGTGGCGGAGCATCGAGCGGATCGCACCACAGAGTAACGGCCATCAACGCGTTTCGCACACCACCTACGCGCACGATTTGTAGGAGCGTGTAGAACCTGGGACTTCCGGTGGTATAGGGTTCGTCGGCGGCGGATCCGGTGAGGGTTCAGGAAACGGTGTAGGTGGCGGTAGCGGTTCAGGATCGGGCTGAGGCTCAGGTGGTGTGGGCGCTGGACTCATGGAGGTCCTTCAATGCAGGTTCCATACCTGCTCGTGCGCTAAAATCCTGTGCCTACCGAGAGGTCAATCCGCGCCAGACAGTCTCCGTGGGAACAGTCCGCTCGACGCGGAGCTTACGCCATCACGCGCGCCATCTTCCGCGTGTGCAGCGGTTCGGCAGCCACCGCGCCGGTGCCGATTGCGTTCAGAGGGCACTGACGACCGTCAGCATGTCTGAAAACTCGGACGAGGACACATCGCTTTTCCCTTACAGATGCTCCTCGGCGCGGTGCTCGGATGGCTGCGGCGGGAGCAGGGCGATGTGAGCGCGTTCCTTCGTGAAGAGAATCGCACGCGAAAACCACAACTGTCCGGACATCGGCTGCGGTTGAACGATGCGCAACGACGGCGTCTTCGCGGGCGTTGTCGTCAACGACGACCGACGGTTTTCTTCGGAAAAGTGGTGAGCCGCGAAGGAATCGAGCATGTTTGGCGAGGCCGAAGGCCGACGCCGACTTGCCGGGAGCGTCGAGGCGAAATCAGATCGAGCGGAAGCGAGAGATGGTGAGAGGTGAAGGAATCGAACCCTGTCATAGTCGTTTTGCTAACTGTTGATGGCGCAGCACTTGTGGTCACAACGTCCTGACAATCAACAACCTCGGGTGCTTTCCGATTTCTCGTCAGTCCTCCCCGGTTCCCACAGATCCGCCCCCGTCGTGGAGACATTTTGGAGACGCGACAACCGCGCCGAAGCAGCGGCCAATTCGGCCGAACGGTCAGCCACTCCCACCCAAAACCTCATTCGAGGCAAGCTTGGTCCCGCTGCTACACGTCTGAAGGTCGTGCGATACTCCCAGGCGAGCCGACTCCGCTGCTTGTTTCAGGGTTGGAGGAAGATCATGTCCAAGGGGCGTTGGCAGAGCAAAGCCACAGGCGTCGGCGCTCGCCTTTGGGCTCTCACCGCGATCATCGTTGCAGTCGCGTGCGCCGTTTCAGCCGATGCTCAGAAACCGTCCTCCGAGTCGCGCCCGAACCTTGAGGGCACCTGGAGGCTGAGTCCCGGTCTCGGGACGCCGCGTTTGTCGCCCGACCCGCCATTCCAACCGTGGGCCGAGCAGTTCTTCAAAGAAGCACAGTCGGGCGAGCGGCCCGACCCCGGCGCGTGGTGCTCGCTCCCGGTGTTCCTCGCATTATGAAGGCTCCCTATCCGTTCGAGATTTTTCAGCGAGGTAATCGTGTCGATTTGCTGCACGAATACCAGCACATTGTTCGTCGTATCTGGACCGATGCTCGCGGCCATCCCCAAAACTTGGACCCCACCTGGATGGGCCATTCGATTGGGAGATATGAGGGTGACAGTCTTGTTGTGGACACCGCTGGGCTAAATGATCGGACGTGGCTCGATCCCAGTGGCGCTCCCCATAGCGATCAGCTACATGTAATCGAACGCTTCACGCGCGTCAGTCCGTCGCGGTTGAATGTCGAAATCACGATTGACGACGCCAAGGCATATACGAAGACGTGGAGCGTTCTGCTCACCTATGATCTGAAGCCTGACTGGGAAATCTACGAGTTCATCTGCGAGGAAAATAACCGGGCCCGTCCAAAGGACAAACCTCGCCCCTGATGCATCCGCAACGCAAGCTGGGTCGAGGTCCCGCAGCAAGGTTGGAGATAGAAGTCCGCGAGCCTGCCGTGAAGCATACCGTCACATTGGGGCAGCTTCAGCGATGGGTCGAACGCGGCAACGAAGTCTCCTGCGGAGCGACTCAAGCGAGAACACTTGAGGCAGTTACTCGCCGGGCAGTAATCGCTGCGGAGTAATCAGTGTCGTTAGGCCGTCATTTCGACAACACGCGGAGTGATCGGCACATCGCTCAACATTGAACTTGCGGGGCCGTCTTCGGCTTTTGGAACTTGCCAAAACAGCTTGCAATCAGCGCATCGGAAGAAATCGAGATTCGCAGAAAACAGAATCCCGTCCAACGGCACTACATGGCCGCTGTCACAACTTGGACATTGTGTTCGTGCAGACATAAACCAACCCTTGCATTTCTGAGCAACGCCATGTCGATGTCTATTTCGGTCGTTTGAGGGAAAAACGATAGACGTGACACGTATCCCTACCCCGAAGCGGAGGATGTGAAGCTGGACCCACCACAGCCAGACTCATCAGGAGTCATCGGAATCGCTGTTCGCGGCAGCGCGACAGCTACGAACCATCAAGGTTCTGTGAAGCTGCTCGGCCCCCGTATGGTTTCGGCTTCACACTGGTGAAGTGAATGTGGAGCAGCTGAGCGAAGCCAGCGAGCAGGCGTGGAAGGCTGTGACGGGGAAGGCGGCGAGGAAGCGATGAGGCGCGAGGCCGCTGCGGAGGGGACTAGATTCGGCTGATTACCAACGCGGCCCAAGCCAGCAACTCAAACGCGGCGACCGTAGCAGCCAGACGAAAAATGAGTTTTTTGGTTCGAGACATCACAAGCAACCTTATTCAGTGGTCTGTGGTTTGTCAAAGGCATAATTACCCCCGCTCTTCACCTTCCGCTTTGCCTTCTGCTGACGGTCGCGCTTCAACGAACGACCCACGGCATCTGACTCCTTGAACTGACCGCTCGCTCCTCGGCGCACGAATCGCTTGTCCTTGCCAATGTTGATTCGTTCGCGCTTCGCAGCTTTCCGCTTCGCCATTGAACCTCCCGCACATGGAGGCGAGTGCAACCAACGTGCCCTATGCAGGCCCAGCAGCGTTTCGACTGCACAAAAGTCGCTATTGCGATGCTGTGTTGTTCGGTCGCTGAGGCTTTGCGCGTTTATCCTTTCATAATGGCTGAATCAGGCACCCAGTGATGCCGTCGGACTGATCGTCATGGACACGAATCAGACGGGTGAGCGGGGGACGACGTGGCTTGAGACAGAAGGGCGAAGCTCGCCATTGAGCGACAGACGTAGCACACCACGAGGCGGACGACGATATTTCGATTTGCCTCATCCGATTTCCTGTCCGTCCTGCGCGAACAAAGACGTGCGTGGACTCGGCCATGGCATCTCTGGCCTGTGGTGCGAGTGCCGCTCATGCCGTTATGTCTGGCCTGAGTGATGGTGCTTTCACCAAGGCTGAACCCGTTCGGGAGCACGTCCAATGAGCGGGCGCGAGCCTTCGCTTGCCAGGCGAAGCTGGGATAGCTCTGAGTAGAACGAATGCGACACCTGTTCTCCGCAAGGTTGAGCGGTGGACGCAGTTCGAGAATCAGTTGGTGCTCAATCTCCCACGGGGCGGGATGCTCCAGCCAACAGACGAACGCATTCTCGTTCATCCAGTCGGACAGGATGCGCTCACCTGCCCCGAACGTCATGCGCTTCCCGCTTCCAACTCGCCGTAGTTCGATGCCGAGCTGGTGTGCGAGGAGACACCCGAGGGCGGACCGCGAAGCTCGGCTCTCATGTAAATGTGCTGCGTCATGGCAGCGCCTGCAACTCGCACAACATGGCTATGACGGCCGAGTGCTCACGTGATCGCCGAGTTCAGAGGCGCGAAAGTTGCTTCCTCAGACTTTGGACTCATTACGAGGGAGAACTTCATGGCTGACCCAAACGACCGATTCACATGGGACGAGGACGACACATACTGGCGGACGAACTACCGCAACCGGCCATATGCCGCGTCTGGCGGACTAGACTACGACTTCTACCGCCCCGGCTATCGATACGGTTACGAAGCAGCCCATCGCTACCAGAATCGCAAGTGGGATGAAATCGAATCCGACCTGTCCCGCGACTGGAACAGCTACGAGCATCGCGGGACGTCGGCATGGGAACAGATCAAGGGTGCGGTTCGAGATGCCTGGGATCGCGTGACAGGTAGACATCCTGTAGGCGCCCGGCGATAGGTCAGCCCGCTCGAGCGGGTCTTCGCGCACGGGGGGCGTCGCTTGTGACGGCGGGAAGCAGTGCATACAAAAATTGCATGACTCCCCGATGCACCTGGACTGCTTCTGGCGGTGCATGTCTGTATTTTCTCGGCGCGCTGAGCGCTCTGCCACGGCCCGGCGTGCCGAGACTCCGCGGCTTGGCGCATTGAATCCGGCCGAGCATCGCCGGCCCACATCGACGAACTCTGAGCCTCATCCGTCATGTGATCCAGTTGCTTACTAATCGAATGCTGGGGTTCAACGCTGCGCTTCGCTAGCGACGCTGACCGTCTGAGATGAAGATGAGTGCTGCAAATCCGGAGCAACGAGCAGCGCCCTCAGTGCAATGAATAGGCGCAGATGATTTCCAGTAGCACGGCAGAGCCGATGATTAAAGCCGAATCCGCAGTGTCGGTGTAGGCATGGATATTTCGGATTATCGCGACGAGATATGGCTCTACCAATGGAGCATCAACTCTGCCCGAGATGTCGTCGCCATGGTCGCTTACTTCAGGCACCCCCGCGCTACGGCTCTGCCGACTACTATCGATGCGATGTTGCGGGGAGGTCTGGACGACTCGTTTCAAAGATTCGGACGCGTTCGACCGACAGCCACGCGTTTTAGACAAACGCGGGTCGTGACGTAAAGAGCATCTATTCAGCGCCGCTGACGGCAGGCTCACCGCTGGATGCTCTGACACCCCGAGTCAGTGCCCCCTGCAAGCGCGCGCGCGCCTCGTGAACATCACGCTCTCAGGTTTGCTCCTCCTCTGATTCGTTGGTGGCATTTCGCTTGCTCCCGAAACAGGCACTCCCACCACGGACTGAGCTTAGTGCGGGCGCATCCGTCAATAGCGCAAATGGAGGACCAACATGACAGTCCATCGTCAGTTGCTTCCACAGAACGAACGGATTCAACGGGTCAATTTCGTTGACGATGTGGTGAACGCGTCCACGGATGTTGTTTTTACACGCGCGCACGATGTCATCCGTCAGTGGGCCGACACACGTCACGCGGAACCGGCGACGGGCGAGGCAACACCTTCGGGGCCGCAAACGGTCCACGTCAATGACGGTGGGGCTGGCGTCCGCTTCAATTTTCCGGGAGCAGCGGCGTTTCGGCCAATCAGTTGGGAGGAGTGGTTCGAGAACTTCGACCAACATCACTGCGCGTTCGTGTGTGACAACGATCGCTCGATGCCGCTCAGCAACAGGTATCGGATTGTGAACGCGGATGAGTGGAAGTTGCCGCCGGTTCTGATGGAGTGACTACTGTTCTTGGTTGAATGGAGTCGAGCTGCGCGTGTTGAACGCGCCCTGCGGACTAGTCTTTAGGTTAGGGTGGCACTGGCATCCACTTACCCACCCGGATACGTCGCATTCATGGTCTCGATGGGTTTTCACCAGTTCGTCTGCCGCACGCATCGCAGACTCAAGTCTGTCGTATTGGGCGGGGAACTCTGCAGGAAGCGTCCAATCCTCGCACCGCACCGCCCAATCACCGTCCGGTAGCGTTCGCATGATCGAGAGCGTTGTCGGTGGCTCTGTGAGATGTTGGCGCTCCCAGTGATACGTCTGCATCGTCATCACACACCTCCGGGACTGCTGCCTCGTCGTCCACCCTGGTGAGCAGCAGCGAATCGGCACACCCGAGTCGGATTGAGAACAAGACAGCACGTTACCTGTCGCTCCGATCTCCTTGCCCGCTCTTCGTCTTGGCCTTCTGCTGACGGTCCTGCTTCAGGGAGCGGCTTACGTCGCCTGACTCCTTGAACTGACCGGTTGCGCTTCGACTCACGTATCGCTTTTGTCCTTGCCTGTGTCGATTAGCTCACGCTTGGCCCTCCTGCGATCACCAACGTGCAACCGAAGGTCCGTGCTGGTCGGGATGATCCGAAATGCCACAGTTCAGTGTCACCCTCACAGATGTGCTGTGGTCTTTCACAGACACGTTGTGGCGACAAAGCCACGCAGCCGCACACTGTGAACGGTATGCACCGTGTTGGGCGCTGGATCACCTCTTGAACAATACATTCGCCGGCACTTCCATGTTCTTCCGACGCACATTAAGCACAGCAGAAACGACCTTATCGACGGCTCAAAGGACTATGGACTCCTTCTCGACATTTGTCCGTAACGAACAGCAACGTCATTCATGACGAACCCCAAACCGGAGAACCTGGAAGTGTGTTGGCAGGTATTAGAGGGTTCAAGCATTCGTGTCTTGACGTGTTGGATCGCCGTGTCTCCACTGGCCGTGGAACTGCGAGTCGGCTACTTTGTTGACACGCCACTGCATTCGCAAGCAGTCGCTGACATCGAATCGGCGCGGGCGTTGGGTAAAGCGTGGCTCGATGCTATGCGGAGGAATTGCGTAGAGTGATGAGCGGTCAGAAGACCGACCTCACTGGCTACGACGGTTCCTCGCGACGTGAGTTCTGCCAGAGCGGAGAAGACGCCTGTTCGGGGCGATGCTGCGCCGGATCTGGGCGCTGCCCTGGCCGGTAGGATAAAGGACTGAGAGCCTCGACGACGCGGCTTGGGAGACGAAGAGCGTGGGTGTATAAGGGTTCTGATCCGGGCGACCAAAAAGGGAAATCCCGGCCCTGCGCATCGGGCAACGTGAATTCGGACATTCGTGCAGCGCTGCACACAACAACGAGAGGAGCCTGAGTCATGAGAACGAGATTAGCCGTAGCGTGCTTCGGGCTGCTGGCTGCGCTCGCGTTCCTCGGCGTCACAGCGACGGGCGCAGACATGCTCACAGGGACGTGGAGGTTGAATGTTGCGAAATCGAAATACAGTCCCGGTCCAGCGCCGCAGAGCAACACGATCAAGATTGAATCCGTCGAAGGTGGCTTGAAACTGGTCGCGGACGGCGTCGATTCGCAAGGGAGGAAAACACACAACTTATACACCGCCAAGTTCGACGGGAGTGACTACCCCACCAACGCAATGCTCAACGCAGAACCGAACCCCAACGCAGCAGATACGGTTTCGTGGAAAAGAATCGACGACTATACCTACGAGGTCACGAACAAGCTCAAGGGAAAGACGCTGACCGTTGCGCGGCACGCGATTTCCAAAGACGGCAAGACCCGCACGGTCACCACCACTGGCACGAACGCTCAGGGCCAAAAGGTGAACAACACGACGGTGTTTGAGAAACAGTAGAACGCGTGAGGACGGACGCTGATTCGGGACTCAAGGTGGAAAGCTGTCGGAGTCTCGTAGAAGAGTTACAGCAGTCTGATCTCCACCTCTTGCGGAGATAGGCGCTGCTTCTGTTAGAAATTAGATAGACCCTATCTGATTATCAATTACTGGGGAAGAGAGGTTGTTGGGCTTCGTCCTTTCCCTCGGTGGACACCCAAAACCGGCAATTAATCGACACCTCAAAACCGGCAATTAACTGACACGGCCGAGACGTTGACGCGGGCACGGAACGCAGGTTCTGTCGTCGGCATGAGCAACGTCTTGGGCGACACTACACGACAGCAAATCCTCGCACTGGGCGGTCTCGGTTGGACGCTCTCGCGCATCCAGCAGACGACGGGGGTTCGCCGGGAGACCGTCAGCGGTTATCTGAAAGCCGCGGGGATTCCGGTGCGTGGACGAAGCCGCCCAAGCGAATCGAGGGCAAAACCGGCAATTTCCCCGACGCGGGTGTCCACCGACTTTGGCCGGTCAAATCCGGCCATTTCGGCGCAGGTGTCCACCGACTCCGATGCAGCAAACCCGGCCACCAGGGTGGAGGTGTCGACCGACTCCGCTCCGGTCCCTCGCCCGGGTCGCGCGCCGAGTGCGAGCGCGTGCGAGCCATATCGAGAGCTGATCCTCGAGGCGCTCGGACGCGGCCGTAACGCCGTGGCCATCTGGCAAGACCTCGTCGACGACCACGGTTTCGTCGCGCGGTACGCGAGTGTGCGGCGTTTCGTCGTGACGTTGCGCGGGACATCGACGCCCGAAGCACGCGCCGTGATCACCACGGCGCCCGGTGAAGAAGGCCAGGTCGATTACGGCGACGGTCCGATGGTGCGCCACCCGCAGACGAGCAAGTATCGGCGCACACGGCTCTTCGTCCTGACACTCGGCTACTCGCGCAAAGCGGTCCGCTTTCTGGTGTGGCAGTCGAGCACGCAGGTCTGGGCGGAGCTCCACGAGCGGGCGTTTCGTCAGCTTGGTGGGACGGTGCGCGTGATCGTCCTCGACAATCTGAAGGAAGGGGTCCTCACCCCCGACATCTACGACCCGGCGCTCAATCCGCTCTACCGCGACGTCCTCGCGCATTATGGCGTCGTCGCGCTGCCGTGTCGCGTCGGTGATCCCGATCGCAAGGGCAAAGTCGAAGCGGGTGTCGGGCATGCGAAGAAGACGCCATTACGCGGGCTCCGCTTCGAGTCGCTCGACGAGGCGCAAGCGTATCTCGATCGCTGGGAAGCGCACTGGGCCGACACGCGCATTCACGGCACGACGAAACGCCAAGTCGCCGCGATGTTTGCCGAGGAGCAGCCAGCGCTCGGCCCACTGCCGCTCGAGCCGTTTCGCTATTACCGTTTCGGCGTCCGCACGGTCCACCTCGATGGGTGCGTGGAGGTCGAGGCCGCGTACTACGGCACGCCACCGGGCTGGATCGGTCGTCGCGTCCACGTGCAGTGGAACGACCTTTTCGTGCGCCTGCTCGATCCGAAGACCGGCCGGCTCCTGCGCGAGCACGTCCGCGCGCCGCGGGGCTGGCACCGGATCGCCGATGCCGATCGTCCGCGACGCACGCCGCCGAAGACGGTGGCACTGCTCGAGGCGGCCATGCGCATCGGGTCCGCGGTGAGCACCATCTGCGACCACATCCACCGTCACGACGGTGAAGCGGGCGTCCGTCGGATCCTCGGTGTCCTGGCGCTCGCCAAGAAACACGGACCGGCCGTCATCGAAGATGCCGCCAAGGCCGCCCTCGATCTCGGCGTCCCGACCTATCGCTTCCTGCGTCGCTATCTCGAACGCCGGCCACCCGTGCCGCTCACCCTCCGGCAGGTCGATCCGCTCATTCGGCAGCTCACTCTCTATCGCGATCTCATCGATCGCACGACAGGAGACCAGTGATGAATCTCATCGAACTCGATCGCGCCCTCCGACAGCTGCGGCTCTCTGGCATGGCCGCGGTCCTCGATACCCGGCTGCGACAGGCGCAGACCGAGAAGATGGCCCCCATCGATCTCGTCTCTGCGCTGGTCGCCGACGAACTCCGGCGGCGACAAGACCGGCTGCTCGAGCGCCGGCACAAGCTCGCGCGCTTTCGCGACCCGGAGCGCTCGCTCGACACCTTTGACTTTGATTTCAACAAGAAAATGAACCGCGCGCTCGTCTACGATCTCGCCACCGCGCGCTTCATCGCTCAGCGCGAGGACGTGCTCTTTCTCGGACCACCGGGCACCGGCAAAAGCCATTTGGCGCAGGCGATTGGACGCGCAGCTATCCTGCAGGGCTACCGCGTGGTCTATCGTGAGGCACATACCCTGCTCGAAGAACTCGCCGAGGCGACGCTCGCCGGCACTCGCAAGGGCTACCTCGCGGAGCTGGCGACCGTGCCGCTGCTGATCATCGACGACCTTGGCATGCGCAAGCTCGCCCACACGGCCGCCGAAGATCTCCTCGAGCTGATCATGCGCCGGTACGAACGCGCGTCCACGCTCCTGACGTCGAATCGACCCGTGGATGATTGGGGCAAGCTGCTCGGAGACACCGCCGCGGTCACGACACTGCTCGATCGCTTACTGCATCACGCGCACGTGCTGAAATGCGGCCCTCGCAGCTGGCGGACGAAAGTGCAGACCGATTTGCGCACCGACGACGGAACGAAGTAGAACTCACTGGTCTCGGCCGTACCGGAAATTGCCGGTTTTGCCCTGTCCACAAATTGCCGGTTTTCAGCTGTCCACCGAGGTCCTTTCACGTTTCACCAGCGGTGAGCGGTGCCACGGATTGCGCGCAGATACACGACGACCCTTTCACAGGGTGTCTACTGCTTGGACTTTCGACGGGGGCCTGGTGCCTGCTTAGGGGCCATCTGAAGGGTTTGATGTCCTAACAGCGTTTGACTCGGTGGTCCGTCTTTCGCTTTCTCGACGTGCCACATGCATCTGCAGGAGTCGCAGCGGAAGAAATCGACGTTCGGAGCGTAGAAGACGTCATCGAGCCGCACGACGCTGGTGCGATGGCATTGTGGACAGTGGGTTCGAGCTGAAACCATGTTGGACCTAGTCTCCCGCGGGGAGCCCCGCCGACGCGCTGTTCACCGCGCCCAGGTCGTGAGGGGACCGGCGCGAGTCCGTGATCGGGCAAAGGAGCGGAACCGGATGTCGGACACGCATAGCCGACCCCTCACTGGACACAAGGCATACGGCGTGCCTGGGGGTGAATGGAGCCAGAGGAATTGCCCAATAATCGGACAGAAGAGAGACGACGAAGTCTCTTGGTTCTCAACTTGAACAGTGGCTTCAAAGGTGGCGACCCACATGTTCCATTTACGCGCACGCTTTGAAATTGGAGTCTCGCTGGCGCATCCGCAGTGGAGGCAAACAACGTCAACGAGTGGATGAGTTTCTTCAGGGGTTCGGAGACCTTCGGCTGACTGTCCAGACGTGAGGGAAGGGTTCAAGACTTTGGCGTGTTCAGCATCGAGTGCAATGCTCAAGTAGTTGAACAGGGCTACTGCGCCTACCGGTTCCTTGCTTCATCAATCCCGGCTCCTCAGCACTCCACCGATTCCCACACGCTGGACACAGAAACACAATCACCGTCAGCATCATGTTCTCTATGATCGCCACCCTCTCTTTGCACTGAAGGGCAGACGAGCCCCGTCCTCATGGACGCCTGTCACTAGAACGGTATTTCATTCGACTTCGCCCTTCGCATCAAGCAACGTTGTCCCCGCACCAGCCTTGAACTCAATCGTAGATTCTGCCGACTGCACGTCCGGTAGCCCCAGACCCAACACGTAATGCCATGGAATCATGAACTTCATCTTCACGGGCGATTCGTCGCTACGGTTCAAGACGGCTGTTGTTATGACGTTTGTCAGCCAGATGCCTCTGTTGTCGCTCAGGTCAGGGTCAAAAGCCATGATGAGATGAGCCTCTCCGCTTCCCTGACTTTCTCGTCCGTTGGCGAGAATATGATTGATTCCCCCCGTGTTGAACCACTCCTTGCTCACGACAATAAACGCGATCTGCTTCATTGGCACGGCGCGTCAGCCTTTCTTCGCTCGCTTCGCGGCCCAATACTTCTTCATCCGCTTCGACACTTCCGCCTTCTGAGCGGCTGTCATTGCACGACGCTTACGCTTTCGCGCAACCGTCCCCGGAGCCGCTATCTTCGCTGCTCCGCTCCGCAGCTCGGGGAACACCCGATAAATCGCGGTCAGCTCCGCGTTCAGCTCCGCCACTCTCGCAGCGGCTCCCTGCCTCGCATACGCTTTCAGATCGAACTTCGCCACTGAACCTCCTATGAATTCGTGTTCTTCAGCGACCTGAGCACCGCGCACAGATCCTAGCTCCATCGCGCCGGGGAAGAATCAAGCCGCCGACGATTTGGTCTATCCGTCCTTTTGCGATAGATAAGTCACACAAGGGCACGACCGGGCCACCGGCAGACGATACATCACGACATTGGGCAAACAGGTCAGGTGCGTGGGAATATCACAGTCTCTTCATGCTCTTTACGAGCGGAACTCAATTACAAACGCCCAGAGCGGTCCCGTCGAGCGGACGGTGAACGAATAATGTGAGTTCGCTAGCTCTGATGCTATATCCGTGAGCCAATCCCATCTATCATATGACCACCCAACCGGCCGCCATGTATGCCATAAGTTGGACCCCGGCGAAATCTCAGGCCAGTCTTCGCCGCGTTCAGTGCGACTCGGCGCGATGACAAGCCGATGACCGCCGGATGTGCATGACACCTCCACAAATGGGTCATCTTCGTCGCGACGCGGTAAGCTGCCCATGACCAACATCAGTATAATTGGTAACGAAGTGCAGCGTGACGGGACCTCGTCGCAATCGGGAGACATGTCTATATCAAACGTTCGGTTGAGCATATCCGACGCCGCAAACAGCGAGTCCTTTAACGTCCTACTTCTGGCCACGAGAGATAGGCCCCAATAAAAACGTGCAGCCCTACGAAGTGAACCGTCAACGACTTGCTTTAATGCGTGTAGAATCTTCTGCTGGTCGTTCTTATTTCTGGCTATAACGGCGTCAACATCACGGCTATCGCTAAGGAGAGGCCCTATAGAGCGGTCGGAGTGCCGGTCTGTCACGAGTTGTAACCAGTGAATCCACAAGTCAGAGGACGCCATGTCAACAGCGACTATCAGGATAACGTTATAGAATCAAGCTCGCGCCTGATTGAGACACCAGCAGCGGCAACGCCTTGACTGATATCGATATAGCCGATTCCGAGAAGATCAGTCGGTAACAGCGTCGGGCCCTTGTGCAGAAGAATGACACGACCGCTCCGGCGCGAAAGCAACCCCAAAAAATAACCCGCTTCTAGCAGCACGTTGGGACGTGCCTGCCTGCCCGAAGTCCCCGCAGATGTCGTAACCGTATCGTCGGGCGTCATCAGAACGAAGACGACATCCACTGCGCCACCAACCTCCTCAAGCTTTTCGATAAGTGTCTGACCACCTGAGGCGAGATCACCGAGAACTATTGGCGGCGGCAAACGGAGTGTCCCAATCAGATACCGTTCTAGCGAACGAAGTGAGTCGTGATCGTGGCCGTGAACAATGAACGTTTGGATGGTGGCCCACCACTCGTCAGGAGTCAGAAAACGCTTTGTCCAGCGTGCGACGAGGTCGGGGTTGGCGAAGGACTCGCGCTTGGGAAAGAAGCCATGTGCGTGCTGCTTGAACCACTGCACCATTTCTCGTGTTGGCGCGTTACTCATTCCGATAATCTTGAGATCAGGCTGGACCTGACGCAACTTCCGCGCAAGTGCGATACCACTCGCATATCCCCCCTTCGTTTCCTGCCACTCAAAGGGGCCGGGAGGCATCATCACATCGATGAGCGCGAGGTCGTGTCGTTCGGCGACCGCTAAGGAAAGGCACTGATCGACGGTCGTTGCCTCCGAGACTACATATCCAGCATCTCGAAGCGCGGCACCCATAGACGCCACGGTGAGCGAGTCGTCATCGCACAGCAGAATCCGCTCTTGCATGGTGCACCGGTGGCCGACAAAGGTTACCGCGTCTGTCAGAAGCATGGGTGCGCTGAACATCACCTCGGCTGTGGGCGATTCGACGGGCTCGGTAGTGTCACCCGGAGAGCTTGGCTGTGTGCCGTGATTCGCTGGAACTCCTGGACGCGCATCCAGCCGGTGCAGTTTGAGTGGGAAACAAACTGCAGCCCAGAGTCGTGCGGCTGTCAGCGATTCTTCGCGGGTTGACGAGATGTAGAGGTAGAAGGGCGCATCGAAGCCGTCGAGCTAGCCACCCTGCGCTTTTCGGGGCCAATAGTTCCACACCTTCGATGGACCACACCTTTCCTCAGCACTGACTGCAACTCGCTCACTCCGAAGCTAAAAGCGGCCTCACCTGCAAATCAGTTTTCTCTAACGGTTTACTCACGGCATTCGAGTCGAGGAACGTCGTATAACCACGCCAAATGGATACAGAGGAAGAGGGGGCGACGTGGAACCAACGACTGTCGGGACATGGGCTACGAATCGGGCTGAATGGAATGCTCTGATTGGCCGTTATCTGCCGCAATTGAAGCGGTTCGCTCAAGCGCATCTGCCCGCGCATCTCCGCGGGACGATCACCGCAGACGATCTGGTGCAGGAGGTCGTGTTAAGCGGGATCAGGCAGCTCCATCGCTTGGAGCTTCGCCACGAGCATGCGTTCCTGTGTTACTTGCGAACATCAATCCGCCATCGTATCGTGGACGAGATCAGGAGGACACGGCGTCAGCCGGCCCTCCTGCTCGTAGGTGACTGGAATGTCGATCCGAGCGTGTCACCGCTCCAACAGCTCATCACGCGAGAGAATCTGAGGCGCTATGCGAGGGCACTCACGTGCCTGACGGATCGTGATCGACAGCTCATCGTGCTGCGCCTGGTGCGGGGGCTATCCTGCCGGGATGTCGCCGACCGGCTGGGCATGCGCAGCGAGGCGGCCGTGCACATGGCTGCCAAGCGCGCACTGCAACGCCTGGAGACAAGCCTCAACGAAGTCGACTCGGCTTCAATGTCTCAAGGCTTCAACCCACATCGATTGCCTCAGCATTCGGCTCCGCGGCTCGGCGCGTCGCGATCAACGCTACAGGGCGTTGGCCCCGCATGGGGCCTCAGACGCGAAAGCGCTCATCCTAACGTCGTGTAATGCTGCGAAACCGATTGCCGGACGAACACGGCGTCACGGAGCGACCTCGACCCGAACGGACTGGCAGCATTCCGGCTGGTTATCTCGGCACATCGGTGGCTTGATTTTGGAAAAGCGGTGAGCTTCCGCTCAGACATCGCGTTGAGGTGTGCGCGGCGCTTCCTCATCCCGTGAACTGCCAGAACTGGATTCGTCCTGCCATTGGGTGGCTGATGGTGAGAACGGTGAAAGGTGAAAGCCCTCCCAACCTCTTCTCCTCAGAAATACATGAATAGCAGGTCTGAATGTTCATTTCCTATAGGACAGAAGTAGAAGGGGGTCTCACCTTTCACCCACGACCCGTGCGCGCTTGCGACCAATGAGACGAGCGGCTCCTGTAGCAGCATGCTGGAGAAACTTCAAAGTGCTGGAGCGTCCGGAAACAGTCCATGAAGCACTACTACGCTAAGGCCTCGGATCTAAATTGAGTGATCACGTTGGCCGCGGTCGCAGTTCATAGTTCCAATCGCCATGGAACGCGTGCGGGTGCAAAGCGAGGCCGCGCATCTCGGCATTGGTGATGACGAGGCC
>Ga0247825_10001262_pt1 | contig 16563 bp, 23 predicted proteins | sample 13C_Vanillin_Day_FD_194413 | JGI IMG/M metagenome (GOLD analysis project Ga0247825, IMG submission 194413) | Soil microbial communities from agricultural site in Penn Yan, New York, United States - 13C_Vanillin_Day48 | ecosystem: Environmental > Terrestrial > Soil > Agricultural land | place... | reverse complement strand
CCGTTGAAGTGCTCCGCGAGCTGATGACGGCGAAAGGCGTGACGATCGAACCGTACGTGAAACCGGAGCCCCCGAAGCCGCAAAGCTAGAACGTATCTCAAAAATGCCTCAGGAGGATGATGGCGGACGCCAATTGGATCATCCCGAGGAAGTTGTCCGGGTAACGCTCCCACCGCGTCACGACGCGGCGAAAATTGTGAAGCCAGGCAAAGAGCCGCTCGATTTTCCAACGCCGTCGCTTGCGCCGGAGCGGCCGGCCGTCTTGCGTGCGCGTGCGGCGGTGCGAGGAATGGGGAGCAATCAGCTCGATGTCGTATTCGGTGGCGAGATGGTGGTCGAGGCGGTCGCTGTCGTACGCTTTGTCGCCGATCAGCCGCGCCGGGAGCTCTTTGAGGAATCGCGCGGCGAGGGTGGCGTCGACGAGCCTGACTTCATGCGGCGAAGCGCTGGCCACGTGGATGGCGACAGGAAGACCATGGCGGTCGCTAATCGCCATGATTTTGCTGCCCTTACCGCGGCGAGTAGGACCGACGGCGGAGCCCCTTTTTTCGCCGAGCTGAAGCTGGCGTCGATGAAGGCCTCGCTGAGATCGAGTTTCCCTCGATCGCGGAGGTCCTCGGCGAGCCGTTGTAACACGCGGAGCAGCTGGCCGCTGCGCTGCCAGGTCTGAAACCGGCGATGACACGTTTGGTACGGCGGATATCGAGACGGGAGGTCGTGCCAGGGCGCGCCGGTGCGCAACACCCAGAGGACGCCATTGAGGACCGCGCGCGTCTCCTTCGGCGGCCGGCCGCGACCATCGGGACGTCGGCGATGCCGGAACAGCGGCTCGAGCGTCTCCCATTGAGCGTCAGTAAGGTCCATGCCGTCGAGTACGACGGCGGCCGATCAGGTGTTACGAACCTGGTTCCGCATTTTTGAGACAGGTTCTAGACAGTAGCGCCGCTGCTGACCGTCGTCAAGCACTTCTACTGCGGCCGTCGATAATTGCCCTCCGAACGGCTCACGACTCGCGTGGTCAAGGCCGTCAGCCGCGCGCAGCGCGGGCGGAGCGGAACCGAGGAAGCGCGGAGCGCCTTGAGCGCGCGAGTTGCGAGCCGCACAATTCCTGTGCGACGGCCGCTGTTCACGACGCGGATCTACATGCCTTCGACGCCGCCTGGACGTACGCGTCCGACGACCACCCGCTCCGGCTGAGGCAGAGACAGCGTGGCGTGAGCGACCACCTTCGTGGCCGCGGGCTTGGCAGCCTAAGCGGCCAAATCGTGTGGTCGCTCACGCCACGGTACTGCGATTGACCACCTCGCCAACTGCGTCGCACTTGTCGGGCGGCATGACACGCCGCCCGATGCGCGGGTTCAAGGAAGTCACAGGGCTGATTGAAGTTGCGCCGAGATGGTGCGTGGCCGGCCGCGTTCGGCGTCGACATACGACGCGCATTGAACTTGATGGACGGTGGGGGAACACCTCGCGCGAGGCCCTGTTCCCCCTCCTGTTCCCCTCGGACGTCGACAGCTGAGACCAATCATCTGCGGCGCGCACTCATCCCGTTGCGAATCGAACTCGCGATCCAGTGACGATCACACGAGCGTTTCTCAGCGGCGATTCAACGCGCGCAACAGGCGACTTGGTCCATGCGATCTCGGCGCTGATATCAGCAGTGACCAGCGGGGCGTGAGCAACCCCCACACAGGGTCCGGGACGGCGATCAGGTAAAGCAGGGGGTTGCTCACGCCCCGGCTCCACTGCCTACCGTGGCTGACTACGCCTCACGCGCGGCACAGAACGCCGCGCGCATGAATCGGGACGTCGACCGCCAAGTGGTCATCAGGCTGGCCTTGCCGCCTCATTGCGACGGACTTGGCCGTCGCGCCTGCAGTTCGCCGGTTGCGTCCGGCTTCGGATCTGGGCACGACAACCACCGCTTTTTGTCGCGGCTCCCCTCGCGGCGTCAGCAGTTCGTGATTAGGACGCAATCGCGAACTGCTTGATCTCGTGGCTCGGTAGCCCTTGGGCTGCTAAAATCAGACCATGAAGCGCGAACCCGCGGAGATCCTGAAGGACGCACTGGCGCTGCCGACCGAGGCCCGCGCGGCGCTCGCCGGATCCTTGCTCGAGAGCCTCGATACCGAGGTGGACGAAGACGCCGAGGCCGCGTGGGCGACCGAGGTGAACCGCCGCGTGGCAGAGCTCGATAGTGGAGCGGTGAAGACCATTCCCTGGGCCGAAGTTCGCCGCCGACTCGCCGCGCGCTGATGCCCCCGTTCGCGGTCGAAGTCCACCCGCTGGCCGCCGACGAAGCCGAGGCCGCCGAGAGGTGGTACCGCGAGCGCAACGAGACCGCAGCGACGCGTTTTCGACGCGAGCTCGATCGAGCCGTAGGGTTGATCGCTGAGCGACCTGAAGCTGCGCCTCCTTACATCGGGAACACCAGACGCTTTCTGCTGCGCCGGTTCCCTTTCTTCGTTGTCTATCGCGTGTACATCGGAAATGTCCAGGTCGTCGCCGTTGCGCACGCTCGGCGGAGGCCAGGCTACTGGGTGCAGCGGTGAGACGTGTTCATGGCCAAAGACTCAAAAACCACGTTCGGCCACCAGCCCTCCTTCGGGCAGGCCCGTCGCCGGGCGTTGGCGCGGCTCCGCCACGGGATGAATTTGGGCTGGAGTCCTGCACGTTCGCGAGACGAGTTGCACCGACAGTTCGGAGACGGTTCCTTCGATTCTTCGAGCGCTCAAAAACCGCTCGATGCGAGACCTTCGGACGAGTCGATAGGGGACGAACGTGAGTGACGAGGGTTCGATCCATCCGAAGAATGCTGCTGGGCCGTTCTATGTTCTGAACGGCTGCTGCACGGCGTGTGGCGTACCGACCGCGATCGCTCCGGAGTTGTTCGAATTCGACTCGACTTATCACTGCTACGTCAAACGACAGCCGAGCTCGAATGCCGAGATGGAGAAGGCTCTTCACGTGCTCCGGGGGCAGGAACTCGGTTGCGTTCGATATCGCGGAACTGATGAAGCAATCCTTCGGCGATTGGCCGAAGCCGGTGAAGCGCAGCAGTGCGATCACCCGCCTGCCCACGTCGGTGTAGTGCTTCGAAACATGGTCACTTTTGCGATTTCAGATTCGAATTGCGTACCACGCGACGGCCCTGGCTTCCTCGAAGAGTTCTCCGCCTACCTGAAGGCCCGATATCCCCACCTCGAGGTTCGCACCAAGCCCATTGAACTCCGAGAAGGTGGGGCGTCGTTCGCTTTGGCATGGTTCAAAGACCATTTCCATCCGATTACCATCCATCCAGTCGATGAATCTGGCCGGTGGTTAGAGTCCCTGTCTGGGATGGGTGAAACCCCTCGCCTTCAGGCGAAGCCTTCAGGAGGCTTGCGATACGATGGCCGGCTATGCGCGAACTGCGTCGAGCCGCCCACACCGTTTATAGTCTGCACCACCACTTCGTGTTCACCACCAAGTATCGCAAGCCGGTGCTGGTGGGGGACATCGGCCAGAGCGTGCGGGATCTGATTCGGGAAATCTGTCGCAGTGAGGACATCGAAATTCTGCAAGGGCACGTGCGTCCCTTCAGTCGACTTCAGTCGACCCAGAATCCCTCGCCTTCAGGCGAGGGTCGCTCAAATCACGAATCTATTGCTGTTTAAGGCGCCAGTACTCGACGAATGTAAGGCCGGCGGGGCTCAGTCCGAGTGCGCCAAAGGTCCGAACTGTTTGGCGTATTCGCGGCAGGCTCGCCGGGTTTTCAACCTGAACTAGAACAGTTTGCTCCGGATGCAACAGAATGTCCGTCGTTGTGTCACCAGAGCCGGCTCTCTCCGGATGCAACAGGAAATCTGTCGTTGCCTGACCAGGGCCAGCGAGACGGTAGAATCCGACACCGTTTGGCGTCGTATTGGTATACACAACCGTGCCCTCGACCGAAAAATGCTTGAGCACGTATTTGTCCTTTTCAACAATCATGTCAGCCGCAGTCACGGGCGAGATGTACCGATTCCAAGCCACCGTTGCGAAAAGCAACAAACCCACGAGACTGCCAACGGCTCCTCCATACCAACCGTTCGCTGCCTTGTTCAGCGGCGCGCCTTGTCGAGTCCTTCGGATGCCAACGCCCAAGCCGATGAGAACAAGGAACAGGCCAATGCCGATCCATCCCAACCCGAACTGAGTAATCGCTGTCCGATTCTCGATACCCAGTCCGAAGGTCGTCGCCACACCTGCGCCGCCGACGTAAAGTGCGCCGATCAACACAGAAGCCACCAAGAACCCCGGCCAGAACCCAAAGGCTACAAACATACGGTGGCCTTGGGGACACTTGAAATCGTACCTGCCCTTGAAACCTGTGCGCGCGCTCGGCGCAGGTTTCTCGTACTCTTCCCTGCAAGTCTGGCAGATGAACGGCATGTAAATACCTCCGCGCGCCGCGTTCAAATATCGTCACGCCTTCATCTCACAGAAGCTGTCACATTCGGCGACAGGCAGCACGTTGCAAAGGAGATCTCCAATGTGGCCGGCAGAAAACGATTGAGGCCTTCTCGCGGTCAGGCATTTGTCATTTTCCTGACAGATCGGCGGTTCTGAAGCGACCACAGTCTGCCCCCCGCGAGCGATCAGCCCGCGTCAGAGCTTGCACCACGCAGCGTCACAGCACGGACATCCTTCCCGCCCCGTCAATACCACCGCCAGCACTTTATGTGGGGGGTGCCGGCCATGAAAGGGGACAGGCCTGTGGGCCGGCCGTACTTCCATCCGCCTCCGAGTTGTCTGAGTTGACTCTGAACTTGTGGATTGTTGTTGTCATGGCTCAGTGGTTCTGTCCGCGTGAAAAGAAAGAAGATCGATTTGATAGCAAATGGAAAAACGAAGATTCCGAAACTCCTGAGTCTAAAGCTAATGGGAGCTTGATAGTAATTCGCGCCACTGCCAGGAGTGCCGCAAGACCAACATGCGATCGGGGGATGGCCCATATAGTCATCAGCGATTCCTTCTTCACCGCACTCCCGATCTCGCGCGGTATCTCACGGAGGTTCAGCGGCCGACTCGAAATTCGGCACCATTCTGTCTCACTATGCGATGGCGCATTGCATGCAGTCGCGAGACCCGGCTATCTTCCCCACGCTGGGTGTCGTGAGGGACACGGACGCCGTGTCGGTGCTTGGCCACCTTGTTCGGGCCGGATGGAACTCTTAATACGGACGCCAGCCTGTGATAACTGCTTCATCGCGTAGCCGTTTTCGAGCTAACGAAGTCGTAGATACGGCTGATATATGATGTGTGAGCCAGTCTATAAAACAGAATTCGTCGGACTCTTCGGCCGCGTGGTCACTTGGTGGCATCGCTCGCGACTCACTGAGTCGAATCCGTCTTTCGGACCCTTGAATTTAGGAATTAGATAATGCAGCGGGCGACCGATCCGGAGTTCTTCTGCCCAGGCGCATCCGCAACAGTCCTTTTCATCTGCCTGGTTTCTTTCGCCTCCGGCGCGTCAGCGCTCATATTCGAGATCCTCTGGTTCCACGAAGCGGGGCTGGTGTTCGGAAACAGCGTTTGGGCGACGAGCATGACCCTCTCGAGCTTCATGGGAGGACTGGCGCTCGGTAATGGGCTCGTCGGCCGCTATGGGCACCGCATAAAGCGGTTGATCCGTTTCTATGCGCTCGTCGAGATCGTCATCGCGACGGCCGGTGTCGGACTCACTTACGCCTTCCCGGCGATGACGGGCGCGCTGGTCTTTTTGTTTCGCCCGTTTCTCGACCAACCCCTCGTACTCAATACGCTGCGCTTCCTGATCGCATTCGTCCTGATGCTCGCGCCGACGACGGCCATGGGCGCGACGCTGCCGCTGCTCGTGACGACGCTATGCGCGTCGGACCCACGGTTCGGTCGCGTCCTCGGCCGGATATACGGATGGAACACGTTGGGCGCTGTAGCGGGCGCGATGGTGTGCGAGATCGTCCTCATCACGCACTTAGGTATCAAAGGCGCGGCGTTGGCCGCCAGCGCGCTCAATCTCACCGCGGCTGTTGCGATGCTGCTTTTCGCGCGCGAACGAGAAAAAGAAGGCGTCGGCGCGTTCGAACCCGCGCTTTCCGAGGCGACGCCTTCGCTCTCCTTCGCCGGACGGCGCTTGCTGGTGGCAGCGTTCGTCTCGGGAGGAACCCTTCTCGCTCTCGAAGTCGTCTGGTTCCGCTTCATGACGCTGTTCGTGATGAGCACCGGCCTCGCCTTCACCTTCATGCTCGCGGTCATTCTGACTGGCATCGGACTCGGAGGTCTGATCGCCGGGTTCCTGCTGGGCAAACGCCCCGCGATGTCCCGATTTGTCGGTCTCGTCGCGCTCGCGTGCGGCATCTGTTGCATTGCGAACTACGTCACATTCCAAATCGGGCTGCCGAATGTCTTCTGGATTCTCGACTGGAACCTGATCTTGAAGACGTCGCTCCGGCTTATGTTTCCCACATCGCTGCTCTCGGGCATTCTGTTCACGTGGCTCGGTGATGCGGCGAATCGCGAGATTGGGAACGAGACCCGGACGACGGGGCTACTGACCCTTGCGAACACGACTGGCGCGATGGTGGGCGCATTCGTCGGTGGTTTCGTGCTTCTGCCAGACCTGGGGATGGAGAGGTCCTTGTTCCTCCTAGCGGCCGGCTATGGCGCTGTAGCGCTCTGCGTTGGTGCACCCGCAGCCGGCGGTAACCGGGCACGGCGCGCGCCGATCTGGTACGGAGGACTGGCCGTGTTCGCGATCGTGCTCGGTCTGTTTCCGTTCGGACTGATGAACAACCGATACGTTCAAATTCCGGCGCGGAGATACAGCGGCGACGGGGCGGCGATCGTCGGGGTGCGCGAGGGGCTCACCGAGACGATTCATTACATGCGAAAGGACTTCCTCGGCGCGCCGCTCTACTATCGACTCGTCACCAGCGGCTTCGCGATGTCCGCGACAGTCGGCTCCTCCAATCGTTACATGAAGCTCTTCACCTATTGGCCCGTCGCCGTGCATCCGAATCTGCGCAGCGTCCTCTCAATCGGCTACGGCGTCGGGAGCACGGCGAAGTCCCTGACTGACACTCGCTCGTTCGAGACGATCGACATCGTCGATACCTCACGCGATGTCCTCGACATGAACCGGCTCGTATACCCCAACCCGAAAGATCATCCGCTTTACGATCCGCGGGTGAAAGTGCATGTTGAGGATGGACGCTATTTCCTCCTCAGTACGTCCCGCAAGTTCGATCTCATCACGGGCGAGCCGCCACCGCCGCGCATCGCACAAACAGTCAGCCTGTACACCCGCGAATATTTCCAGCTCATATACGATCGGCTGGCGGAACACGGAATCACGACGTACTGGCTGCCGGTCCACCAGCTTCTGCTCTCAGATGCGCTCGCCATTGTGAGAAGCTTCTGCGACGTGTTCGACGATTGCTCACTATGGGGAGGCTCCGCCTACGACTGGATGCTGGTAGGCACGCGTAACGCGGTGGGCCCGGTGTCTGAGGAGCAGTTCGCGAAGCAATGGCAGGATCCGGTCACCGGGCCGGACTTGCGCGAGCTCGGCGTTGAGGTACCCGAACAGCTGGGGGCGCTGTTCATGGCCGACGCGCCGGCTCTAAAGCGCGCGGCCGCCGACACGCCGCCCCTGCTCGATGACTATCCCAATCGATTGACTCCTGCGTTTTCACCGCTCCGCGACGACCGGATCCGTTTCTTCCGGCCCTGGATGGACGTCCAGAAGACGCGTGCGGCATTCGGCGAGAGCGCAATCGTCAGCAGGTTGTGGCCGCCCGCTCTACGCCAGCGGAGCCTGGAGTGGTTCGCCGTCCAGGGCACGATCAACCAGGGGCTCGCGTTTTCGCCCAATGCCATCACCGATGCTCTGTTCGGAATGGAGCCTCCCCTAGGCGACATGAACGCACTCGACGAGGTGTTGACTCGGACTGAGCTGCGCACCTTGCCGATGTGGCTGCTCGGCAGCTCGGAACAGCAACAACGCATCGTCGACCGGCGAGTGCGGGAAGGTCGGTCCGACACGGTGATCGATTATCATCTCGGCATCCGCGCGATGGCGGAGCGCAATTATGATGCGGCTGCGGAATATTTCCGAGCCGTTCAGGAACAGCGCCCTACTGACGTTCAGGTAGCTCTGCGGCACATCTACGCGCTCTGTCTCGCCGGTAAAACCGACGCCGCCCAAGCCGTGGCTGACAGCTTTCCGGAACGCGCCAGGCTTCTCGGCCTTCGCGCCTACTGGGCGTTTGTGGCGTTGCGATTCCACATGTCGAGGCCCGGCAGCGGGCTATCCGCACCGTGAGGAGCGCCGTCATTGCGGGTCGATATAGCAGTCTGGCCGCCTCGCTGGTAATTGGAAGGCTGCGCTCCCACTTGAACCGAAAAGCCTCTATCCTCGGTGGACAGTTGAAAACCGGCAATTTGTGGACAGGTCAAAACCGGCAATTTCTCAAACGGCCGACGCGCTCTTCCTCGGTCCACCTGGCACGGGCAAGAGCCATCTCGCGCAGGCGATCGGCCGGGCCGATTCAGCAGGGCTATCGCGTCATCTACCGCGAAGCGCACCTGCTGCTCGACGACCTCGCGGGTGCCACGCTCGCCGGCACGCGCAAGGACTACCTCGCGGAGCTCGCGGCCGTACCACTCCTCATCATCGACGACCTTGGCATGCGGAAGCTGCCGCACACAGCCGCTGAAGACTTGCTGGAGGTGATCATGCGGCGCTACGAGCGCGCGTCGACCCTGCTGACATCGAATCGTCCCGTCGATGATTGGGGCAAGCTGCTCGGCGATACGGCGGCGATCACCGCGTTACTCTGCCATGTGTGGGTGCAGTGCCGGAGGAGGAGGCTCGGCCAAAGCGGTCGTCAGCGCGGCTTTCTTCACTTCGAGCGTGCAGTTCGTTCTTGATGGCAAGTGCGGAGACTCCGTCCTTGATGGCCTGAACGAGCTTCCGCATCTCATTTTCGACAACCACAAGTTCGCGCCGTCCCGCGGCCATTTGTGCCATGTGCTCACGGTGATGCAGGTTCACCTCGGCCGTGAAGTGGGACCGGCGATCCAATCGAGTGACCAGGCAGCCCAGCAGCGCGTTGACTTGAGAAGGAGTCCCAGCCAGGGGGTTGAGTAATTTCGGCCCACGAGCGCCAGGCTCCGTGAGCGGAGCAACAAAAAAAGCGGCTTCGTCGCGTAGGCAGCACGGCGGCGCATCGAGGCATTCGGTGGAATTCGAGGCAACGGTTGTTCTCGCGATTCGGCCGGGCGGCCGTCACGGATACGAAGTCCTCCTCGAACGGTTCCACGAGGAAGGCGAGAGCGCCAAGTCCACGATCGCAGCCAGCTTCAGAACCTGCTCACGTACTGCCGGTTGAACAAGGGTCGCGTGCACTTCGTCGTCGTGTTCAACCTGACCCGATTTGCGCGGGACAAGTACGACCACTTCGCGCTGCACCTGCATCTGCAATCGCTCGCATCTCACTGCGCTCGGCGACGGAGCCTATCGACGAAACCTCCACGGGCTTAGAGGTGAGAACAAAACACTGAGAAGGCCACTGGCCGCCATAATAGTCTTGACTAATATCGATATCGTTTGATATACATTTGATCGTCAATGGCCAAGCGGAATCCCGAAGCATTTCTGCCACTCAGAAGCAACTGGTTACACATTCTCGTCTCGCTCGTCGGAGGCGAACAGCACGGATACGCCATCGTGCAGGACGTTCTGGACCGCAGCGGCGGCAAAGTGCGCCTGTGGCCCGCGACGCTCTACGGCTCGCTCAAGCGCCTCATCCAGGAAGGGCTCATCGTCGAATCGAGCGAGCGCCCGGCACCCGAGCTCGACGATGCCCGCCGGCGCTACTACAAGCTCACGCCGCTCGGCCGCCGCGTGCTCGATCTGGAGAGCCAGCGGCTCAAGGATCTGGTTCGCATCCTCCATACCAGGCGCCAGCAGGAGTCGCGGTCGTGAGTCGCTGGCTGCAGCGCTGCGGTCGCGTCTATCGCCGCGTGGCTCGGACATATCCTTCCCGCTTCAGGGTGATCTGCGCGGACGGCCTCGAACAGCTCGGCGAGGATATGGTCCCCCTCGTCTGGCGCGAACAGGGAATCGTTGGCCTCGTTCGGCTCTTTGCTGATGTGGCTCTCCACTTGCCATTGGAATATTTCTCGGCGTGGCTTCGAACTCTGAAGGAGCTGACGATGACTGGCGATCCATTTGAAGGAACCTGGAAAGCAAACAACGAAAAGTCCAAGTGGGATCCGGCGTCCACACCAGAACAAGCGTGCCTGCGGCTCGAGGCCACCGACGCGGGCTACCTCATGGTGGCTTACGGCATCAAGGATGGTCAGGCGGTCGCCGAACGCCCACAATCGATCATCGCCGACGGAACGCGTCGTCCGCTCGTCGATCTAAACGGACGTCCGATTCCGGGTGTCCCGCCAGGGACGTTGGCGTTTGGCAGCCGGCCCGATCCGCAGACGATCGACATGGGGGCCGAAGTCGAGGGAAAAATGCTGCGCAAGGGAACGTTCAGAGTATCGGACGACGGCAAGACACTTACCGTCACGACCGAAGGCACGGGCCTCAATGGGCCGTTCAAGGTGGAAGCGGTTTTCGAGCGAGTCGTTCCCGATCCATACGTGCCTCAGGGCTGACGCGCAGGCTTTGTGGAACGGACCTCCGAGAGCGGAGCTCCGACACACGCAGTCCTGCGCGAGGGCAACCGAGACACGTGGTGGGCACCGCGGATAGACGATGTCATATCTGCGGCGGGGCGCATTCGGTCGAAGTGGCAAGCCGATCATGTTCTGGCCCACAGCAGCCGTGGTCGCCATTCGCCAGAAAACTACCTTCCCGCTCATCGTTTATGTAACAACTACCGGTGGGACTATTCGCCCGAAGAGTTTCAATGGATTCTAAAGCTCGGCGTATGGGCCCGAACTCAAATTGAGCGTGCGTCCTCCCTTGGAGCTAGAGTCAGGGACCAGTTCTACGAGTACGAGCGGCATCGACATGGGAGAAGGAGACGCAGAGCATTGTGAGACAGACCTCCGACTCTTTCCTCTCCTGCCTGGATAGACGGCCAGAAGTGGAATACAGAGTACTTACTCCGTCGAGCCTGTTCGTAGCCGCGCTCGCTGGCGCATCCCCTCCCATGGTGGCCACGCTTAGGCTTGGCGTCATCATGGACGCCGCGATGACGGCCGAACCGTGAACGGGGTCGGCCGTTGTGTTGTTTGAAATGAAAGCGTCTAGAAGGGGAGCCGCCGCTCATGCGGCGACCACGTAGAGGCTAGTCGGTATTGGCGGCTGCGGGCCCCCGCAACCATCTTTATTTGGACCATGAGGCCGCCGGTATCCGGCGACCTCTTCGTGTCTCTGGCCGCATTCAGCATCCCAGCCAAATCGCCCTTCAGCGTGATATTCAAGCGATCGCCGTTCGGCTCCAGTGAGATCGCCTCGATCAATGCACGGATCGCCTCCACGGCGTCCTGCGCGGCTCTCCTCGCTCTCCAGGGCAAGAGAGAGGCTGCCGACCTTCTCGCGATAGACGTCAGCCATTCGGGGATGCAGGAGCTCCGGCATCTCCGGTGCGTCGGGGGTCGCACACGCCCCCGAAGCCTCCTTCACTGCTGCTGACAAACCGCGCCCGACTACGGCACGGGCGGCACAGAGCGCCGCCCGGTCGACCGCATCGGAACGCGCACATTGCGAAGGACTTCGCCGAATGCAGGTGCCCCCGCACCCATGGTGACCTCGTCGCGCGCTCATTGGCGAACAGTGCACCAAGTAAAGGGGAACACTGGTCCCGAGTCTGTGTTCCCCCTGATCTTCACCGCTCGAGCGTCGGGAGGCCGCAACCAGGAGGGGGGATCAGGGGTCCCGCGGAGGCGGGCCGGGAATTGCCGCTACGAGGAGCCCCGCGCACCCTTGAGAGGCAGCAGCCTTACGCGCGTCCCGCCTTCGTCGATCGACAGGAGCGCGCCTCGCTCGATGCCCTCCAGGTGCGCTTCGAGTGCCCTGGCGACGATGCTCACGGCATCATCGGAAAGCAGGTCCTGAGTTCGGATCTGCACGACGCTCGGCCCGTCAACAGCGCCGGCTGCGAGGATTGCTGAGAAGTCGAGATCGTTCGTGATGACGACGAAATGGTGCTCACGCGCCCACGCCAGGATCTCGTCGTCGGGCGCTGTTGCCGCACCGATGGTGGACCAGTGGACAGCCTCGAACCCGTGACGCGCGAGCCGCTCCACCCAGCTCGGAGACAGGTTCATGTCCACGAGCAGCTTCACGGTTGGCGCAGCGGGACTTCGACTTCCTCTGCTCGCCAGGCGGCGTAGGACAAGGCCTCGCTGATGTCCTCAGCTTCCAGGTATGGGTACTCGCTGAGGATCTCATCGCGCGTGCGTCCTGCGGCGACGAGGCCGACCACCGTGCCGACCGTGACACGCATGCCCCGAATGCAAGGCTTTCCGCCCATCACAGCCGGGTCACGAGTTATGCGGGTCAACTGCGGCATTTCGGTGCTCCTCTAGCTCACCCTATTGTCGACGAATTGCACGGCTGGGCCAACCAGCCAGGCGGATCGGGAGGTTGTGTTTACTCACGCGTCGGTATCGGGCCGTCGTCAGCGATGGCCGTCGCAAGGTCTCGAAAGGTGACGATGGGCCAGAGCGAACTTCTGTGGGCTTCATCAACCGGGCCGCGATCCAGGTGCCTGAGAGTCCAAAGTCCGGCGACCAACGCCGACGCGAAGGCGACTGAAGGAAAACTGCGAGCGAACACCAGTGCGCCTATAAGGCCCACGACGAACATCGCAACGGCCACGGAGTAGCGCAACGGCCACGGAGTAGATCGGCGTCCTCACGCTGACAGTTGCATCGCAAAGGTGCGTACACATACTCCTATGTTGTGGCCAAAGGAGAAGCTAGGGCGCTGTCGCGGATCGATGTACTCCAGGGGACTCTCGATCTGATGGTGTTGCGGACGCTCGATGCCATGGGCCCGCTGCACGGCTACGGCGTCGCCCGGCGCATCGAACAGATTAGCGAAGACGCATTGAAATTGAACGAAGGCACCGTATATGCCTCGCTGATGCGGCTCCTCCATCGTCGCTGGATCTCGGCGAGTTGGGGCGCGTCCGAGAACAATCGAAAGGCGCGTTTTTACGCCATCACGAAGGCCGGCCGCCGCCAGCTGGCTGCCGAGACGGCAAACTGGGAGCGGATCACCGCCGTGATGACGCGGCTGCTTCGGCCCGAGGCCCAGCACTGATATGTGGAGCGGCATCGTCGCCCTCGCCTCGCGCGTCCGGTTCGCCCTTGTGCGTTCGCGCGTCGACGACGAGGTGCGCCAGGAGTTCGAGATGCACCTCGAGCTGCTGATCGAGAGGTATGTTCGCTCAGGTATGACTGAGGATGATGCGCGGCGTGCCGCTCGGCGTCAACTCGGCAACCCGTTGCTCGTGCGTGAGGAGATCTACCACATGAATAGCCTCGGATGGCTCGAGGAACTCGCGGCCGACGTTAGGTTTGCCCTGCGGCAGCTTCGACGCGCACCGGCATTCACGGTCGTCGCCGCGGTCACGCTGGCGTTGGGGATCGGTGTGAACACCGCGATGTTTGCGCTTGCGGATGCAGCGTTGCTTCGGCCGCTCCCGTTCGCGAATCCAGATCGCCTGGTGCTCGTGGAGGAGCGAGGCCCGCAGGAAACGGGCGGAGCCGGATCGAACTGCTGAACCTTCGCGAGTGGATCGCGCAGACTCGCACTTTTGAATCGATGGCTGCTGTTTGGATTCCCGCCAGCGGTGGCGGCTCGACCATCATGGGTCGGGACGGGACACTGGAAACCGTTCCCGCGCAGAGGGTCACCGCCGCATTTTTCGATGTGCTTGGTGTGAGACCGGTCGCAGGGAGGACGTTCCTGCCCCAGGATGAAGAGACAGACCAGGCGGTTGTCGTCCTGAGTGAGAGCTTCTGGCGAGCGCGCTTTGGCGCCGATCCAGCGATCGTCGGACGCACGCTCGCGCTGGATGAGCGTTCCGTTGTCGTAGTTGGCGTCGTACCGGGTTCATCCCAATTCACACCTGCTATCGGTACTTCCGCCCGTGCGGTCAGTCCCAGCCTATGGACACTGCTACCTCGCCCCCTTCAAGCCGCAGAGGGGGCGACACGTGGTCAGTGCGGATCGTGTCGCTTCCTGCAGGTGGTTGGGCGATTGAAACCTGGCGTAACGCGGGAAGCGGCCCAATCCGAGCTTACGCTCGTAGCGGAGGCGCTCGCGGGGCGAAATCGCAGCTCGAGCCGGCCGCGCCACGTCACCATCGTGCCATTGCGTGACGCGGTGATTGGGCGCGACGTGCGACTGACATCTTTGCTGTTCATGGGCATCGCCGGGTTCGTGCTGCTCCTGTCGTGCGCGAACGTGGCCAACCTACTCCTGGCTCGCGCCGTAGGCCGTACACGCGAGCTGGCCGTCCGGGCGGCCGTCGGCGCGGGCCGTCGGCGACTCATCAAACAACTGCTGACCGAAAGCCTCGTACTCGCGGCGTTCGGCGGCTTGCTCGGTACGGCCATCGGGGCCGCTGCGCTGTCGGTTGCGCCCTCGGTCGTCCCGTCGGGTCTGCTGCCGGCGGCGGTAACCGTTGAGTTCGATGGCCGCGTCGCCCTGTTCTGTGCCGCGGCTGCGGTGTTGGTGGGCGTGCTCGCGGGTCTGGCGCCTATGCGGGACGTCACGGGTGTGTCGCTGATAGAGGCCATCACGGCGGAAAGCCGAACCGCCACTCGCAGCGGAGGAGGCATTCGATCTGTGCTGGCGGCCGCGGAAATCGCTGTGGCCGTCGTTGTGTTGTGCGGCACCGGGTTGCTGCTGCGAACGCTCCTGGCAGTCGGTGATTTCGAACCGGGGTATCGCGCAGAGCCCGAGCGCGTACTTACGTTGGACTTTGTTCTGCCGGACTCGCGCTATCCCACGCCCGAGTCGAGAACGCGATTCTACGATGCGGTCGAGCAATTCATGTCAGGGCTCGCTGAGGTCCGCAGCGCCGCGTGGGCGACGACGTTGCCCCTCGGGGGCTCACAGATTGGACGGCAGTCGTTCGCGATTGTCGGCGATGCTCCAGTACCGGACGAGAGTCGTCCGGATGCGAATATGCAAATTGTCAGTGCTTCCTACTTTCGAACGATCGACTTGGCGATCATATCCGGCAGGCGCTTCACCGATGACGACCGCAGCAATGGCGTGCCGGTGTGCATCATCAACGAAGCCTTCGTCCGTCGTTATGTGCGTGGGAGGAATCCACTCGGGACGCACGTGGAGGTCAGTGCGGCGTCCGGGACCGTCGTTCGCGAAATCGTTGGCGTTGTACGGCAGGTGAAGGAACAGCCGGACGAACGTGAGGATTTCGTCCAGATGTATGTGCCGCTTCATCAGGTCCCGCATCCGGAGGCGTACCTGCTCGTGCGCGGCCAGGGAGACGCGGCGTCGCTTGCACAATCCGTGCGTCAAGTCGTGGGGCGAGTTGATCCAGGACTGCCGGTTAGGAATACGAACCGGGATAATCGTGCAGTGCGCCGTGTCCAGGCTGTCGACGAGAAACCGTTGCCTTGAGTGCGAACGCTTGAAAGCCGCCGAGGGGGATCACGAGGAGCACGATGCCAAGTCGAAACGCTGAACGACGAGAACCGGTCACTCGCGGCACCGGAAACGTATTCGCTGACCTTGGGTTCCCCGACGCCGCCGAGCGTCAGGCCAAGCTGCGCCTGGCATATGCCCTGAATCACGTGCTCGAGGCGCGCGACATCTCGCAGGCCGATGCCGCCAAAGTGCTGGGAGTGACGCAGCCCAAAGTCTCCGCGCTTCGCCACTACAAGCTGGCGGGCTTCTCGGTCGAACGTCTGATGAACCTATTGACGGCCCTCGACCAGGACGTCGAGATCGTGATTCGGCGAAAGCCTCGGACACGAAAAGCAGGCCGGATTACCGTCGTTACAGCCTGAGTCGGCAGACACGGACGAGCTGCGGAAAAACTGGCGTTGAAAGAGCCTTCCGAGCACAGGGACGAACTGGTCAAGTGGTTGAAGGAAGACCTCGCGAGACAGCGCGGCAGGGTCCAAGAACGACCTTCCGTCAACCTCGAGCCCCGCTAATCCTTCATGTCTCCGTGGCGCGACACGATGCGTTTGCACATCGCCCACCTCGTCGCGGGTTCGCCCGCGAGCCGTTAGGGTAGTAGCAGTCGATGTCGCTCGCCTGCGCACGGAAAGGTTGAGGACCTCGACTGCCAGGCAACTCCCGGAGCCACTCTGTAGCTGCCCGATGCGTTGAAGAGCAGCAGACGGTCCGGGCCCCCCCTTTCAACACAGCCCCGAAATGATGGATAGTTGGGGCTGTTCTTCAGGAGGTAACCATGACCAAGACCCCCGTCACTCTGGCGATCGCGGCCAGTCTGGCCATCGCGTGTTCGAGACCCGCTCCGTCAGAGACCCCTGCGGCTGGCGAGCAACCTGCCGCGACCGAGGCTCCGCGTGACGCCGCTTCCG
>Ga0247825_10001261_pt1 | contig 16567 bp, 14 predicted proteins | sample 13C_Vanillin_Day_FD_194413 | JGI IMG/M metagenome (GOLD analysis project Ga0247825, IMG submission 194413) | Soil microbial communities from agricultural site in Penn Yan, New York, United States - 13C_Vanillin_Day48 | ecosystem: Environmental > Terrestrial > Soil > Agricultural land | place... | reverse complement strand
GGACGCCGCAGGCGACGACGTCGTCGCCTGCGGCGTCCCATCCGAGCGTATCCGCGTGCGAGGCAACGGCTTCCCCGTTCCGCCGGATCCGACCGGCGCCGATCCGCTCGAGGGCGTCGTCCCGGCGGGCGCGCCGGTCGTCCTCTACGTCGGCCGGATCGCCGCCGAGAAGGGGGTCGAGTACCTCCTCGAGGCGGCGCGCCGCCTGCCCGAGGCACACGTGGTGCTCGCGGGCCCCGACGACCGCCACGGGACGATGGAGGGCGTTCGTGCCGCTCTCGTCGACCCGGCGACCGACGGGCGCGTCCACGTCCTGCCACCGACGCCCGGGCCGCCGTACGACCTCTACCGCCGCGCGGACGTCTTCGTCCTCGCCTCGGGGGGAGAGAACTTCGGGCTCGTCGCCGCCGAGGCGGCCGCGGTCGGGACGCCCGTGGTCGTCTCCGACCGCACCGGGGTCACATCGGCCTTCGCGGAGGGCGAGGCGCTCGTCGTCCCGTACGACGCGGATGCGACGGTGGCCGCGATCGAGCGTGTCCTGACGGATGCTGCGCTGCGCGTGCAGCTGTCCGAGGGCGCGCTGCGCGCGGCCGCTCGATCGACGTGGGACGCCGTCGCGGAGCAGCAGGAGGAGATCTACCGCGAGGCGATCGCCGCGGGCTGACGCCGCTCAGCCGCGGCCGACGACGCGGCGCACGATCCCGAGCAGCGTCTCGATGCTCGGCTCGTAGCCCCAACCCCGTACCAGCTGACGGGACGCGGCACCCATCGCACGGCGGCGGTCCGGATCCGCGGCGAGCGCGCGAAGTGCGTCGCCCGCGGCCGCCGCGTCTCCGGCCGGGACGAGCATCCCGTTTCGCCCGTCCTCGAGGAGGTCATGGGCGGCGCCCACGCGGTCGGAGAGGACGAGCGGAAGGCCTGACGCCGCCGCCTCGTTGACGACGACGCCCCACGGCTCGTGGGTCGAGAGCAGCGCGAAGACGTCCGCGCCGGCGTAGACCTCCGAGATCTGCTCCCAGGGCGTATGCGGGAGCAGCACGAGCCGGACGCCGGAGTCGCGGGCCAACCTCTCCAGCCGCTTCCGCTCCGGCCCACCGCCGGCGAGCACGAGGACGAGGCGCGGATCGGCCGCGGCCGCCACCGCCCGGACGAGGGTGTCGAGCCCCTTCTCCGGCGCGAGACGGGCAACGGAAAGGACCGCGACGTCGTCCGGCCCGATGCCTGCCTCTCGGCGGAGCTCGTCGCGCCGCGGCGCGAGCGAGTCGGCGCGTGCGCCGAATGCCGCGACGTCGATCGTGTCCGCGAAGACGTCGATCTGCGCAGGATCGGCGCCGCGGCCGAGCATCGAGTCCCGCGCGAGCGTGCCGACGACGAGGACGTGGGCGGCGCCGCGGACGACCGCGGGGACGACGGCGCCCTTGACGGCGCGCCGCCAGCCGGGCCGCTCGTCGCGGTCGTTCGACTCGACGAGCAGCACGTAGGGCACGCGGCGCAGGCGGCACCAGGCGATCGCCGCCTGTGACGCGAACGTGCTCCACCCGGACACGACCACGACGCCCGGCTGGGCATCCCGCAGGGCGCCGATGACACCGGGCGTCACGGGGTAGTCGTGCCGGAGGACGCGATGCGCACCCGGGATGCGCCGCCCCTCGAGGACGACCGACGGGTGGCTCGACCCGAGCTCCCACTCGCGACGTTGGACGGAGCCGCCCGCGTAGATCGCCGTCAGGTCGATCTCCTCGCGGGCTGCGAGGAGATCCAGCATCGGGTTCCGGTACGGCGTCGGCTCCGGAAGCACGAAGGCGACCCGGACGGGGGCCGAGCCGAGGCCGTGCAGCAACCACGTCGCGGCGACGTCCCGCTCGGCTCGCGCCGACCGTCGCCGGCTCCATCGCGACGCCGCCTGGAGCAGGAGCAGGCGGTCGAAGGAGAACGCCGCACGGGTCAGCGTCGCCCGGTCGTCTCCCCGCGCGGACGCGAGCGCCCACGCCGCGGAGCGACGTGCCTCGCTGCCCCCGTGCCGGTGCTCGAACGCGTCGACGAGCTCGCCGAGCGCGGCGACCGCGTCGGCGGTCGAGCCCGGCGGCAGCTCGCGGCCCGAGCCGACGAGCCACGCGAGCTCGGCGCGCTCCTCGGCCATCCCCGGGAGAAGCTCGGCGATCTGCCGGAGGGCGACCCGCCGCTGGCACGCGCGCTGGACGTCCGCCCGGCGCGTCGACGCCTGCGCGGAGTGCCGCCGGTAGAGGACGAGCGGATCACGGAGATTGTCGCCATCCGCGTGCGCGAGGAGGCGCGACCAGAGGTCGTAGTCCTCGCTCTCGCCGAACGATGTGTCGTACCGGAGCCCGTGCGCGTCGAGCACCTCGCGGTCGACCATCACGGTCGGGTGGAAGAACGGTGACGAGAAGAGCACCGCCCACCGAACGGCGCGCGCCCCGGACGGCATGCGATGCACGTGACCCACCCGACCGTCGTCCCCGAAGTCGACCGCGCCGGTCCCGACGACGGCCGCTGCCGGGGCAGAGCCCATGCGTGCCGCGAGCCGCTCGAGCCACGGTGGACGCGCGACGTCGTCCGCGTCGAGGCGCGCGATGTAGCGCCCCCGCGACTCGCCGATCCCGACGTTGAGCGCGCCGGCGAGGCCGAGGGCCTCTTCGTTCCGCACGACGCGGAGGCGCGGGTCGTCGATTCCGGCGAGGAGCTCGCCCGTGCCGTCGACCGAGCCATCGTCGACGACGACGAGCTCGAAATCGCGGAACGCCTGCCCCAGCACGCTCGCCACCGCCTGGCCGATCGTCGCGCGTGCGTCGCGGGCCGCGAGGACGACGGAGACGAGAGGCGGGCTCATCGCCTCGCGGAGGGTAGCCTGCGCCGGTGCCCGGAGCCGCGCGCCCGAGCGTCGACCTCGTCGTCGCGACCGTCGGACGGACGGACGAGCTCGACGAGCTCCTCGGCTCGCTCGAGGCACAGATGCATCCGCCGACGCGCGTGTTCCTCGTCGACCAGAACGACGACGACCGGGTCGCCGGGCTGCTCGCCTCGCACCCGTCGCTCCGGATCGAGCACCTGCGCTCCAGGCCTGGGTTGTCGCGCGCGCGGAACGCCGCCCTCCCCCTGCTCGAGGCCGATCTCGTCGGGTTTCCCGACGACGACTGCCGCTACCCGCCCGGGCTCCTCGACCAGGTCGCTGCGCGCTTCGCGCAGGACACGGCGCTCGGCGTCGTCTGCGGCCGCCTCGAGGACGAGGACGGTCGCGCGACCGGTCGCTGGGGGCTCGAGCGCCGTCGCGTGCGTGGGGACGACGTGTGGCACGCCGGAACCTCTGCCACGATCTTCGCGCGCCGCGCGGTCGTCGAGCAGATCGGCGGTTTCGACGAGGCGCTCGGGCTCGGGCCGGATGCGCGCTTCGGCTCGGGAGAGGAGATCGACTACCTCGTACGCGCCCTCCGCGCCGGCGCGCGGGTCGAGTACGACCCGGCGCTGGTCGTGATCCACCCCGTCCGCCCGACGACCCGCGACGCGCTCGTCGCGCTCGGACGGCGCGACGGGGGAAGCGTCGGCTACGTGCTCGGGCTCCACCGGTATCCGGCGAGCGCGGTCGCGCGGATGCTCGTCCGGCCCGCGGTCGGCGTGCTCGTCTCGCTCGTCCAGCTCGACGCGACCCGGGCGCGCTTCCACGCGGCGACGCTCCGAGGGCGCATCTCCGGTCTGCGCTACGGCCGCTCGCGCTGCTGAGCCTCGAGCTCCGCGAACAACGAGGCATGCCGGTCGAGCCAGTCGCCCAGCGCGAACCGCTCCACCGCGCGGTGCCGCGCTCCCTCCGCGTAGCGCTCGCGGTCGGCCAGGACCTCGCCGACGGCCCCGGCAAGCGCCTCCGGCGTCGGCGGCTCGTCGCGCTCGTACCCGTCCGGATGGGGCACGCCGATTCCCCCCTCGTCGGAGACGAGCTCGACGGTGCCGCCGCTCGCGGCGTACGCGACGGGCAGGCCGCTGGCGAGCGCCTCGATCACGGTCGTCGGGCACGGGTCGTTCACCTTCGTGTGGAGAAGGACGTGCGCGCGGCGGAAGACGTCGGGAGCGTCCGACTGCCGGTACCGGCCGACGAGGTCGATCGCGTCGCCGAGCCCGAGTCGCTCGATCGTCGGCGCCGGGTCCGAGACGAGCCGTCCGCTCACCAGCAGGCGGGCACCGGGATGCGCGTCGAGCACGAGCCGGAAGGTCTCGAGCGCGACCTCGAGCCGGTACGGCTGGGTCTGGTCACCGCCGAGGAGCACGACCGGGCCGCCCTGCGGGACGGGTCCCGGCGTGAACCGGTCGACGTCGACGGCGTTCGGGAGGATCTCCCACGTCCCTGGGGCCGGACCGAGGAAGTCGTCCGAGGACCGCTTGCTGAACGCGCTCTGGTAGATCACGTGGTCCGCCGACGTCACCGCGCGGCGGAGCGGCACGTTGAGCTCGTCTGTCCGATCGCCCGCCCAACCGGGGTACGCGACTCCGTCGACGTTGACGACGACCGGAGCTCCTCGACGGCGCGCCGCCCAGAGCAGCGGTCGCAGGTCGCGAGGGAGGTAGCTGGTGCCGAGATAGAGGAGCGAGAAGCCGGTGGGGTCGTTCGGCCAGCGCGCCGCGAGCTTCTGGAGCTTCGCCGTCCCGCCCGCGACCGGCTCGCCCGGCCCCGGGATGTCGTCCCAGCCGTAGAAGACACGCAGGCCGGGTCCCGCACGGCGCCCGGCCAGCAGCCGTGCCCACCGGGTGGCGGCGCGGCCGTAGCGGCCCGCGCGGCCGCTACTCATCGGCCCGCTCGGCGAAGCCGTCGAGGAGCGCCTCCCAGCGGGGCGCGAGCGCGCCGTGCGACGTCTCCTCCGCCGTCCGACGACCCGCCTCGCGAAGCCTGGCGGCGAGCTCGGCGTCGTCGTGCACGCGCCTGAGCCCCTCGGCCAGGCCGTCGACGTCCTCGACGTCGACGAGCAGGCCGTTCCCGCCGTCCGCGACCAGGTCCGGCGCCTGCCCGGCCCGCGTCGTGACGAGCGGCACGCCGGTGGCCATCGACTCGAGGATGCTCTTCGGCCCTCCCTCCTGACGCGAGGCGATGACGCAGGCGTCGAGGGCGTGGTAGGCCCGGGCGAGGCCGTCGCGTCCCTCGAGCATCCGATGGGTGAACGGGACGCCGCGGTCGGCGAGGCCCTGCCGAACGAACCCGCGAGCCGGGCCGGTGAGGAAGACGACGAGGTCGGGCACGAGGCGCGCGAGGCGGTCGAGGGCGTCCACGAGCACGTCCGGGCCCTTGATCGTCTTCGGCTCGAGCCCGTCGCCGAACCCTGTCCCGTCCTTGACGAACGATCCCACGACGAACGCATCGGCGGGCAGGTCGAACGCTCGTCGGGCGGCCTCCCGCCGGTCCGGATCGACGAGCGGGAAGGCGTCGATCTCGATCCCGATCGGAATGCGGTGCACCCGGCCTGCGGCGACGCCTGCGGAGAGGACGAGCTCCTCGATCTCCCGGTGGGTGACGTGGACGCGCTCGAAGCGGGCGGGGTCCCTCCCCAGCGCCTCGTATGCACGGTCGAACTCCGGATAGCCGGGCGTTCCCGGGCGACCGTGGAAGTACGAGAGCCCCAGACGGTGGCCGGAGCCCGTCCACCCGGGGTCGAGCGCGGCGAAGTGGCTCGTGTGGAAGACGACCTGCCGGCGCGCGCCCCGCGCCCAGGCGGGAGGCGCGAGCCGGTAGCCGGCGCGCTGCGCGACCGAGGTGACGTATGCGGCCTCGTCGTCGAGCGCCCACGAGGCGTCGTCGCCGAGCACGAAGAGCCGCGAGAACGGCGTCCAGTCGCGCGTCCGGAGCCGGACGGCGCCGGCGCGTACCCGCCGCAGCGGGGCGCGGACGAGCCGGGCGGCGCTCACGCCCGCAGCACCTCGAGGTAGGCGTCCGCAACCTCGCCGAGATCGGGGACGACGATCGTGTCGCGCCGCTCGTCGAGCTCGGCCGCCAGCCGATCGAGCGCGGCGCAGGCATCGTCGGGGCCGTCGAACCCGACACCGCCCTCGCCGACGAGCTCCGGGTGGCCGCCGCTTCGCCGGAAGAGCGCCGGCAGGCCGCAGGCGAGCGCCTCGAGCAGCGCGTTCGAGCACGGGTCGTCGATGCTCGCCGCGACGTAGCAGTCCATGCCTCGGAGGAGCTCTGCGAGCCCCTCCGAGGCCAACGGGGCCACGAGCTGCCAGCCCTCCAGCGCCCCTTTCGTGCGACCGACGAACGTCAGCTCGAAGCGGCTCGGATCGACCGTCGCGCCGAGTGTCTGCAGGACGTCGACGCCCTTTCGCGGGTTGTCGGACCAGCTCGCGGCGACGACCCGCACCGGGCGTTCGCCGAGCGGCTCCCGCGACTCCGGCGGATGGAAGATGGCCGGGTCGGGCGCGTTCGTGACCACGACCGGGTCGGCGAGCGCGATGCCGAGACGGCGGTGCGCGTCGAGGCTGAAGCGCGACTGGCACACGGTCGCTTGCGCGAGCTCCGCGTTCATCGCGGCGATCCGGGCGTCTGTCCCGTCGTCGTACCCGCGGTAGGTGCCGATCGGCCCGTCCACGCGGTGCACGAGCCGGACGTCGTCGCGGACGAAGCGCCGGAGGCGCGCGAGGTCGAAGTTGAACGAGTTGAAGAGGCACGCGTGCGTTCCGCCCGAGATCCGGTTCTCCTCGACCGTGAGGCCGCGGCGGCGGAGCTCGCCCTCGAGCGCGCGGACGAACTGGTTGCCGCCGCCCGACGGAGGTGGGGCGTGCTCGTGGAAGATCGCCACGTCGGCGCGCCCGGAGCGGGCCGCGCGGAGATCGCGCTCCGTCCGAACGCGCGCGTTGACGTGGCCGAGCGCCGAGCGGGCATGGACGAGCGCGGCGCGCGGCTTCGTTCGCAGTGCCATCGACCGCGTACCGTAGACCGCGTCCGCGTCAGGGACGGGCGCGCGCCTCCTCGCAGATCTCGAGCAGTCGAGCCGCGTATGCCTCGACGCTCGCCGTTGCCTCGACGGTCGCGCGCGCCGACCTTCCGAGCGACTCGGCCGTCGACGGATCGGTGAGGACGCGGCTCACGGCTGCCGCCAGAGCATTCGGGTCCGCCGGCGGCACCAGGAGCACGTTCTCGCCGTCGCGGAGCGCCGCGGGATCCCAGAGGCCGCGCGTCCGTGTGAGGACGACCGGTCGCCCGCAGGCGGACGCCTGCAGCGTCACGCTCTGGCCCGACGGCTGCGGCACGTCCTTCACCGGCACCACCACAACGGCGGCGGAGCGGAACGCCTCGCGCACCTCGGCGTCGCTCAGCAGCCGACGATGCCAGTCCGCCGGCCGCCAGCGGACGTTCGCGGGCAGGACGGACGGGGCGGGATGGCGCGTGAGGACGGTCACGTCGGCGTCGATCTGCGGCGCAGCGGCGACGAGCGTCGCCCAGTCGCGGTGCCCGTCGTTGCCGATCGCGAGCACGCCGCCGGCCGGCGCTCCCCCCGGCGACCAGAAGCCCGTGTCGACGCCGAAGCGGTTCACGTGCACCCGGCCGGCGAGACCCGGGTCGAGCGCCTCCAGCCCGGGCGCCTCACCGGGCCCGTAGAGCATCGCGTGCATCCGGCGGAGGAGGGGCAGCGTCGTGGCACGGCGAGCGCGGCCCCAGGGGTCGTTGAGCAGGCCCGCGACGATCCCGACGAGCGGCGCCTCGAGCCGCCCCCACAGCCGCCACGCGGCGAGCGCGACGGCCGTCCCCGTCGTCGTCGCGACGACGACCTCCGCCTGCCGGAGCTCGGGCAGGAGCCGCTTCGTCCCGGCGAGGACGGCAGCGGACGCGTGCGGTGGAAGCCGGCGGCGGCCGGCCTGATGGTCGATCAGCCGTCGGGCGAGCCGACCCGCAGGCGCCTCGGGGTCGACCTCGTAGTGGGTGACCTCGTGCCCCCGGCGCTCGAGCTCGACCGCACCGAAGAGGAACTCGGTCGGGCCGTCACCCGCCCGTGCCGCCTCGAGGCGCGCGAGCCGGCCGGGGAAGTGGACGAAGGCGATCCGCACCGAGGCAGCATCGCTAACCTCCGGGGTCGATGCACCGCCAACGCTCGAAGCTCGTCAAGCGCGTCAACCGCGTCGCCTCCGCCGTCGAGCGGCGCGGGATCGTCGCGACCTACGAGCTGCACGACCGGCTCCTCGGGAACCGCAGTGCGCGGAAGCAGTTCGCCTCCCACGCGCCCGAGCTCGACGAGACGCAGCGCGGCATCGTCGAGGCGCTCGACCGCGAGGGGTACGTGACCCTGCCGTTCACCCAGCTCTTCGACGAAGAGACGTGGAAGGGCATCGAGGCGCAGGGCGCCGCGTTCGTCGCCGAGACGGAGCGGACGATCGCCGAGGGTGGGAGTGGCAAGGTGCGCGCCGGCAAGGAGTTCGTCGTGCGCGCGCACAGCTTCGAGGGCGCCACGCTCGCCGCCGCTGACCCCTGGTTCGCCGCGTGCGCCTCGCGCCGCATGCTCGACGTCGCGAACGCCTACCTCCACCTCTGGGCAAAGCTGTCGTACGTCGACCTCTGGTACACGGCGCAGCAGCCGGCAAGTGACGAGCGCGTCGCCTCGCAGAACTGGCACGTCGACTTCGACGACAAGCACCTCCTGAAGGCGTTCGTCTACCTCTCGGACGTCGGCACCGACCACGGGCCGTTCGAGTACGTCCCGGGCAGTCAGCCCGGCGGTCGCCACCACGACGTCCGACCCTGGGTGCCGATGGGCTACGGCCGAGTCGACGACGCAGACGTTGCGCGGAGCGTCCCGGCCGAGGAGATCGCCAGCTTCACCGGCCCGAAGGGCACGCTGATCCTCTGCAACACGAGCGGCCTGCACCGCGGCGGCTTCGCGACGGCAGGCCCGCGCGTGCTCGCGACCGCGACCTACTGCTCGCCCGCGTCGCTCAAGTCGCTCTCGAACCGCAACTTCACGTCGTCGCTCGCAGACAGCACGACCGATCCGGTCGTCCGTTACGCCGTCTCGTAGGCGCGCGACTCGACGAACTCGGTCGTCCAGTCGAGCAGCGGCCGCACGCCGCCGCGGAGCTGACCCGCGAAGAGGCCCTTTGCCGAGTCGCCGAGGCCCGGGTCGCGGACATGGAAGCGGACGAGCGTCGGGACGTTGACGTGGTTCGTGAGCTTGCCTGCCCCACCCGCCTCGAGCGAGGCGACGGTGACGTCGACGCCGATCACGCCTTCGTTCAAGAGGTTCGGCGGGATCCACGCGGTGCACGTGTACGTGCCGAGGTCGGGCGTGGCCCGCCAGCGTGCGTCCGTGTCGAGCGCGTTGAAGACGACCTCACCCCGCTCGTTGCCGAGCTTGATCTTCGGGAAGAGCGGCCCGGTCTCCCGGAGCACGGAGAAGCGGAGCTCGATCCCGATCGGCTCGCGCACATCGGCCCCGTACGTCGTCTCCCCGCTCGAGTCCACGACCCGTGCGGAGAGCAGCCGGACGGACGCGGTCCCCGGCGCCTCGTCCGGCTCGAAGACGCGCTCGGGCCCGGCGCCGGAGGTGTCCTGGAGATACTGCGAGACGACTTCCTCGCTCGGCCCCTCGGCCGCGACGCGCCCCTCCTGCAGCCAGTAGGCACGACCGCAGAGCCGCGTCACGGCCTGCATGTCGTGCGAGACGAACAGGACGGTCCGCCCCGAGCCGGAGATCTCCTCGATCCGGCCCATGCAGCGCTGCTGGAACTCGTAGTCGCCGACAGCGAGCACCTCGTCGATGATCAGCACCTCCGGCTCGAGGTGCGCCGCGACGGCGAACGCCAGCCGCACGTACATCCCGCTCGAGTACCGCTTGACCGGCGTGTCGATGAACTTCCCGATCCCGCTGAACTCGACGATGTCGTCGAACTTCGCGTTGACCTCGCGCCGCTTCATGCCGAGGATCGCGCCGTTCAAGTAGGTGTTCTCGCGGCCCGTCAGCTCGGGGTGGAAGCCGGTGCCGACCTCGAGGATGCTCCCGACACGCCCGCGGATCGAGGCGGTGCCCTCGGTCGGCGGCGTGATCCGGGTGAGCACCTTGAGGAGCGTCGACTTGCCGGAGCCGTTCTTGCCGATGAAGCCGACGACCTCGCCCTCCTCGATCGTGAACGACACGTCCTTGAGAGCCCAGAGCTCCTCCAGCGAGTGGTCGACGTGCTCGAGGCGGAGCGCGCGGCGGACGGTGTGGGAGAGCGTGTCGCGCAGCGTCTCGTAGCCGGCGCGGTACTCGCCGATCCGGTAGCGCTTGGAGAGGCCGTTGGCGACGACGGTCTGCATCACATCGTGTCCGCGAAGCGCGGCTCCGCGCGCCGGTAGAACCAGAGGCCGCCGACGAAGAGGACCACGGTCGTCGTGAGGCCGAGCGCGAGCATCGTCGTGGTGGGCGGCGGCGTGCCGACGACGGCCCACCGGAAGCCGGTGATCGCGCCGACCGCCGGATTGAGCGACGCGAGGTTCAGGTACCGCTCCGGGATCGCGTCGGCCGCGTAGATCACGCCGGAGGCGAACAGCCAGAGCTGGACGAGGAACGGGACGGCGTAGGGGACGTCGCGGTAGCGCACGTTGATGACCGCGAGGAACGAGCCGAGTCCGATTCCCGTCGCGCCGAGCATCAGGAGGAAGAGCGGGGCGAGGACGACGGTCGACTGGATCGGGACGTCGTACCACCACGTGATGCCGAGGCCGACGGCGAAGGAGAACGCGAAGTCGACGAGCGGCACGAGGAGACAGGCGAGCGGCAGGATCGTGAGCGGGAAATGCACCTTCGAGACGAGGTTGCGGTTCGCGAGCACGCACTGGGACGTCAGCATGAACACGGCCGCGAGGAAGGTCCACGCGACGAGGTTCAGCATCGAGAAGACCTGGTACGGCAGCCCCTGCGCCGGAAGGTCGGCGAACTTGCCGAAGATGATCGTGAAGACGATCATCGTCAGGAGCGGCTGCAGCACAGCCCAGGCGATCCCGATCAGCGACTGCTTGTAGCGCACCTTGACGTCGCGCCACGCGAGGATCAGCGCGAGGTCGCGCGCACGCCAGAGCTCCCGGAAGTCGGGGATGCCGCTGCGCCGCACGGGGCGGATCAGCGTGACCGGAACGTCGCTCGGGATCTCGCTCATCGGCGGGCCGCAGGCGCATCGGGGTCGCGCCGCGGCGAACGACCGGGATGGTACCCGGCCCCGCGGAACGCTCCTGCGGCCCTCAGCGGGCGAGCGGCGACCGCGCGCGCGCGTCGAGCCGCCGCTCGAGCCGCTGCGCGCGGCCGGTGAGCTTCACCCAGCCGTCGTGCTCGAGCATCGCCTGCGCCTCGACGGCGAAGGCGACGTCGTCGGCGAGGGTCGGCGTCGGCGCATCGGGCGGCGTCGCGCCGCTCGCGAGCGCGCGAAGCGCGTCGCGCACCCGTGCGTCGGACGCCAGCTCGGCGCTCGCGAGCCCCCGCTCGACCGCGGCGTCGTCGACCACGAGGCCGTCGTAGAAGGACTGGTCGCCCTCGGCGTCCATCGTCCGCACGGCCGCCTCGGTGTGCTGCGGGACCGACGTGCCGGGGCTTGCGACACCGGCGTCGCGTGCGACGCGGAACTTGCGCCGCGCCTGCTCTGCCGTGCGGATCGGGAAGTGGAGCACCTCGAAGGGCAGCCACTCGCGGATCAGCGGCAGAGGCGCTCCGAGCGCGTCGTGGTTCCCCTGGGTCACGACAACGTCCGGATGCGCGCGATGGACGACCTTCACCTGGGCGTGGAACGGGTCGGTGAGGTCGGAGGCCGGCCGGCGCCGGATCGTCATCCGCTCGTGGAAAGGGCGCCCGTCGTCGGGCCGGGGGACGAAGTTCCGCCAGAGACCGCGGAGCACCCCGAACCGCTCCGGCACGGCGGCGAGGACGCCGCGGAGCGCACCGTCGCGCGGCCACCAGAACTCGTCCGCGTCGCCGTTGATCACCCAGTCTGCCCCGTGCTCCGTCGCCGCCAGGCGCGCCATGCGGGTCACCCAGTCCGACTGCCGGAGCTCCTCGGACTCCTCGCGGATCAGGCTCAACCTGCCGTCGCCTGCGAACCGCTCGAGGATCTCGGTCGTCCCGTCGCTCGAGCGGTGGTCGGTGACGATCACGTGGTCGATGCCCAGAGCAAGGTGGTGCGCGAGGTTCGCCTCGACGACGTCCGCCTCGTCGCGGACGAGGAGCGTGAGGACGATCCTCATCGTCCGCGGCGGAGCAGGCGCCGGAGCGCCCGCTCGGCGCGGTAGGGCGCGCGGCGCTCGACGGTGGCGAGCCGCCGCTCGAGGTCGTCGAGCCAGCGCTGGGTGCGGACGACGTCCGCCTCGGCCAGCACGGCCGCCTCGACCGCGAACGCGGCGGTGTCGAGCGTCGACGGTCGCGGGAAGCTCGGGGCGCCGCCGTCCGCAACGACGCGAATGGCGTCACGGACGCGGGTGTCCTCCGCGAGCAGCCCGGCCGCGATTCCCGTCTCGGCGTCGTCCGGCGCGATCGCGAGCGAGGCGTAGTACGCGTCGGCGGAGCCGCTCGCCGCGGCCTCGTACTGGAGCGCGTGGTACGCCGTCCCGGGCGCCCGCGGCACGGCCTCGGAGGCGTAGAACTTCTCGACCGCGTCGCCCCAGGCACGCCCCTTCCGCCCGACCTGCGCCGGCGTGCGGAGGGGGAAGTGGAGGCACTCGATCGGGTACCAGCCGCGCAGGGGCTGGAGCTCGTCGGAGCGGACGGCGTGCCCGCCCTCGACGAGCACGATCTCGGGGGACGCGCGGTGGACGACCTTCCGGTACGGCCGCCACGGGCTGGCGGGGTCGTTGATCGGCGCCGTCGGGCTGAGCCGGTAGGTCATCCGCTCGTGGAACGGCCGGCCGTCGTCCCGAACGGGGACGAAGTGACGGACGAACGACTGGGCGATCCCGTAGCGCCGCGGCACCGCCGCGAGCACCTCCTGCAGGGATCCGCCGCGCGGCCACCAGAACTCGTCCGCGTCGCCGTTGATCACCCAGTCTGCCCCGTGCTCCGTCGCCGCCAGGCGCGCCATGCGGGTGACCCACTCGCGCTGGCGGAACGGCCCCTCCGGCTCGCGGAGGACGCGCACGCGGCCGCCGCTCTCGTACCGGGCGAGGACCTCCGCCGTCCCGTCGGTCGACGCGTGGTCGGTGACGATCACCTCGTCGACGCCCGCCGCCAGATGGAAGGCGAGATGCTCCTCGACGATGTCGCGCTCGTCGCGGACGAGCAGGGTCATCACGACCTTCACGGGCGTCAAACGTAACCGAGGTGGACGTCCTCGAACGTGGCGATCGCGTCGCGGTCGCCACCGTACGCCTCGACCAGCCGCGGGAAGTACGCGGCGAGCGCCTGCTCGTAGTCGACCCGACCCTCGGCCAGCGCGACGGCCGACTCGACGAGCTCGTCGAGGTCGGCGGCGATCCGGCCGGCGGACATCGCGGCGCTGCGCGGCCCTTCGCCGTCCACGTCGTCCTCGACGAGCGGCAGCGGCCTCCCCTGGGCGAACACCGGCCCGTCGACGTTCGAGGGCAGCACGGAGTGGAAGGGGACGCCGTTGAAGAAGTACTCGTGCCAGTCGCCGCCGGACAGCGTCAGCCAGGGCGTGCCGACCGCGAGCGCGGCGAAGCCGAACCCGGTGTGCGGCGAGACGAAGACGCTCGCCGCCTCGATCAGGGCGAGCTGGTCGAGGAGCGGCCGGTCGAAGGCGTCGACGGCGTGGGGCCGCGAGGCGAGCAGGTGGTCGACCTCGCCGCGCGCGATCCCGCTCGCGGTGCGACCGCCGCCGCCGCCGAGCCGCCCGACGAGCGTGAAGGCCGCGTCGGGGAACCGCCCCCCGAGCTCGTCGAGGACGGTGAGCCATGAGGTCGTGGACGGGTAGAGGTGGCGGGCGCCGCTTCCGGCCGGCATCACGGCGATCGAGCGGCGTCCGTCGAGCTCCCTCCGCGCGGCTTCGCGCGCGTGCTCGGGCAGCTCGAGCCGCAGCTGCTGGTGCGGCGCGTACCCGGGCGGCGCGTGCCCCGCGACGCCGACCGCGCGGCGGCCGCGGAAGTGCTTTCCCGCAGCCTCGTAATAGCGCCGGAGGCCCTCGAAGCGCTGCTCGTCCGGGTCGAAGGCCGCCGGGTGGTGCACGACGTAGTCCCAGTCGCGGGGCACGCGCTGGAGCGCGCGCCGCGGGCTGCCGACCGGCGCGCCGAAGCTCGTGTACGGCACACCGAAGACCTCGGCGACGAACGGCACCCACGTCGCCAGCTCCGCCGGCGACGCCCGGTTGAGAACGAGCGCGATACGGAGCTCCGGGTCGCACGCGTGGTAGCCCTGGCAGCGGCGGAGCCCTTCGATCACGTGCCCGACGGCGTGCGAGTACCAGTGGTCGACGAGCAGGGTCGTCGCCCCGTCGGGCGACTGCTGCCGCCAGGGCAGCCGCATCAGCGGCTCACCCATGACGGGCGGCGCTGCCACGGACGCCACGTCGCCAGCGTCCGCTGGAGCGGCCCCCAGTCCTCGACGCCCCGTGCCGCGAGCTCGTCGCGCATCCGCGCTCTGATCGCCGTGTCGTCGTACGTGCCGCCGACCTTGCCGAGGTGGACGACCTGGACCGAGTCCACGATGCCCAGCCGACAGCCCTCGGCCGCAAGGTCGATCCAGTCGAGCTCGAGCCCCCAGCCCATGCCGCGCTCCCGCGGGAGCGGCAGCACGCGGTCGGTCCACCCCGGGGCGATCGCGACGCACGGGCCGCTCTCGACGAAGGTCGTCAGCCGGGCACGTGAGCGCGGCTGCGCGCGCGTGAGGCCGTGGCTCACCTCGGAGCCCGCCGCATGCGCCGGCTGCGCGAGGCCGAGGCCGGCGCGCGCAGCCACCTCGACGAGCTCGACGACGTCGCCTCGCTCGAACGCGATGTCGTCGTCGGAGAGGACGACCGGTCCTCCCGGCGGGCCGATCCGCTCGAGGGCCTCGTCGAGGAGCGGCAGCTTCTCCCCCGGCCCCTCGCCGACGGTGTGCGCCTCGAGCTCCGGTGCGACGCGGTCGAGCGCCCACCAGGCGGTCGACCAGCCCGCTGCGAGCGCCGGCGCGAGCAGCCGCTCGACGTGGCCTCCGTTCTCCGCGCGGTAGATGCCGACGATCGCCGCCGTCATGGGCCGAGGCGGTCCAGGATCGCGTCGACGACGCGCTCGGCGCTCTGTCCGTCCACGGGGCCGACGACCGCCGCCGTCACCGTCCGCCGCTCGGTCTCGAGCTCACCGGGGCTGGCGAGGCAGCGCTCGATCCCGGCGGTGACCTCCTCGAACGTGCGGGCCTCGTGGAAGGCGCCCGATTCGGCGACGTCGCGGTAGTGCTCACCGATCACGCTCTTCGCGGCCCACGACTCGCCGGGCGGCGCGCCTTCGTCATAGAGCACGCAGACCGCAGGGCGGTCGTTGACGAGCGCGTCGAGCAGCACCGTGCCGGCGTTGACGACGACGGCCTCGGTGTGCTGGAGGATCGTCGCGAGCACCTCGATGTCCGTGAAGCTCGGCTCCTGCACTGCCGCGCCGGGACGGTCGAGCGCAGCGGCGAAGCGCTCGCGCCACTCACGGTCGCGTGGGTGGGGCCGAAAGAGGAGTGAGAAGCGCTCGCTCGCGCGCGATTCGGCCCACCAGGTGACGAGCCGCTCGAAGAAGGCGCCCTCGTACGGCGTGTTCGTCGGCGTGTTCCCCATCACCGTGACGACCGGACGCTCGGGGTCCAGCCCGTACGTCCGGAGGACCGCATCGAAGGCCGTGCGCGGTCGCCGCTCCTGGAAGACGTCCGCCTGCGGCCACCCGGTCACCGCGATCAGCTCGCGCGGGACGTCGTGATAGCGGACGAGGTCGTCGCGCATCCGCTCGTTCTGGACGACGTAGCCGTCGAGCTCGTTCCAGATCACGCCCTTCCCGACGGTGTGGTCCCAGCTCGCGACATAGCCGACGGTCGTCAGGCCGAGCCGGCGGCCAAGCCCGATGAACGGCGTCGCGGACTGCATCTGGAGGTTCGAGAGGACGATGTCCGGCCGCTCTCGTTCGAGCCGCGCCCGGAGGACGCTTGCGGAGTAGCGGCGCGGAGAGAAGTGCCAGCGGCGCATCGCCCGCTCGATCCGGGGGCGGACGGGTAGCGGCCCGACCCGCGACGAGTCGAGAAGGTGGTTCCGGTGGCCGGGCTCCATTCGCTCGCGGTGGAACCCGTGGCGCAGGTTGAGGCGGATCGCGAGCGGGTAGTAGCCGACCCGCCGGTCGAGCCACCGATCAACGCGGCGCCGGACGCGCTCCGGCGGTGCGACGGCGACGGGGGAGAGGTCGTCCTCGTGAAGGACGTGCGTCCCGGCCGACGCCCTCGCGGCCCACTCCTCGGCGGCCTCGCGCGGAAAGCCGAACGCAAGAGTGAGCCCGCCGCCCAGCCGCTCGTGCAGCCGCTCGACGATCCCGCAGTCGAAGAAGACACGGGCGGTCAGCGGGTCGGCCACGACGACCCAGACGGGCCGCGAGGTCACGTCCCGGCGCGACCCGGAACGGCGAGCGCGACGCGCTCTGCGAGCGACGCGCCGTCGAGCGCGTGATGGC
>Ga0247825_10001259_pt1 | contig 16575 bp, 20 predicted proteins | sample 13C_Vanillin_Day_FD_194413 | JGI IMG/M metagenome (GOLD analysis project Ga0247825, IMG submission 194413) | Soil microbial communities from agricultural site in Penn Yan, New York, United States - 13C_Vanillin_Day48 | ecosystem: Environmental > Terrestrial > Soil > Agricultural land | place... | reverse complement strand
ACATCATTTGGGGGGAGAACATCATCTGGGGTGAGAACATCATCTGGGGCGAGAACATCATCTGGGGTGAGAACATCATCTGGGGCAGCAGCGCACCGGAGGGAGGGGTCTTCTGAGGGAGAAGATGACGTATCAGCCACATTCCGATGTACGGCTGATGGCTCCCCCGCTCCATACTCCCGCCGCTCCGAATAGGGAGGTCACCGATTGGCGCACCTGCTTGCCGGAGTTGACGGGCGGCCTGGTGACTCTGCGGGAACTCCGCGCGAGCGACGCTCCGGCCCTGTTCGCTGCGTTGACAAGCGAGCAGGTAACGCGGTTCATCTCGCCGCCGCCGGCTACGGTGGGGGGCTTTGAGCGCTTCGTTGCGTGGGCAATTCGTCAACGGCAGGCGGGACAGTATGCGTGCTTCGCGGTCGTGCCGCACGGGTTGGATGTCCCCGTCGGGATCTTTCAGGTCGGGTCGCTCGAACCAGCGTTCGGGGCTGCAGAGTGGGGCTTCGCGCTGGCGGCCGACTTCTGGGGCCGCGGGTTGTTCATGGATGGCGCGACGCTGACCGTCGACTTCGTGTTCACCGAGCTCGGTGCGTACCGGCTCGAGGCGAGGGCAGCAGTCAAGAACGGCCGCGGCACCGGTGCGCTGCGGAAGCTGGGTGCGGTCCAAGAGGCCGTGCTGCGGCGGTCGTTCTGCAGGAACGGCGAATATCTGGATCAGGCGCTGTGGACGATCCTCAAGACCGAGTGGATCCAGGCGAAGAGCGTCTGCCGCGCCCGCATTATCCACTAGACTCAATCGCGGACATGGACGTCCGCGATTTCGACTTCGATCTTCCTGCCGAATTGATTGCGCAGGAGCCGCCTCCACTGCGGGGTGGGTCCCGTTTGCTCATTCTGAATCGAGGGAGCGGGTCCCTTATTCATTCGACAATCGCGGCGCTCCCCGACGTGCTCGAGGCTGGCGATGTGCTCGTGGTTAATAACACCCGGGTTTTTCCGGCGCGGCTGCTCGGTCGCCGGGTGCCTTCCGGAGGCGCGGTCGAATTGCTTCTCATCGGACGGGTTCAAGGCGACGAGTGGGAGGCTCTGGTACATCCGGGTCAGAAGTTGAAACCCGGCGCGCAAGTCGTGTTCGAGGGCGCCCGCACCGTTCGTGGGGAGATCCGCGAGCGGCGGTTTCACGGACGACGCCTCGTTCGGTTGTGGTCCGACGATGGGGGGAGCCTGGATGCGGCGATCGACGCGATCGGGCACGTGCCGCTGCCGCCGTACATCAAGCGCAGCGACTGCGACGACGATCGCGATCGCTATCAGACGATTTTCGCGCGATCGCGCGGATCGATTGCGGCGCCCACGGCCGGCTTGCACTTCACGCCCTCGGTCGTTGCGGCCTGCGTCGCGCGGGGTATCGAGGTCGCCGAAATCACTCTGCATATCGGGTACGGCACATTCCAACCGGTACGTGTCGAGCGTGTGGAAGAGCACAGGATTGAGCCTGAACGTTTCGAGATCGGTTGCGTGGCCGCCGACACCATAAACGGCGCGCTTCTCGACGGGCGGCGGATCGTCGCCGTCGGCACGACGACGACGCGCACCCTCGAGGCAGTGGCAGGCGAGCACGACGGCAGGATTGTCGCCGGCGGCGGCTGGGCGGACCTGTTCATCTACCCCGGTTTCGCTTTCCGCGTCGTATCAGGGCTGCTCACGAACTTTCATCTGCCGAGATCGTCGTTGCTGATGCTGGTGTCGGCCTTTGCCGGCCGCGAGCGGCTCCTCGGCGCGTACCGCCGCGCGGTGGCCGATCGGTATCGGTTCTACAGCTACGGCGATGCGATGTTGATCCTGTGAAAATGATAAAATCCTGGGTTCCGGCCGGGGTAGCTCAGGTGGTTAGAGCGGGCGTCTCATAAGCGCCAGGTCGACGGTTCGAGTCCGTCCTCCGGCACCAGCTTGGGCAGGATGGGCGGGAAGGGCAGGATGGGCGGAATGGCACGCCGCTTCTGCGACCGTCCAGCCCTCCCCCCGTTCCATCCTTTCAGCTTAGAAGAAATGTTGCTCCAGCGCGTTCGGCACTTCGCCCGCCAGCACGGGCTGTTTTGCGCGGACACCCGCGTGGCCGTGGCGCTGTCGGGCGGCTCGGACTCGGTCGCGCTCGCCGTCATGCTTCAAGAGCTCGACGCCGCCGGCGAACTGCATCTGGTGGGGGCGGCGCACTTCAATCACCAGCTGCGTGACGCGGCGGAACGGGATGAGCGCTTTTCAGCTTCGGTGGCGCGCTCGCTGGGAGTGCCGTTTTCCGCCGATCGTGGAGACGTCTCAGCGCGCGCGCGCCGCGAAAGGCGGTCGATCGAGGACGCCGCGCGGCGGGAGCGGTACGAGTTCTTTGACCGGGCCAGAAGGCAGTTGGGCGCTGATGTGGTCGCGCTTGGCCACACCCGCGACGACCAGGCCGAAACCTTTCTGCTGCGACTGGTGCGCGGGGCGGGACCGCGAGGGCTGGCGTCCATGTATCCGCGGCGTGGGTCGATCATTCGTCCGGTACTCGACTGTCGCCGGCTCGAGTTGCGGAGATACCTCGCCGACCGGAACGTCAGTTACGTCGAAGATGAGTCGAACGACGACGTGACGATTTCGCGGAACCGGGTTCGTGCCGAGCTCATTCCGCTGCTGGCTAACCGGTTCAATCCGGCAATCGTCGACGCGCTGGCCCACCAAGCTGCGCTGTCGCGCGAAACGTGGGCCTGGCTCGAGGCGGCGGCCGCCGAATTCGAAAAAGGGGACGGGAGTCGTTTCGGGGACGAAGAAGGGGTTGGGAGTCCTCTTGGCTCGACGAAACCAGAAGAGACCCGTGGCGTGGTGGAAACGACTCCCGTCCCCTTTTTCGACGTGGACCGGCTGAAGGCCGCGCCGCCCGCGCTTCGCCGGCTGGTGGTCTGGCGAAAGATGAGCGAGGTGGCAGGCGGCCGCACAGTGTCGTTCGACCACGTCGATGCGGTGCTCGAGCTCCTCGACTCGGAGAGCGGCGGCGTCGATGCCCCCGGACAGCGCGTGCAACGATTTGGCTCCGCACTCGTCCTAATGAACAGGGCCCAGGACGACGATACTTGGAGAACTGAAGAAACGCGCAGTTCCGCGAACCTTTTTCAGTATTCGCTGTCTGTCCCTGGGGAGGTCGCCTTGGCTGAGGCCGGATGTACGGTGGCCGCTGAGCTCTCCAGCGGCGTCGGAGATGCCGGGGCGCCGGCTCGGTCGGGACGCGGTCCGCTGGCTCTGGTCCGGCGGGACGTGTGCCGCGGGCCCCTCGCCGTGCGAAACCGGCGCCCGGGAGACCGTTTTCAGCCGGTCGGACTGGGAGGGCACAAGAAGCTGCAGGACTACTTCGTCGACCGAAAAGTGGCGAAGAAAAGCCGGGATCGGGTCCCGCTGGTGGTCGACGCATCGGATCGGATCGTGTGGGTAGCCGGATACGGTATTGACGAGGCGTTTCGCGTCACGGACCCCTCGCAAAGCGTGCTACTCTTGAGACTTAGGCAGGTCTAACGGCCGCGTTCCGCTCGCGCGCAATTCGCGAGATCGGCGCGGCAGGCCTGATTGTGCCTGTTTGGAGGCCCTGCGTGAACTCGACGTTGAAGAGTCTGGTGTTCTGGGTGGTGCTGGTCGTGGTCGGCGTGATTATCTGGAATTTCTCGACCAAGCTCCAGCAGCAGCCGCGCGTCGTCAATTTCAGCGAGTTCATGTCGTCGGTTGACGCGGGGACCGTCGCCCGCGTGACCGTGACCGGACAGGACCTCACCGGCGTCACCAAAACGGGCGAGAACTTCCGCAGCTACGTGCCGACCCAATACGAGGGCCTCGTCAACAAGCTGATCGACCGCGGCGTTGTCGTCCAGGCGAAGGAGCCGACCGCCAGTCCGTGGGCGTCGCTGCTTTATTCCTGGGCGCCGGTGCTGCTGATGATCGGATTCTGGATCTTCTTCATGCGGCAGATGCAGAGCGGCGGCAACAAGGCGCTGTCGTTCGGCAAGAGCAAGGCGAAGCTGTCGTCGAGCTCGCAGAAGAAGGTCACGTTCAAGGACGTCGCGGGCGTCGACGAGGCGAAAGAGGAGCTTCAGGAAATCATTGAATTCCTGAAGGAGCCGCAGAAATTCCAGAAGCTGGGCGGACGAATTCCCAAGGGCGTCCTGCTGATGGGACCTCCGGGAACTGGCAAGACGCTGCTGGCGCGTGCCGTGGCCGGCGAAGCCAACGTGCCGTTCTTCTCGATCAGTGGTTCGGACTTCGTCGAGATGTTCGTCGGCGTCGGTGCGTCGCGCGTGCGCGATCTATTCGAGCAGGGAAAGAAAAACGCGCCTTGCATCGTCTTCATCGACGAAATCGACGCCGTCGGCCGCCATCGCGGCGCCGGTCTGGGCGGCGGGCACGACGAACGGGAGCAGACGCTCAACCAGCTGCTCGTCGAGATGGATGGATTCGAGTCGAACGAGGGCGTCATTCTCGTCGCGGCGACCAATCGTCCCGACGTCCTCGATCCGGCGCTGCTCCGGCCCGGCCGCTTCGACCGCCGGATTGTCGTCAATCGTCCGGACGTCAAGGGCCGCGAGGGCATCCTCGGAGTCCACACGCGCAAGATTCCGATGGCCGACGATGTCGAGATCGCGGTCCTGGCGCGCGGATCGGCGGGGTTTTCCGGCGCGGACCTGGCCAACCTGGTGAACGAAGCGGCGCTGAATGCGGCGCGCTACAACCAGAAGGTCGTGCGGATGCACGATTTCGAGTTCGCGAAGGACAAGGTGCTGATGGGATCCGAGCGCCGCTCGATGATCATCAGCGACGCAGAGAAGCGGGTAACCGCGATCCACGAAGCCGGCCACGCGCTGCTGACGGTGTTGCTGCCGTTCGCCGATCCGATCCACAAGGTGACGATTATCCCGCGCGGCATGGCGCTCGGTCTCACGCAGCAGCTGCCGGCCGACGAAAAGCACAATTACTCGCGCGACTACCTGAACGATCAGATCGCGATTCTGCTCGGCGGGCGTATCGCTGAAGAGATCACGATGGACAGCCTCACGACCGGGGCGGGCAACGATCTGGAGCGCGCGACCGAACTGGCGCGCCGGATGGTCTGCGAATGGGGCATGAGCGACGCGATGGGGCCGCTGACCTTCGGTAAGAAAGAAGAGCAGATCTTCCTCGGGCGCGAGATCGCCCAGCACCAGGACTACAGCGAGGACACGGCGCTCAAGATCGATCACGAAGTAAAGCGCTTCGTCACCGACAACTATCACCGCGCGCATCAGCTGCTGAGCGGGCAGAAGGAGATCCTCGTCAAGATGGCGGATGCCCTGCTGGCGCGCGAGGTGCTCGACGCCGACCAGGTGAAGCGGATTGCCGCAGGCCAGCCGCTCGACGAAGTGCAGCCTGCCCGTGTCGCCACCGCTGCCATGAACGGCGAGGACGAATCGCGTCCACGACAGAAGGAGCGCACGCCGATCGTACCTTCACTGAACAAGCCCCTGCCGCAGGAATGACAGTCCGCAGGCGACAGTCCGCAGTCGACAGTCAGCGGTCAGCAGTCAGCAGCGTTCCGACTGCCGACCGCCGACCGGCGATTGCCGACTGAGATGTTTCCCGTTCGCCGCTCCTACACCATTCGGCTTGCTGACGGGTCGCTGACACTCGGCGACCGCTGTCTGGTCATGGGCATCCTCAACGTCACCCCCGATTCGTTCGCCGAACCATCCCCCACACTTGATCCCGGGATCGCCATCGCGCGCGCACTCCGCATGCAGGAGGACGGAGCCGACATCATCGACGTGGGTGGCGAATCGACGCGCCCAGGGACCGACCCTGTCGGCACCCGCGAGGAGCTGGCGCGGGTGCTTCCAGTGGTCAGGGGCCTGGCGAAGCGGCTGCGCGTGCCCCTTTCGGTCGACACCTACCGCGCGGATGTCGCCCGGGCCGTCATCGGCGAAGGCGTAACGATGATCAATGACATCAGCGGCTTACAGCACGAACCGGCGCTCGCGGATGTCGTCGCCGCATCGGGGGTGGCGCTGGTGCTGATGCACATGCGCGGCCGGTCGAAAACCATGTACGCCGAGGCCGTCTATCACGACGTGGTTGCCGAGGTGACCGCGGAGCTGGAAGCGAGCCTGGCGGTCGCGGCAGCCCACGGCGTGGACGCCGGGCGCGTGATCGTCGATCCGGGCCTCGGGTTTGCCAAACGGCCTGACGACAGTTATGGTGTGCTGGCAGGGCTCCCGCCGCTGGCAGCCAGGCTCAATCGACCCATACTCGTCGGTCCGTCGCGCAAGTCCTTCATGCGCGACGCGCTTGGCGGCCGGCCCGCGCCCGAACGTGATTGGGGAACGGCGGCGGCGGTGACGGCCGCGGTTCTGGCGGGCGCCCATATCGTCCGGGTTCACGCCGTGGGAGAGATGGTGCAGGTCGTGCGCGTTGCGGAGGAAATCAGACGCCACGGCGAAAGCGCTGAGGGCGAAGCGCAAAGAGCAGAGGGCTGATGGCGTCGAGGGGACGGGACCAACGCCGGCGTTGGGTCTCTGCCCTGACAGGAATCAGATGACGTGGTTCACCGAGCTCCTTCGCCGCCCGCCGATCAGCTGGTGGGACGTTGCCGACATCGCGCTGGTGTCGTTCATCATCTACGAGCTGCTGAAACTGATCCGCGGGACGCGCGCCGTCCAGATGGCAGTCGGCGGAGCCGTGATCTTCGGCCTGTTCTACCTGTCCGGCTTGAGCCAGCTCGAAACGGTCAACTTCCTGATCCGTAACTTCGTCGGCTATATCGTGTTTGCGATCATCGTGCTGTTCCAGGCCGACATACGCCGGGGGCTCGCCCATCTGGGCCGCGCACCGTTCTTCCGTTACTTCGCAAAAGCGGAGTCCGCCGAGGAATCGATCGAAGAGCTCATCGTCGCCGCCGGCCTGTTGTCCGAGCGGCGGATCGGCGCAATCATCGTGATCGAACGGCAGGTCGGGCTCAGAAACTACATCGAAGGCGGCATTCCCCTCGACGCCCTTCTGACCTACGATCTTCTTCTGAGCATTTTCCAGCTGTCGTCGCCGCTGCACGACGGCGCAGTGATCGTTCAGGACGATCGCATTGCCGCGGCCGCATGCTTCCTGCCGCTGACCGTCAACCCGAAATTGAGCAAGGAGTTCGGTTCCCGTCACAGGGCGGCCATCGGACTTACCGAGGAGAACGACGCCGTCGCGATCGTCGTCTCCGAAGAAACCGGCATCGTCTCGGTGGTGGTCGACGGTCAGGTCGAGCGCGGACTCGATCTCGACGCGCTTCGGGTCCGCCTCCAGGCGCTTCTCCTTCAGCGACGGTCCGCCGCACCTCGACGCGATGTGGGGCCGCCGGAACTGGCCGGTCGTATCTAGCCATGCGCAGCCTGGGCCTCTTCCGACACCTCGGGATGAAACTGCTGTCCGTGGCCCTTGCGGTGCTGCTGTGGATGGTGATCGCCGGTGAAGAGACCGTCGAGCGGGGACTGCGCGTCCCCCTCGAGTTGCAGCAGTTTCCAGCCGGCCTCGAACTGCTCGGCGAGGTTCCCACCACCGCCGATATCCGGGTGCGCGGCGCCTCCGGTACGCTCAGCCGGCTCTCGCCTGGCGACCTGGTGGCCGTGCTCGATCTGCGCGGCGCCCGCCCCGGCGAGCGGCTGTTTCACCTCACGCCCGAGCAGGTGCGCGCGCCGTTCGGGGTCGAAGTCGTCCAGGTGACGCCACCGACCGTGGCCGTCGTATTCGAAGCGGCGGCGTCGCGCAGCGTCCCGATCGAACCAGCCATCGAAGGCAAGCCGGCGGCCGGCTACGTGGTCGGGAAAATTGCCGTCACCCCACCAAGCGTCGAAGTCGTCGGGCCCGAAAGCGCCGTTCGCCGCGTCACTGAAGCGCTGACCGAGCCGGTATCGATTGCCGATGCGACGCGACGCGTCGAGGAAAGCGTGAACGTGGGCACGCTCGACCCTGCGCTGCGCGTGAAAACACTTCGCACCGCCACGGTGAGCGTCGAGATCGTGCCTGCGCCGCTCGAGCAGACCGTCCGGAACCGCCCGATTCATCTGCGCGGGCTGGCGCCGAATCTCACCGCGACCGCCGAGCCCACCGAGGTTGACGTCACTCTTCGCGGAAGCCGCCAGGAACTGTCGCGGCTTCAAGCGGACGATGCGATCGCGTTTGTCGATCTGGCCGGGTATGGTCCGGGTCGTTACACGCTGACCGTGGGTGCGGAGAGCTCCCGTGACGCTGGCGTCACACGAATCGAACCCCAGACCATCCAGGTGCGAATCAACAGTGCCCGGAACTGACAGCTCTGAAAGCGAGTCGACGGCGTCGCGGTCCGTCGAAGCTCCGCGACTCTTCGGCACCGATGGCATCCGCGGAACAGCCGGCGCGCATCCACTCGACCCGCCAACCGTTCGCCGCATCGGTGCGGCCCTGGTGCGTGCCCTGCCGGGCGGTGTCGGATCGCCCGCGCCGCGCCTGCTGATCGGCCGTGATACGCGCGAGTCGGGCATCTGGATCGAGACAGAGCTTGCGCATGGGGCGGGTGGAGAAGGCGCGAACGTGACGAGTGCGGGTGTCGTACCGACCCCGGCGATCGCCTATCTGACGCGCACCGCGGGATTCGATGCCGGTGTCGTGATCTCGGCGTCGCACAATCCGTTTGAGGATAACGGCATCAAGGTGTTTTCAGGGGGCGGGGCCAAGTTCACTGAACGGGTGGAGCGCGAGGTCGAGGCGATCGTGGCCGACCGTTCGTGGGGCGCCAGGGGCGGGCAGCCCGCGGCCGTTCCGCAGACGGATCTCGTCGGAGCCTACCTCGACCACCTGCGCGCGGTGTTTCCGGAAGCCTCGATGCTCCGCGGGTTCGGCCTGGCGATCGATTGCGCGAACGGTGCCACCACGACCGTCGCGCCGGCGCTGCTGGCGAGCCTGGGGTTCGAACCGGTCGTCATCGGGAACAGCCCCGACGGCCGGAACATTAACCTGGGCACCGGGTCGACCCATCCGGAGGCGCTCGCCCGGACCGTCGTCGATCGGGGACTCAGCATCGGCATCGCGTTCGATGGCGACGGCGATCGCGCCATCTTCGTCGATCACCGCGGCGAAATCGTGAATGGCGACGCGGTGCTGCTGCTGTGTGCGGACCAGCTGAAGCGCGAAGGGCGCCTCAAGGGTGAAGCGGTCGTGGCTACCGTCATGAGCAATATCGGGCTCGAGCTGGCGCTGCAGTCCCGCGGCATCAAACTGGTGCGCACCGCCGTCGGCGATAAGTACGTGATGGAGGAAATGCTGGCGCGTGGTCTGTCGCTCGGTGGGGAGCAGTCGGGCCACATCATCTTCTCTGACTATCTCTTCACCGGCGATGGCCTGTGCACCGCGCTGAACGTTCTTCGAGCGGTCGCTCTTACTGGACGGACGCTGGCCGATCTCGCCAGCGATCTGACCGCCTATCCACAGGTCCTGCTGAACCTCCGAGTCCGGGAAAAGATCGACTTGAAGAGCGTGCCATCGGTCGCTGCGGTCATCGGTCGGGTCGAAGCGCGCCTCGCGGGTCACGGCCGCCTTCTGGTGCGTTACTCGGGTACGGAGCCGCTGCTGCGCGTCATGCTCGAAGGGCGCGACGCATACGAGATCCGCGTGTGGGCGCAGGAGATCGTCGACGCCGTCAAGAAACACCTCGGTTGAACCATCAATGCGAATGGTTCGCCTCTCGGTCAACGTCAACAAAGTCGCGACGCTGCGCAACTCTCGCGGTGGGCGGTCGCCGAGCGTCATCGAGGCGGTCGGCGTTTGCGTTGCAGCGGGCGCGCCGGGGATCACTGTTCATCCCAGGGCCGACCGGCGTCACATTACGCCCGACGATGTCCGTGAGATTGCAGCGGTGCTGCGGTCGCTACCTCCCATGGTCGAATTCAACATCGAAGGCGATCCGCGGGCAGAGCTGCTGGACCTGGTTGAGGAAGTGCGCCCCGACCAGTGCACCCTGGTCCCGGTCGTGCCGGGAGAAGTGACCAGCCAGGCGGGCTGGCAGCTCGGACCTGAACGCGACCGCCTTCCCGAGGTCATCCGGCGGCTCAAGGCCCTCGGCATCCGAATCAGCCTGTTCGTCGATGCCGAGGCTGATCCGGTCCGCTGGGCCGCATCGGCCGGTGCCGACCGGGTCGAGCTGTATACGGAGCCGTTCGCGCGGGCGTTCGAGCGCGGTCCGGAGCGCGCGCGCCGGTCGTTCGCACAATACGTGGAAGCGGCGCGGCTCGCGAATTCGCTCGGCCTGGCCGTCAACGCCGGCCACGACTTGGATCTCGATAACCTCGTGATGTTCCGCGAGCTGCCGTTTCTGGCCGAGGTGTCCATCGGTCACGCGCTGCTGTCGCGGGCCCTGTTCGTCGGCCTCAATGCCGCGGTCCGCCAATACCTCGCGGTGCTGCTATGATGATTGCTTCTATGAGATCCGACGCCATTGCGTTCGGTATCGCCGGGATAGCGTTCGGCCTGATCGCCGGCTGGATCATCGGGACGCAGCAGGCAACCGTGCGTCCCCCTGCGGAAGTGCCGGTGGCATCCTCCGCGCCGGCGGCGGCGGAGCCGCGCGCGGCCATCCTCGACGAAGCCAGGGTTACGGCGCTCAAATCGGTCGCCGAGCGCGAGACGACCAATCCCGCGCCTCGCGTCGAGCTCGCCAACCTCTATTTCGACGCCGAACGGTTCGATGACGCGATTAAGTGGTACGAGGACGCGCTGAAGCTGAATCCGAAGGATGTCAACGTCAGCACCGATCTCGGCGTGTCGTATTACTACACCAACCAGCCGGACAAGGCGATTGCGCAGCTCGACCAATCCCTCAAGATCGATCCAAAGCACGCCAAGACCCTGTTGAACATGGGCATCGTGAAGGCGTTCGCAAAACAGGATCTGGAGGGGGCCTCACAGTCGTGGCAGCAGGTCATTCAACTTGCACCTGACAGTCCCGAGGGCCAGGCGGCCAAGCGTGCCCTCGACACATTCCAATCGTCCCATCCCGGGATCGGCGGCACGGCCCAGAAACCGGGCACCTGATGGTGCGGTATCTCCTCCTCTTCCTGTTGGTGATTCTGCTCACCCGCGCCGCCTGGCGTCTCATCGGCGGCGTGATGCGCGGGCTGGCAGGGCACACGCAGCAGCCCGGCGGGCGCGGCGTGCCGACCCGGGGAGTGCAGATGGTCCGCGATCCCGTGTGCGGCACCTACGTGCTCCCTGATCGCGCGCTGGCACTGACGGACGGACCCCGTCAGCTGTTTTTCTGTTCGGACGGATGCCGCGAAAAGTACCGGGCCCGACCCTCGACCCGTTCCGCATGACCCTCGAATCCTCGCTGCGCGCCGACATCGTCGAAGTCGGCCGCCGCATGTACGCCCGCGAATACACCGACTCGAACGCCGGCAATATCAGCGTGCGGCTGGGCGAGGACCGCCTGCTGATGACCCCCAAGAGCGTCTGCAAAGGGTTCATGACGCCGGACATGATGTGCATTACCGACCTGGACGGACGCAAGCTGCAGGGCGACCGCGATCCATCGACCGAGATGCTCATGCACCTCGAGGTCTACCGCCAGCGGCCAGACGTGCGGGCCGTGGTCCACGCCCATCCGGCGACCGCCACAGGCTTTGCTGTTGCCGGCATCCCGCTCGATCGCGCGGTCCTCGCCGAAGTACTGACGACGTTGGGGAGCATTCCGATTGCGGAGTACGCGACGCCGTCCACCGCGGAGCTGCCCGACGCGGTCCGCAAGTACATCAAGGCGCATGACGGCATGCTGCTCGCCAATCATGGCGCGTTGACGGTCGGGCCCGACGTGTTCGCCGCCTATTACAAGATGGAGACGATCGAGCACTTCGCGAAGATCAGCCTTGTCGCCAGAATGCTCGGCCGGGAGAACCTGATTACCCGCCAGGAGGTCGAGCGCCTGCAGGGCCTGCGCGGCACCTACGGAATCAAGTCGCCGGCCCCGATCTGCGCCGACGGCTCCGAAGCGTCCGGGGAGGCGGCAGACTGTCAGATCGTTCAGGCTCCGTCGGCGACAGGCACGCGCCTGGTGGCAGACGTCATCGGAGACCGGTCGCGCGAGACAGCACGATCCGTCCCCGACGGTTCGATCCGGCCCGATGCCGATGCGGAAATTCGGTTAACATACCGCGAACTCTCCGCGCTCATCGAAGACGCGATCAGGAACTTACGCTAGAAGTGCCAAATGCAGATTGCACAATGCACATTTGCATTCAGCATTTTGCATGCTGCATTTCAAGGAGACAGTCATGGGTGAGGCGCTCGGGATGATCGAAACCAAAGGGCTGGTCGCGATGATCGAGGCGGCGGACGCCATGGTGAAAGCCGCCAAGGTGACGCTGGTCGGCTGGGAGAAGATCGGGGCGGGTTACGTCACCGCCATCGTCCGGGGCGACGTCGCCGCGGTCAAGGCGGCGACAGACGCGGGTGCCGCGGCGGCGCGCCGGGTCGGCGAGCTCGTCTCCGTCCACGTCATTCCGCGGCCGCACGCGAATCTCGAAGATGCGTTGCCGATCGGCAAGGCGACGACCGCCAAAGCCTGAAGCGGTACGGCCTAAGGCGATGGACTCCAGGCTCCAGACTCCAGGTTCCAGGCGCTAAGCATGGTTCTCGGAAAGGTCGTCGGCACGGTTGTCGCGACCCGCAAGGACTCACGCCTCGTCAGCAGCAAGCTGCTTGTCGTTCGCCCCATGGATCCTCGGGGCAAGCCTGAGGGCAACTATCTTGTCGCCGTCGACACCGTGGATGCGGGCGTCGGCGAAACGGTGCTCGTGGTCAGCGGCAGCTCGGCGCGAATGGCGGCCGGGCTCAAGGACTGCCCGGTTGACGCAGCCATCGTCGGCATCGTGGACGAGATTGAAATCAACGAATAACAAGGTTCATGCAACTTGCTCGTGTCATCGGCGACGTGGTGGCGACTCGCAAGGACGAGGCCCTGGTGGGCGTGAAGCTGCTGATTGTGCAGCCGCTGACGCCAGAGCGCGAGCCGACCGGGCGGGCGCTGGTGGCCGTCGACTCGGTCGGAGCGGGGGTCGGCGAAATCGTCTTTTTCGTGCGCGGCAAGGAAGCGAGCTTCCCCTTCTATCCAGTCCAGCCGCCGGTCGACGCGGGCATTGTCGGCATCGTCGACCACTGGAACGTAGAGCGATGAATGGCAGCTGGCGAGCTCAGATTTCAGATTTCAATCCGCAATGAATCGTCAATCAACCACCAATCTCCACTCGACCAGCTGCCATTTCACGAATCACTGATGCAGATCTGCAGGGTCGTGGGGACCGTCGTGTCCACCCAGAAGCACCGTAAGTTCGATGGGGCGAAGCTGCTGCTCGTGCAGCCGCTGAACCTCGACGACACGCCCCGCGGCGCGGCGTTGCTCGCAATCGACGGCGTCGGCGCCGGGGTGCACGAGAAGGTTCTGGTCGTGCTCGAAGGGCGCGCGGCGGGGGAGGCGCTCAACCGGAAGGCCGCACCGGTCGACGCCGCGATCGTCGGGATTATCGATCACGTGGAGTGTGATGCGAATTGAAGCCCCGGCACCTTCAACGCATCATGCGGACACTCGCCCGTGAGATCGACGGCCTCGAGCTGCCGGCGGTCGAAAAAATCTCCAACAGCCAGGCTGAGGATCCATTTCAGGTCCTGATCGCCACGCTGCTGTCCGCGCGGACGCAGGATGCGACAACGCTGGCCGCGTCGACACGCCTGTTTCGAGCCGCGCGAACGCCGCGGACGATGGCGCGGCTCACCGTCCGCCAGATTGAACAGCTGATCTATCCGGTCAGCTTCTATCGTCAGAAGGCGAAGCACCTGAGGGCCGCCTGCGAGATCCTCATCTCGCGGTTCGGCGGCCGCGTGCCAACGTCGATGGACGAGCTGTTGACGCTGCCAGGCGTCGGGCGGAAGACGGCCAATCTGGTCCTGATTCTGGCGTTCAAGAGCCTCACCAGTATCTGCGTCGACACGCATGTCCACCGCATTTCGAACCGGCTCGGTTGGGTTCGCACCAACACCCCTGATGAAACCGAACGCGCGCTCTACCAGGCCACCGACGATCACTGGTGGCCGTACATCAACCTGTACCTCGTGACGTGGGGCCAGAACGTGTGCCGTCCGGTCTATCCGCGTTGCCGGTCATGTGCCATCGCCGCGTATTGCCCGCGGGTCGGCGTCACCGTCGTCTCGAAAGCATGAGGAGGCTTTCGGTCGCCGTCGGGGTCGGTCTTTGTGTCGCGGCCGCAGCTGCGTCCGGCCAGTCTGTCGGCACTGCCCCGGTGATCGTGGTCGAGACCTCCAGGGGCACATTCGCGTTCGAGACTTATCCGAGGGAGGCACCCCGGACCGTTGCGCACGTGGTCGCGCTGGTCCGGGGCGGGTTTTACGACGGTCAACGGGTCCACCGGGCGATCCCTGGATTTCTCGCTCAATGGGGCGATCCGCAGTCCCGCGACCCGGACAAGGCAGCCGATTGGGGGCGTGGACCAGGCGCTTCGAGCGGCACGCCGATCGGCGTCGCCGAAATCTCGAAGAAGCGGTCGCACCTGGCCGGGGCTGTGGGGATCGCCCACCCCGGCCGCCCGGCGGCAGCCGACAGCCAGATCTACGTCACGCTGGCGGCACGATCCGATCTCGACGGGTATTACACCGTCTTCGGCCAGATCATCGACGGAGCCGAGGTGCCTGCCATGATCGAGCGGGGCGACGTGATTAAACGGATGTACCTCAGGGAGTGACGGGAACTGCTGATCGTTGATTGCTGATTGTTGATTGGGGCCTGACCACGCCGACAAGGTGCGGATAGCGCTCGAGAAACTCTGCCGGATACTCGCCCTCGACCGGTTCGCCAAGCTGCTGTTTGATCATCGCGGCGTTCGCGACTGACTTGGCCGAGAAGTGGTTGTTTGTGTAGAGATACAGCTTCTTGACCAGCCGGCGTACGGCGCCGGCCGTATCGGAGAACTCCCGCAGCTCGTCCGCCGAATAGAGGTAATCGTAGCGATCCTCCGACTTCGCGTGCCGCCACCACTGTTCGACGTTCCGCCCATGCAGGCGCATGTAGTAGAAGCCCTGAACATTCGGCAGATAGTTCTGCCTGATCGACAGCCTGAACTTCGGCTCGTCGATCTGGACCCACGCGGAACGAAATTCATTGAGCAGCGCCAGCGTCTCGCCGATGCGATCGCTCCAACTCTTATGACGCAGTTCCACGGCCACGTGATAGCCGCTGAACGCGGTCAGGAGCCGAGCGAGGTAGTCGCGCGAGGCCGGAGTGTCCTTGAAACTCGGGGGAAACTGCGCCAGCAGTGCTCCGAGCTTGCCCGCTTCGGCGAGCGGCTCGATCCCGCGGCGGAACTCGTCGAGATCCGCCTGATTTGGCTTGGCCGGCGACAGTTCTCCGTACAAACTCCCGTCCGCGTCGACATCACCAAGCGCGGAGGGATCGGGAAGCGAGGCTATAACGCGCTCCTGGTACATCTTCGGATGCGTGAACTTCTGGTACAGCTTGACGGAAAACTCGAATCCGGCCGGCGTCCGCTCGGCCCAGGCGCGGCACACGGCGGCCCTCGGCTGGCCATAGAACGTGGAGTTCACCTCGACCGTGTCGAAATGGCTGGCGTAGAAGGCCAGCTCGTCGAACCCCTTGGGACGACCGCGGGCGGGCGGGTAGAAGACGCCGTTCCACGTGCCGCGACCCGTGGGATAGTTCCATCCCGAAGTTCCGATCCGCAGACCGGGCGTCACTCGTAGAATGATAGTGGATGCTGACGATCAACGAAATCTTCTACTCGATTCAGGGCGAATCGACCCGCGCAGGTCAGCCGTGCGTCTTCGTCCGCCTCACCGCGTGCGACCTCCGCTGTTCTTGGTGCGATACCCCGTACGCCTTCGACCAAGGACGGAAGATGTCGGTCGACGACGTGATTGCGGCAGTCGGGCGGTATGGCTGTCCGCTTGTCGAGATCACCGGCGGCGAGCCGTTGCTCCAGGAGGACGTCTACGAGCTGATGGAACGCCTGCGCGGCGCGGGCCTGACGGTGATGCTCGAAACCGGCGGCCACCGCTCGATCGCGCGAGTTCCGGCCGAGGTGCTGAAGATCGTCGACGTCAAGTGTCCCGGCAGCGGTGAATCCGACCGGAACGACTGGACCAACCTGCGCGCCCTCGCCCCCCACGACGAAGTGAAGTTCGTGATCAAGGATCGGAACGACTACGAGTTCGCTCGCGACGTGATCGACCGCTATGCGCTGGCCGATGGCCCGGCCGCCGTGCTGATGTCCCCGGTGCACGGTGTCCTCGAGCCCCGCACGCTGTCCGAATGGATGCTTGCAGATCACCTCCCGGCGAGACTGCAGCTGCAGCTGCACAAGTACATCTGGACGGCCGCTACACGAGGGGTTTGAATCCGGTCATCTGGTTATTGATCGAGATCACTTCATTCAATCATCCAATCAATGACCAGATGACCAGATGCGAGCGGTAGTTCTCCTGAGCGGCGGGCTCGAT
>Ga0247825_10001258_pt1 | contig 16576 bp, 10 predicted proteins | sample 13C_Vanillin_Day_FD_194413 | JGI IMG/M metagenome (GOLD analysis project Ga0247825, IMG submission 194413) | Soil microbial communities from agricultural site in Penn Yan, New York, United States - 13C_Vanillin_Day48 | ecosystem: Environmental > Terrestrial > Soil > Agricultural land | place... | reverse complement strand
CGCGTCCCGCAGCGGCAACGTTTCCTGCGCGGCCTGCTGGCTGAGGGTAGACTCTGCGAGAACCATGCCGGCGAAGAACGCGCCCAGCGCAAACGATACGCCGAACAATTCGGCCGAGCCGAACGCGACGCCAAGCGCCAGGACAAGCACCGAAAGGCGGAACAGCTCACGCGAACCTGAATGCGCGACGTAGTGCAATATCAATGGAATGACCCGCTGCCCGACCACCAACATTAGCAGCAGGTATGCAACGAGCTTCGCGACGGTCAGGCCGAGCACGCCCCAGAAAGAGTGTGGGTCCAGAAAACCGCTGAACCAAGCGACATCGAGCTGCTGGGGGGACTGGCCGCCCAGCATCGTTGCGAGTGCCGGAAGCAGAACGAGAACAAGCACCATCGCCAGATCTTCGACGATCAGCCAGCCCACGATTATGCGCCCCCGGTCGGTGTCGATGAGGCGGCGCTCCTGCATCGCGCGCAGGACGACGACCGTGCTGGCGACGGACAGCGCAAGGCCAAATACGACGCCTGCACCTGAGGACCAACCCATCAGTTTGGCGAGGCCGAATCCGAGTGCTGACACAAGGACCATCTGGCCGACCGCGCCGGGGACGGCCACGGCTTTCACGGACAACAGATCATGCAGCGAGAAGTGCAGGCCGACGCCGAACATCAGGAGGATGACGCCGACTTCCGCGAGCTGGAGTGCCAGGGTCTGATCAGCAACGTATCCGGGGGTAAAGGGCCCGATGACGACGCCTGCGAGAATGTATCCGATGAGCAGTGGGATTTTTAGACGGTGCGCGACAGCGCCGAAAACGAACGCCAAACCGAGGCCGACTACAATTGTTGCGATAAGTGTCTGGTGGACCATCGCCCGCCTTATTGAAGATTTCTTTGGATTCGAGGCCAGTGCGTCTGCGTTCTAGCAGACATCCCAAGATCTAACAGGGCGGTTCTCCGCCGCCGAGGAACACTATAATCGGCTCCGTCAGAGCGCGATGGTAGCCTCAGGAGTTGACGCGGCTGGATGTCCGTTATGGCACTTTTCGGACATCCAGCGACGTCCGCTATTCGGGCGCGATGGGTGGTAGAGCCGACATGGCGTGGACAGGCCCAACAGGCCGCGGCCAACTTGCGCCGACTTGCGCTGGAGACTTTCCAAGCCGGCACCGAAGCCGAGCTTGAGAATGCCTTCGCGGCGTTGCGCCGCCAGCGTCTTCCCGGCGTGGTGGTCGGCAACGACACATTCTTCGCCAATCGAGAAGAGCCGATGGCCGCATTATCGCGGCGTCACTCAATGCCGGCGGTCCACCAACGGGAGTTCGCCGCCGCGGGTGGCCTCGTCGGGCTTGGTGGCGTGGTGGCTCAGTCGCATGGGCGCGCAGGCGCCTATGTCGGGCGCATCCTGAAGGGAGAGCGGCCGTCCGAGCTACCCGTTCAGCAGGTGACAAAGGTAGAACTGGTGATCAACCTCAAGACCGCAAAGACGTTGGAGCTGACACTGCCGCCCACGTTGCTCGCCCGCGCCGACGAGGTGATCGAATAGCGATACTTCTTCCCGTAGCGCGGAATGTCGTGATTGGCACTTAGCGTCGGTTTTCAGATGTCCGCTTGCCGGCCGCTATTGGGGGCAAGCGGACATGGCAAGTTTGTGAGTACACGGACCTGGTTTCAGCATCAGCCTGAAGCGCCGCCAAAACTCTTGCGCCAGGCGGCATACACATCCGCAAGATCGCGCACAGGGATGCCTTGCGCGGTCACATTTGCAGCAACGCACCGCATCCCGTATTACGGTCCCGCCTCGGGGGGAGCCAATGCGGGCCATACCTATCCTACTCTTGCTTGCGGGTTGCGTGACCGCACAGCAGCAGTCGTCATGGCTCCGCGCCGACGGCCGCGACGGGAGCGCCCGTCAGCTCGAGGCGGACCGCACGATCTGTAGGGGCGAGCGCCAGAATGCCAGCGAGATGGATCCGGTCCTGCGCGGCTGCATGGCGCAACGCGGCTGGCTCCCGGCGGATCAGCCCTAGTCTGCTCTACGGTCGCTATCGACGGTAAAGCGGACGTGGTGCGGATAGGCAAAAATCGACGCTAATGACCCATGGGACGAGCAGGTGATCAACCTCAAGACCGCCAGGCACTCGGGATCGCGGTGCCGCGGACGCCGCTCGCCGCGGCGAACGAGGTGATCGAATAACGCTGCAAGCATTCCTCAGTTCGAACCGGCGGCCTTCCACTTATGGCGTTTGTAACAGCTAGCGACGTCCTCGTACCTCGGAGGTGGTCGGTGTTTTTCAATCTCGTCCTTAGCCGTGTCCCGGACCATTAATTCCGCCATTGTGCGGCTTTGTCCGGGATGTTTCAGCAAGTATTGCTCGATGAACGGGTCCAATACAGCGAGGCGGGCTGCGTTAATTTCGGCGGCATTCACCAAGCGTCGCCCTTCAAATACAATTTCTGCGTCTTCGCATTGCGTATCGAAAAACTCATATCCGGCAGCGCGCATGCAAAGCTGTCGCCGTTCCGGCGTTTGCTCTTGCAGATTACATCGCGCAAGTACCGCGGCGTGGTCCGTAGCCTTGTTCATTTGCGCGAACACATAACCGCAAAACGCTCCTATGACCAACAACACCAGCGCCTCACGCCACCGAAAGGACGACCTTTGTGGCTTAACCTGTTCGTGTGCAGCGAGCGACCTATCAGGAACAGGAAGCCCCAATTCGTTGATTGCGAGTGCGCAGATGTGCGCCGGGTTATGCGCGCCGGATCGCGCGACCGAGATAATTTTCTCAGCAATGCGTTCGGTTATTGGATCATTGCGGTCGTCCAGGTGAAGCAGCACCAACGCAGCTTCATATGCCGCTGTCATGTTGGCGGCTTCGTCCGGCGAAAAGGTGCTCGCTTGCAAAAGCCTATGGATCGCCATATCCCGTGGTGCCACATTAGCATCTGCAGTAATATCTTATCACCGTGCCTCCCATTTGGCTTGTCTCCTGGGAGGCCCTTGACGCCTGCGGGTCTGGTACCTGCCTCCAGCCCCGCCTTCCCCGCGCCAGCTCGGCTATATAGCCGCTACGCCACCGATCTCGCTCGTTGGCACTGAGCGTCGTTTTTCGAATATCCGTTATCTGGTCGCTGTCGGGGACAAAGCGGACGTCCCGACGTCATGCGCACTTAACCCGTCGCCGGCCGCCTCAACCGCAGCGTCTCCCGCAATGCCTGCACCGCACGCCCGCCGCCCAGCCGGTGGTGCAACCGGTCCAGCAGCAGGTAGATCACCGGCGTCGTATAGAGCGTCAGCACCTGCGACACGATGAGCCCGCCGACGATGGTCATGCCGAGCGGGCGGCGAAGCTCCGAGCCCGGCCCGGTCGCGACGATCAGCGGGACGGCGCCGAGCATCGCCGCAAGCGTCGTCATCATGATCGGCCGGAAGCGCGCCAGGCAGGCCTCGCGGATCGCCTGCGCGGGCGAAAGCCCCTCCTGCCGCTCGGCGGCGAGCGCGAAGTCCACCATCATGATGCCGTTCTTCTTGACCAGGCCGATCAGCAGGATGATGCCAATGAAGGCAATGATCGTCAGCTCGGCGCGGAAGATCTGCAGCGCCAGCAGCGCGCCGAGACCGGCCGACGGCAAGGTCGAGATGATCGTCAGCGGGTGCGCGAGGCTCTCGTAGAGCACGCCGAGGATGATGTAGATCACCAGCAGCGCCGCGAGGATCACCAGCGGCTGCGCGCCGACCGAGCGCTGATACGCCTTGGCGTCGCCGGCGAACTCGGTGCGGATGGTGTCCGGCATGTGCAATTCCGCGGCCGCCTTGTCGATCGCCCGCGACGCCGCCTCGATGGTGACGTTGGGCGCGAGATTGTAGGTGATGGTCACCGCCGGGAACTGGCCCTGGTGGTTGATGACCAGCGGCGCCATCGCCTTCTCGATGCGGGCGACGGCCGACAGCGGCACCTGCGCGCCGCCCGCGGCGTCGACATAGACCTGGGTCAGGTCGGAGGGATCGCGCGAGAACAGCGGATCGACCTCGAGAATGACGCGATACTGGTTGCGCGAGGAGTAGATCGTCGAGATCTGCCGCTGCGAAAATGCGTTGTTCAGCGCGTTGTTGATGTCCTGGATGCGGACGCCGAGCCGCGAGGCGGCGGTGCGGTCGATCACCACGTTGGCTTGCAGGCCGTTCTGCTCGCGATCGGTGGTGACGTCGACCAGCTCCGGCAGCGCCTGCATCCTGGCGACGGCGCGCGGCACCTGCCGCAACAGCTCGTCGAGGTCGGCGCTCCACAGCGTGAACTGGAACGACGAGCTCGACTGCCGCCCGCCGGCGCGGACGTCCTGCGCCGGGAACATGAACACCCGCATGCCGCCGACGTCGAGCAGCTTCGGGCGCAGGCGGTTGATCACCTGCTGCGAGGTGACGTTGCCGCGCTCGCGCGGCGGTTTCAGCGCAATGAACAGCCGGCCGTTGTTGACCGAGGCGTTGTAGGTGGAGGCGCCGACCGACGAGCCGACATGGCCCACCGCCGGGTCCGACAGCACGATCGCCGTCGCGCGCTCCTGCAGTTCCTTCATCGCCTCGAACGAGATGTCGGGGGCGGCGCGGGTGCCGCCGAAAATCAGGCCGGTGTCGTCCTGCGGGAAGAAGCCCTTCGGGATCTTCACGTAGAGCACGCAGGTCAGCGCGATGGTGATGACGAACACTATGAGCGTCAGCCAGCGGTGGCGCAGCACGACGTCCAAGGTCGAGGCGTAGAACGCGACCGAGCGGGCGAGCACCCTCTGCACGCCGCGGTCGAGCCAGGTGGCGTCCGGGCTCGGCGGGGCTTTCACGAAATGCGCGCAGATCATCGGCGTCACGGTGAGCGACACCACGGTCGAAATCGCAATCGCGAAGGTGAGCGTCAGCGAGAATTCGCTGAACAGCCGGCCGACCAGCCCGCCCATGAACAACAGCGGCGTGAACGCCGCCACCAGCGAGATGCTGATCGCGATCACCGTGAAGCCGATCTGCCGCGCGCCTTCGATGGCCGCGCGGAGCGGCGACATGCCCTTTTCCAGGTTGCGGAACACGTTCTCGATCACGACGATGGCGTCGTCGACCACGAAGCCGACCGACACCGCGAGCGCCATCAGCGAGATGTTGTCGATCGAGAAGCCGACCACCCACATCAGCGCGCAGGTGCCGGCCAGCGCCAGCGGCACGGTGACGCCCGCGGCGATCGTCGCGGCAAGCCTGCGCAGGAACAGGAACACCACCATCATCACCAGCGCGATGGTGGCGACGAGGGTGAACTGCATGTCGCGCACGCTGGCGCGGATCGTCGTGGTGCGGTCCGACAGGATCGAGATCTCGATATCGGCCGGAATCCACTGCCTGAGCTCCGGCAGCAGCTCGCGGACGCGGTCCACCGTCTCGATGACGTTGGCGTCGGCCTGCCTGGTGATGACCAGCAGCACCGAGGGCTGTCCGTTGAACCAGGCCGCCGAGCGGCTGTTGCGCACGCTCTGCTCGACCGCGGCGATGTTGCCGAGCCGCACCACCGTGCCGTTGGCCGCCTTCACGACGATGTTCTGGTAGTCGCGCACCGCGCGGATCTGCAGGTTGGAGCCGATCGAGGCGGCGAGATCGGGGCCGTCGAAGGTGCCGAGCGGGGTCAGCGAGTTGGCGTTGGCGACGGCCGCGCGCACGTCCTCCAGGCTGATGCCCATCGAGGCGGCCGCCACCGGATTGACGCGGATGCGCATGGCCGGCTGCTCGGCGCCGTTGACCGTGACTTCGGCGACCCCGTCGATCTGGGCGATGCGCTGGGCCACCAGCGTGTCGGCGACGTCGTACATGGTGCTGGCCAGGAGCGTCTGCGAGGTCAGCGCGAGGATCATGATCGGCGCGGCCGACGGATTGACCTTGCGCATGGCCGGCAAGGTCGGCAGGTCGCCCGGCAGGTCGGTCGCCGCCGCGTTGAGGGCGGCCTGCACGTCGCGCGCCGCGCCGTCGATGCTGCGGTCGAGATCGAACTGGATGGTGATGCGGGTGGATCCGAGCGAACTCGACGAGGTGATCTCGGTGACGCCGGGAATTTCGCCGAGCCGGCGCTCCAGCGGCGCAGCCATGGTTGCCGCCATCACGGTCGGATCGGCGCCGGGCCGGCTCGCCGAAACCCGGATGGTCGGATATTCCACCGACGGCATGCTGGCGACCGGCAGGAAGCCGTAGGCCACCACGCCGGCAAGAAACAGCCCGATCGCGAGAAGCGCGGTGCCGACCGGACGAAGGATGAAGGGTTCGGAGAAGCTCATGGGCGTTCTCCTGGGCCTGCTCCGGAGCGGCGCAACGCGGGCGGTGCGCTCCCTCCCCCTGAAAGGGGGAGGGTCGGGGTGGGGGTCAGCCCAGCATGCCAGCGCGGATGAGACGACGCTGCCGCGGAGCTCAATTCACTGACCTGCCACAGGCCGCGCTCGACGCCGGTGCGACGCAGCCTGCGGGCGAATCTTGCTTTTGCGAGCGTGCGGTTGAAGGAGAGCATTTAGTGATCCCCGGCCGCGTTGTCAGAGCGCGTCGTGGGGCGGGGCCCCCCCCCCCCCCACCCCCCAACCCTCCCCCTTTCAGGGGGAGGGGGCGCAGCGCCGCCCGGGTTGCGAGCCTGCAGCCCAGCACGCCAGCGCGGATGAGACGACGCTGCTGCCGAACTCAATTCGCCGATCTTTACAGCGATGACTTCCAGCACGCCGTCGAGGTTTTCAACGACATCGGAATTCCAGAAGCGCAGGACGGTCACACCTTTTTGCTTCAGCCATTTGTCGCGTTCGCGGTCGCGTATCCTGGCCTCGGCGTGCTGGCCGCCGTCGAGCTCGACGGCGAGAGCGAGCGCGGGGCAATAGAAGTCGAGGACGTAACGGCCGGCCGGGCTCTGGCGGCGAAACTTCGCGCTGCCGAGCTGGCCGTTTCGCAAGTGCTGCCACAGGCGGCGTTCCACGTCGGTGCCGTCGCGCCGCAATCTGCGGGCGAATCTGGCTTTTCCGGGCGTGCGGTTGAAGGGGCGCATTTAGCGGGCCCCGGCCGGGTTGACAGGGCGCGTCGGGTGGCTGACCCCCACCCCGACCCTCCCCCTTTCAGGGGGAGGGGGCGCACCGCCCGCGTTGCACAACGTGCACCACAGCATGGCCCTACTCCGCGGCCGTGGTCGGCGCTGGCGCCGCAGGGCGCGCCTCGCCGGTGAATCGCTGCTTCAGGCGCTCCATGTAGAGATAGATCACCGGCGTGGTGTAGAGCGTCAGCAGCTGGCTCAGCAGCAGGCCGCCGATGATGGTGACGCCCAGCGGGTTGCGCAGCTCCGAGCCGGTGCCGCTTTCGAAGGCGAGCGGGATCGCGCCGAACAGCGCGGCGAGCGTGGTCATCATGATCGGCCGGAACCGCAACAGCGACGCCTGGACGATGGCGTCGCGCGGCGACATCCCCTGCTCGCGCTCGGCGTCGAGCGCGAAGTCGATCATCATGATCGCGTTCTTTTTGACGATGCCCATCAGCAGCACGATGCCGATCAGCGCGATCACCGACAGGTCGTAGCCGAACAGCATCAGCGCCAGGAGCGCGCCGACGCCGGCCGAAGGCAGCGTCGACAGAATGGTCAGCGGATGGATGAAACTTTCGTAGAGCACGCCCAGCACGATGTAGATGGTGATGGCGGCGGCGAGGATCAGCCAGGGCTGCCCGGCCAGCGACTTGTCGAACTCGGCGGAATCGCCCGAATAGGTGCCGACCACCGAGTTCGGCATCCGGATGTCGCGCTTGGCTTCCGAGACCGCGGTGACCGCGTGGCTGAGCGCGGAGCCGCGCGGCAGGTTGAAGCTGATGGTGACGGAGGGGAACTGCTCCTGGTGCGCGATGGAGAGCGGCGCGGAGGCGTGCTCGAAGCGGGCGAAGGTCGACAGCGGGACCTGGTTCGAGCCGGTAACGGTGTTGGGGGTCGCCGAGGTGTTGGTGTTGGTGGAGCCCGCCACGGTGTTGCCGACGGTCGCGGCCGTTCCGGTGCTGGTGCTCGAGCCGGTGACATAGAGCTTCGACAGCGCGCCCGGATCGCGCTGGTAGCGCGGCTGCGCCTCGAGGATCACGCGATACTGGTTCGACTGGGTGTAGATCGTGGAAATCTGCCGCTGGCCGAATGCGTCGTTGAGCGTGTCGTTGACCGACTGCATGGAGACTCCGAGCCGGCCGGCCATCTCGCGGTTGACCTCGACCTGCATGCGCAAGCCGCCCTCCTGGGCTTCCGACGCCACGTCCAGCAGCCGGCTGTCGCGGCGCATCCGCGCCGTGAGCTTGTCGGCCCACTCGATCACGTCGGCCGCATCGGCGCCGACCAGCGTGTACTGATACTGCGCCCGGCTCGGCCGGGTGCCGATCTGGATGTCCTGCACCGGCTGGAACCAGACCGTGATGCCGGGAAGCGGCGCGACCGCCTGCTTCAGCCGCACGACGATCTCGTCGGCGCTCGAAACGCGTTCGCCGCGCGGACGCAGCGTGATGGCGATCCGGCCGGCATTCGGGGTCGGATTCATGCGGCTGACGCCGAGCACCGAGACGACGCCGGTGACGTCGGGGTCCCGGCGGACGGCTTCCTCGATCTGGGCCTGCAACCGCTGCATCTGGGCGAACGACACTTCGGTTCCGGCCTCCGAGACGGCGGAGATCAGGCCGGTGTCCTGCGAGGGCAGAAAGCCCTTCGGGATGATGAGGTAGAGCCAGACCGTTGCGACCAGGGTCAGCAGCGTCACCAGCAGCGTCGCGCCCTGATGGCGCAGCACCCATTCCAGGCTGCGACGATAGACCTCGATGGTGCGATCCACCGCGGCGTTGAAGAACGCGCCGACCGCGCCGGCCTTTTTCGCCGCATTGTGACGCAGGATGCGGCTGCACATCATCGGCGTGAGCGTCAGGGACACGATCGCCGAAACCACCACCGCAATCGTCAGCGTCAGCGCGAACTCGCGGAACATGCGGCCGACCAGGCCGGTCATGAACAGCAGCGGAATGAACACCGCGATCAGCGACAGCGTCAGCGAGATCACGGTGAAGCCGATCTCGCGCGCGCCGCGCAGCGCTGCGTCGAATGGCGACTCGCCGTCCTCGATGTGGCGGACGATGTTCTCGATCATCACGATGGCGTCGTCGACCACGAAGCCGGTGCCGATGGTCAGCGCCATCAGCGACAGGTTGTCGAGCGAAAAGCCGCAGAACCACATCACGCCGAAGGTGGCGATCAGCGATAGCGGCAGGGCCACGCCGGCGATGATGGTGGCGCGGACGGTGCGCAGGAACATCAGCACGACCAGCACGACCAGCACGACGCTGAGGATCAGCGTGAACTGCACGTCGTGGATCGAGGCGCGGATCACGTCGGTGCGATCGCTGACGATGGTCAGCTCCACGCCGGCCGGCATGGCGCGCTGCAAGCGCGGCAGCTCCAGCTTCACCCGTTCGACGGTCTCGATCACGTTGGCGGCGGGCTGGCGCTGGATGTCGATCACCACCGCCGGCTTGCCCTGATACCAGGCGCCGACCTTGTCGTTCTCCAGGCCGTTGACGATCTGCGCCACGTCGGTCAGCAGCACCGGCGAGCCGCTGCGATAGGCGATCACCAGCGACCGGTAGGCATCGGCGCCGATCAACTGGTCGTTGGCGGCGATGGTGTAGGACTGGTGCGCGCCGTCGAGCGAGCCCTTGGGACCGGAGACGTTGGCGCCGACGATCGCCTGCCGGACATCCTCGAGGCCGATCCCGTAGGCGGCAAGCCGCGCCAGATCGGCCTGGATGCGCACCGCCGGGCGGATGCCGCCCTGGATCGAGACGCGGCCGACGCCGCCGACCTCGGCGAGCCGGCTCGCCATCATGGTGTCGGCGATGTCGCTCATGTCACGAAGCGAACTTGTCTCCGAGGTCAGCGCCAGCGTCAGGATCGGCGCGCTGGCCGGGTTCACCTTGGAATAGGTCGGCGGATAAGGCAGCCCACGCGGCAGCGCGGAGCCCGCGGCGTTGATCGCGGCCTGCACGTCCTGTGCCGCGCCGTCGATGTCGCGGTTGAGGTCGAACTGCAGCGTGACCTGGCTGATACCGTACGAGCTCGATGACGTCATCACCGACAGCGAGGGGATCTGCCCGAACTGCCGCTCCAGCGGCGCCGTCACCAGCGAGGCGATGGTGTCGGGGCTTGCGCCCGGAAGCTGGGTCGAGACCTGGATGGTCGGAAAATCGACCTGCGGCAGGGACGACACCGGCAACGACCAGTAGCCGAGCCAGCCGCCGAGCATGGTGGCGAGCGCCAGAAGTGAAGTCGCGACCGGCCTCTGGATGAAAGGCGTCGAAACGCTCATTGCACTTTACCCATGGCGCGCTACCGCGTCTGGCTGGGCGGGCTTGCCTCGGAACGCTGCTCGCGCCGTCCGCGCCGCCGCTCGGACTGCGGCGGTGTCGGCTCGACGCCGGCGGGCGGCGCCTGCTCGGCGTTGGTCACCGCCACCTCGGCACCCGGCGTGAGCCGCGCGAATCCCGTGGTCACCACGCGTTCGCCGACCTCCACGCCCTTGTCGATCACGGCCTGGGTTTCGTCCTGCTGCACCAGCGAGATCGGGCGGACCGCGACCTTGTTGTCGTTGCCCACAACATAGACAAAGGTGCCGCGCGGTCCGCGCTGCACGGCCGCGGTCGGCGCCACCACCACGTCCTTCAGCGTGTTGATCAGCAGGCGGACGTTGACGAAGCCGCCCGGCCAGAGCTGGAGCTCGCGGTTGGCAAACTCGGCCTTGAGCTTGATCGTGCCGGTCGCCTGGTCGACCTGGTTGTCGACAACCTTGAGCTCGCCGCTTTCGATCACCGTCTTGTTGTCCGGGCCGAACGCATCGACCTGCAAGGTCCTTGCGGCAAACGCACGGTTCACGTCGCCGAGCTGCTGCTGCGGCAGGGTGAACAGGAGCGAGACCGGCTGAAGCTGGGTGATGACGACGATGCCGCTCGCATCCGACGCGCGCACGATGTTGCCGCGATCCACCTGGCGGATGCCGGTGCGCCCGGAGATCGGCGCCACGATGGTGGTGTAGTCGAGAAACGCCTTGGCGTTGTCGATCTGCGCCTGGTCGAGCCGCACCTGCGCTTCGAGCTGCGCCACGGTCGCCTTCTGCGCGTCGAGTTGCTGCTGGGCGACCGCGTTGGTCGTCATCAGCCGAGCGTAGCGCGCGACATCGAGCCTGGCATTGGCGAGCGTCGCCTCGTCCTGCGCCTTCTTCGCCACCGCCTGATCGTAGGCGGCCTGGTAGGTGACCGGATCGATCTTCGCCAGCACGAAGCCTTGCTCGACCTGCTGGCCCTCGGTGTAGTTGACGCTGATCAGCTTGCCGTCGACCTGCGGCCGCACCGTCACGGTGTTGAGCGCACGGACGGTGCCGACGCCGTCGAGATAGACCGGGACATCGGCGCGCCGCGTCAGCGCCGCGATGACCGGGACCGGGCCGTCATCGCCGCGCAAGTTGCGGCCGACCCGCGGCTGGTCCTGCCGGGCCGGCTGCCACCAAACGGCTGCGGCCCCGCCAATGAGGACCAGGGCCAAAACCGCCGTTGCGATGGATCGTCTGCTCGGCATCTCCCGCCCGGCCAAATCACTGCACCATCATAGATAACGGTGCGGGGAGAGCTTTCACAGCACATTACGGACATTTAAGCGGGCAGAGTTACCGCGGCCAGTGCCCCTGAAACCTCGGAAGGTCTTGAACCGGAAAGGATATTTCCTGCGGCGTTCTGGGCAATTCGGCCACTTTCGGCCGGTCGTCGCGGGGCGCCTGCCAGCCGCCGCCGAGCGCCTGGAACAGGGCGACAACGGCGATCAGCCGCTCGAGCTGGGCCTGGGCCAGGGCGTCCTGCGCCTGGAACAGCGCGGTCTGGGTGTTCAGCACGGTGACCAGATCGACGGTGCCTTCCCGCAGCCGGGTCTCGGCGATCTCGAACGCGCGCCGTGTGCTGGCCACCACGTCGCGCTGAAGCTGCACGCGCCTGGCGGTCTGCTGCACCGCAATCAGGGCGCGCTCGACGTCGGCGAAGCCGTTGACGATGGCCTTGCGGTAGAGCTGCAGCAGCTCGTCCTGCCGGCCCTTCTGCAGATCGAAGTTGCCCTGGATCCGGCCGCCGTCGAGCACCGGCTGCACCAGGCCCGCGGCCAGATTGAAGAACACCGATTCCGGCCGCATCAGGGTCCGCAGCGCCGAGCTCTGGTATCCGCCGACGCCGGTCAAGGTGATGCTCGGGAAGAACTGCGCCCGCGCATTGTGCACGTTGGCGTTGGCCGACGCGAGCTGCGCCTCGGCTTCGCGAATGTCCGGCCGCTGGCCGATCAGGTCGGACGGCAGGCCCGGCGTGACCGGCGGAATCGCAATCTGCGACATGCTGGTGGCGCGGACACGCACCGCGGCGGGCGTGCGGCCGATCAGCACCGCGAGCGTCGCAACGTTCTGCCGCAGGATCTGTTCGAGCGGCGGGATCGAGGCGCGCTGCTGGGCGACCACGCTTTCCTGCTGGGCGAGGTCGAGCGCCGACGCGGTGCCGACATCGAAGCGCTGCTTGATCAGATCGTACACGCGGGTCGCGGCTGCGAGGTTGCCGCGCGCGATCGCGAGGCGATCATGCGCTGCGAGCATCTGGAAGTAGGAGTTTGCCACGCTGACGATGGTGGTCAGCGCCACCACCTCGCGGTCGAAGCGGCTCGCGACCGCCAGCTCCTCGGTGGCGCGCAACGCCGCGCGGTTCTTGCCCCAGAAATCGATCTCGTAGCTCGCGCTCAGCGCCGTCGCATAATCCGTGCTCGGCGAACTGCCGCCCGACTGAACGCCGCCCAGCACCCCTCTGCTGCCGGTGGTCCGCGAGGACACCGAGCGGGTGGCGTCGGCGTTCAAGTCGACGATCGGCAGCAGCGCCGACCCGGCGATCCGCGACTGCGCGTCGGCCTGGACGATGCGGGCCACTGCCGCTGCCACATCGAAATTCGAGGTCAGCGCCTCCTCGATGAGATCGGTCAATTCCTTCGAGCGGAAGCCGCGCCACCACACCACCGAGGGCAGCGCCGCGTCGGCATTGCGCGGGCCGGCCCGGTAGGCTTTCGGAATGTCGATGGCGGCGGGAACGATCTCGTTGGAGAGGCAGCCCGCGAGCGGCAGCGCCAATGCCACGGCAAGCCCCGCGGCAGTGAGCCGCCGGACGGAGCCACGCAAGGCAGAACGCTGCGACACGAACGGACGCATACGACCAGACGCCTGATGCTACGGACAAACTGCGGCCGGAACGCACCGCCCCGAAAAAACCTAGCAATCAATGCCAAGGCGCCCAATCGAAATAGCCCGGCGTCAGCCCGAATGCTGTGGAGGTGCTGTGGATATGTCGCGCGGCGGCGGGACAACCGAGTCCTGCCGCAATCGCAGATTGCCGGATTTGCGCGATCACTCAGCCGGTTGGCCAACAACGCGGGCGGTGCCATCCCTCCCCGCGAGGGGAGGGTCCGCGCGCCAGCGCGGGGGTGGGGAGATGATGCCACAAGCGATCGGCGTGCGTGGAGCACGATCTCCCCACCCGGCTCGCTTCGCTCGCCACCCTCCCCTCGCGGGGGGATGGCACCACCTGCATTGCAACCACTCGATTCAAAGCGACCAAGCGCTGGATCGCCGTTACGGCTTGTAGACGATGTCGATCAGACCCGCGATGTCCTTCGGCGTTTTCGCGGTCGGCATGAACTTGTATTCCAGCGCGTCTTTCAGCGAGCGCTCGAGGTCGCGGATCTCGCCGAGCTGCATGGCCGACTTCGGATAGAAGTCGTTGACCGCCTGTTTGGCGATGTCGGGCGTGACTTTCATGTTGCGGGCGAAGATCTCGATCGCCTGCGGATTGGAATAGGCCCAATCGATCGATTTGTGCACGACGCGCATGAACTTGGCGAGCGTTTCGCGCCTGGTCTTCAGCGAATTGACGTTGGCGAGATTGGCGCGGATGGTCTGGTTCGCAAGATCGGTCGCCTCGCGGGCGCGCGCCACGATCCTGATCTTGCCGTCGTTGACGTCCTTCAGCGCGAACGGCACCACCGACCAGCCGATGTCGATCTGCCCGGTCATGGTCTGGGTGAAGGTCGCGGGCACGCCGCCGGTCGGCACCGGCTTCGCCTTGGATTGGGCCTGCTTGAGCAGCGTCAGCAGGATCAGGTTCGACGAGGAGCCCGGCGACGAGAAGGCGATGGTCTTGCCCTCGCCCGCGTCCTTCAGCGACTTGATCGGGCTGTCGTTCTTGACCCACCAGAACAGCTCATGCGCGCCGGTCATTTCCGCCGAGATGATGCGGTAGGGCGTGGCGTCGCCGCCTTTGGCGTAGGCGCCGATCGCGCCGAGAATGCCGTTCGACATGGCGATGTCGACGCTGCCGGAGGCGACCGTCGCGATCGTCTGGGCGCCGCCGTCGGTGTAGAACACCTCGACCTCGAGGCCGGCCTCCTTGAAGAAGCCGGCGGCTTCGCCGAATTCGATCCACGAGCTGTCCCAGAAGCCGCGTTGCGGGACCGCAACTTTCAGCTTTTCGGCGGCCTGCGCGGCGCTCACGCCGACCGCGGCGAGCGCCGCAAATGCCAGAACCCATTTCCTCGTGCTCATCGCAGTCCTCCCTCGGCGCACTCACGGCGCTGTTTCGTGACGGGATATTGCCCCGCTGCAAGACCCGAGACAATTGCCGCGCTGCCGCAGCCGGGCGCCTGGCGCATGGATGGCGGTTGATGGGTCGCATTGATCAGGTGCGACAGCCTCTCCATAATCCTTGCAAATCTTGATGCCGAGAGGACCCGTGATGCGTTTCCCGATGCTCGCCATCGCCGCCGCGGTCGCCATGACGGCCGGAACGGCCCCCGCTCAGGCCCAGCCCGCCGAAGAGATCATCCTCGCCGATCCGGCCTTCAGCCTGACGTTCAGCGCGGGCTATATCGCCAGCGACCTCGACCTCTGGGGCAAGCACGGCATCAAAGTGAAGACCGTGCAGATCACCGGCATCGGCGCGATCAACTCGGTGATCTCCGGCAGCTCGCATTTCGCGCAGGCTTCGGCGAGCTCGTTCGGCCGCGCCACCGCGCGCGGGCAGAAGCTGATCGCCATCGCCACCACCATCGACCGGCCGTTCGCGCAGATCGTGCTGCGCAAGGAGGTCGCGCAGGCCGCGGGCTTCGACCCGAAGGCGCCGCTGGAAAAGCGCGCGGCGGTGCTGAAGGGCCGCACCATCGCGGTCGATTCCATCAACTCGATGATCCACGCCTATGTGCGGCTGATCGTGTCGCGCGCCGGCGTCAACCCGGACGACGTCCGCATCGCGCCGATGGCGCCCAACAGCATGCTGGCCGCGTTCCAGAGCAAGCAGATCGACGGCTACGCGATGTCGCTGCCCTGGCCGCAGAAGGCCGTGCAGGACGGCGAGGCATTCCTGATCGCGAGCGGCCCCGACGGCGAGCCGGGCGACATGATCCCGTTCGGCCACAACCTGATCGTGACGAGGCAGGACACCTGCGTGCAGAAGAAGGCGCTCTGCCGCGCCATGGGCCAGTCGATCAAGGATGCCACGGCGTTCATCAAGACGAAGCCGGACGAGGCGTTCGCGCTGCTCAAGAAGCGCTTTCCGACGCTCGACGACAAGCTGCTGAAGGCATCGTTCGATGAACTTCAGAAGGTGACGCCCTCGCCGCCGGTGGTGAACAAGGCCTCGCTCGAGAACTCGGAGACGTTCAACGTCGACGCGGGGTTGCTCAAGGCCGACGAGAAGCTGAAGTCGTACGACGGCATCTTCACCAGTGAATATGTGAACTAGCCGTGTCCCGGGCGCAGCGCAGCACAAGCGAAGCGCAGTGATGCGATGCAGACCCGGGACCGTACCAGACACCGCCGCCGATACGGTCCCGGGTCAGCGGTGCATCGTTTCGCGCCATAGCGCGTCAAGACGCGCGTGAACGCGCTGGTGGGCGCTCACGCTGCACCGCATCCGGGACACAAGCGGCTATTTCTCGTCGACGATCTTCGTTCGCAGCACGCCGATCTTCGTGATCTCGACCTCCAGCGTGTCGCCCGGCTTCATCCAGAGCGGCGGCTTGCGGCTGTGGCCGACGCCCTCCGGCGTGCCGGTGGCGATGACGTCGCCGGGATGCAGCGTGGTGAAATCCGAGCAGAAGCTGACGATCTGCCGGCACGAGTAGATCAGCTTGTCGGTGCCGGAATGCTGGACCTGCTGGCCGTTCAGCCGCGTGGTCAGCGTGAGCTTGCCCGGATCTGGGATTTCGTCGGTGGTGACGATCCATGGCCCGAGCGGCCCGGTGCCGGGCCAGTTCTTGCCCGAGGTGACGGAGAATTTCTGGTAGTCGCGCACGCTGCCGTCGACAAAGATGGTGTAGCCCGCGACATGATCGAGCGCGCGGTCGATCGGGATGTGCCGGCCGCCCTTGCCGATCACCATGGTCAATTCGCCCTCGAAGTCGAAATTGTCCGACAGCTTCGGCCGGATCATCTCGCCCCCGTGGCCCACC
>Ga0247825_10001257_pt1 | contig 16583 bp, 13 predicted proteins | sample 13C_Vanillin_Day_FD_194413 | JGI IMG/M metagenome (GOLD analysis project Ga0247825, IMG submission 194413) | Soil microbial communities from agricultural site in Penn Yan, New York, United States - 13C_Vanillin_Day48 | ecosystem: Environmental > Terrestrial > Soil > Agricultural land | place... | reverse complement strand
TCACCTTGCCCGGCAGCTCGTCCTCGGCTGCCATCCGCGTCGTCGGGGATCCGCCGACGAGGCGGAGACGGATCGTCGTCGCCTCGTGGCCGGCGGTCGAGGGCGCCGCGAAACGCGCCTCGGTCGCGGTCAGCCAGAGCCGGTACCGGATCCCGCGGCCCACGTAGCGCACGTCGGCCGGCGCCTGGCCCGTGTTCGGCTCGAACGCCAGCGGGAGCCGCGCGACAGCGCCGAGAGCGGGCGGTTCCGGGTCGGCCGGCGTGGTGCGCAGCGTCGGTGACGACCGTGGCGGCGTGGCCGGTGAGCACGCGACGAGAGTCAGGACCGTCAGGGCGAGGACGGTGAGGCCGCGGCGGGGGAGCCCGAAACTGTCTCGCATGTCGCGCCCGTCTGGACAGGCACGCGCCGTGCCAGAGCGCTGGGGCGCAGAGAAAGCCAGCGGTCGTCGGCCGTGCGCGCCGCCCGGCCCTGCACCGGCTTACCGCTTTCGCGCAAGACAGGAGCCGACGGTGTCGGCGCGCGGCGAGCGAGCCGCTCCGCCGGCGTCGAGGTCAGTGGGTCGCGGGAACCTCGGCGGCCACATCGTGCGCGGTCGGGATGGGACTGAGCACCCGCCGGACCAAGGGCGCCTCGATGCTCGTCACGCCGTCCAGCCGGGCCAGCAGCAGGGCGCCGTCGCACACGTCGTTGATCGCGCGGGGCACGCCCCGGCTCGCCCCATGGATCAGCGTCACCGCCTCGCGGGTGAACATGGGCGTCTCCGCCCCGGCAACCGTGAGCCGGTAGCGGATGTACTGGGCCGTCTGCTCGGCGGTGAGCGGGCTCAGCGTGCAGCGGATGGAGACCCGCCGATCGAGGTGGGGCACGCGCTGAACGGCTGCGGTCAGCTCCGGAGTGCCGGCCAGCAGGAGCGTGACCAGCGTGCGCTCGTTGGTCTGGATGTTCAGCAGCGCACTCAGCTCCTCGAACCAGGCGGGATCGTCGGCCTGCTGGGCGTCGTCGACGATGACGAGCGTCTCCCGCCCCCGTTGCATGTCGCGCACGATGACGTCGTTCAGCGTGTGCAGCAGCTCCGCGCGGGTCGTGGCGGCCGTCTCCACGCCGAGCTCGTAGAGCACCTGTCGCAGCAGCTCGAGGCGCCCGCCGTGGGGATTCGTCAGCAGGGCGATCTCGTAGCGATCGGCGTCCAGTCGCTGCACGACCGAGCGCGTCAGCAGGGTCTTGCCGCAGCCGGACTCGCCGGTGAGCACCGCGCAGCCGCGCCGCTGGCGGAGCGCGTAGGTCAGCCGGACCAGCGCGTCGGAGTGCGTCGGCGAGAGCCACAGGAAGCGCGGATTGGGCGCGTTCTCGAACGGCGACTCCCGCAGCCCCCAGCCCTGGTCCTCGATGCCGTCGGCCGCCGTCGCCGGGACGGCCACCTCCGGCGTTTCCGGCGGCCGCGCGGGCGCCTCGGGCGCCGCCCCGAGTGGCGCCTCGTCCGCGGAGGTCGCCACGGCCCTTGGCGGCTCGCAGGCCGGCGGCGGTGGCGTCACCAGCAGCCGCGCGGCCCGCTCCGCGCGGAGCTGTTCCTCCAGGTGCCGCGTCGTCTGCTGGTGCTCCTCGAGGCGCCGGGCCAGAGCGTTGACGCTGCGGGCCAGGCGGCCCACGAGGCCGGTCCGCTCGTCACTGCGGCGCATCCGCGCCCGCACGTCGCCGGAGCTGAGGCTGCGGATCACCCGCAGCAGGCCCTGGGCGGGCCGGGCGACGAGGCGATCCACGAGCAGCGCGCCGCACACGAGGCCGGCGAGCGCGAGCAGGCCGAGCCCGGCCAGCTCGAACGCGAACAGGCGATCGGCGTCGCGGAACACCGCGCGGCGGGGCAGCGCGATCACGATCGTGGTGTCCCGGGCGTGTCCGGCCTCCCGCGACAGCGGCTCGAACAGGACGAGGCTCGGCACGGCGTCGAGCCACGGCGTGTCGACGAGGCCCGGACCGGAGGTCGCCAGCAGGGGCCGGAGCGCGTCGCCGAGCAGCTCGCCGGCCCAGCGCTCGGGCTGGGGATGGTGGCTGAGGATCGCGCCGTTGCCGTCGATCAGCATCATGGCGGCGCCGGGCGGCAGCGGGCTCTCGACCACGGCGCGCTCGAGCTGGCCGAGGTCGAGCGCCGCCACCAGCACCGCGCGCACGGTGCCGGCATCGTCGATCACCGGCCTCGAGAGCGCGACCGTCGGGCGATGCGCCGCCGGATCGATGCCGGCCCGGCCGAGCGTCGGGTCGCCGGAGCTCGCCACGCGGCGGATGTCGGCCGCGTCGGCGCCCGCCGGCAGCCGGAGCGCTCCGCGCGCAGCGCAGAACACCTCGCCGGTCGGCCGGGCCGCGACGAGGTCCAGGTAGCCGGGTACCGTCCTGTGGACGCCGGCCAGCACGGCGCTGCAGGCGCCGGAATTGAGGCTCGCGACCTCGGAGCGCTGGGACAGGACGAGCAGGAGCTGCCGGGCGGCGTCGACGAGACGCTCGTGCTCGCGCGCGACGGACTGGGCCACGACGGCGGCGCCCCGTCCAGCCTCGCGCTGCGCCTGCCGCCGGGCCTCCCCGTGCAGCAGGACCGCCCAGGCGCCCAGGGCCGCGAGGCCGACAACGCCCGCGACGACGACCCCGCGCCACATCCGCAGCCCGTCGGGGCGGAGGGAGCGCGGCAGGGTGCGATAGTGCATACATCATGCAGGATTGCACACCCCCGGGGCAGGCAGGAAGCTCTTGGTGGCCGCGGAGGTCCCCGGGGCCCGTGGTGTAGTATTTCGGCGGTGGATGCTCTCCCCGAATCGTTCAACGCGGCCGCCTTCTTCGTCGATCGCCACGTGGCCGAGGGACGCGGGGGACGCGCCGCGTTTCGCGTCGACGGCCGGACCGTCACCTACGCGGAGGTCGCCGACCAGGTGGCCCGCGCGGCCGGGGCGCTCCGCGAGGCCGGGCTCGACGGCGAGCAGCGTGCGCTCCTGGCGCTGAACGACTCACCCGCCTTCGCCGCCGCGTTCTGGGGCGCGGCCAGGCTCGGCGCCGTCGGCGTGCCGGTCAACACCCTGATGACCGCCGCCGAGTACGAGTTCCTCCTCAACGACAGTCGCGCACGCGTGGCCGTGGTCGAGGTCGCGGTGGCGGCCCGGCTGCAGGCCGTGCGTGAGCGATGCCCGTGGCTGCGGGCGGTGCTCGTCGTGGGCGGGCGCGCCGCCGGCGCGGCGGACTTCGACGAGGCGCTGGCCCGGGCCAAGCCGGTGGTGGACGCCGCGCCGACCTCCGGCGAGGACATCGTGTACTGGGGCTACACCTCCGGCTCGACCGGCCGGCCGAAGGCCGCCGTGCACTCCCACCAGGACCTCGCCGCCGCCGCCGACCTGGTCGGCGTCAACGTGTTCGGGATCGGCCCCGACGACCTGACGTTCTCGGCCTCGAAGCTCTACTTCGCGTTCGGCCTCGGCAACGCGCTCTACTTTCCCGCGCGCGTGGGGGCGGCCAGTGTCCTCGAGGCCGGGCGCCTCACGGCCGAGCGCGCGTTCGAGCTCATCACCGCCGAGCGGCCCACGATCTTCTTCGCCGTTCCCACGCTCTACGCGCGCATGCTCGAGGTGCCCGACGCCGAGCGCCGGTTCGACGTCAGCTCGCTCCGCTTCGGCGTCTCCTCGGGCGAGGCGCTGCCGCCGGCGATCTTCGACGCCTGGGCCGATCGCTTCGGCCTCGAGCTGGTGGAGGTGGTGGGCTCGACGGAGGCGCTGCACGATTTCATCGCCAACCGCCCGGGCGAGGCCCGCCGGGGCAGCGCGGGCCGGGTGGTGGCCGGGTTCGAGGCGCGACTGGTGGACGACGCCGGGTCGCCGGTGCCGGTCGGCAGCGCCGGCCACCTGCTCATCAAGGGGGCGACGACCGCGCCCTACTACTGGAACCGACGGGAGCGCACGCGCGCGACCATGCTCGGCGAGTGGCTGCGCACCGGCGACGTGTTCCGCCAGGACGCCGAGGGGTGGTTCTACTTCGAGGGCCGCTCCGACGACATGCTGAAGGTGGCCGGGCAGTGGGTCTCGCCGGCCGAGGTGGAGGCGCACCTGGTCGCCCACGCGGCCGTGCTGGAGGCGGGCGTGGTCCCCGAGACCGACGCTCGCGGCCTGACGGCGCCCCGGGCCTGCGTGGTGCTCAAGGAGGGCGTGGCCGGCTCGCCCGCGCTCGCGGCCGAGCTGCGCGAGTTCGTGCGGCAGCGCGCGGCCGGATTCAAGGTGCCGGGCCGCGTCGACTTCGTGGCTGATCTCCCCAGGACGGCCACCGGCAAGGTCCAGCGATTCCGTCTGCGCGGTGCATGACGAGGCCGGTGAAGGTCGTCGTCCGCGACGTCTCGCACACCTATCGCGATCGCTCCGGCCAGAGCGTCGAGGCGCTGGCCGGGGTCACGTTCACGGTGGAGGCCGAGGAGCTGGTCGCCGTGGTGGGGCCCTCCGGCTGCGGCAAGTCCACGCTGCTCAACATGCTGGCCGGGCTGCTGTCGCCGAGCGCGGGCGGCGTCGGCTTCGAGGGCGACCTGCCGGCCGGCCGGCCACCGACCGCGATGGTGTTCCAGGAGTTCGCGCTCTTTCCCTGGCGCACCGTGCAGGCCAACGTCGAGTTCGGGCTGGAGGAGGCCGGCCTGGCAACGCCGGAGCGGCGTGCGATCGCCCGGCGCTTCATCGAGCTGACCGGGCTCGTCGGCTTCGAGGGCAAGTACCCGCACCAGCTCTCGGGCGGCATGCGCCAGCGCGTGGGCATCGCGCGGGCCCTCGCGGTGGACCCGGCCGTGCTGCTGATGGACGAGCCCTTCTCGGCGCTCGATGCCCAGACGCGCCAGCTCATGCAGGAGGAGCTGCTCGCGATCTGGGAGCGCACGCGCAAGACGATCCTCTACGTCACCCACAACATCCACGAGGCCGTCTGGATGGCCGACCGCGTCGTGGTGCTCTCGCGCCGGCCCGGACGCGTGCTGGAGATCGTGCCGGTGGAGCTGAAGCGGCCGCGGACGGAGGCGATGCTCGGCCAGGCCGGGTTCGTGGGCGCGGTCGAGCGCATCTGGGCGCTGATCAAGTCGCAGGCCCGCGAGGCGCTGCGCGAGAGCGTGGCGTGAGGCTGCCGGCGGCCGCTGGCGCCCGCGTGCTGGAGCGGCGCGAGCACCCGGTGGCGCGTGTGGTGGGACTGGCCGGATTGCTCGTGCTCTGGGAGCTGGTCACGCGCACCGGCTGGGTGCCGCCGCTGTTCCTGCCCTCGCCGCTCGGCGTGCTGGCGGCCGGGGTCGAGATGGTGCAGAGCGGCGAGCTGCTCACGCACGTCGCCACCAGTCTGGGGCGTATCCTGCTCGGCTTCGGCCTCGGCGCGCTCGGCGGCGTCGCGGTCGGCCTCGCGGTCGGCGTGTTCAGCCTGGCCGAGGCCGTCGGCACCCCGCTCATCGCCGCCACCTTTCCGATCCCGAAGATCGCCCTGCTGCCGCTGCTGATCCTGTGGCTGGGCATCGGCGAGGCCTCCAAGGTGGCCGTGATCACGCTGGGGGTGTTCTTCCCGATGGCCATCAACACCTACGCGGGCGTCCGCCACGCCGACCCGCTGTTGCTACGGGCGGCGGTGAGCTTCGGGGCGGGGCGGTGGAGCCTGGTCCGCAAGGTCATGCTGCCCTCCGCCCTGCCGATGATCTTCGCCGGCCTCAAGCTCGGCGCCGGCACCTCGCTGCTGCTGCTGGTCGCCGCCGAGATGATCGCCGCCGCCTCCGGCATCGGCTTCCTCGTCCTCCACGCCCAGAACCTCATGGAGACCACCAAGCTCATGGTCGGCATTGTGCTGCTCTCCCTGCTCGGCGTCTGCTCGCACTGGCTACTCACCCGTCTCGAGCGCGCCGTCATCCCGTGGCGGGCGGACGCGTGACGCCCCGGTCTCGCTCCGTGCGCGCCGCGGTCGACCCCAGTCGCTCGGCTGCCGGCTAGAGCCAGCCATTCACGGGCACGTGCCGCTTCCGGTTCACTTCGCGGACACGGCGCTTGGCTGTACCATGTCGGCGCGGCGGCGGCGACCTCGATGCGGGCGCCAGCGTGTCGCAGCCAAGAGGAGATCTCGATGAGGCGTGTCGGCGTGGTGGTGCTCGTCCTGGTCCTGCTCGCCGCCGTTCCGGTCGGCGCCCAGGGGCCGCAGAAGGTCAAGCTGGGCGTCCTCAAGCTCACGTCCTCGGCCGTGCTCTTCCTGGGCGCCGAGAAAGGGTACTTCAAGGAGTTCGGCGTCGAGCCGGAGTTCGTCTTCTTCCAGGCCGCCCAGCCGATCGCGGTGGCGCTGGCCTCGGGCGACATCGAGGCCGGCGCCACCGGGCTCACGGCGGGGCTCTACAACATCGTGGCAGGCGGGGTGCGGATCTGGATCGTGGCCGACAAGGGGCGGGAGTGGCCCGACTACAACCTGACCGCCCTGCTGGTGCGCAAGGACCTCCACGACAACGGCGTCCGCACCATGCGCGAGCTCAAGGGACGCAAGATCGGCGTCACCCAGATCGGCTCGACCTTCCACTACAACATCGGCCGGTATCTCGAGAAGGAGGGGATGGCGCCGGACGACGTCGAGCTGGTGCCGCTGCAGGCCCTCCCCGCGCTGAACGATGCGCTGGCCGCCCGGCGCGTGGACGCGGTGGCCACGGCCGAGCCGTTCGTGTCGCGCCTGGAGGCCTCGGGCGCCGGCGTGACGATCGTGCGGACCGGGGACACGTTCCCGTGGCAGATCGCGACCGTGATGTACTCCGATGCGTTCGCCAGGGACCGCAAGCGTGCAGTGGCGTTCATGAAGGGCTACGTGAAGTCCGCGCGTCACTACTTCGACGCGGTCCTGGCGAGGAAGAGCGGGCCGGCGTTCGACGAGGTCGTCGCGATCACCGCGAAGCACACCGGCGCCAGCCCCGACCTCATCCGCAAGGGCTTTCCCTACCAGGATCGTGACGGGCGCCTGATGCCGGGCGACGTCGGGCGTCAGATGGCCTGGTGGCACGCGCACAAGCTCGTCAAGACGCCGCTGGCCGAGAAGGACATCGTCGACGAGAGCTTCCTGCGTGAGGCGCTCAAGGGCGTGAAGTGACGAAGATCAAGAAGCTGCTCGTCGCCAACCGCGGGGAGATCGCCGTGCGCGTCATCCGCGCCTGCCGCGAGCAGGGGATCGCCACCGTGGCGGTGTTCTCGGAGGCCGACCGCGAGGCGCTGCACGTGCTGATGGCCGACGAGGCCCATGTGATCGGGCCACCGCCCGCGACCGAGAGCTACCTGGCGATCGACACGCTGATCGCCGTTGCCCGCCGGGCCGGGGCCGACGCGGTTCACCCGGGCTACGGATTCCTCGCCGAGAACGCCCGCTTCGCCGAGGCGTGCGGCCAGGCCGGGTTGACGTTCGTGGGGCCGCCGCCGGCCGCGATCCGCGCCATGGGCGACAAGACCGCGGCGCGGAAGATCGCGCGTGACCTGAAGGTGCCGATGGTGCCGGGGACGCTGGAGCCGCTGCGCTCCGACGACGAGGCGCACGCGCTCGCCCGCGAGATCGGCTATCCCGTCATGCTCAAGGCCGCCATGGGCGGCGGCGGCAAGGGCATGCGCCTCGTCCGCCAGGAGTCGGAGCTGGCCGATGCGCTCCGCGCCGCGCGCTCGGAGGCCGGCGCGGCCTTCGGCGACGCCGCCGTCTATCTCGAGCGCGCGGTGAGCGAGCCGCGCCACGTCGAGATCCAGGTACTGGCCGACGCCCACGGCACGATCGTGCACCTGGGCGAGCGCGAGTGCTCGATCCAGCGGCGCCACCAGAAACTGATCGAGGAGAGCCCCTCGCCCGTCGTCGACGCCGAGCTGCGCGCGCGCATGGGCGTGGCCGCCTGCCGGGTGGCGCGCGCGGCCGGCTACGTCAACGCGGGCACCGTCGAGTTCCTCCTCGACGCCGACCGGAACTTCTACTTCCTGGAGATGAACACGCGGCTGCAGGTCGAGCATCCCGTGACCGAGCTGGTCACCGGCATCGATCTCGTGCGAGAGCAGCTGCGCATCGCGGCCGGCGAGCCCCTGGGTTACGGGCAGCGCGACGTGTCCTGGCGGGGCTGGGCGATCGAGTGCCGCATCAACGCCGAGGACCCGTTCGGCGGCTGGCTGCCCTCGCCGGGCACGATCACCGGGCTGCGGCCGTCCACCGGGCCGTGGGTGCGCGACGACTCCGGCGCCTACGAGGGCTATACCATCCCCCGCTTCTACGACACCCTGCTGGCCAAGCTCATCGTCTGGGACACCGATCGCGCGGGCGCCGTCGAGCGCATGGCGCGCGCGCTGGCCGAGTACAAGGTGGTCGGCGTCCGCACCACCATCCCCGCCCTCGAGCGCATCGTCGCCCACCCGGACTTTCGCGCCGGCCGGCTGTCGACCGCGTTCCTGGAGCGCGTGTTGCCCGACCTCCAGGCGAACGAATCCCGGCACGCCACCATCGCGCTGATCGCCGCCGTCCTCACCGAGCAGGAGCGTACCCGCCAGCCCGCATCGGCGCCGACCGAGGGTGCGGCGGACGCGAGCCGGTGGCGCCGCGCCGCCCCCCGCGGCTGGAGGGGCCAATGACCGGCCAGGACCCACTCCCATCTCCGGCGGGCCACCCACGTTCCTGCCCGAGCCAGCGGCCCCCGCTACGACAATACGGCTGCGCGGGCCCCACCCTTCCGGACGCCCGCGGCGGCATCACCCCTTGAAGTACGTGGCGACCCTCGCCGGCAAGCCCACCGTCGTCGACGTGACCGGCGGCTCGGACGGCCACTACCGCCTGACGATCGGGGACGAGGTCTGGGAGGTGGACGCGCGCCTGACCACCCAGGGGTTCTGCTCGCTGCTGGTGGGCGGGGCCTCCTATGTGGCCGACGTGGTCGACCGCGACGGCACCTGCATGGTCGACGTGGGCGGCGAGGCCTACGAGATCCTGGTCGAGGAGCAGACGCGCTGGATCATCCGGACCCGTGGCGGGACCGCCGGCGGTGGGCAGGGACAGACCCTGACCGCCCCGCTTCCGGGTAAGATCACCCACGTTGCCGTGCGGCCGGGAGACCAGGTTCGGGCCGGCGACACGCTGGTGGTGATCGAGGCCATGAAGATGGAGAACGAGTTCAAGGCGTCCGTGGCCGGTACCGTGGCCGAGGTGCGTGTGCAGCCGGGCCAGGCGGTGAACCCCGGGGACGTCCTGGTGGTTGTGACGGCAGGAGCCGAAGCGGGGGCGAGCCGGTGACCGGCGTCATCACCGAGGTGGCGGCGCCGGCGATCCAGTTCAGCGGCGTCAACAAGTGGTTCGGCAAGCTGCACGTGCTGCGCAACGTCGACCTGTCGATCGCGACGGGCGAGGTCGTCGTGGTGTGCGGGCCGTCGGGCTCGGGGAAATCGACGCTGATCCGGACGGTGAACGGGCTGGAGCGGATCCAGGAGGGCGACATCCGTGTGCTGGGCGACTCGATCACGCGCCGGCGGGTGAACCTGCCGACGCTGCGCTCGCGGGTGGGGATGGTCTTCCAGTCGTTCAACCTCTTTCCCCACATGACGGCGCTGGAGAACATCGTGCTGGCGCCGATGAAGGTGCGGAAGCTCTCCCGGGTCGACGCCGAGCAGGGAGCGCGCGCGCTGCTGGAGCGCGTCGGCCTGCGCGAGAAGGCCGATGCCTATCCGGCCAACCTCTCGGGCGGCCAGCAGCAGCGGGTGGCCATCGCCCGCGCCCTGGCCATGCAGCCGAAGATCATGCTGTTCGACGAGCCGACCTCGGCGCTCGATCCCGAGATGATCAACGAGGTGCTCGACGTCATGACCGCGCTGGCCCGCGACGGCATGACGATGATGTGTGTCACCCACGAGATGGGCTTCGCCCGCCGGGTCGCCCATCGCGTCGTCTTCATGGACGAGGGGCAGGTGGTCGAGGAGGCCACCCCCCAGGCGTTCTTCTCGGCGCCCCAGTCCGACCGGGGACGGCAGTTCCTGTCCAAGATCCTCACCCACTAGGAGGCTTCGATGAAGCGGATGCTCGCCCTCGTGCTCGTCGTGGCCGTCGCGCTGACGGCCGCTCCCGCGCTGGCCCAGGACACGCTCGAGAAGATCAAGTCGACCGGCGCCCTCACCATCGGCACCCGGACCGGCTCGCCGCCGTTCGCCTACGTCAACAAGGACAACCAGTGGGTCGGCTTCTCGATCGACCTGGTCGAGATGCTGATCAAGCCGGAGGTCGAGAAGGCCGTCGGCAAGTCGATCAAGGTCGAGAAGAAGGAGTCCACGCCGCCCACCCGCATCCCGCTGCTCAGCTCCAACGCCGTCGACCTCATCGCCGGCACCATGACCGACACCCCGCAGCGCCGCGAGTCGGTGGACTTCAGCCTGACGTTCTTCTACACGGGGGCCCAGTTCATGGTGAAGAAGGGCAGCCCCATCAAGAGCGTCAACGACATCGCCGGCAAACGCATCGCCTCGCAGCAAGGCTCGACCAACGCCAAGATCCTGCGTGAGAAGTACCCGCAGGCGCAGCTGCGCGAGTTCCCCGACCAGCCGGCCGCCTTCCAGGCGCTGCTCCAGGGTCAGGTGGACGCCTACACCAACGATGGCATCCAGCTCTACGGGCTGAAGGCCAAGGCCCCGAAGCCGGACGACTGGGACGTCGTCGGCGACTTCTACTCGGAGGAGCCGTACGGCATGGCCATGCGCAAGGGCGACGCCAAGTTCAAGGCGGCCGTCGACGCCGGTCTGAAGAGCGGCCTCGAGTCGGGCAAGTACTTCGAGATCTACGACAAGTGGTTCGGGCCCAAGGGCGAACTGCCGTACCCGATGACGCCCCAGGTGCGCGCCTATCTCCTGAAGCAGATCGGTAAGTAGCCGACCGAGGACCCAGGCCGGGCGCGTGAACTACACGTTCAACTGGAGCGTGCTCTGGAGCGGCCAGTCGGGACAGTGGCTGCTCCAGGGGCTCATCACCACGCTACAGTTGTCCGCGCTCGCCTGGGTCCTCGCGGTCGCGCTGGGCATTCTCGCCGGCGCGCTCCGCACGGTGCCGCTGGCGCCACTGCGGTGGGGCGCCACATCCTACGTCGAGTTCTTCCGCAACGTCCCGCTGCTGGTGTGGATGTTCTTCTGGTACTTCGGGGTGCCGCCGCTGCTGCCGCGCGGGGCCCAGGACTGGCTGTTCAGCCACGGGCTGGAGTTCTGGGCGGGGACGATCGCGCTCGGGGTCTATCACGGTGCGCGCATGTCCGAGGTGATCCGCTCCGGCATCGGCGCGATCCCGCGGACGCAGTTCGAGGCGTCGCTGGCCATGGGGCTCACGACCTTCCAGGCCTATCGACTGGTGATCCTGCCCGTGGCCCTGCGACTGATCGTGCCGCCCGGCACCAACGAGTCGCTCAACCTGCTCAAGAACTCCTCGGTGGCGCTCACGATCAGCGTGGCCGAGCTGACCTTCCAGACGCGCCAGATCGAGACCTACACCGCCAAGGCCATCGAGGCCCTGACGGCCGGCACGCTCATCTACCTGGCGCTGTGCCTGTCGATCGCCACGATCATGGCCCGCGTCGAGCGGCACTACGCGATCCCGGGACTGATCTCCCGGACCACGGCCGGCTGAGCCGTGGACTTCTCGGTCGTCGCGAGCAACTTCACGTTCCTCATCGTCCAGGGGCTGATCGGCTTCGGGCCGTTCATCGGTGGCACCCTTCGCCTCGCCATCCCGGCCATCGTGCTGGGGTTCGCGCTGGGCGTCTTCATCGGCCTCGCCCGGCTCGCCCGCGCCCCCTGGATCCGCCTGCCTGCCACGATCTACGTCGAGCTCTTCCGAGGCGTCCCGCTGGTGATGGTGATCTTCTGGATCTGGTTCATCATCCCCCAGCTCCTGCGGCTGCCCATCCCCGAGTACGGCGTGGCCCTCACGGCGTTCGTCATCTTCGAGGCGGCCTACTTCGGCGAGATCGTGCGGGCGGGCGTGCAGTCGGTGGCGCGCGGGCAGGTGGAGGCCGCCACCGCGCTGGGCCTGACCGCCACCAAGACCATGGCCTACGTGGTCCTGCCCCAGGCGCTCAAGAACATGGTGCCGTCGCTGGTGACCCAGACGATCGTGCTGTTCAAGGACACCTCGCTGGCGTCGATCATCGGCTACGTCGACCTCACCAAGGCCGCCCAGATCGTCAACAACCGAGAGATCAAGCCGTTCGAGCTCTACCTGTTCATCGCGGTCGTCTACTGGATCTGCACGTACTCGATGTCGACGTTCGCCCGCCGCCTCGAGCGCCGGACGGCGTGAGCGCGCGCCCGGGCCAGAGGCTCCCCAACGGGGTGCGCCTGCACTGGCGGGAGGCCGGCGATCCCGCCGGGCCCCCGATCGTGTGGATCCACGGCGGGTCGGTCGAGGACTCCTCGTTCATGATCGCCGACCTCGAGCCCTTCTTCGGGCGCGTGCGCGCGCTCTTCCCCGACACCCGCGGCCACGGGCTGTCCTCCACGTTCGAGCGGGTGGAGGACTATGGCTATCCGCAGAAGGCCGAGGACCTCCTGCTCTGGCTCGACGCGCTCGGCATCGCGTGCCCCGTGTGGGGTGGGGCCTCGATGGGCGGCGCGCTGTCGTTGTGGGCGGCCATCCACGCGCCGGGGCGGGTGCGTGCGGTGATCTCGGTCAGCGGGCCGCCCTACGCGCCGCTGCCGGAGGACCGGGCGTGGTGGCGGACGCATCGCCCGCTCGTCGAGGCCGGTCGCCTCGCCGAGTACTTCGACGCCAACGTGCGCCTGCGGATGGGGGAGGAGGCGCTGGCCCGGTTCAAGGCGCGCCCCGACCGTTACGCGGCGACGATCGAGCGCCTGCGCGCCCACTCGACCGCCTCGCTCCTGGCCCTGCTGGACGAGACGTACTCGCGCGACGAGTGGCTGGCCGACTGCGCCCGCATCCGTTGCCCGGTGCTGGTGATCGCGGGGAGCGAGGATCACTTCCCCACCGTCGCCATGTCCCGCCGGGTGGCCGACACGATCCCCGGCGCGCGGCTGCAGGTGGTCCAGGGCGGCGGCCACTTCCCGAATCGCACGCACCGCGCCGAGGTGCAGGCCGCCATCGCCTGCTTCCTCGACGACCTCGGCGGCGCCGGCGAGCCGCCCCGAATCTCGCGGGCGGACGGCGGGTCGGCGTAGACTGGCCTCCATGCCGTCGCCCTCGTCGTGGCGCCCCGGTTGCCGGGCTGTCGCCGCGACCCTCAGCGTGGGCCTGGTCGGCGCGCTCCTCGTCGTCGCCGTCGTCGACCCCGTCCTGGCGGCCCGGTTGGTGGACGAGGGCGGCGCCGTCGAGACGCTGCAGGTGGTGTTCGAGGCCGCCGCCGGCATCCTGGCGTTCCGTCAGGGACGGGCGGCACGGCGCGCCGGCCAGCCGGCCACGCTGGAGGTCGCGATCGTGGCATCGATGACCGCGCTCTGCATCGGCGAGGTCGATCTCGACCGGATCATCTTCGGCACGAAGATCATCTCCACCCGCTTCTTCGTGAATCCGGGGCGTCCCCTCGCGCTGCGGATGCTGGCGGTCGCGCTCGTCGTCGGTCCGCCGCTCGCCGTCGCCCTCTGGCTGCTGGCGCGATTCCGACACCTATGGGGGGCTGCGCTCGACGGGCTTCGCCAGCCGTGGGGGCAGGTGGCGGCGTTCGGCGCGGCGCTGTCCCTGGCCGTCGAGGTCGCCGAGAAGCCGCTGGGACGCATCGAGTGGCTACCGCGGAACTTTGCCGAGGAGCTGCTGGAATGCGTCGCCGCGCTCCTCATCTTCGCCGGGCTGGCCGCCCGGCGAAGGGCTATGATGAACCGGATGTCCGTCCGATCCCTGACCGTTGTCGCCCTGGTCGTCCTGGGGCTGGCCGGCTGCCGGGGCGAGCATCCGGCCGCAGCCCAGGACAAACCCAAGGCTCAGGCCCCGCCCGCACGGGAGGTCCGCGTGGTCCCGGCCGGGGAGCGGACGCTGCCGTTGGCGGTGGCGGCGACCGGGACCCTGGCGGCGGAGGACCAGGTCACCCTTAGTGCCAAGGTTCCGGGCCGGGTCGAGCGGATCGACGTCGACCTGGGCAGCCGCGTCCGCCGGGGGCAGCCCATCGCCCAGCTGGACCAGACCGACTTCACGCTGCGTGTCGAACAGGCGGAGGCGGCCCTGCAGCAGGCGCGGGCCCGCCTCGGCCTGTCCCCGGCTGGCCAGGAGGAGACGGTCGAGCCGGAGAAGACCGCCATCGTGCGCCAGGCCCGGGCGGTCCTCGACGAGGCGCGTCTCACCCGCGACCGGAGTGTAAAGCTTCTGGAGCAGCAGCTCATCGCCCGCGCCCAGCTGGACACCGCCGAGGCCAACTTGCAGGTGGCCGAGGCGCGTTACCAGGACGCGCTCGAGGAGGTCCGCAACCGCCAGGCGGTGCTGGCGCAGCGGCGCTCGGAGTTGCAGTTGGCGCGCCAGCAGTTCACCGACACCGTGGTCCTGGCGCCGGTCGACGGGGCGGTGAGCCAGCGTCAGGTCTCGCCCGGCGAGTTCCTTGCGGCCGGCGCGCCGATGGCCACGCTGGTGCGCATTCACCCGCTGCGCCTGCGGGTCGCGGTGCCCGAGCGGGAGGCCATGAGCGTGCGGACCGGCCAGCTCGTCCGGCTGACGATCGACGGCGACCCGGCCGTGCACACCGGTCGCGTCGTCCGGCTGGCGCCGATCGTCCAGGAGCTGAACCGGACGCTGATGGTGGAGGCCGAGGTGCCCAACGAGCGCGGCGTGCTGCGCGCCGGCGCCTTCGCCCGGGCCGAGATCGTCACCGATGCGGGCCAGCCGATCATCACGGTCCCGACCAGCGCGCTGGTCGTGTTCGCCGGTGTGGAGAAGGTGCTGGTCGTGCGGGGCGGCAAGACGGCCGAGGTCCGGGTGCAGACCGGGCGCCGGCTGGGTGAGGAGGTCGAGATCGTGGAGGGGCTCAAGCGAGGCGAGGCCGTCGTCGACAAGCCCGGAGGCCTCACCGGCGGCCAGGCCGTGAGCGTCAAGCCCTAGACCATGCAGAAGCTCGCCGAAGTCTGCATCCGGCGCCCCGTCTTCGCGACGATGATCATCATGGCGCTGGTCGTCGTCGGCGCCGCCTCCTGGTTCCGGCTGGGGGTGGACCGCTTCCCCTCGGTCGACCTGCCCACCGTGACCGTGCGCACCGAGCTGCCGGGCGCCTCCACCGAGGAGATGGAGACGCAGGTCTCGCAGAAGCTCGAGGAGCAGATCAACACGATCCAGGGCATCCAGGAGCTGCGCTCGATCACCAGTCCCGGCAACTCCATCGTGATCGTCACCTTCGCGCTGAACCGCCAGATCGACGTCGCCGCCCAGGACGTGCGCGACAAGGTCGCCATCGCCATCCGCAACCTGCCGCGCGACGTGCGGGCGCCGATCATCGCCAAGAGCGACAACGACCAGGCCCCGGTCATGACCGTGGCGCTCTCCGGCGAGCGCTCGCTCCGCGAGCTGACCGAGATCGCCGACAAGACCGTCAAGGTCGTGCTGGAGCGCTCCAGCGGTGTGGGCGAGGTGCGGATCATCGGCGGGCTCCTGCGCTCGGTCAACGTCTGGGTGGACGCCGACCGCCTGGCCGCCTACCAGATCCCGATCACGGCGGTGCGCGACGGGCTGACGCGGCAGAACGCCGACCTGCCGGGCGGCAACGTCACCTCCGGGCTGAACGAGGCCTCGCTGCGGACCATGGGCCGGGTGGCCGACCCCAAGGGCTTCAACGACCTGGTCGTGGCGACGATCAGCGGCACGCCGATCCGCGTCAAGGACATCGGCTACGCCGAGGACGGCACCAAGGAGCAGCGCTCGACCGCACGCCTCAACGGCGTCCCCACCGTGATCCTGGAAGTGCGCCGGCAGTCGGGCGAGAACACGGTGGCGGTCATCGAGGGCGTGAAGGCCAAGCTGGCGCGGCTGCGCGAGCAGGTGCCGCCCGACGTGAAGCTGGACGTCATCCGCGACCAGTCGCGCTACATCTACGCGGCTCTGCACGAGATCAACCTGCACCTGGTGCTGGGGTCCATCCTCGCCTCGCTGGTCGTGCTGGCCTTCATGCGGTCGTGGCGCTCCACCTTCATCGCCGCGGTGGCCATCCCGACCTCCGTCATCTCGGCGTTCGGGATGATGTGGGCGCTCAACTTCACGCTCAACGGCGTGACGATGCTGGCCCTGGTGCTGATGGTCGGCATCGTCATCGACGACGCGATCGTCGTGCTGGAGAACGTCTTCCGGTTCGTCGAGGAGAAGAAGATGCGGCCGTTCGAGGCCGCCCGCGAGGCCACCGCCGACATCGGGCTGGCCGTCATGGCCACGACGTTCTCGCTCGTGGTCATCTTCGTGCCCGTCTCGTTCATGTCCTCGGTCTCCGGCCGCTTCCTCTACCAGTTCGGCCTCACCGCCGCCGTCTCCGTGCTGGTGAGCCTGCTGGTGTCCTTCACCCTCACGCCGATGATGTGCGCGCGGCTGCTGCGGGCGGAGGACGCCGAGGCCGGCGGGGAGCACGGGGGGGCCGCCTCGCGGGGCGGCTTCTACGCCTGGCTGGACCGGGGCTACAC
>Ga0247825_10001256_pt1 | contig 16584 bp, 19 predicted proteins | sample 13C_Vanillin_Day_FD_194413 | JGI IMG/M metagenome (GOLD analysis project Ga0247825, IMG submission 194413) | Soil microbial communities from agricultural site in Penn Yan, New York, United States - 13C_Vanillin_Day48 | ecosystem: Environmental > Terrestrial > Soil > Agricultural land | place... | reverse complement strand
GCCCGCTTCGAGAAAAAAGCGGCAGCGGACCCTCGCGCGGCCCGCCCGGAAGAGGTTGAAGCCGGGATCGCTTTAGCTGCAGCCGGCGCATGCCATTCGCCCTGACGCTCCATGCGGATCACCGTTGCGCGCTCGCCGAACGGCTGGCAAAGCCGCCGCCGTCGCTCGTCGTTGCGCTGTGCGCAGCCTGGTGCGATGCCTGCCGCGCGTTCAGGTCCACCTTCGAGCGGCTCGCCGGGTCGCGGCCGGACTCGCTCTTCGTGTGGCTCGACGTGGAAGACGACAGCGCGGTCGTCGGCGACATCGAGATCGAGGACTTTCCCTCGCTGGCCGTATTCCACTCTGGCCTGCCGGTGTTCTTCGGCGTTACCCGGCCGCAGGAAGGCATCCTGCTGCGGCTTCTTGCGGCGCTCGTCGAAACAGAACCTCGCCCGGTTGCCGTTTCCGACGCGGTGGCGGTGCTGCCTTTAGCGCTGGTCCGCGCCGCAGCGCCGATGCTCCGGGGTTCACGCCGTCCGTTGTAAGGAGTTGCACCGCCTAGCGACCAACCCCCGCAGCAGCCATCTGACTCATACACAAACACAAGGAGCTTTCATGAAACATCTGCTTTGGTTGTTGATTGCCGGAGGTATGACGTTCGGCGCCTCGAGTGCGCTTGCCCAGAATTCCATGGGCAAGGATGCAATGGGCGCCGACTCGATGCGCCACGATTCCATGAACAAGGAGCCGATGGGCAGGGACGCGATGCACGGCGAGCCTATGGGCAAGGACGCGACGAACGAGAGCACCATGGGCGCGGACGCGATGCACAAGGACGCCATGGCCGCTGACCCGACGGAGCACCAATACATCCTTAGGCGTTCCTTACGCGACGCCGGCATGGACAAGGAATGATGTAGGCCTCGCAGTCGTTTACACCATGCTGTTCCGGGCAAGCGCCGGACGCTTCGCGGATCTCCTCCTTCCGGGAGGCTCCGGCGCCTTGCCTGCTGAGTAACAGGTTCATCTGCATGTCTGCCAGCCACCTTTACTACCGACACACGCTACCCGTTCGCATCACCCATTGGGTCAACGCAGCCGCGCTCGCCATCCTGTTCATGAGCGGGCTGAACATCTTCAGCGCGCATCCGGCGCTGTACTGGGGCAAGTCGTCCTACACCGGGCGCGGGCCCGTGCTCGAGATCACGGCCCGCGAGGCGAATGGCGGAGTCGTCGGCATCACGCGCGTCCTCGGCCATGAATTCGTGACCACCGGCGTGCTGGGCAGCGCAGCGGGACCGCGCGGACGGATCGTCGAGCGTACCTTCCCGAGCTGGCTCACGCTCCCCGCGAGCCGCTGGCTGGCGATGGCGCGGCGCTGGCATTTCTTTTTCGCCTGGGTGCTGGTGATCAATGGTCTCTTATACCTGGGCTACTCGATCGGCAGCCGGCACCTGGCGCGCGACCTGACGCCGACGAAAGACGACTGGCGCTCGATCGGACGCTCGATAGTGGACCACCTGCGCTTCCGGCATCCGGTAGGCGAGGCCGCCAAGCGCTACAACGTGCTGCAGAAGCTCGCGTATTCCGGCGTCATCTTCGTGCTCTTGCCGCTGATCGTGCTGACCGGCCTGGCGATGTCGCCATGGCTCAACTCCGCCATTCCCGGCTGGGTGGACCTGCTCGGCGGCCGGCAGTCGGCAAGGACGATCCATTTTTTGGTCGCCTGGCTCCTGCTCGCGTTCGTGTTCGTACACGTCTTCCAGGTAATCGCCGGCGGCCTCTGGAACCACCTTCGCTCCATGATCAGCGGGCGCTATCGCATCCGCATGGAGGCTTCCAATGAACAAGCGCGCTGACCTCTCGCGCCGGCGCTTCCTCGCGCGGGCACTCGGCACGGCGAGCGCCACGGCGCTCGGCGGCTGCGACGCCCTCTCGCGCACGCAATGGTTCCCGGGCGTGCTGGAGAGCGCGGAGAAGCTTACCGAGGCGGCTCACCATCTGCTCGTGCCGCGCCGAGCGATGGCGCAGGAGTTTGCGGAGGCCGACTTGTCGCCCACGTTCCGCAGCAACGGCACGGCGATGCCGGCGGACCCGCGATATGCGGCGCTCGCCGCAGGCGAGTTCGCGGCCTACCGGCTGGAGATCGGTGGACTGGTTGAAGAGCCGGCCAGCCTGTCGCTGGCGGAGTTGCGCGCCCTGCCCAGCCGCACGCAGATCACCCGGCACGACTGCGTGGAGGGCTGGAGCGCGATCGGCAAATGGAAAGGCGCCCGCCTGGCGGCTGTGCTCGCCGCCGTGCGGCCGCAGCCCCGGGCGCGGTACGTCGTCTTCTATTGCGCCGACCCGATGGACGGCGACGGCGCCAGCCCGTACTACGAGAGCATCGACATGGAGGATGCATTGCATCCGCAGACCCTTCTCGCCTACGAGCTCAACGACCGGACGCTGCCGATAGCGAACGGCGCACCGGTGCGGCTGCGCGTCGAGCGGCAGCTAGGCTATAAGCACGCCAAGTACGTCATGCGCATCGAGCTGGTGGAAAGCTTCACGCGGATCCGCGGCGGCAGGGGTGGCTACTGGGAGGACCAGGGCTACGAGTGGTGGGCCGGCATTTGAGCCTTTCAAGCTAGTCACCAGGCGAGGGCGAAGGCGGGGAAGCAGTCCGACTTGGAGCCGCGCGGGTCGCAGGCGGCTTCGAGCAGGCCGGCGGCTTCGTCGAGCTGGGTGCCGGAGACGAAGCCCTCGGTCCAGTCGGGCGCGACGTCGATATCGTGGCCGCGCCGGCGCAGCTCGTCGATCACCTTGGCGCCGAAGCGCGCCTCGATGCGCACGCGGTTGGGCTCGCCCTGGTGCGGCGAGAAGAAGCCGGGGAAGTGCTCGGTCGACAGGCGCGGCGCCTCGATCGCGTCCTGCAGCGGCATGCCGAACGCGGCGCGATACAGGAAGAACTGCAGCAGCCACTGGCCCTGGTTGTCGCCGCCCATGGTGCCGAAGGTCATCCACGGCTTGCCGCCTTTGAAAGCAAGCGACGGAGTCAGCGTGGTGCGCGGCCGCTTGCCAGGCGCGACGACGTTCGGGTGGTGCGCCGGCGCCAGGTAGAACGTCATCATGCGCGAAGAAAGCGGAAAGCCCAGCGGCCCGATCACCTCGGCAGACTTGATCCACGCGCCGCTCGGCGTGAACGAGGCCATGTTGCCCTTCGCGTCGATGGCGTCGACGTGCACCGTTCCGGCGCCCCAGTCTTTCGGCGTGAAGCGTTCGTCCTCGGGCAGCAGCGCCGCGTTGCGCCGCGCGTCCCCGGGACGCAGCTCGCGACTGCTTTTCCGGGGATCTATCAGCTTGGCTCTTTCGCGCGTGTACGCGTCCGACAGCAGCACATCCCCCGGCACAGGCACCTTCGAAGGGTCGCCGTAGTACTGCTCCCGGTCGGCAAAAGCGAGCTTCATTGCCTCGATGAGCAGGTGGCAGTAGTCGGCGCTGCCCGGCTGCATGTCCTTGAGGCGCGGCCACATCAGCGCGATGGTCTGCAGCTCGGCCGGCCCCTGGGTCCAGAAGCCGCACTTGAAGAGCTCGAGGTCACCGAAGCGCAGAGACACCGGCGACTCGATGCGCGTTTCGAAGGTCTCCAGATCCCGGCGCGCGAGCAGGCCGTCGCGCTCCTTGACGAACTTCACGATCTCGCCGGCAATGTCGCCGCGGTAAAACGCCTCGTGCGCGTCGCTCGCGTTCGCGAGGTAGTCGAGCGTGCGCGAGAGCGCCTCGTTCTTCAGCAATTGGCCGACCTCCGGCACCTTGCCCGCTGGGAGGTAAAGCTGCGCGCTGGCGGGCCATTTCGTCTTGAACTTCTCCTGCAGCGCGACCAGGCCGAACTTGTGCTGCTGGCGCAGTCCGGCAGACACCGGAAAGCCCTTCGCGGCAAGCTCGCGCGCGGCGGTGGATGCGTCGCGAAAGCTCATCGTGCCCCAGCGGGCAAGCGCGGTAACGAGCGCCGACAACGTCGCAGGCACGCCGGCGGAAAGCACTTCTTCGTCCGGTACATCCTGGTAACCGCGGGAAAGAAACACCTCAGGGGTGGCTGCGCCGGGCGCGGCCATGTTGCCGTTCAAGGCGATCACGCGCGATTCGCCCGCGGGACGGATGAGGATCGGGCATTCGCCGCCGAGGGTATTCATCTGCGGGTTGACCAGGCCCTCGACCAGCGTCATCGCGACCGCCGCATCGATTGCGTTGCCGCCTGCCTTCAGGATGTCGGCACCCGCGTTGGCGGACAGATAGGAGTTGGAAGCGACTGCACCGCGCGTGCCGATGAAGCGCGGATAGAAAGTCGTGCCGTCGGTGGGGGCGATGCGGTAGGCGCGCAGGCTCATGCCGCTAGAATAGCGGTACGCATGCTCGATTTCCTCGTTGAAAGGAAGCTTGCCGAGGCTGTTTCACGCGGCGAGCTCGACGATCTCCCCGGTCAGGGCAAGCCGCTCGACCTCGCCGACGACCCGCTGGTCCCCGAGGACCTGCGCCTCGCCAAGCTCGAGCTGATCAAAGCGCGCATCGAAGGCGGGTATTTCAAGAAAGTGCTACGAAGGCTTCGCTAGCTCGGCCGGCGTGCCGATGAGCGACACGAGCGCGTCCGCTGGGATCGGCGGCACGGTCTTCTCCCACGCTTGATAGCGCTCCCGCATCCCGGCGAAGCGCTCGGGCTCGCGCCGCGCGCGGTTCGCGCGCTCGCGTGGATCGCGCGCGAGGTCGTAGAGGAATTCGTTGCCTTCCAGCGAAAGCCACTTCCAGCGGCCTGATCGCAGTGCCTTCTGGCTGCGAAACTTCATGCGCCAGTAGAGATCGCGCTCCACCGGGCGGGAAGGCGACTGCAGTATTGACAGGAGGCTCAGCCCGTCCGGCGGGTAATCCGGGTGCGGCGAGACGCCGGCGGCCTCGAGGAACGTTGGAACCCAGTCCATGGTGATGGCGAGCTGCGCCGTTGTGGTTCCCGCCGGAATGCGCTTCCGCCAGCGCGCGATGTAGGGCACGCGGATGCCGCCTTCGAGCAGGTCCATCTTGCCGCCGGTGAGCGGCCAGTTGTCGGAGAAGCGCTCGCCGCCGTTGTCGCTGCTGAAGACGATCAGCGTATTTTCGCCTACCGCGTCGAGCACGCGCCCGATGCCCTCGTCCATGTGGCGGATCATCGTCAGGTAGGTCTCGACCGAGCCGCCGTCGAGGTGGCTGATGCCCCGGATCGCCTTGGATTCGGCTTCGTCCGCGCGTGTCTCCCAGGGCCAGTGGGGCGCGGTGTAGTGCAGCGACAGGAAGTACGGCTCGCCCTGCTTCCTCTTCTCGAGGAATTCGACGGCCTTCTGGGAGAGCAGGTCGGTCATATAGCCGGTGCACTGCACCTCCTGCTCGCCCTCGTAGAGATCGTGCCGGCCGCCGGAATCGCAATGGCTGAAGTAATCGACCCCGCCGCTCATCGGCCCGAAAAACTCGGCGTAGCCGCTCTTCAGCGGGCCGAAGTGCGGCGGGAAGCCGAGGTGCCATTTGCCGACGAGCGCGGTGGCGTAGCCCGAGTCTCGCAGCAGCGAGGCGAGCGTGGGATGGCCGGGCGGCAGCCCGAGCACGGGATTGCCGCGCGCCGAGCGGCTGGCGATGGGCTCGTCGGCGGCGCCGCGCAGGCGGTACTGCCACCTCCCCGTCGCCAGCGCGAAGCGCGTGGGCGAGCACACCGGCGAGTTCGAGTAGCCGTCGGTGAAACGCAGGCCCTGCGCCGCCATGCGATCCAGGTTCGGCGAGCACGGCGTCCTGCCGCCGTAGCAGGCAAGGTCGGCGTAGCCGAGGTCGTCGGCCAGGATGAAAACCAAGCTGGGCCTCATCGGGCCCGAGGATAGCCTACTCCGCGCGAATGCCCGCTTCGCGGATCAGCTCGCCCCAGCGCGCGTGCTCTTCGCGGATGTAGGCGGCGAACCCCTCCGGCGAGTCGCCGACTGCTACGCCGCCCTGCGACTCGACCCATGCGCGGCCTTCCGGCGAGCGCAGCGCTTTTACGAGCGCGGCATTCAGCCGCTGCACCACGGGACCGGACGTGCCCGCGGGCGCCAACACGCCGATCCACGCGCCGTACTGGTAGCCGGGCAATCCCGATTCGGCGAGCGTCGGAGTGTCCGGGAGGATGGAGAGCCGCTGGCGGCCCGTCACCGCCAGCAGGCGAAGTTTTCCCGCCTTCGCCTGGGGCACGAAAAGCGTCGCCGAGTCGATGCTGAAGGCCAGCCTTCCGCCGAGCAGGTCGGCAAGCGCCGGCGTGGCGCCCTTGTACGGCACATGCACGACGTCGACGCGCGCAAGGCGCTTGAAGAGCTCCGCTGCCATGTGCGGTGGGGTGCCGACGCCCGCCGAGCCGAAGTTGAGGCGTCCGGGATTGTCCTGCGCCGCGCGCACCAGATCCGCGACCGAATGAAACGACGAGCCGTTGGGAACGCCAAGGATGAGCACCGTATCCACCAGCCGCGTGATCGGCGCGAAATCCTTGAGCGGGTCGAAACCCGTGCGGGCGTAAAGGTGCGGATTGACCGCCAGGATGCCCTGATGCACCACAACCAGCGTATGGCCATCCGGCCGGCTCTTCGCCGCCGCTTCTGCGCCCAGATTACCGCCGGCGCCGGCCCGATTTTCGACCACCACCGGTTGACCGAGTGCCGGGCTGAGGCGCTCTGCGACCCAGCGTGCGCGGATGTCGACCGGGCTGCCCGGCGGGGCCGGGGCGATAAGCCTGACGGGCTGCGCCGGGTACTGCTGTGCCGCGGCTTGGGTGGCGAGCAGCAGGGCCAGGAGGACGAAATAGCGCATGCATGCAAGTGAACCACCGCCGGCTACCCCGGCGTAAGATGTCCGTGGAATCGGTGCGATAACCAAAGGTTATATGTGCGGCTGAACCAGATCCGCGATTTCATTGCCGCGGTAGAGGCCGGCAGCCTCCGCGCCGGGGCCCGCGTAATCGGCGTAACGCAGCCCGCGATGACGAAAAGCATCCGGCAGCTCGAGGCAGAGCTGCAGGTGAAGCTGCTCGAGCGCAGCGGCCGCGGCGCCGTTGCCACCCAGGCCGGCAAATCGTTTCTCGCCCGCGCCCGTGTGGTGCAGGCCGAGCTGCGCAAGGCGGCCGACGACCTGCAGGTTTTCCAGGGCGGCGCCGAAGGCAGCGTCGCTTTCGGCGTCGCGCCGCAGGTCTGCATGCTGCTTGTCCCGGAGACGCTGCAGCAGTTCCGCCGGCGCTATCCGTACGCCCGACTGCGCATCGTCGAGGGCGTGAGTACCGCGCTCGTGGAGATGGTACGCAACGAAACCCTCGATTTCTCCATTGGCATGCGCGCGATCAACGGCCCGGGCGCGGCGATGCGGTTCAGGCCGCTTTTCCGGCCGCAGCTCGTGGTCGCCGGGAGGAAGGGACATCCGCTGGCCGCCGCCACGTCGCTGCGCGACTTGGCCGCCTGCTCCTGGCTGATGTACTACCCGCTCGGCGCCGGCGCCATGCTGGAGAAGGCGTTCAATGAAGCCGGCGCGCCGATGCCCAGGGGCATCGTGCAATGCGAGTCTTATGCTACGGCGCTGGCACTGCTCGCCAACACGGATACGCTTGGCCTGCTCATGCCGCAAATGCTGCAGGATCCTTACGGCCGCCAGCGTCTGCAGCGCATGGCAGTGCGCGAGGCGATCCCTGCACCGCTCCTCGGGATGTTTTGGCGTGCAGACGCGCCGCTCACCCCGGCCGCGAACGCCATGGCGCAAGCGGTAACCGCGGTCGCGCGCAAGCTGGCGCGCCCCTAGCCTAGTCCAGCTTGAGGCCGATGCGCTGCACCACCGGAGCCCACTTGCTCGCGGCGGCTTTCAGCACTTTCGCGGCATCTTCGGGTGAGCCGCCCAGCGTGGTGACGTCGAGCTTGGCGGCGCGCTCCTTCACTTCCGGAGCCGCCAGCGCCTTGCTCACCTCGGCGTTCATGCGCGCCATGATGTCGGCCGGCATGCCCTTCGGCGCGAACAGCACCAGGTAGAACGGCGCATCGAAGCCCGGCGCGCCGGCTTCGCCCGCCGCCGGGATCTCCGGCGCCAGCGGCGAGCGCTGCGCCGTGGAAACTGCCAGGCCATTGAGCTTGCCCGACTTCACGTGCGGCAGCACCGTGGGCGTCGCGAGGAAGCCGCAGTTCACCTGCCCGCCCATCACGTCGGCGGTGGCGGCGGCCGGTCCCTTATAGGGCACGTGCAGCATGCTCGCGCCGGTCATCGAAAGCAGCAGCTCGGCGGCGAGATGGCCGGGCACGCCAGGTCCACCCGACGCGTAGCTCAGCTTCTCGCGCTTTGCGAGCTTGAGAAGCTCGTCGAGCGTCTTCGCCGGCACGCCGGCGTTGCACACCATCATCTGGGAAAAGCTGCCGAGCAGCGTGACCGGCCGGATGTCGCCCCACGGATCGAACGGCATGCGGCGGTACACCAGCGGATTGACGGTGAACAGCGTGTCGGTGGTGATGCCGAAGAGATAGCCGTCGGGCGCCGCCTTTGCCACCACGTCCGCGCCGATGTTGCCGCCGGCGCCGGCGCGGTTCTCGACCACGAACGGCTGCTTGAGCGCCGCCTGCAGCCGCTCGTTCACCAGGCGGGTCAGGATCTCCGACGGCCCGCCGGGCGGAAAGGTGATCAGCATGCGCACCGGCTTCGCCGGCCAGCCTTGCGCCGCAGCCGGGAAGACCGCGAGCAGCGCGAGCACCGCAATGCAGATTCGGATCACGACTATCTCCCCAATCGGATGAACTCCAGGATCTCTCGCCCGAGCCGGTCTTCGGCCGTGTTGAAGTGGGCGATTACCGAGGTGTGATTATGGCCGGCGAGCCAGACGAGCCGCGGCGCCCGCCGCTTGGCCGCGGCCAGGCGGTGGAACAGCTCGGCACAATGGATGTCGAGGAGCGGATTCTCGTACTCGCCGATGCCGATCATGGTGGGGACGCTGTCGGCGGACACGTGAGCCACGGCCGAGACATCCGCGTGCACCGCGGGATCGGGACCGTAATACGCCTCGACTTTGCGGGCGTTGGGATTCTCGGGGAGCATTTCGGCGCGCACGCGCCCGCTCAGCACGACGAGGCCGGCAATCCCCGCGCCGGACGCCGGCTGCAGGCGCCGGTCGTAGGCGTAAGAGCCGGCGTGCGCCGCGCCGGCCGAGTGGCCGATGAGGAATATGCGCTCGGCATCGCCGCCGTGCTCCGCAGCATGGCGCCGGGCCCACTGCACCGCGAGCGCGACGTCTTCAGAACCGGCGGGATAGCGATGTTCCGGCGCGAGCCGGTACTCCATGTTCACTCCGACCACCCCGTGGCGCGCGAAGTAATAGAGCACGTTGCTGTAGACCTCCGCCGTGCGATTGCGGTCGCCGTCGACGAACGCGCCGCCGTGGACGAATATGACCACCGGCAGAGGGCCGCGCGCGCCGCCGCGAAACACGTCGAGCCGCCGGCGCGGATGGCTGCCGTAGGCGAGGTCGCGCGTCACTTCGACGCCTTCCTTGGGCGAATCGGCGAGCAGCGCGCTGAACGCCTCCATCATCGCGCGCACGTGGCCGGGGATGTCCTCGCCCCACTTGCGCCCCAGCTCGGCCATTTGCCGGCGCAGTGCCTCCGGAATGGCGGGCGCGGTGCTCAAGCGGGCGCGAAGTTGAGCTCCACGCCCACGTTGTCGGGGTCGCGGAAAAAGACCTGCGTGACGCCGGTGCGCTCGATCACCCGGCTGGTGAACTCGATGCCGTTGCGCCGCAGCCGCTCGTGCATCTCCTCGACGCTGCCCTTCGCGGTGAACGCGAGGTGGTCCACCGCGCCGGTTTCGCGTCCGGGAATCTGCTTGTCGAGGATGATGTGCACGATCGGCACCTCGCCGGCGTACAGCCACACGCCGGGAAAGCTCAGCTTGGGGCGCGGGCCGACCTTGAGGCCGATGATGTCCTCGTAGAAACGCGTGGTGCGCTCGGCATCCGAGCTGAGCAGCGCGTAGTGATCCAGTCCGACGACTGCCATGCGTCCTCCTACTTGCCTGCTTCGCGCAGCATGCGCACCTTGCCGACCGGCCCGTTAGGCGACATGCCGGCCCAGCCCTCGACGCGGTCGAGGTCGACGAGCAGCGCCACGCCGGTGCGCGCCGGATCGTGGTTGCGCTCCGCCTCGGCCATTTTCGCGTAGATGCGATTGCGCACGGCCTCGTCGGTGGATACGCGCGCGCGGCCCTGGAACTGGTAGGTCGCCTTGGTGTCCTCGTCCCGGTACATCAGCGCCACGCGGGGATTGCTTGCGATCGAATTGAGAAAGTTGCCGTCGGAGTTGCGCACCCAGATGGCGAGCTGGTCGTCGCTGAAGGATTGGGTCGAGCCGCGGAAGGACAGGATGGGCTGCCCGCTCGCATCCGCGTAGGCGACCATCATCGGATGGCGGGTGGCGAGCGCGTTGTCCACCAGCTTCTTCATCTCCTCGGTCAACTTGACTGGCGCGGCGGGCGTCGGCGCGGCGCCGAACAGCGCCTGCTGGCGGATCGCGCTGATGCGCCCGTCCGCGAGCTCGAACACCAGGATCAGCCCGCCGCCGGTGACCTTGACCCTTTCGCCGTCGGCTTCGGGCCGCGACCAGGCGGCCTTGCGGTACACGTCGGTGCCGCTGAAGTGCTTGAGGACCGCCTCGCGCCCCGAGGTGCGGGCGAGCGCCTGGAAGAACACGTCCTCGGCGAGCAGCTCGGCGCGCATGGATTGCAGGAATTCCTTGACCAGCTCGGTCTTGTTCATGAAGCGATTCTACTATTTGCCCATCAGCAGGTTCGGCAGGAACGTGGCGACGCCCGGCACGTAGGTCACCACCACCAGCACCGCCAGGTTCACCACGATGAACGGCCACACGCCCCGGGTGATGTCGACCACCTTCTTGTTGAGGGTCGAGGCGGCGACGAAGATGTCCAAGCCGAAAGGCGGCGTGATCATGGCGATGCACACGTTCACGCCGATGATGAGGCCGAAGTGCACCGGATCGATGCCGAACGATTGCGCCACCGGGAACAGCGCCGGCACCAGCACCAGCTGCGCCGCGCCCGGGTCGATGAACATGCCGGCGATCAGGAAAACCACGTTGACGATGAGCAGGAACATGAGCGGACCGGCCTCGATCGCCTTCATGAAGGCGAGCACCGCCTGGGGCACGTGCGCCACGGTGATGAAGTACGCGAGCGCGCTGCCGGTCGCGATGAGCATGAAGATTACGGTGGTGAGCACGGCGCTGCGCTGCGCGACGTGGAGGAAGCCGCGCCAGGTGAGCGTGCGGAACACCACGGCCTCGACGAACAATGCGTACAGCACGCTGACCGCCGCCGCTTCGGTGGCGGTGAACACACCCGAGTAGATGCCGCCGAGAATGATGGCCGGCATGCCGAGGGCCCATGCCGTGCCGCGCAGCACCTCGGCTGCCGCGTCGCGGCGCTCGGCGGGACTGCCCACGCCGCGGCGCCACGTTTCCCAGGCGACCAGCGCGTGGAAACCGAGCCCCAGCACGATGCCCACCGCGAGGCCCGCAGCGAAAAGGCGGCTGGTCGACGTCTCGGTAAGCCAGCCGTAGATGATGAGCGAGATGCTCGGCGGGATGAGCAGCGCGGTCTCGGCCACCGAGACGATGAGTCCGAGGCTGAAGTTCTCGCTGAAGCCCGTGCCGCGCAGGCGCGGGTACATGAGCCGCCCCAAGGCCGCCACGGTGGCCGGCGCCGAGCCGGAAACCGAGCCGAACGCCATGGCCGATACCACCGCCGCATGGCCCGATCCGCCGCGCAGGTTGCGAAAGCCGGCTTCGGCGGCGCGGCTCAGCAGCCGCGCGATGCGCCCGTCCGACATCAGCTCCCCTGCGAATATGAAGAACGGGATCGCGAGCAGGATGCTGTGGTTGATGCCGCCGACCATCTTCTGCACCAGGATCTCGTCGGGCGCGGCGCCGTAGAACGCCGCCTTGACCAGGTATACCGGCACGCCGAGCACCAGGAACAGCTCGAAGCCGAGCACCAGCATGAGCACGGCCACGGCGATGATCACCCAGATCATGCTGCTCCGCCGCCCAGCCACGCCGCCTTGGGTGGCTGCCGGCGGGCGTCGCGAACCGACAGCAGGCGCAGCAGGAAGCGCAATGCCATCGAGGCGAAGCCGAAGGCGGGCGCGAAGTAAAGGATGTACGTGGGAACGCCGAGCGTCGGGCTTATCTGCCCGGTCCCCATGACGAAGTGGGCAAGCTGCACGGCGAAAACCGCGGCGCCGAGGCAAAACGCCAGGCCGACGGCATCGATCAGCGCGAACAGCACCCGTTCCTGCGACGCCCGCAGGCGGGCGCGCAGCACGTCCACCGAAACCTGGCGCCCGACTTCCAGGGTGACGCCGGCGGCGAGGAACACCACCCAGACCAGCATGTAGCGCGCCGCCTCATCCACCCACGCGAGGTGGCTCGCGTAGGAGGGCGCCAGCGTGCGCACCAGCACGTTGAAGCCGTAGAGGAACGTCATCACGATGAGGAGCGCCGCCGCGCCGTAGCGCTCGGCGGTCCCCAGGATGTCGGCCAGCCGGCCGAGCGCGGCCTTCACTTCCCGCCGAGGCTCTGCAGTTCCTTCTCGTACAGGGCGATGAGCGCCTTGCCTTCGGCGCCGGCCTGCGAGACGTAGGCGTCGCGGCCGGCCGGGTAGACGATGGCGCGCAGCTTGGCGCGCTCGGCCTCGTCGGCAACCCGCACGTTGAGCCCCGCCTTCTTGAAGAACTCGAGCGACTTCTGCGCGTCGGCTTCCTTGCCGCGCTCGACTTCCGGCGCCACCTCGCGGAACGCCGCGCGGATCACGTCGCGGTGCGCCGCCGGCAGGCGCTGCATGAAGCGCGGGCTGAAGAGGATGCACTCGACGATGGCGCCGTGGTCGGTCACCAGGAGGTTCTTCTGCACCTCGAAGAATTTCATCGCCTGGATGATGTCGAGCGGGTTCTCCTGGGCGTCGATCACGCCGGTCTGCAGCGCGGTATACAGCTCGCCGAAGGGAATCACGATGGCCGAAGCGCCCAGCGAGCTGAACTGGCCGATCAGGATCTTCGAGTCCATCACGCGGAAGCGCTGGCCCGCGATGGCGGAGATGTCGTTGAGCGGCTTGTTGGAGGTGAGCTGCTTGCGCCCGCCCGACCACAACGCGATCGGCTCGAAGCCGCGCTTGCGGAAGGACTCGAGCACCGCCTGGCCGAGCTTGCCCTCGCGCAGCCGGCGCGACTTGTCACGGTCCGTCGGGAAGATGTAAGGCACGTCGAAGATCGACACCGCCGGGTTGAAGCCGCCGAGGAACGATGCCGGCGCGATCATGGCCTCCAGGCTGCCGAGCTGGACGCCCTCGCCCATCTCGCGCGCGCCGCCGAGCTGGGACGACGGGAACACCTGGATCTCCACGGCGCCCTTGGTGCGCGCCTTCACCAGCTCCGCCGCCTTGAGCAGCCCGCGGTGCTTGGCGGTGGTCGGCGGATCCTGCGACGCGAGCTTAGCGACGAACTCCGCGGCGCCCGCCGGCAGCGCGGCGAGCAGGAATACCAGCAACAGCGACTTTATGAATGGCGACATGCGGCCTCCCTCGATGAGCGATCGAGGCTAGCACAGCGCCGCCGGAAAAAGCGATAAGGCCTACTTGCGTTTCGCCTCGTAGGAGGCGACGGCCTTCTTGAGCTCGCTATGCTCGCTGCACGGCAGGAAGCACAGCTTGTCGAGCTGGCTGAGGTGCTCCTTGGCCTTGGGCAGGTTGCCCACCATGAGATACGCCTCGCCGATGTACTCGTGCGCGCCGCGGTGCTTCGGATCGAGGCGCAATGCCTCGTTGTAGTGCTTGAAGACGAGATTCATGTCCGGGTTGGCGCCTTTGCGGACCGCATGGGCGTAGAGGTTGTGGTAGTCCGGGTTGCCCGGTTCCTTGGCCACTGCCTCCTTGAGGACTGCCTGGGCCGCCGGCCAGTCCTTGCGCGCGGTGGCCGCGGCAGCGCGTTCCAGCACGGGGTCGGTGGCGGGCGACGGGCCGCTGTCGGCGGCGAACGCGGCCGCCGGCGCCAGCAGCAGGGATATGATGAGCGGACGAACTCGCAGTTTCATGTGCTTTCTCCTCGAATGCGGATCCTACTCCTCGCACTGGCGCTAACAATCGCCGCCCCCGCGGCATTCCCCGAGCCGCCGGAATCGCGCGAGGAAGCGCTCGCTGCGCTGAGAAGCGCCGACGCGGCGACGCGTGCCGAAGCGGTGGTGTGGATCGCCAACCGCGGCGGCCCGGCCGACGACGGCCTGCTGCACGAGCGCCTGCGCGACGAAAGCGTCTTCGTGCGCAGCTACGCGGAGCAGGCGCTGTGGCTGCTGTGGAGCCGGTCCGGTGACAGCGACATCGACCGGGCGATGGCCCAGGGAGTAGAGCAGATGCAGGCGGGGCGGCACGCCGAGGCCATCGCCGCGTTCTCGAGGGTAATCAGTCGAAAACCGGATTTCTCCGAAGCCTGGAACAAGCGCGCCACCGCCTACTACCTGGCCGGCGAATACCGTAAGTCGCTCGCCGATTGCGACCAGGTGCTGGCGCGCAACCCGCGCCACTTCGGCGCGCTATCGGGCCTCGGCATGGTGCACCTCGCCCTCGAAGAGCTGGAAGACGCGCAGCGCTGGTTCCGGCGGGCGCTCGAGGTGAACCCCAACATGGTGGGCGTGGAGCTGGAGCTCCTCAGGCTCGAAGAGCGGCTGAAGCAGAAGCGCAAGCTCAAAACCTAGGGAAACTCTGAAAAAAGCGCTGAATGGTCGTCCCCGCGAAGGCGGGGATCCCGTTACCGGGTGAAGCAGCCGGTGGTCCACATCCTCGCCAATACGGTGTGCATACGCTCGTGTACTTCAAGGTACACGCTGACATGCAAGAGGCGATACAACGGGAGAAGAGACTCAAGAAGTGGAACCGCGCATGGAAGGTCAGGTTATCGAGGAGATGAACGCCGGGTGGAAAGTTCTTAGCGCGCAGGCTTTCTGATATTCGAACTTGGGTCCCCGCCTTCTAGGTAGCCCAGCACGACCGGCAGTGCGGCCCTCATGCCGTCCTTGAACGTCATGAAAGAATGCCGCTCATGGCTTCGTGGCGGGAATGGGTGGAACGGCTGAAGCGCGACACCATGGCGCTCTACTATGCGTCGCGCGATCCGCGCACGCCGCTCGCGGCCAAGCTGCTCGCCGCCGCCATCGTGGCGTACGCCGTGAGCCCGATCGACCTCATCCCCGACTTCATCCCGGTGCTCGGCCTGCTCGATGACCTCGTGCTGCTGCCGCTCGGCATGTGGCTCGTGCTGCGCCTGATACCGGACGACGTGATGGCCGAATCGCGGGTAAGGGCCGGCGAGGCGCTCGAGCGGCCACAGGGCCGCACCGCGGCGGTGGTCATCGTGCTCGTCTGGCTCGGGGCCGCTGCGCTTTGCGGGTGGGTGGTCTACACGTAGGGCTGGGCGGCGGCATCCGCGTCCACCGGTCGTCCGATCAGGTAACCCTGCAGGTAGTCGCAGTCGCAGCCCCGCAGGAACTCGCGCTGCTCCTCGGTTTCGACGCCTTCGCCCACCACCTGGATGTCGAGCGCGTGCGCCAGCGCGACGATGGCCGAGACGATGGCGCACTGGTCCTCGTCGCCCGGCACCTCGGCGGTGAACGAGCGGTCCACCTTCAGCTTGTCCACCGGGAAGCGCTTGAGGTACGAGAGGCTGGAGTATCCCGTGCCGAAGTCGTCGATGACCACCGATACGCCGAGCTGCTTCAGCCGCCTCAGCGTGGCCAGCGTGACGTCGGTATGCTGCATGGCGGTGGTCTCGGTGATCTCCAGCTCCAGCAGGCGCGCCGGCAGGCCGGTTTCCTTCAGCGCCGCGGCCACCATCTGCACGAGCCGCGGGTCGTTGAACTGGCGCGCCGAAAGATTCACCGCCATGCGCAGGCCGCGCTCCACGCCGATGAAGGTGGCCCAGCGGCAGGCCTCGCGCAGCACCCACTCGCCGAGCTTGAGGATCATGCCGGTCTCCTCGGCGAGCTGGATGAATTCGGCGGGCGCCACCACGCCGCGCTCCGGATGGTGCCAGCGCACCAGGGCCTCGTGGCCGGAAACGTGGCCGGTGCGCGCGTTCACCACCGGCTGGTAATACACGCGCAGCTCGTCCTTGCCGAGCGCGCGGCGCAGGTCGCTTTCCAGCGCCAGGCGGCGCGAGGCCGCCTGGTTCATCTCGGCGGTGAAGAACTGGTAGTTGGCGCGGCCCATTTCCTTGGCGTGGTACATCGCCGCGTCGGAGTTGCGGATCAGGGTTTCGGCGTCGCGCCCGTCGTCGGGGAACACCGCGATGCCGATCGAGGGCGTGACGCTCAGCTCGCGCTCGTCGGCCGCGATGGGCCGGGACAGCTCTTCGATGACCTTCTGCGCCACCTGCGCGGCATCCGATGCCCGCTTGATCTCCGGCAGCACCACCACGAACTCGTCGCCGCCGATGCGGCAGATGGTGTCGCCGATGCGCAGCTGGTTCACCAGGCGCATCGCCACCTCGCGCAGCAGCAGGTCGCCCAC
>Ga0247825_10001255_pt1 | contig 16587 bp, 12 predicted proteins | sample 13C_Vanillin_Day_FD_194413 | JGI IMG/M metagenome (GOLD analysis project Ga0247825, IMG submission 194413) | Soil microbial communities from agricultural site in Penn Yan, New York, United States - 13C_Vanillin_Day48 | ecosystem: Environmental > Terrestrial > Soil > Agricultural land | place... | reverse complement strand
TACCCGCCAGAGATCCAGTGGGCGACCAGATGCAGGCGGCGGTTCACCGTGTCATCAAAGATTGGGGCCCAGACAAGTTCACGCCAGATCAGGCCATAGCGATTAAGCGAGCCAAAGCATCTGGCAAGTACTTGGAGGCACACCTCATGGAGCGCAGGTTCCGTGGGCAATGGATAGAGAGTCAGATGAGAGACCTGTTCAAGGAACTCCGGTGGAGCCGCACAGGCGTGGATGCAGTTGACCCGTCCACAGGTTTCCGCTACGAGATCCTCTCAGGAACGGAGTCGAACTTCGCGCTGCATGGGCGCAGGATGGCGGAGGAGTTCTTCCGGATGATTGCGTTCTAGACCGTCAAGATGATTCCAGAGGACTCATGATTCAATTCAGTGACCAGGAGATCGCGAACGAGCGACTCATCCTCGACAGCGCGACGGAGCTCTACTATCTGGGCCACAACCTCACGTTGCGCAACTGCACTCTTGTGATCAAGGTCCCTAAACGTGCGCTGGTGGTGGCCCATACACGGTTTATCGAATGTACTTTCATGGTCAAACGGGAACTCAAGAGTTTCCGTTGGGAGTCCGCCCACCTGCAAGGCTGCACGTTCACAGGGCGATTCAGAGGCAATGATTTTGGCAGTTGGCCAAACCGCCCAAATGAAGGGAGCGTTCAGAATTGCGACTTCTCAGCAGCGCGCTTGGACGAATGCCGCTTCCTCGGGTGCGATGTCACCACCCTGCGATTCCCCCGTTGGCCATGTTTTACAATCCTCCATCCCTACGCAAGGCATCATGAGCTAGCAGAGTACCCCTGGCCGGGGGACATCGGACGCATCGACGCGGAATTCTGGGCAGAGACTCCAGCCACTACTGTGGCCATGACGTATTCGGCCCCAGACCTTGCGAAGCGGAGCGGGACGACTCCGGAGGCCATCAAGGCTGTCCTCGAGAAGCTGGACGGCGTGTACTTCTGATCTGGCAGCAGGTGCACCAGCGCCCGGGTGGGCCGGACAGCATACTTTCTCAACGCACGTAGCGCTCGAGCAGCGCCGCCATGTCCTCCAGCGTGGCGCTGGCGTGGGAGAGGCCCGCTTCCTCCACCACGCGCGGCATGCCGTACACCACGCAGGACTCGGCGGACTCGGTCAGCACGTGCCCTCCGGCCGCTCGGATGGCGCGCGCTCCCTGCAGCCCGTCATCCCCCATGCCCGTGAGCACCACGCCCACCGCGTCCGCGCCCCACCCCGCCGCCGCGCTCTCGAAGAGGACATCCACCGACGGGTGGTGAGGAGTCGTCAGCGGTGCCATCCCCAGCCGCGCCCAGGCCTGCTCCCCGTCCCGCTCCACACGCAGGTGCATGCCCGCGCGTGCCAGCACCGCGCGCCCGGGCCGCAGCTCCATCCCCTCCTCCGCCTCCAACACCTCCAGCGCGCTCTGAGTGCCGAGCCGCCGTGCCAGCGCCTCGGTGTAGCCCGGGGGGATGTGCAGCGCGAGCGCCAGCGGCGCGGGGAAGTCCGCGGGCAGGGCCGCGAGCAATCGAGTCAGCGCGGCCGGGCCTCCCGTCGAGGTCCCCACCACCACCATGCGCTGCCCTGTCGCTGCCACCGGTGCGGCAGTCTTCGCCGCCGGCTGGATCTCCACGGGAGGGCGCACCACCGCCCCCGCCGCCGTCTTCACCTTGGCCACCAGCTCCGCGCCCAGCTCGTAGAGCCGATCCGTGGCCAGCGCCGTGGGCTTGTGCACCAACTCCACCGCACCCGCCTGGAGGGCGGATACCGCCAGCTCACTCTCCTCGCCCGCACTGCTCACAATCACCACGCGCGGAGTGGCCGCCCCCGCCAGCGAGCGCAGCACTCCCAGCCCGTCCAGGTGAGGCATCACCAGATCCAGCGTCACCACGTCCGGCTGCAGCGCGGAGATCTTCTCCAGCGCGTCCAGCCCGTCGCGCGCGGTGTCCACCACGGTGATGCCCGGCGCGGCGGAGAGCACCTGCCGCAACACCTTGCGCGCGAAGGCCGAGTCATCCACGACCAGCACCCGGATAGGCGTGACCGTCATGAGCCCTCCTCGGGCCGGGTATAGAAGAAGGCGCCGCGCCGCTCCTCGCACTCCAGCGCCGTGCCGAAGCGCAGCAGGGACTCGGAGGTGCCCACCACCAGGCGGCCCCCCGGCACCAGCGCGCGGGTGAGCGACTCCACCACGCGCCGCGCCACCTCGTCCTTGAAGTAGATGAGCACGTTGCGGCAGAGGATGGCGTCAAAGGCACCCAGCGCGGCGATGGCCTCCTCATTCACCAGGTTCAGCCGCCGCCACATCACCGCGGCGATGATTTCCGAGCGCACCACCGGCCGCCCATTCACCACCTCCAGATAGCGCCCCTCGATCCCAGCCGGCAGCGCGCGCATCGAGCGCAGGTTGTGCTCGCCCAGCCGGGCCCGGTCCAACGCCCGCTGGCTGTAGTCACTGGCCAGCAGGGAGACGTCATCCAGCACCCCGCGCTCCTGAAGCATCATCGCCAGCGTGAGGGGTTCCTCGCCGGTGGAGCACGCCGCACACCAGATCCGCGGCCGCCGTCCTGCCCGCACCGCGAGCGTCATGTCGTCCGCCAGAACCTCCAGCGGCAGCGGGTCGCGGAAGAAGTATGTCTCGTGCACGAGCAGCGACTCGACGAGCGCCTCCAGCGCGGCCGGCCCAGCCGGGTCTTTCTTGAGGTAGAGGTAGTAGTCGAACAGGGACTCGAAGCCGGCCTCCAGCGCCTTCGCGGAGACCTTGTCCGCCAGCAGATCCAGGTCATCGAGCGAGTAATGCAGCCCCGCGCGCTCCTCGATGAGCGGCGCGAGGATGGCGAAGACCTGTGGAGACAGCGGGAGTGACGGCATCAGCGGCTCAGAGCCAGGAGACAGGCCCGGCGCACCTCCGGATCCTCATCCTGAGCCGCGGCCCGCTCCAGCTCCTCACGGGCCTCCACCGTCCCCAGAGCCGCCACCGCCGCAGCCGCGGCGCGCCGGCCCGAGGGGCTGCTCGTCCTCATGGCGCTGAGCAAGGCCGCCCGAGCATCCGCCCGCTGCATCCGAGCCAGGGCCGCCACCAGCAGCGGCGCCACCAGGTCATCCGCCGCCTCCAGCGCGGTGAGCAGCCCGGGGATGCGCCCATCGGCCGGCAGGGACAGGGCACTCACCACCCGCTCGCGCAAGGCCGGATCTCCCAGCAGTGAGACGAGCGCCTGCGTAGCATGAGTGCCCGAGCGGGTGGCCAGGAAGCCCACCGCCGCGCTGCGCACGCCCTCGTCTGGATCCCCCGCCGAGCGCAGCAGGGCCGATACCGTCTCCGGTACGTCGTACTCGGCCACCGCCGAGAGGGCCACCAGGCGCGTCGCGGGCTCTCCCTTGGTAGCAGCCTCCAAGAGCACGGGCAGCGCATCCGGGCGCTTGGAGACGCCCAGCCCCAGCAGTGCCGCCCGGCGCACATCCGAGTCCTCGGAGCTGGCCGCTCGCCGCAGCGCCGCCATGGCGCTCTCGGTGTGCAGGTGGGCCAGGGCGTCCACCACCGCCACGCGCACCTGGCCCGCGTCATCGTTGGCCAGCGCGACGATGGCGTCCGCGGCCGCCTCTTCGTTCAGCTTCCCCAGCGACTGGCACGCGTAGTAGCGCACCCACGCATCCTTGTCGTTGAGCCCTCCGAGCAGGCAGGAGGTGACACGGGCCTCCTTCTCCGTCTGCCCCAGGGCGCGCATGGCCGCCGCGCGCGTGCGCTCCGAGTCGTGGCGCGCCGCCTCCAGCAGCGCGTCCACCGCGCGTGGATCATCGATGAAGGGCAGGCCGTAGATGGCCGCGTCCCGCAGGCGCTCGTCCTGCTCGCGCATGGCCTGGAGCAGCACGTCCAGCCCGCGCGAATACCCGAAGTAGGAGATGATGCGCAGCGCCGCGCGGCGCCGGCGGGGATCGGGGGAGCCGGCCGCCTCCAGGGCCAGCTCCTCCGTCAGCTCGCTGCCGAGCGACTGGATGGCGCCCACCGCCGCCTGCACCACGCGTGGGTCATCGTCTCCCAGGCGCGCGAAGAGGGCGCTCACCGCCGCGGGCTCGCCGATCCGGGAGAGCGTGTCCGCGGCGAGGGCCCGCACCAGCGCGTCCCGGTCCTCCAGGCAGAGCATCACCTCCGGCACGGCCGCCGAGCGGCGTACCACCAGGGGCAGCAGCACCATGCGCCGGGCGCTGTCCCCATCGCGCAGGGCCTGGAGGATGGGGCCGTCCGCCTCCGGTCCCAGCTCCGTGAGGGCGCTGGCCGCGGCGCGAGCCACCGTCGGCTCCGCGTCCAGCAGCGCCAGCAGCCCCGTGGCCGCATCCGGTCCTCCCACCCAACCCAGCAGCCGGGAGAGGGCCGCCTTCTCCGCCGCGTCCGCTCCCGAGAGGCACCGGGCCAGCCTGCGGCCCAGATCCGCCGCTGGCGCCTTCGTGCGCAGCGCGGACTGGACGACCCGCGTGCCGCCGAAGCGCTGCACCTGCGCCTCGTGGATCTCCACCAGCGCCACCGCCGCCACCCGCATCGCCGCGTCATTGCCCCGCTGCAGCAGCCCCACCAGGGCGGGCACCGCCGCCTCCTGGCCGGTGCGGCCAAGCGCACGCGTCGCCTCGGTCATGTAGAGGGGATCCGACAGCAGGCCGAGCAACGGCGTCACTACCGAGGGATCCCCGGAGCGCCCCAGCACATCGATGGCGGGGAAGATGCGGAAGAAGTTGCCGCTGCCCAGCGCCGCCAGCAGCGCATCCACCGTGGCCCCGCCGCCAATGCGCCCGAGCGCCTCGATGGCAGCCACCGCGACGTTGTCATCCGGGTGGACCGTCAGCTTCGCCAGCAGTGGCACCCCGCGCCGGCTGCGGCGCCGGCCCAGCACCTGCGCCACGTCACAGACGACGGCGGGGTTGGGATCCTCGCCGAGCGCGAGGATGCACTCATCCACCTCTCCCGTGGAGGCCACCAGCGCCTCCACGGCCGCGGCCAGCCGGGCCTCGTTGTCCCGGCGCTGGCGGAACACCTCGCACAGCGGGGCCACCGCCGGAGTGCCCATGCGCGCCAGCGCGCCGATGACAGCCCGGCGCACCGCCCAGCTCGGCGTGTCCAGGTCCACGAGGAGGGCATCCAGGCCCGTGGTCCCCCGGCGCGCGAGCGCCTCCACCGCCTCCACGCGAGCACGGTCCTCCGAGGACAGAGACAACGGATGGCTGACAGCTCTCACGCCTGCTCCCTTGGGCGAACCGGCTTGCCCTCTGGTATCCATGAACCCGCCAACAATGTAGTCAGCCGCGTGAGTTGCTCAGCCTGCTCGCCCTGCATCCGCGAGAGCTGTGTGAGCCGCGCCGCCACCTCCCGCACCTCGCCCGCGGTGTTGGCCGTGCCGCGCGCCTGCTGCGCCGTGGTGCTGGAGATCTCCCGGGCCCGGGCGCGCATGTCCTCCACCGCGCGGGCGATCTGCTCGCTCATGGCCGCCTGCTCCGCCGAAGCGCGGGCCACCGAGGCCACGTTGTTCACCTGGCGAGTGGAGGCGCTGGTGATGGAGGCGAGGGCTTCGGTCTGCTCGTCCAGCGCGCGCGCCGTCTGCTTCGCCACGCGCCGCACCTCCTCACCCCCCCGGGCCAGCGAGGCGAGTGCCTGGCTCTGCTCCTCGGTGGCGCGCGTCACCTCCGCGGCCAGCTTCGCCACCTGACGCGCGGCCACCTCGCTCTGCCGCACCGCCTTGCCTTGCTCGGCCACGGCCTTGGACACGAGCGCCGCCTGCTTGCGCGTGTCATCCATGGCCCTGGCCACCTCCAAGGCGCCCTTGGCCTGCTCCGCCAGCCCAGCGAGGGTGCGCTGCGTCGAGGAGGCCATGTCCTGCGCGAGCGTGCCCATGCCGGACACCTCCTTGGTCTGCGCCACCATCGCCGTGCTCACCTGCTGCACCAGCGTGCGCAGCTGCACGGCCGTCTTCGCCAACTCTCCGGTCGCGGAGGCCTGCTCCTGCATCGCCCTGGACACCTGCTCCGCGGCCGCGGCGAGCTGCCCGTTGGAGCGCACCGCTTCCCGCAGCGCACGGGCCTGATCCACCGTGGCCTGCGTCGTCTGCTTGGCCATGCGGCGCATCTCCGTGGCGCCCTGCGCCAGGGCCTGAGCTGCCTGGGCCTGCTCCGCGGCCGAGGTGGCGATGAGACGGCCCTGCTCGCTCAACCGCGCCGTCGTCTGCGAGACGGCCTGCACTGCCTGCACCTGCTCGGCCGTGGCGCGGGACACCTCGCGCACCGTCGTCCCCAGCTCATCCACGCCCTTGAGGATGGAGCCGAGCGCCCGCTCCGCGTCCCCCGCGAGCGATGCCCCCTCATCCGCCGCGCGCACTCCGTCCCCGGTGGCCGTCGCCGCCTCGCGAGCGGTGTTCTGCAGGCCCCGGACGATCTTCGCCACATCCGCGCTGGCCGCCGCCGCCCGGTCCGCCAGCGCGCGGATCTCCTCGGCCACCACCGCGAAGCCGCGCCCGTGCTCGCCCGCGCGCGCCGCCTCGATGCTGGCGTTGAGCGAGAGCAGGTTGGTGCGGTCCGCGATCATGTTGATCGTCTGGACGATGTCGCCGATCTCCTCCGCGCGACGGCCCATCTCCTTCATCACCGAGGCGGACTCGGTGATGGACTGGCGGATACGGGTGAAGCCCGAGATGGAGCGGGCCACGGTGGCGCCGCCCTCGCGCGCGGTGGTGCTGACGCGCTCACCGGTGGCGCGGGCCTCCTCGGCCATCTGAGCGATGCGGCGCGAAGAGGACTCGAGCTGAGAGGAAGCCGTGGCGCTGGTGGCAGCCAGCGTGTTGATCTGCTCGGCGCCGCGGGCCACGCTCTGCGCGGAGCGGGCCAACTGCTCGATGGTGGCGACGTTGGCCTCCACGGTCGCGGCGTTCTTCTCCGCGGTGGCGGCCACCTCCTCTACGCTGGCGGCCACCTCCGTCACCGTGGAGGCGGTGGTGGCGGCGGACGTCTCCAGCGTCCGGGCGTGCTCGGCCACCGCCCGCACCGAGCGTGCCACCTCCTCGCTGGTGGCGGCCGTCTCCTCCACGCTGGCGGCCATGCTGGTGGCGTCCTTGGACACCTCGCCCAACGCCCGGCCGATGCCCACCACGGCCGTCGTCACGGCGGCCACGCGCTCGCCCACTCCCTGCGCATCCGCCGAGAGCCGGGAGATGCCCTTGGACATCTGCTCCATGGTGGCGGCCACCTCCTCCGTGGCGGAGGCGCTGGCCTGGTTGCGTGCCACCACATCCGTCACAGAGGCGGTCATCTGCGTCAGGCCCGCCAGCAGCTCCTCACTGGAGGCGGCCAGATCCTCCGCGCTGGCGCTCACGCCCTTGATGGAGCGAGCCGTCTCCTCGAGCGTGGCCGCGGTGTTGTCCGCCGAGGTCGTCAGCGCGGTGGCGTCCTTGCGCACCCCAGTGATCGAAGCGGAGATCTCCTGCAGTGACCCGGCCGTCTGCTCGGCCTCTTGCTGCAAGCTCTTGGCGGACTCGCTCACGCTGCGCTGCGAGCGGACCATCGCCTGCATGGAGGAGGCCGTCTCCTCCACGCTGGAGGCCATGGACTCGATTGAAGCGCGCACCTGCTCACTGGCGGCGGCCTGCTCGTTACCGCTGGCCGCCAGCCTCGCGGCGAGCTGCTCCACCGTCTGCACCACGCCCGAGCTCTCCCGCATCGAACGGGACGCGCTCTCGATCAGCGCGCGCGCGTCCTCTGCCTGCGTACCACCCGCGTTCTCAGCCGCCATGGACCTTCTCCTCCCCGATGACACGGGAAAAATCGATGAGCATCACCAGCCGCTGCCCCACCTGGGCCACGGCCTTCACGAACCCCTGGGCCTGCTCCGCCACCATGGGGGGCGGCGGCTGCAGTTGCTCGGGCGCCAGCTTCATCACCTCGCGCGCGCTGTCCACCAGCAGCCCGACGGTGCGCGAGCCGAGCTGGCCCACCACCACGCGCGAGTCGATCGTCCGGTCCACCGGTGGCAGCCCGAAGCGCGCCCGCGCATCCACCACTGGCACCACGCGTCCGCGCACCTGCACCAGCCCCGCCACATGCGCGGGCGCTCCTGGCACTGGGGTGGCGCCGGTAAAGGACTCCATCTGCATCACTTCGGAGGCCGGGATGGCGTACTCCGCCCCCGCAACCTTGAACACGACATGCAGCGCGCTCATGCCGCTCCCCCTTTCTGGGGTACGAACTCCATCCGAGAAGCACCTCCGCGGGCCGCGCCAAGGGCGGGGAGATCCAGCACCAGCGTGGGCTGCCCATCCCCCAGGTCCGTGGCGCCGGCCACGCCTGGCACCTGGACGAGCGGGTCCTCAAGGGTCCGGAGGACGATCTCCTGCTGCCCCAGGAGCTTGTCCACGGCGAAGGCCACGGGGGCGCCGCGCTGCCGGACGACGAACGCCTTGGGCCCGGGCCCGTCACGCCCCGACTCCCGTTGCAGCAGCCGCTCCAACGGCACGAGCGGAACCGCCTGGCCTCGGCGCTCCACCAGCGTCACGCCGCCGTTGGCGAGGCCGGGCGGACGGACGAGGCGCGCGGTCTCCACCTCGATGATCTCCTCCACCGCGCTCACGGCGACGGCGTAGCGGAGGGAGGCGCACTCGAAGACGAAGGCATCGACGATGGTGATGGTGAGGGGCACGCGCAGGGAGAACGTGGTCCCCTGGCCGGGCCGTGTGTCCAGGCTCAGCTCACCGCCAAGCTGGTCCACGGTGATGCGCTTGACGATGTCCATGCCCATGCCGCGGCCGCTGGTGGCATCCGCGGAGACACGCGTCGAGAGGCCGGGGCGGCACAGCAGATCCAGCAGCTCGGAGGAAGAGGCCGGAACGGGTACTCCGGCGCGCGCGGCGGCCGCGGCGGCATCCACTCCGCGTCCATCATCGCTCACGGTCAGCTCGAGCCTTCCGCTGGAGCGAGCGTGGCAGGCCAGGCGCACCACCCCTTCCTCGGGCTTGCCAGCGGCACGGCGCTCCTCGGGGCTCTCGAGGGCGTGATCCACCGCGTTGCGCACCAGGTGCACGATCGCGGGCAGCAGCCGGTCCGCCACGGCCTTGTCCAGCTCCGCCTCCCCCACATCCAGCTCGAGCCGCACCAGCTTGCCCGTGGTGCGGCGCAGGCCCCGGATGAGCAGCGGGAGCCGATCCAGCACATCCCTCACCCGCACCATGCGCAGGTGGAGGATGGAGGCGCGCAGATCCCTCAGTTGGCGAGCGTTCTCCTGGAGCACCTGGACCAGATCGCGGGTCTGGACGCCGGCCTTGGTGAGCTCGTTCACCGCGCGAGCCAGCTTCGAGCGGTTGACGACGAGCGCGGCCAGCTTCTCCAGCGCGTCATCCAGGCGCGCCACCTCCACGCGCAGCACGCTGCTGCGGCGAGGCTCCACGGCAGCCCCCTCATCGCTGGGCGGCAGTGACTCGGCGAGGAAGGTCGATAGAGGCGTGGGCTCGGACGGTGCGGGCGAAGCGATGGAGCGCACCGTGGCGGGAGGCCCCCCTACCGCCTCGAGCAGCGCCGAGTCCTCCGCGCTCGTGAGCAGCAGCAGCGCGAAGGTGAGGTTGCCACCGCCGGGCGAGGCACCGGCCATGGGGACCACCTTGACGATCTCCGCGAGGTGGCTGATGCGCTCACGCACGGTGTTGATGGTGAGGCCTTGGGCGGCCCGCTCCGCGGAGGGCACGTAGTCCAGCCGAAACGCCCGCCGCCCGGACGCAATGCCCGCGAGGAGCTGCTCTTGATCGGACGCGGAGAGCTTCGTGGCGAGTGCGGGCTCCAGCAGGAGCGTGGCGGAGGTGCCCTGCTGGCCGGGATGCCCCCGGGCTGGCCCCTCCAGCGCCTCCAGCCGCTCCAGCAGCCCTCGAGGCGCCTCGGAGACAGGCGCGCCCGTGGCGAGCTGGCGGACCCGCTGCTCGATGGCCCTCAAGCCCTCCATCATCGGCTCGATGCTGACCTCGGGCAGCCGCCCTCCAGCCTGGTCCGCGTGGCGCAGCGCCGTCTCCATCCAGTGCGCGATGGAGACGATGGGCTCCACATCGATCATCGCCGACAGGCCCTTGATGGTGTGCAGGGCCCGGAACAGCTCGCGCACGGTGCGCGGGCTGGCGGAGCGCTGCCGTGCGGCGGTCTCCAGCGCGAGGAGCTGGGCATTCGCGGCGCTGAGCAGTTCCTCCACCTCGGTGAGGTAGGCGGGGAGGAAGTCCGCCAGATCAACGCTCACCCCTGCCCCCGCTCGAGCAGGGCTCTCACCTCGCTGAGGATCGCATCGGGGGTGAAGGGCTTGGTCATGAAGCGGTTGGCCCCGGCCTGAAGCGCCCGAGCTCTCGAGGCCTCATCCCCTCGTGTGGTGACGATGACGATGGGCAGGTGGCGCAGCGTGTCCTGGCCTCGCACGAACTCAACCACCTCGATGCCGCCGATGTCGGGCATGTTCAGATCGAGGATGATGAGATCGTAGGGCTTGAGCGACAGCCGCTCGATAGCCTCCAGGCCGCTGGAGGCGTGGGTGAACGCGAGGCCGGGGTAGGGACGCAGGCACGCCACCACCATGTCCCGCATCACCTTGCTGTCATCGACGACGAGTACTTCAGGCATGAACGTCCTTTGGCAACGGCTGCCAAACCTAGAGGGATTCCAACGTGAAGAAAGGCTCTCCCGGCCAAAGTGCCATGGCATCGCCCACTGGGCGACACTCCGTGAAGGGTGCAGTACAGCGATGTAGCGAGGAGGCCGTCTTCCTGGCCACGCCCCTCGTCTGTCCGGAATCTGAGCAGCCATGCGAGCACCTGCCCATCGGCCCCTGGGACAGCCGCGTGAGGGCTGAGAGACACAGCCAAGGCGGCCTTGCAGCCTGCTGATCCTGTCTTACGTCAAAAGAGACGGCGGCAAGTCCCCGTGACTTCGCCGCCCTGGCGAAGAAAGGAGGATGCGTCATGGCTGATCTACCTGTTCGTCGTGGTGGTGGTAGTGGCCTTCAGCGAGGCCGCGAGTGGGATCCATTCCAGCGCATGCAGGAGTTGATGGGCTTGGATCCGTTCGAGGTGATGAATCAGTGGTTGACCGGTGCGGGACGTGAGGGCGGGCTCACCTTCGTGCCGTCGTTCGAGGTGAAGGAGACGAAGGACGCCTTCATCTTCAAGGCGGACCTGCCGGGCGTGGACGAGAAGGACCTGGAGATCACGCTCACGGGCGACCGCATCACGGTGGCTGGCAAGCGCGAGAGCGAGAAGCGCGAGGAGAGCGATCGCTTCTACGCCTATGAGCGCAGCTACGGCTCGTTCAGCCGCGCGTTCACCCTGCCGGAGGGCGTGAACCCGGATGCAGTGAACGCGGAGCTGAAGCACGGCGTGCTGACGATCAAGCTGCCCAAGAAGCCCGAGATGCAGCCCAAGCGCATCACCGTGGGCTCCAGCACCGGAGAGAAGAAGGACCAGGTGAAGGCCTGAGTCATCAGGCCCTGAACCCGTGGCGCGCTCGTACTCCTGACGCCCCGCCCGAGGACGAGGGTGCGAGCGCGCTCATGCCTGTGCGGGGACGAGGCTTGAAGCCGCGGCCCCCGTGCGAGGCAGGTGAACGCGGAAGGTAGCGCCCTGGCCGGGCACGCTGTCGACCGTCACCACGCCGCCGTGGGCCTCGACGATGCGGCGCACCCGGTACAGCCCCAGGCCCAGCCCTCCATAGTTCCTCGCCGAGACGGCGCGCTCGAAGCGCTGGAACAGGCCCTCCATCCGCTCGGGCGCGATGCCAATGCCGTGGTCGCGCACCAGCAGCTCCGCTGTGTCCGGCTGGCACTCCAGCATCACCTCCACCGGCTTGCCCGGCCCGAACTTCATCGCGTTGGCCAGCAGGTGCCTCACCACCTGCGTCATGCGCACGCGGTCCCACCGCCCCGGCGTGCTCGGCAGACGGTCCAGCACCAGGCGGCAGCCCATGCGCGCCGCCTCCTGCTCCGAGCCGGCCGCCGCGTCGCGCACCACGGCGGCCAGATCCACCTCTTCCAGCTCCAGCCGAGGCACGTGGCTCTGGAGCTGGGACACATCCAGCAGCGTGTCCACCAGACTGGCCAGCCGCTCCACCTGCCGATCGGCGGACGTCAGCGCCTGGGTGAGCCGCTCCGCGGACCAGGGCCTGTCCACCTGGAGCGCCGAGCTCACCCCCTGGAGCCGCAGCCGCAGCGCTGTCAGCGGTGTGCGCAGCTCGTGGGCCGCCACGGTAAGGAACTCGTCGCGCGTGCGCACCGCCTCCTGGGTCTCTCGCAGCAGGCGGAGCCGCTCGGTGACATCATCGATGATGCCGGCCATGCGCACCGGCCGCCCCGCCAGGTCGCGCTGGGCCCGCCCGCGGCTGACGCAGGAGCGGTAGCCACCCTCGGCATGGAGCAGCCGGAAGGAGACGTCGTATGGCGTGCCGTGCTCCAGGTGCGTGGACAGGGCGTTCACCACCATGTCCCGATCCTCCGGGTGCAGCCGCTCCACGAAGGCCTGGTAGGTTCCTCCGAAGTCCTCCGGCAGCAGGCCCAGCATCTCCAGCAAGCGCGGGCTACACCAGAACGAGCGGCGGCGCAGATCCCAGTCCCACACCCCGTCGAAGGAGCCCGCGACGATGAGCCGGTACCGCTCCTCGCTCTCGCTCACGGCGCGCTCGGCCTGGGTGAGCAGCCCGACCTGCCGCTCCAGGCGCCGCACCATGCCGTGCAGGTGCTCCTCGACGGAGGGGCTCTGCTCCACGGCCGCGGAGACGGAGCCGCCATGCCGCAGCTCCCTCAGGAGGGCGCCGAGGATCTCATCTCCCTCCTGGGTGCGGCGGACGAAGCCGTTGGCGCCCACGTTCTGGGCCATGCGCAGGTCCAGCTCGTCCGGCGAGCCAATGTGCGTGAGGAGCACGGGCACGTGGGACAGCCGCGGCTCCTTTCGAAGCGCCAGACACAGCCGGAAGCCATCCATGCCTGGCATCAGCACATCCGCGAGCACCGCATCCGGCCGCCGCCGCCGGGCCAGCTCCAGGGCGGAGAGCCCGTCATGGGCCATCACCACGTTGAAGCGGAAGGGAGCCAGGTGCAGCAGCAGGAGCTTGCGTGAGACGGGATCGTCGTCGGCGACGAGGACGGAGGGGTGGTGCGCCCCCTCGGGAGAGGACGCCTCGGGAGCCAGCACCGTGCGCACTGCCTCCACCAGGGCGCCGAGCGACAGGGGGTACCCCCGGAAGACAGCTTGGACCTGCTGCCGCATGAGCCGCTCCTGCTCGGCCGCAGAGGCAATCACCAGCAGGGGTACGCCCAGGGCCTCCAGCGCTCGCCTGGGCGCATCCTCGGAGGCCAGGCCCTCCAGCGGGGTGCTCGCCTCCAGGACGATGGCATCCGGCCGGGGGCCCCACGCGGTGATGGCCGCGACGGTCTCTGCCTCATGCACCTGCCAGCCCTGGCTCTCCAGCGCGAGCGTCTGGACGGCCCGAACCTGGGAAGAGCCCGAGATGAGAAGGATGAGGGGCTTCGTCACGGTGCACGAGCGGGTTGCAAGAGCTGGGGGCGAGCTCCTCCTCCTGGATTGGAGGAGGCTCGCAGTCTCGGCATCGCAAGCGCCGAGTCAAGACACGTTTCCGTCCTATGTTGAAAGTTGCATTTCAAAACGCACCCCGGCCGGGCCGCAGCCGAAGCGCTGCTCCGCTCGCTCCTGAACTCACCGGGGCCCGCGCGGAATTTGAGGGGCTCGCCTCCCTGGAGTCTCCGGACGCTGGCAATATGGCGATCCTCACCGCGCCCGCCACGGCCGGGTGGCGCATCCCGAGGAAATTCCGTGAAGAGCACCTGTCCCTCCATGGCAGCGCTGATGCTTGCGCTGGGACTGACCCTCGCTGGGTGCCCTGAGGGCGGCCCGACCGATCCAGACCCTTCGCTGCGCCTCGAGGTGGGAACGGGGCAGCAGCAGCAATTCATCCCGCTGGCCGATGGGGAGACGCTGTTGCTCCAGCGGGGCTGCCAGGGCGGCCAGCACATCTTCGTGTCGCTGCGAGCGTGGGGCCTGCCGCCAAACCCTGTCATGCTGGATCTGTCCCTGACCCGCGCCGAGGATGGGCAGGGGGTGGCCCCGCCCTTCCGGGTGCGATTCCTCTTCACGCAGGCCACGGGCGACGCCCCCGATGAGGCAACGGGTCTGGTGTTTCAGCTGACTCAGCCCGACCAGGCCGTGGGCCGGACCGTGCGCTTGACGGCGTCCGTGGAGACCGACGCCGGGCAGACCGCGGAGGACTCACACACGGGCCCCCTCCAGTGGGGGCCTTCCGCCTGTCCATGAGTGCTGTGAAGTAATGCGGCTCCCGCGCGAGAGCACAGGTCATTCAGTTTTGTCCTTCAGAGGAATTCAGAGGAGACGAGTCATGCGGAAGTGTTCCATCACTGCGCTGCTGCCCTTGCTGGCAGCCCTGCTGACTGGCTGCGGAGGCAACCTGCCACCGCGGTCCGATCCACAGTGGTCAGTCGTGGCACGGGATCGCACCGAGGCGTTGCTGGCGATCACAGGCCGCTCTCGCTCCGATGTGTGGGCGGTGGGGGCGGATCGAGGCCAGGGGCCGCTGGTGCTCCACTACGACGGCACGCGGTGGCAGGAGCAGGCGACGGGATACCGCGGTGATCTGTGGTGGGTGCACGCCTTCGAGCAGGGGCCGGTGATGATGGCGGGCGCGAACGGCACCGTGCTGCGCTACGAGAACGGACAGTTCACGCGGATGAAGACGCCGGGGCTGGCGCGGCACACCATTTATGGCATCTGGGGCGCCCGGCCGGACGACGTGTACGCGGTGGGCAGCGTGTCGGGCCGGGGGGGCTTCATCTGGCGCTACGATGGGAGCACATGGCGGGAGGTGCCGCTGCCCTACGCGGACATGCCGCGCACGCCGGATGGAGACATTCCTGGCCTCTTCAAGGTGTGGGGCACGGGCAAGGGGGACGTATACGCGGTAGGAGCGTTGGGCACGGTGCTGCGCTCGCGCGGTGGCGGTGCGTTCGAGTCTCTCCCCACGGGTACGACGAGCCGGCTGTTCACGGTGCACGGCGCGGGGGACAAGGTGGTGGTGGTCGGCGGGGAGGGGCAGGGAGAGATCCTCGAGCTGAACGCCGCCGGGCAGTTCGAGCCCCACACGCCGGACGGATGCCCGCTGCTACAGGGGGTGGCCATCTCACCGGACGGCAGTGGCTGGGCCACGGGCTCGCGGGGCGAGGTGTACCGTCGCACGAAGGCCGGCTGGGCGCGCGCGGAGCTGGGGCAGCAGCTCAATGTGGAGTCGCTGCATGCCGCCTGGGTGGATCCCGAGGGTGGGGTGTGGGCGGTGGGCGGCAACGTCCTGTCGAGCGGTCTGAACGCTGGCACACTCCTCCAGCGCGGACCGGAGGTGCCCACCGTGCCCGAGCGGGAGACGCCCCAGCCACCCGCGACAGTCTGTCCGGAGCCGCAGATAGATGCGAAGCCCTCGGGGACCATCGCGCGCCGCTGGAACGAGCAGATCCTCGGCGCCATTCGCCGGGATCTTCCCCGGCCGACGGTGCATGCGCGCAACCTCTATCATCTGTCCGCCGCCATGTGGGACGCGTGGGCTGCGTATGACGCGACAGCGGATGGCGTCTTCGTGCGCGAGAAGCTGACGGCCTCGGATGTGGCGTCCGCACGGGCGGAGGCGTTGAGCTACGCCTCGTACCGGGTGCTCACGCATCGCTACTCTCCGGCGGTGGGCGGGGCGGTGTCGAAGGCGTGCTTCACCAGCTTCATGCGCAAGCTGGGATATGACCCGGATGCGACGGGTACGGACGGCCCGAGCCCTCGAGCCTTGGGCAACCGCATTGCCCAGACCATCATCGGCTTTGGCGCGGACGATGGAGCCAATGAGCAGCAGGACTACAAGGACACGACGGGCTTCTCGTTCGTGAACGCCCCCCTGGTCGTCGAGGATCCCGGGGTGACGCTGAATGATCCGTCGGTGTGGCAGCCGCTGAACCTGGCGCAGGCTGTCACCCAGAATGGCATCGTGACCAACGCGGGCGTCCAGGGCTACATCGGGGCGCACTGGGCACGGGTGACGCCGTTCGCGATGGTGCGGCCCGCGGGCGGTGGGCTGTACCACGATCCGGGCCCGGCACCCACGTTCGGTGCGGAGCTGCGTGGCCATGCGGTGGAGGTGCTCCGGCGGTCGAGCGGGCTGGGCAGCACCGAGAACATCGATCTGTCGCCCGGCGCGATGGGCAACAACAGCGTGGGCACGGATGATGGGGGAGGCCACCCGGTCAACCCCGTGACGGGGCAGCCGTACACGCCGAACGTGGTGAAGCGCGCGGACTTTGGCCGGGTGTTGGCGGAGTTCTGGGCGGACGGCCCGAAGTCCGAGACGCCGCCTGGGCACTGGGATGTCCTGGCCAACCAGGTAGCGGACTCACCGGGCTTCACGCGGCGCCTGTTCGGCGCGGGAGAGCCCGTGGACGCGCTCGAGTGGGACGTGAAGGTGTACCTGGCGCTCAACGGCGCGGTGCATGACGCGGCCATCACGGCCTGGGAGGTCAAGCGTGCCTTCATCAC
>Ga0247825_10001254_pt1 | contig 16606 bp, 11 predicted proteins | sample 13C_Vanillin_Day_FD_194413 | JGI IMG/M metagenome (GOLD analysis project Ga0247825, IMG submission 194413) | Soil microbial communities from agricultural site in Penn Yan, New York, United States - 13C_Vanillin_Day48 | ecosystem: Environmental > Terrestrial > Soil > Agricultural land | place... | reverse complement strand
GAGCCAGGAGCACCTCGACCTGGTCGAGGCCCAGCGGATCCTCGATGAGGACCACTACGCGCTGGGTGACGTGAAGGACCGGGTTTTAGAGTTCCTCGCCGTCCGACAGCTCCGTGCCATGACGGACGGGCGGACCGGCGGAGAGGCGGACGGTCAGGCGGACGGCGGGACGGATGGACAGCTGGACGGCGGCGACGGCGTCGCCACCGAGTCGCCCGCAGCGACGGCCACCGTACCGGCGCCGAACACGCCGATCCCGGGCAACGACGACGACCGCGCCCGCGGCCCGATCCTCCTTTTCGTCGGACCCCCGGGCGTCGGCAAGACGTCCGTCGCCAAGTCCATTGCCCGGGCGATGGGGCGGAAGTACGTCCGCATCTCCCTCGGCGGCGCACGTGACGAGGCCGACATTCGCGGTCACCGTCGCACCTACGTGGGCGCGATGCCCGGCAGGATCATCCACGGGATGAAGCAGGCCGGCACCCGGAACCCGGTGTTCCTGCTGGATGAGGTGGACAAGCTTGGCGTCTCGTTCCAGGGCGATCCCGCGAGCGCGCTTCTCGAGGTGCTCGACCCGGCCCAGAACGACACGTTCGTCGACCACTACCTCGGCGTCCCGTTCGACCTGAGCGAGGTGCTGTTCATCGCCACGGCGAATTTCATCCAGAACATCCCCGGGCCGCTGCTCGACCGGATGGAGGTGGTGGATTTTGCCGGCTACACCGAGCGGGAGAAGCGGGAGATCGCGAGGAAGTACCTCATTCCCCGGCAGTTCACGGAGAACGGGGTCTCGCCGGAGCAGCTCACCGTCAGCGACGAGGCGCTCTCCGAGGTGATCACCAGTTACACCCGCGAGTCGGGCGTCCGTCAGCTCGAGCGGGAGATCGGCCGGCTGGCCCGGAAGGTGGCCCGGAAGATCGCCGCGCGAGAGGTCGAGACGGTCGTCGTGGACAAGGACATGGTGGACGACCTGCTCGGCCGGCCCAAGGTGCACCCCGAGAAGGCGGCCAGACAGGACGAGATCGGCGTGGCCACCGGGATGTACTACACGCCGACCGGTGGCGACATCATGTTCGTCGAGGCGAGCACGATGCGCGGCAAGGGGGAGCTGGTGCTGACCGGCCAGCTCGGTGACGTGATGAAGGAGTCGGCCCGGGCGGCGTGGACCTACGCCCGTTCGCACGCGGCCGGTCTCCAGATCGCGGACGAGATGTTCGACCGCGACATCCACATCCACGTCCCCGCGGGCGCGATCCCGAAGGACGGGCCCTCCGCCGGCGTCACCATGGCATCGGCAGTGGTGTCCACGCTTTCGGGCCGGCCGGTGCGGCATGACATCGCCATGACCGGCGAGATCACGCTGCGCGGCCGGGTGCTGCCCATCGGCGGTGTGAAGGAAAAGGTGCTCGGCGCCGTACGGGCCGGCATCAACCGGATCATCCTGCCGAAGGACAACGAGCCGGATCTCGAGGACCTCCCGAAGGAGGTCCGGGACAGGATCGAGATCTACGTGGTGCAGGAGCTGGGCGAGGTCCTGGCCCTCACGCTCCGTGGCGCCAGCTTCCGCGAGGGGCGGCTGCTGTTCGGGGACGAGAAGAATCCCCGGGACGTGATACCGCTGTCGAGCGGGTTTACGCATTAGGCGGTAGGGCGGTAAGGCGGTAGCTTTCGCCACAAGAGACCCTCCGGTGTCCTGGGATGCCGGAGGGTCTCTTGTCACTGGAGCCTACCGCCTTACCGCCCCTCCACCTTCTCCCTTCTCAACGCTCGCATGGCCGCGTGGGCCAGCTCGCCCGGGGTGGTACCGTCCGACGGGTGCGTGGCCCAGCCGACGCTCACGTGCAGCGGGATGATGACCCCCTCCGCCGTGGAGGCGGCATGGTCGCCGAGGACCTGGCGCAGTTTCGTCGCGACCACCGCCGCGCCACTCAGGCCCGCGCCGCGGAGAATCATGGCGAACTCCTCCGCCCCGTAGCGGCCGATCACGTCGCTCGCGCGGACGCTGCTCCGGAAGACGTTGGCGACATGGAGAAGGACCTGGTCGCCCACGATCTGACCGAAGCGCTCGTGGACTTCGCTGAAGCGGTCGAGGTCGAACAGCAGGAAGGCGAGCGGGCCGCCGTGGCGTCGGGCGTACTCCACCGCGTACTCCAGCTCCCCCAGCAGCGCGCCGTGATTCAGGAGCCCGGTGAGCTCGTCCCGGAGCAGCATCTCCCGCAGGCGGCGGCCGCGCTCTGCCCGGGTGATCACCGACTGCAGGAGAAGCTCCGGGGGAGCGGTGTCGGACAGGAAGTCGTCGGCGCCGGCGCGAAGGGCCTCGATCTGCATGGCCGGGTCGGGAGATCCGATCACCAGCGCCGGCAGCAGGTGGAATCTCGGGTCCGCACGCACGTCACGGAGCACGCTGAAGCCGTCGCCGTCGGCCAGGCGCGGCGCGGTGGCCAGGAGATCCGGGACCTCGCGGTCCAGCAGCTCTCGCGCGGCCTTGGCGGATGGACTGCGCACCACCCGGATGTTCGCCGGCTCCAGTACGCCGACCACCCGGCTGGAGCGATCCGCATCGCCGTCGAGCAGGAGCACGGTGGAAGGCGGCGGACCACTCTGGGCCAGGGTGCGCGCATAGCGCGGCAGGTCGGCCACCATCCGTTCCGCGGGGAACACTCCATCCACACCCGCGGCCACGGCCCGGAGCCGATCCACCGCCCTGAGTGTCTCGATCAGGATCACCGCGCGCGGCCGGGTGGAGCGGCGGCTGGTCCACGAGGAGGCGACGGCGGAAGGGTCGCCCTCGCCCGGAGCGGTGCCGATCACCAGGAGATCCACTCGCTGGTCGCCGGTCACCGTGAGCGGATCCTCGGTGCGGCCGCGCAGGTCCACGGCGAATCCTGCGCCGACGAGCGCCTCCGTCACCCGGTCCCGGTCCGCGCCAGCCGGGAGGACGAGAACCGCGCGCAGGCCGGTGCGGGCTACCTCGGTGCCGGTGGCTACCTGCGCTCGCGCGACGGTGAGCGCCGCCTCGAGGCGTCGAACCGCCTCGTTGAGCCGGTCCGACCCCGCGGCTGGAGGCGAGCTCGCGACCGATTGCTCCGCCGCCCGCGCGATCTCGCTGATCACGGGAAAACCGTAGGAGCCACCGGAGCCGGCGAGCCGATGAAATCCGGTGCGGAGCTCGGCGACCACGTCCTCGCCGCGACGCAAGGCCTCGATGTTTTGCCGAAGGTCGGCGATCGCGGTGGGTAGCTCCGCCAGATACTCGCGCTGGAGGTCGCGGTAGGCCTCGGCGTGCAGGTCGTCGCTCATGCCACGCCGAAGCCCTCGAGCGCCAGCCGCGCGCCGGCCACGAACGTGGGAGCGGTGCTCCAGTGGCCCCGGACCTCGTTGCCGTTTCGCGAGCCCAGAATCGCACTCCGATCGTCCACCACGAGAATGACGGGCATCCCCGGCCAGGCTCGGGCGTCGGGCGAGATCTGGTCCACGGTCGCAAAGCCGAGCTCCACCGGACTGGTAGAGGCTAGGTGGAGGGCGACTCCGGCGGCGTAGGGGCGCCGAAGAGCGGGGGCCAGGAGCGGATACGCGTCCGCCGGGGCGAGCAGTCCGACCGATTTGCCGGCGCGCGCCACATCATGCGTCATGAGCTGGAGCAGGGCCCTGCTGGAGATCAGCTCGACCAGGGTCTCGGTCTCCGGCACGGTGACGGCCTCGAGGTCGCGGCTGAGCCGTTCCAGTGCCTGGCCATGGTCGTTGGAGATCCGGGCAATCAGGGCGGCGGGAGATTCAGGCCGGTAGCGCTTCGGCCGGCCCCCGTCCACCCTGGCGGCTCCTTTGGCGACGAGTCCTTCCAGGGCACTGTATGCGTTCGCTCGGGCGAGACCGGCCGCCCGGGCGATGGCGTAGCCGGTGCCGGGCCCGCCGGTGAGGAGGACTTGGTAGACGAGACCTTCAGTGGGGGTGAATCCGAAGCGAGTGAGGTCGGGCACGAACGTAGTATGGGGGACTACGACCTTACCTGTAAAGGCTCGCTATGCGTAGTCCAGCTGCCAGCCCAACAGCTTGGCGATCAGCGCCAGCCGGAAGGTGATATCCACCTCCCGCCCCTCCGTCGTCTTGGCGTCGAGATGTAGCGGATAGTAGTGGTAGGTGATCTTGTTGAGGGGCTTCGGCTGGGAGCGCAGGTTCTTGGGGCTCCATACCCCGGTCTCGTCGGAGTCCTTCAGCAGCCGAGCAAGCACCCGGGTCGCAACCGGGGCCCACTCCAGCGCGCCCATCCGCGCCAGCAGCTCGATGTAGTGCAGCGCCAGGGGGATGTCCTTGGGGTAGCCCTTGGCATCCGCCTCGATCGGGTCGCCCAGCAGCAGATGCTGGGGCTTGATCGAGCGCTTCCCCACCTGGATCACGAACGCCTTCTTGGGTGCCGGCTGGGCCAGGTAGTGACCCAACCGCTCCGTGAATCCCGCCCGCTCCCGCCGAAGGTTCGGCATCGCCGCGATCATGGCCACCGAGTACCAGCTGGGTGGATGCGCCTCCGGGTGCAGCGCGAGCGCCTTGCCGGACTTCACGAACGGCTTCTCGGCGACCGGACTGCGGAGAAACTGGGAGATCGAGTTGGCGATCTTGTGACCCGATCCGCGGAGCCGCGGATCCTCGGCATAGCCGGCCTCCGCGAGCGCCGCGGAGGCGGCTTCGCGGATGTTTTCCCGGGCCCAGAGGCTGGCCTCGGGGTCGCTTTTCACCAGCTTCTGGAGCTCGAATTGGAGCGCGGGATCCTCGTCCCGGGAGAGGAGCCGGAAGAGCACCCGATCCGCCAGCTTGAAGGGACGACCTGTGCGCGGCCACTCCAACTGTAGCAGGCGCCTATAGTTAGGGATGGTGCCGACGTCCTTGATCCCCTGGGCTGGGGAGGGAGCGAGGCCCAGGAGGTTGCCGCCCCAGGTACCGGTATCCTTCTGCTTCTTCACCACCGCCACCGCAGTCTTCGACTCGCACACCGCCTGGTGGGCGGCCTCGTGCGCCTCTGGCGTCGCGTACCCAGCCGGGGCCAGCTCCGTCAGGGTGCGGTACCGGATCGACGCCCCGGCGTTCTCGAGCAGCCAGGTGAGCGGAATCCGGTGCTGGTGCGGCAGTTCCAGGAGCGCTCCTGGGGTAGGGGGCGGGAAACGGCCGCAAAGATAGAAGGGAGGGGAAGGCGGCGGTAGGGCGCGCCTTCCCCGAAACCCTACGACCCGGCCGTTTTACGCCTCGCCAGCCCGGCCTCCCGAAACTCGGAGCCGGCGACCCACTCCGGCTGGCTGGAAGCGTCGGCTACTGCGATTGCTGTCCGAACGGTGACGCGAAGCTGCTGAATGGCTCCATCGTACGTAAACCACGGCAGGATCTCATCATTAGCCTGATGGTACCGCTCGGCCGTGTACTTGTCCTTCTGCTCCTTCCCGAATCCAGCCGGTTTCCCCACGTAGTCGTTGCCGTTCTCCACCGAGGTGCCCGGCACCCCCACTCGCGCCAGGGGAAAGTGATCCGATCGGAAATACGCTCCCCGGATCAGCGCCTCTTCACTGCCGGTGACCTTCAGGCCTTCGGCGCCCGCGGCCGAGACGAAGACCTTGCCCAGGGTGGACTGGTCGAGCCCCAGTGCCGATACGTCGGTGGTTCGGCCGTAGAGGTTCATCACGTCCAGATTGAGGATCGCCGCTAGGTCGCCCAGAGGGACCGGCGGCTTGTTCGCCAGCGCCTGGGAGCCGATGAGCCCCGATTCCTCCGCCGCGAACGCCACGAAGATGAGCGACCGCGACGTCCGGACCCCGCTGCGCACGAACGCCTCCGCGGCGGTGAGCACCGCCGCGGTGCCCGAGGCGTTGTCCTCGGCCCCGTTGTAGATCGAATCCCCGTTCTGCGGCGCGCTGATCCCGAACCCATCGTAGTGCCCGCCGATCAGCACCGCTTCCTTGGCGAGGGGGCCGTGGCCCGGAAGCCGGCCCAGGACGTTCGCGGTCTCAGTGCGGCGGATCGCGCTTCGCACCGATCCCTCCAGCGTGATGCCGAGCGGGACGGGCTTGAAGCCCTTCCGGGCAGCGGCGGCGGTAAGGGCGGTGAGATCCTGGCCGCCGGCCTTGAACAGCCGTGCCGCGGTCTGCTCCTGGAGCCAGCCCGCCACGATCAGCGAGTCGGGCGGGTTCTCGAGTCGAACCTGAGGCCCGGTCCATCCCGTGAGCACGGTGGTCCAGGGATAGGTCGCGCTTTCGGTGGTGTGGATAATCAGAAGACCGGCGGCTCCCTGCCGGCGAGCCTCCTCGATCTTGTAGGTCCAGCGGCCGTAATAGGTCAGGATCTTCCCTCGGAACAGCGACGAGTCCTGAATGCCGGGGTCGTTGACCAGGGCGACGACGATCTTGCCCTTCGCGTCGAGTCCCGCGTAGTCGTTCCACCCGACCTCCGGGGCCACGATCCCGTAGCCCACGAACACCGCGTCGCCGCGGACTTTGACGCTGGTGTCGTTACGCATGGACCAGAGGACGTAGTCGTCCTTCCACTTGAGCGGCATGGGTGCCGGCGCGGTGACGGCGAGCGTCGGACTCGGCGTCAGCGCGATGATGGGAACCCGCTGGTAGTAGGTGCCGCTGTCCCCCGCCGGCTCGAGGCCGAGCCGCCGGAACTGCGAGCCGAGATACTTCTGCGCCAGCTCACCGCCCCGGGTGCCGGGTGCGCGGCCCTCCAGCGCGTCGTCGGCCAGGAACTCCAGGTGTCCCCGGAGCACGTCGGCACTGAGTGCGGCGGCGACCCGTGCCCCCGGCGACTGTTGGGCGGGCAGGATGTCGGCGCCGAGAATGAGGAGCAGAGCGAGCAGACACGATCTCATGGGCAGCCTTACAGTCGGAGTCTCTTGAAGAGGGCCTCCGGCATGGCCCGGATGAGGGCCATGATCGGACGCCAGAACCACGGAATGTACGCCACATCCCGACGCGCCTCGATCGCGCGGTAGATGGCGCGGGCCGCGCGCCGTGGCGAGCTGGCCAGGGGATTTCGGGGGAGATGGGCCGTCATCGGCGTATCCACGAACCCGGGCTTCAACGTCACGACCCGGATTCCGGCGGGACGGAGGCGCTGTCGCAGGCCCTGGAGAAAGACGCTGACCCCGGCCTTCGCGGCACCATAGACGTAGTTGCTCCGCCTCCCCCGATCGCCCGCCACAGAGCTGATGACCGCGATCGTGCCGGAGCCTTGAGCTTCGAACTCGCGTGCGAGCAAGGTGAGGAGCTCGACGGTGGCCACCAGGTTGAGCTCCAGCACCCGGGCCGCCTCACGGGACTCCACCTGACACCGCTCCTGGTCCGGAAGGTCGCCGTGGGCCAGAAGAGCCACGTCGAGTCGAGCGGAGAACGCCCGCCTTACCACCGCCGCATGTCGGTCGTGATCGAGCACGTCGAGCACCTCGGTCTCGACCGTCGCGCCACGGACCCGGAGATCGTCCCCGACGGCCGCAAGACGCGCCGGGTTTCGGCCCGTCAGGACGAGACTCGCGCCGCGTCCGGCATAGAGCCTGGCGACTTCCGCGGCGATGGCGGAAGTGGCGCCGACGATCAGCACCCTGGGGTGGGGGTCAGCTCCCACTGACTCTGCGCCAGAAAGAGGATGAGAACCGGGGGTCCATCTGCCGGGCGAATGTCGCCCAGGCCGGAAAGAAGGCCCTGAAGCTCTCGCCGCTCATCCGCGCATCCTTGGCCGGGTACACTGCGCCGCCGACCTGCCTGACGACACCGTCGAGCTCCTCGAGCAGCCCCAGCGTGGCTCGACCACGGAGGGCGAGATCGACCGCGAGTGTGAGCCCCGGCCGGGGGAACGAGAGCACCCCAGGCGATCGCCGGTCGCCGAACCGCTTGAGCACGCCGAGGCCGGCGACCTCGCGAGAGCCGCTGACCCGCTCCAGGATCTCGCGGATCGCTTCCCGGGCAGCTTCGGGCACCACGCATTGATACTGGACGAAGCCACGGCGGCCATAGAGGCGGTTCCAGTCGCCGATCGCGTCGAGCGGAAAAAAGAAGGAGCCGAACTCGACGGCGCGCAGACTTCGCTTCCGTGGTGCGCGCCCGTAGTTCAGGGCATTGAAGGCGGAGATCGTCAGTCGGTTGAGCAACGCGCTCGGGGCATCACATGGGACCCGGACCCGGGGCTCGACCGCGAGAGGACGCCAGCCCGACGGCCGTGCGCCATGTGCACCCCGGAAATACACTCCGCGACCTAATCGCCGCCCCCGGCGCAGGCAGTCCACCCAGGCCACGGTGTACTCGTGCTGCGCATCCTCGGCCGCGATCGCGAGGAACTGGTCGAGTCCCTCGAACCGGATCCGCTCCTCTTCGATACCCGGACCGGCGACCCGTTGGAGCCGGATCTCGGCCCAGAGAATGAGCCCCGTCAGCCCCAGGCCGCCGATGGTCGCGGCGAAGAGCTCCGGGTTCGCCTCCGCTGTGCATACCATCCGCTCTCCCGAGGAGCGTACCAGCTCGAGCCGGGTCACGTGGGTCCCGAAGGTCCCCAGGTGGTGGTGATTCTTCCCGTGGATGTCGTTCGCGATGGCTCCACCAACCGTCACCCACCGGGTGCCCGGCACCACTGGGAGACACCAGCCGCGTGGCACCACGAGGTCGAGGATCTCCGCCAGAGTGACCCCGGCCTCGCAGCGCAGAAGTCCGTCGTCTCCGAGCTCGATGAACCGGTCCAGTCCGGTCGCGTCGATCAAGGCGCCGTCCGCGTTGAGGCCGCTGTCGCCATAGCTGCGGCCACACCCGGACGGCAGGAGCGGCTCCGGCACATCGCCGAGTGCGGGGGGTTGATCACGCCAGCGAGCCGGGAGCACCCGGCTGTGTCGCGCGGTCGGGTACCGGCCCCAGGAGCGGCCGGGTCGGATGGTGATGGGTGTCACTTCAGAGCGCCGCGTACAGCACGAGGAGCACCAAGACGCCGACGACGTAGCTGGAGGGGTCGCGCGCGGCGGCGACGATGGGGTCTTCATTGATCTGCCCGCGATGCGCCAGCAGCCACATCCGGCTGGTCCAGAAGAGCAGGAGTGGACATACCAGGAAGAGCACGGCCGGCTTGGTGTAAAGCTTGACCACCTCGTCGCTGTTGAGATAGAGCGCGAGCACCAGGACAGCGAGGTAGGCGCTCGCGGCGCCCATGGTGCGCAGCCACTCCATGTCCTGGGGCAGGTAGCCTCGGCGTCGCAGGGACGGCGCGGGATGGGCCGCCAGCGTCGAGAGCTCGCCGTGTCGCTTGAGAAACGCGAGGCTCAGGAACAGAAAGGTGGAGAACGCCAGGAGCCAGGTCGAGAAGCGGACGCCGCTCGCGGTGATGCCCGCCAGTATTCGGAGGGTGTACAGTCCCGCCAGCAACAGCACGTCGAGCACCACCACACGCTTCAGGTACGCGGAGTAGGCGGTGGTCAGCCCTATGTACAGCAGCAGGAGCGCCAGGAAACCGGGCGCGACCAGCGCCGCGCCGACCACCAGCGAGGTGACGATCAGCGCGGGCGCGAGAATGTAGCCCGCGCGGGGGGAGAGCGCCCCGGAGGCGAACGGCCGATGGCGCTTGGTCGGATGGCTGCGATCCGCCTCGAGATCGAGGACGTCGTTCAGCACGTAGGCCCCGGATGCGGCCAGGCTGAAAGCCGCGAACGCGACCGCGCCTCGCGCCACGACTTCCGGCTGCGTCAGCCGATGGTCCAGCAGGATCGGCACGAAGACGAGCAGGTTCTTCACCCATTGGTGCGGGCGCATCGCCCGCACGAGGGCGATCGACGGCGTGGCCCGCGCGGCGGCCTCAGTCACGCGGCATCGCCTCGAGCCGGTACCGCGCCACCGCGTCCGCGAGCGGGGTAGACCGTCCCAGTGCCGCCAGGAGCGCCGCGCCGGTCTCGACCCCTGAACCCAGGGCGGTTCCGGTAGACCCGATGGAAGGGAAGGTCCGGTAGTTCCCCGCGAACCACACGTTGCTCAAGGTGGTGCTGCGGATCGGCGGGTTCCGGTAGTGACGGACGAAGACCGGCGAGTACATGGGCACGCGGGTCACCCTGGTCCAGAGCGGATCCAGGTCGCCGCCGAACACCGCCGAGAAGTCCGCCCGATACCGAGCCATCAGGCCCTCCTCGCTCTCGTGAAACAGGGGCCGATCCCGGCTTTGCAGATGGGTCACGAAGTTGACGCAGGCATCGCCCGGTCGCCCGATCGTGGGGTTGAGCTCGCTCAGCAGAAAGATCGCGCCGGCCGTCCGCTCCGGCGAGACCAGGTTGGTCCAATAGGCCTTTGGCGGTACCGGGCGTCGCGTGGCGCATACCACCGAGATCAGGGCGGAATACCGGATGTCGGGGAGCACCGGCGTATCGTCGCCAACCACAAGCGTGCGATACACCTCGGTCGGGACGGTGCTGACGAATGCGTCCGCGTCGAGCAGCCGCCCATCGCTCAGCTCCGCCGCGGAGATCCTGCCCTCCGCCACCCGCAGGCACGTCACATCCGTCCGGAGCAGCACCCTCACGCCCGTGTCCGCCAGCAGGCGCGCCAGCCCGTCGCAGAGCACCTTGGTCCAGTTTGCGCCCGGAATGTAGCCCAGCGGAGCCGAGCCTTCCCGGAAGTGGAGTCTCGCGCCCAGCCAGGCCCCGCTCACCTCGCTGCAGGGAAGCTCGAACTTGAGACGGGTGAGGTCTTCGAAGAGCCCCATTCTCACTCCCGGTCCCCCGAGCTCGTTCACCAGCTCGGCGGCGCTGCGGTCCTGCCAGGCGGACCAGTCCTTGCGCGTGAACGCCGTGAGCATGAGCCGGGTGAAGCGGAGCTTGTCGGACATGCGCATGGGAAAGCGGAGAAATCCCCCTGGGGTGCCCAGCTCGTAGAGCTCGCCGCCTCGCTCGAAGCGCATTCTGATTCGACGCCAGCGCACCCGCGGCAGGGCGCCGATCCGGTCGAGGAAGTACAGCAGGCGGCGGTCGCGGTGCAGGATGTGGTGGTAGCCCAGGGGATAGAAGTGCCCGTCCTGCTCGAGACTCCCGGCGAGCCCTCCGAGCGACGCGCCCCGCTCGACCACGGTCACCCGGAGCCCGGCCCCCGCCAGGGTCAAAGCCGCAGCGATGCCCGAAAGCCCGCCGCCCAGGACGACTGCCGAGGGCGATGGGGGGCTGGAGGATGTAGAATTGGCTGCCGATCCGGTCACCGTCGTCCTCAACGCTGGAGCCTGGTCCTGACCCGCTCGTCGTGGTCGTTGGTCCTGCTCGTGTGCGCGGCCATGATCCTTCGCATCGTGCTTGCGCTTCGGCCGGGCGTCTGGGGCGATGAGATCTTCTCGCTCGCCATGGCGACCGGGCACAGCCTCGAGCACCCCGCCGCGGAGGCTCGCCCAGCCCTGGGCGACTTCGTGCAGCCGCCGGCCGCGACAGCCTCGTCGTCCTTTCGTCGCTACGCCGAGCACGAGGATCCCGCGGTCGGTCCAGGCCGCGTGATACGCGCCGTCCGGCTGTCCGACACCAGTCCGCCGCTCTACTACCTGCTGCTGAGTGCCTGGACCAGGGTCACCGGTACCTCCGACCAGTCGCTGCGGTTCTTCTCCCTGTTCTGGGCTGCGCTCACGCTCCCATTCCTGTGGCGGCTCGGGCGCGACCTGGGCGACCGCGTCGTCGGCTGGACGGCGGTCGTGCTCTACGCCTGGTCACCGGTCAGCGTGTTCTATTCCATCGAGGGCCGCATGTACTCCATGGTATGGTGCCTCGCGACCGCGCTGGCCTGGCTGACGATCCGGCTCGCGAACCGCGGCTCGACCCTGCCCAGGACTGCGGCCTGGATCGGCGTCGCAGCTGCCGGACTGTACAGCCACTACTTCTTCGCCTTCGTCGTCCTGGCCTGCGGCCTGGGGCTGCTCCTATGGCCAGGCCGCCTCTCACGACTCGCGGCGATCGGTCTCGGAGTGATCACGGTGATCGCCGTGGCACCCTGGTACGGGCAAGTGCCCGCCTCGCTCGCGCGCTGGAGGATCACCGGCGCATGGCTCAACGAGCCTCTCCACTGGCCCGAGCTCGTCACTCGGCCCTTCGAGCTGGCGTGGAGCCTGCTCGCTGGCGGCAGCTACTGGGGCGGCTCCTCGGCGGCGGACGCGACACTCGCCGCGCTCTATGTCCTGCTGGCCCTCTGGCTGCTCCGCGGGGCGAAGCTGACAAGCCTCTTCTCGATCGACCGTCGGCTGATCTGGCTGTGGGTGGCGCTCGTGGTGCTCGGGCCCTACGCGCTCGACATCGTCCGCCACACCGGCGCTTCCCGCGTTCCGCGCTACGCCCTCGCCGCGCTGCCCGCCGCGATGCTCCTCGTCGCCTTCGCGGTTCGGCCGCTGTCCGATCGGACTCGTGCGGTGTTCATCGCCCTGGTTCTGGTGGGCTGGACCGCTGGGCTCGCGCCGATCGTTCGGCAGCGGCGCGCCGGCGCTGCCTACCCTGCACTCGCTTCGGAGTTGGAGCGCCGGATGGGGCCCGATGGCGTGATCCTGGTGCACTCGGTCCCCTCGGGCGTCATCGCGCTGAGCCGCGCGCTCACGCGGGAGCTGCCGTTCCTCGTCTGGATCGAGCCGCTTGGCCTCCGGAAGCCGGACGATCTGGGCGCGCTCCTCCAGGGCCGCCGCCAGGTCGCACTGATCCAGGTCCACAACATCGGCCTGGCCTCACCCGCTGAGCGCTGGCTCGACGAGCACGGTCGTCTCACCGACCGGCGGATCTACGACGGCAGCACCGACGCCCTGACGTCTGTGCGGGATGCCCCCTCCGACCACCAGTCGGTGGAAATTTCCTACTTCGAGCCGACCGACGGCGGCACGTTTACCTCTCGGCGATAGATCCGCGGGCCGCTGTCGCTGGTGGCGTAGATCATCGGCCACTCGGCGGCCGCGGCGCGGGGCACCGGTGCGGCATACCGTCGCGCCACGTCCAGAAAACTGAGCTGGTCCACCACCAGATAGGTCACCGGCACCCGGGCCAACAGCTCCGCCGCCCGGGTCGAGTCGATCTCGTAGGGTGGCATGACCGCACGCATTCCGGTGCGGAGATAGGCGAGGTGGGGTGTCGTGGTGGCGATGATCCCCTGATGCTCCTGCTGCGCCAGCCAGTCCAGCCCGTCGTCGTGCAGCCGCCAGGTCAGGTCATAGAAGAAAAGCCGGAAGTGATGGACCCTGCCACTCGCGTCGGTCATCACCGCGGGTTGGTGATGCTTGGTGAACACTTTGTAGACGGTGTATACCTCCTGCACCAGCACGAACGCGATCATCGCCTGGCCAGTGAAAGACGCGGCGCGCCAACCGCGAGCGCCGGAGCGGCCAGCGTGCGCGGAGATGGTGGCCGGCACCAAGACCATCGCGAGCGCAAGGATCGGAGCCAGAGGTACCAGGTACCGTCGGAACTGTCCGGGCCAGGGCGTGACCACGATCAGTGCGATCGAGCCCACCACGTAGATGACTGGCAGCCATTGTCCCCTCCTCGCGAGCAGCACCAGACCGCCGATCACCATGGCGCTCAACAGTCCCAGTGTCGCGGGGATCGTCCAGTCCGTGGGAGCCAGGGCGGGCAATCGGTCACGCAGCCGCTTCACCTCCCCGATGAGCCAACCGCGCTCCAGGGTAGCCGCTTCGCCCACCGCCGTGGGGATTGCCTGCAGGTTCGTCCCGAGCCGCTGCGCGAGGTCGCGCTTGCCGGCCAGGCCAAGCTCGGGTCGGAACGGATCCACGTAGGACATGTTCTCCACGTAGCCGACGTTGTAGAACTGGTAGGCGGCCCGTTGATAGGGGTACGCCGGGCTGGAGAACTCGGCGCCTGCTTTGACGTGATGGACGTACACCTGCCAGCCGCCGACGGCGGCCACGGCAACGAAGAGGCGGACCGCCGCCTCGCGCCACCGCTGGTGCAGCAGGCTCTGCGCCGCCCACGCGCCGAGCAGCGCCACCCCCGCGGTGCGCAACCCGAACGCGAGGACGGCGAGGGCTCCCGCCACGAATCCCACGGGTGCCACGAAAAAGAACAGGGACACCGCGGCATAGGGCAGGTCGGCCGAGAAGTAATCCGAGAGGAAGAGCACCTGGACGTTGAGGATCGCGAGCAGCGCGACCGCGAAGGCGAATCCCGGCGACAAGTGTCGTCGTGCCAGTGCGAACGAGGAGAAGGCATATCCGAGAAACAGGAGCGCCATGGTGAGCCGGAGCGCGTGCCCCACCACGACCGGATCGCTGGTGCCGAGGACCAGCTGGTGCAGGGCGGCGACGGCGGGGAGCGCCGGCGGGTACTGGATCGCCTCGATGGCGCCGGGCTCGTTGAGCAGGCGATAGCCGTGCCCCTCGGCCAGGGATCGGCCGAGGATGTAGTAGACGCCGGCGTCGTAGCGGAGGTCGAGCGGCCCCCGGAGCCGCGGCGCCCAGAGCGCCGCCGCTAGGAGCACGATCAGTGCGGCCAGCCGCAGCTCGATTGTGCTCCAGGAGCGGCTCGCCGCCGGCTCCGTCATCGCTGTCCCTCGGGCCGCCTCATGGACATGGCCGAGATGAACAACGAGGAGAACACCGTGCTCAGTCCGAGGATGGTCAGCGTGGCGCCGAAGGAGGCCCACTCCGGGTGCGGCAGCGGGAGCAGGTCGGACTTGACCCATTCCACGACGATCGTCGCCAGGATGGCGAGGCCCGCCAACGCCAGCCCCAGGCCCGCCAGGAGTCCGGTCTCTAGCGTGAACCGGCCGTAGAACCCGCTCAGGAAGCGATTGTCGTGGTCGAAGCGCCGGCTCCAGGAGTACGTCTTCGCGTGGAGCCCGAGACTGAGGATCTCGAACCCGACCACGCTGAGAACGGTGGCGAAGACGGCGGTGACACCGGCCGCCGGACGCCCTCCGAACCGCACCAGGCCCAGGAGCACGGCGACGTGGAGCAGGAGGCCCAGGGACAGGAGCACCGAGCCGGGGACGAGGAAGAGCTGGTTCGGCGAGTAGAGCAGCATCATCCGCAGGCTCCGCCAGCCGTCCCGAAAAGTGCGAAGCTTGGACTCTCCTTTTCGGGGCGCGAGCACGATCGGGATCTCGGCCGTCTTGAGTCCGGCGAGTCCGGCGTTGATGGCGAGCTCCAGATTGAACTCCATGCCCGGGCTCACCGGCCGGATCCGCTCGTACGCTTCCCGCGAGAACGCCCGGAAGCCGCAGTACACGTCGGTGTAGCGCGTGCCGAAGAGTACGTTGAGGATGCGGGTGAGCGCCGGGTTGCCGAACCAGCGGTGAAGGCCCGTGATGTTGCCGTCGCCACCCCCGAGGTAGCGGCTCCCGGTCACGAAGGCGTTGCCACCTTCCCGCAGCACCTTCAGGAACTCCGGAATCAGGGTGAAGTCGTAGGTGTCGTCGGCATCGCCCATGACGAGGTAGCGGCCGCGCGCGCTGTCGAAGCCCTTCAGGTAGGCGTTGCCGTACCCCCGCTCGGGCTGATGCACCACCCGCGCGCCCATCGCCTCGGCGATGGCGACCGAGCGGTCGGTGGAACCGTTGTCGCATACGACGATCTCCCCGTCCAAGCCGGCCTGGTCGAAGGTCCGCCTGATTTTCTCGATGCAGGCGCCGATCGCCGCCTCTTCGTTGAGGCAGGGCATCACCACGGAGACCTCGGGGGCGGCCGCACCGGCGTGACTCATGTGCGGGTCTCCGACTGCAGGGGGAGCGCGGCAAGGCGGGTCGCCACCCGCTTGGACACGGGGTAGCGGGTGAGTCCGACGATGCACCCGCGCAGCTCGGCCAGGCCGAGCCGGCACAGCGCGCCCGAGGGGCTCGCCTTGGGCCACAGCATGCGGAAGGCGGTCTTGGCCCACCACCAGCCGGCCAGCCGGGCGAACGCCAGCCGTTCGTCGGGGTATCTCAAGGCGTTGCGAACGATGTAGGCGGAGAAGCTGACGCCGTGGTCCGCGATCTGACTCCGCAGCCCCTCCATCGAGCGTCGGTGGCGGTGGCGGACGATGGCCCGCGGCTCGTACACCAGCACGTGGCCCTCCTTCAGCACCCGGAAGAACATATCCAGGTCACCTCCACCGCGCGTCGGCGTGCCGACGTCGAGGGCCGGATCGAAGGCGCCGATGCGAGTGAACAGCGAGCGGCGGAAGGCCATGTTGGCGCCGGTGCCGTAGTCGCCGGCGGCACCGTAGCGACTCGCCAGCGGCCCGGCGCCCTCGGGCGCGACCCGGCGGGGTGTAAACCCACGAGCGAAGCTGCGGTAGCGCTCGAAGAGCACCTGCGCCTCGGTCTGGAGCTCGGCCGGGAGCACCAGCCCGGTCACGGCGGCAACCGCCTCATCGGTGCCGAACGCGGCTGCCAGCGCGTGGAGCCACCCCGGATCCACCGTGACGTCGTCGTCGGCGAAGGCGACGACTTCCCCGGTGGCCTCCGCGATCGCGCGGTTGCGGGCCCAGTCGAGCCCAGGTCTCGGCTCGCGGACGTAACGCACGCGGCCGCCTCGCCGCTCGACCAGCAGACGGGTCGCGTCGCTGGCCGGGGCGTTGTCCACCACCACGATCTCGAAATCCTCGTAGTCCACCCTGTCGAGCGAGTCGAGGCAGATCGCGAGGTCCTCGGTCCGGTCCCGG
>Ga0247825_10001252_pt1 | contig 16618 bp, 11 predicted proteins | sample 13C_Vanillin_Day_FD_194413 | JGI IMG/M metagenome (GOLD analysis project Ga0247825, IMG submission 194413) | Soil microbial communities from agricultural site in Penn Yan, New York, United States - 13C_Vanillin_Day48 | ecosystem: Environmental > Terrestrial > Soil > Agricultural land | place... | reverse complement strand
TGTTGATCGTGGCCACTGAAAAACGCGGCCTTCACGAAGAGCTTATCACTCCGCGGTAGGCTTCAGCCCCGGGGATGTCCGGCCACGCTCTCCCAGAAGGAGCCCCAACACATAGATGGCGAGGATGACGCCAAGGCCGACATGTGCCTGGAGATCTGGAGGAGCCCCTCCAGAGATGACGAACATGGCGAGGAAGTAGCCGAGGTGTGAGGTGAACAGGCCCACCAGGAGCGCGCCGAAAGCCCAGCGCTCTCCTCGCGCGTACGGGTAGAGCGCCACGAGCAGGAGCACGAGGTCCAGACCGACGATCCAGAGCAGGGCCTGGAAGACGTGGAAGCGCGCATGCGCCGGCCAGCCCATGTCTCTCAGGTGAGCGGGCACGGCCTGGAGATAGGCGATGATGTGGAGGGCGCTCGCCGCGACGAGCAGGTTCCGGGCACTTCGAGGGGGCATGGGCGAAACTCCAGGGGCCGCGTTCAGGCGGCGACAGGGGTCACACGGGCTAGCAGCGCACCGAGCTCTACCGGCGGTTTCTGTTCGATGCGCCGGTATCTACGGCCGTCCTGTGTCCGGTCGACGAGGCCGTCCTCGAACAGCGCCCGGCGTAGCACTGCGGGATCGCCGAACACATGCCAGCGGTTCAACAGATCGCTGATCTCGCGTTCGGTGAGTACGCGGTCGCTTGGAATGCGCGCCCAGAGCGCCCACAGGCAGAGCTTCAGGTGAGGGGTCTTGGATGGCCAGCGCAGCAGGCGTCCCTCTGCGTCGAAATGCCGCGCGACTTTTTCGACCAGCTGATGGTCGGGGGCTGGCTTCACTTCTTGCGGTGAGGCAAGGCGTTGCCTGGCCGCCGCGTCGGCGCGGAAATGCTGGTAGTTCCGGAATCCGGCCGCGCGGCACAGCATGTTGAGCAAATCAACATGGCTCGGCTTGTGCTCGAGCTTGTCGAGCTGGTCGCGAAGCGCTCGGGCGAATGCCGAAAGGTCAGCGACCTCGAGTGGGAGGGCGAGTCGGGACATGGCTTATCCTCATGTGCGCCGTTCCAAGAAGGATGTCGATGGTCGCCGTCTTACGACTCGGCACGGGGATAAGTGCGTGTCAGGTGAAGGTGCAGGTTTAGCTCCCCTTTCGGGGCGGCGACGCCTCGGTGAACTGCGGACCGTGGGCCGTTTATAGCACGCGCGGTGCAGCGATGACAGGTCGACTGCGCTGCTCCCGTGCGCGGGACTTGAGTTCCAACTGAGTGGATCCCCCCTGCCGAGAGCGCATGGCACGAACTGGTCTGACAACCAGACCAGTTCCCGGAGGCAGCAAGCAACAGGACTCTCTCGTAGACTCGGACTCCAGCCTTCCCGCTCTCCTGGAGTGACGCTCATCCACTGGTGGCATAAGCTGGCACTCACCATGGAGATCCGGGTTTTCGTCAACCAGCGCACGGACTGGCTGGCTGCCTTCCAAACCGCGCTGCACGCCCAGGGCCACGCGTTGCAGCTCACGCTCACCCTGAGCATGGACCACACTCTCCCCCTCTCGCCCAATGGCATGGCTGTGTACTTCGGCAACTCTGCGTCGCAGCCCTCAGCGGCCGAAATGGGGGCGCTCGAGACCTACCTGAAGGAAGGTCATACGGTCCTGCCCGTCATTGAGAGGCCAGAGCTTGCCGGGCAGGACCTGCCCGAGAGCCTCAAGAGCATCAACGCCTTCCTCCTCTCCAGGTATTCGAGCTCTGGTTGGCCCGCGGCGCTCGTGGACGAGGTGCTGGCGTACACCTGGTTGAGACGCAGAGCGCGCCGGATGTTCATCAGCTACCGGCGCGCGGACAGCGAGGCCCTGGCCCACCAGCTCCACGACCACTTCATGAGACTTGGCTTCGACGTCTTCCTGGATGACTGCTCCATCGAGCGCGGGGCCAACTTCCAGCGCGAGCTGATGTGGTGGCTCAACGACGCGGACATGGTCCTGCTCCTGGTGTCTCCCCAGCTCACCACCTCGAAGTGGGTCATGGAGGAGGTCGAGTTTGCCAACAACGCGACCATCGGGCTGCTCGGCGTACGCTGGCCCGAGAGCAGGTACGCGAGCACCGGGCAGACCGAGCCCGTCATCGCGAACACCCTCTTCCCGGACCAGCATTACCGCCTGAAGGATGGCGACCTGCAGGGAGACGAGACCCGCCCCCGGGAGCAGACCCTAGGCAAGGACGCGCTCGATGAGCTCACGACCGCCGTGAACCGCCGGCGCGCGCAGGCCATTCGGCAGCGGCTCGTCAACCTGCTGCCCTATGCCCAGGATGAGCTGTCGCCGCAGTTCGACGTGAGGCCCCAGCCACGGCTGGGCGATCTCCAGCTCGTTGACCGCCAGACTCTCGAAGTCGTGTTCGCTCGCGTGCTGCCCTTCCGGCCTACGCTGGACACTGTCTTCGCCCTGCACAACGAGGCGGTTGACCTGGTCCCTCCGCCGAGCGCGGTCGGATGCTACTACGCGGAGAACGACCCGACCGACGTGCGCATCCGGGCGCTTCACTGGATGCTAGACGTGGAACGCCCGAAACTCCGCCCCTCGCGCCATCTGCTCTGGGCTTACATGGGGAGCGGCTCGTGAGCGCCCTTGCTCCTGTCCCCATCTACGAGCCCGGGAGTCGGCCCGAGCTCTTCCAGTTCCCCGCGCTCTTCCTGTCCGCCAGCGTGCCCTATAAGCGCAAGGGGCTGACGGCGCCCGCAGACATCGCCCGGAATGACGGCTACGTGCAGACAGCGAAGCCCGACCTCATTCGCGAGGCGGTGGCGCACCTGTGCAGGTTCACCTTCCAGCGTGATCTCAACCTCATCTTCGGGGCACATCCCTCCATCGCACCCATGGTGCTGGAAGCGGCGCGGCGGTTCGGCGTCGCCAATGGCCGCAAGCAAGTGCTCGTCTTCCAGTCCGCCTACTTCGAGTCCGACATCATCCCGCGCGAGACGCTGGAGCTCGCCAATTGGGCGAGCGGCGAGCTGCTCTGGACCGAGCAAAGGCCACAGCGGGGCCAGCCCGATAGAACGCAGAGCCTGACGCACATGCGCCAGGTGATGGCGCAATCGCCCCACCTCATCGGCGCCATCTTCATCGGTGGCATGGAGGGAGTGGAGGAAGAGAGCAGCCTGTTCCAGCAACATCAGCCGGGCAAGCCCTGCTACGCACTTGGCTCGACAGGCTCCGCGGCGAAGGACCTTCTCTCCCGATCTCCGGACGCTTTCTCCGGGAACAACCGCGCCATCCATGCTTCCGACTTGCTGAGGCTCGAGTCCTATCCGCTCGTCATGAAGCGGCTCTTCGCGGATCTCGGCGTACCTTGACGAACTCAGCTCAGCGCACCTCGATGTCCACCGGCTCGCTGCGCAGTCCCCGGGCCACCACCTCCAGCCGGTGGCGCCCGGGCTGGAGCGCCCACGAGGCGTCATAGGGCCATCCCGCCTGCTGGACGGGCCGGCCGTCCACCAGCCATGTCACCGCCGCGAGCCGGGGCTCCACCTCCGCGCTCAGCCGCAGCGTCTGGGTGCGTCGCGTGTAACCCGGCTCGATGAGGAACACCTCTCCCTGGCGCGGCCAGGTGATGACGAGCGCTCCCGGCACGGGGCCCTTCTCCGGGCACAGCGGGGAGTAGCGCGTGGGCGCGGAGGGCGCGCTCTCCTGTCCGTGCGAGGCCTGCCAGGAGGCATAGGCGGCCGGCAGGAAGGTGAAGGCGCGCTTCACCACGTGCTCCGCCGGGCACTTGTCCCCGGCCAGCAGGCCATTGCGCGCGTCCAGGCGCACCTCGCGGTGCCACGGGCAGGGCTCGTGGGGGACATGGTCCTTCGGCAGGTGCACCCGCCGCCGCAGGGGGCACCAGGGCGTGGGCATCTGGCCCGAGTGCGCGCACACCTGGCCCTCCACGATGCCTTCGGGTGGAGGTGTCCGCTCCGGCAGGGCGGAGGGGCCCGCGCGCTGCACCACGCGCTTCATCACCTTGTGGAAGAGGGGGCCGGCACCCGTGGCTCCCGTCATCCCGTTTAGCGGGCGGTTGGAGAAGTCCCCTGTCCACACGGCCACCGTGAAGCGCGGCGTGTAGCCCACCGCCCAGTTGTCGCGCCAGTTGGTGCTGGTGCCCGTCTTCACCGCGACGGGGAAGCCCAGCATCAGCGCGTTGCCGGCGCCGAAGCCTCGCATGCGCAGGGACTCGTCGCCGAGCACATCGGTCATGAGCCAGGCCACCTCCTCGGAGAAGGCCCGGTGCGGCGCTTCCCCCTCGGCGAGCGGGCCGGCGAAGGGCGTGGCGCGGCAGGTGAGGCCCTTCCGGGCGAACATCGCGTACGCCTGGGCCAGCTCCAACAACGTCACCTCGCCGTTGCCCAGGGTGAGCCCCAGGCCGTAGTGCGAGGCGGGAGCGTCCAGCGAGGAGAAGCCCACCTCGCGCAGGCGCGTGAGCAGGGGCTCGAGCCCCACGCGCCGCGCCACGCGGATGGCGGGCACGTTGAGGCTGCGGCCCAGCGCCTCCCCCATCAACACCGGGCCGGAGTAGTCGCCCGAGTAGTTCCTGGGGCTGAAGAGGTCGCCGTCCGCCTCGCCGTAGCGCGTCTCCACATCCGCGACGACGGAGGCGGGCGTGTCCCCGCGTTCGAAGGCCAGGGCATATGTGAAGGGCTTGAGCGCGGAGCCCGGCTGGCGCCGCGAGAGCGCCCCGTTCACCGCACCCGCGGCCGCCGTGTCCTCGTACCGGGCGGAGCCCACCATCGCCAGGATGTGGCACTCCGCGTTGTCCAGCACCACCACGGCCGCGTTCGTCACGCCGCCCGCGGAGAGGGCGTCCACGTGCCCGCGCACAAGGGACTCCAGCTCCCTCTGGAGATCGCCGTCCAGCGTGGTGCGCACCTCGCCCAGGGGCGGGCGCAGGGACACGACGTAGTCCGTGAAGTGGAGCGCGGTGTCGGCCAGGGCCGGCGGAGGCGCACCTTTCCCGGCGAGGCGCAGGGGCTCGTCGAGGGCGCGGGCATGCTCCTCCTCGGTGATGGCGCCGGTGGCGAGCATGCGGGCGAGCACCGTGCGCTGGCGGGCACGGGCCCGCTCGGGGTCCTTGAGCGGGTTGAGGGTGGTGGGGGCCTGCGGGAGACCGGCCAGCAGCGCGGCCTCCGCCAGGCTGAGGTGCGCGCTCGGCTTGCCGAAGTAGCGCTGGCTGGCCGCCTCCACGCCCACCGCGCCCGCGCCGTACGGCACGCGGTTGAGGTACTGCTCCAGCACGGTGTGCTTGTCCACCGCGCGCTCCAGGCGCAGCGCTTCGACCATCTCTCCCAGCTTCCCGCGCAGCGTGCGCGGGTGCGGGTGGAGGCGCCGCGCCAGCTGCATCGTCAGTGTGGAGGCGCCAGAGATCACGCGCTGGTAGCGCACCACCTGCGCCAGCGCGCGTGCCACCGCGCGCGCGTCCACTCCGGAGTGCTCGTGGAAGCGCGCGTCCTCCACGGCGACAGTGGCCCGGACCACCAGCGGAGAAATGTCCTCCAGGGCGCTCCACCGCACGCGCTCGCCCTCTGCGTTCACCACCTCACGCAGCAGCTGTCCCCGCGCGTCGTGGATGCGCACCGAGTCCCTCGAGCGCGCGTACAGATCCTCCACCGGGTAGGGGCGCAAGACCACGGCGGCCCACAGGGCAGCCGCGCAGCCGAGGGTGCACAGGGCCAGCACTCCCGTCATCGCCGCGAAGAGGCGGAGGACGCGACGCCCCTTCGAGGGACAGGTCCGAGCGGGAGGCTGGCTCATCGCACCGTCACCTCGTCGATGGCGGTGGCGCCGGCCACCTCGGGGGCGTACATGGCTTCGGCACCCGCGGCGGGGCGCAGGAATGTGCCCGGCGTGGTGGCGCGCGCGACGTAGGTGAACTCGTAGTCACCCGCGCCCATGTCATCCACGAAGAAGGCCACGCGGTGGTCGCGCATCTCGCTGTAGGAGAGCGCGGTGAGTCCACGCTGCAGCGCCGCGGTGAGTGGCCCCTGCGACACCTTCTCCGTGGTGGCCAGGCTCGTATTCATCGGCTCCAGGCCCGCGGGCAGCTTGTCGTCGATGGCCACGTAGTGCTGGTGACTGTTCGCGCGCACCTTCAGCCGCACGCGCACCAGCGAGCCCAGCGGAATGGCGCTGGCGTCGAGCGGCTCACCCGTCACCGTCTCATACGAGCGCTCCACGCGGAAGCCCTCGTCGCGCGCGGCGCGGTTCTTCGCGTTCAGCTCCGCCTCATACTGCGCGCGGACGCGGAGGATGGCGGGGCTGGGGCCCCGGTTGGTGAGCAGCACCTGATGCGTGTGCGCCTGGCCCGCCTTCAGGCTCAGGTCCGCCTCCGTCAGCCGCAGCCGGCGCACGCGCTGGCTGACGACCTCCATGTCCCCGTCCTTCACCGGCCTGCCGTCAAGCGTGAGGGACATGCGTGGCGCACTGCCGCCCTGCGCGGACTGCGCCAGGCGGGCCACGCCCATGATGCCGAAGACGTTCTCCTGCGTGTTGCCCCACATGCCGCCCTGCTGGCGCTTGAGGAGACCGGTCAGCAGCTTGCCGCTCATCTTCCCCGATGCAGCCCCTCCAGAGGCGAAGGCCAGCAGAGAGGTGGCGTGCGTGCGCAGCGGCGAGTCCATGGACCAGCCACCGTGGGGCTTCCCGTCGAACCACGCCTCCTGCTCCGACTTCGTCGCTGCCGCCTCCACCTCCGCGAGGATGGGCTGGAGAAGGGACTGATCCCTCCCCTGCATCTCACTCACCGCCACGGCGAGGAAGGCCAGGCCGAACGGGGTGAGCTTGGACTTCTCGCGCCACAGGGTGGACACGTAGGCGGGCTGCGGCCGGTCCAGGCGGCCCAGCGTCATCACGAAGTAGGCCCGCGTGTCCGCGTCCGCCATGCCGCCATGGGGGATATCCTCGGTGATGGTGCCGTCGCGCAGCCGCAGCTCCAGATAGTCACCCATGCGCTTCAGGGCCTCATCCGGCACGTCGTAGCCGCGCTTCTTTCCCTCGATGAGCGCGGTGAGGCCGAAGGCCGTGGCGAAGGCGTGCGGCTCCGTGCCACCGGGCCAGTAGGACAGCCCGCCCGCGGTGGTCTGGAAGGAGAGGATGCGCTTGATGCCAGCCTCGGAGAACTTCTTCAGGTCGGCCTCATTCACCGTCACGCCCATCTCCGGCAGCAGATCCTTGAGCACCACCAGCGGGTACGCCGTGCTGGTGGTCTGCTCGATGCAGCCATTCGGGTAGTCCATGAGGTAGCCCACGGCGTCCTTCAGCTCACTGAGCGCTGTACCGGACACCGTCACCTCCAGCTCCACACTGCCCGGCTGGCGGTCCGCCGGCAGCGCCAGCTCCAGCCGCTCCTCTCCGGACACCTGGGCGCTCGACACCAGGACCCGGCGCGAGCCGGGGTTGAGCACCGGCAGCGTCACCTCCACCGAGTCCGTCTCCTCGCCCATGCGCGCGGCGAAGCGCACCTTCGCGGCGCCACGGCCGGCCACCTTCACCGGGAAGCCGAAGGAGGCGGACTCGCCCGGCTTCACCGTCCGGGCCGGCGGCGAGAGGGCGGCGCCCTGCTGGAGCTCCAACCCTTCGAAGGACGCGGTGAGCTGCACCGGGCCCGCCTCCGACTGCCCGTTGAAGGCGAGCGCCTCCACCCGGAGCACGTCCCCGGGGTACGCGAAGCGCGGGAGCACGGGCTGCAGCATCAGCGGCTTCTTCACCACCAGCCCCTCCTCCGCGGAGCCTGCGCGGCCCGCCGCGTCCACCACCACCACCATGACGCGGTAGCGGGTGAGGTTGTCCGGCAGCTTGACGCTGACGCTCGCCTTGCCGTCAGCTCCCACCGCGACGCGCGGGTTCCAGTACGCGGTGCTCTGGAAGAGGGTGCGCAGATCGGCCGGGAAGTCCCCGAGGGCAAAGCCCTCGCCACCGTCACCGCCGGGGAAGAGCGCCTCGTGACGCTGGCGGCGGGCATGCGGCAGATCCAGCCGGCTCTCCGCGGTGCGCACGCCCAGCGGCAGCGCCGCGTAGAGCGCTGGCACCGGATCCGGCGTCCGGTAGCCGGTGAGGCCCAGCACAGCCTCGTCCACCACCATCACCGTGGCCTGCCCGGATGCGGGGTTGCCCGAGCTGTCGCGCACCGTCACGTCCACGCGCACGGTGCCACCTGGCCGGGCCACCGGCTTCTCCGGCGTGACGTCCACCGCCAGGCGCTGGTTCCTCGGCTCGACGTGGAGCTGCACATAGCCGAGCTTGAAGGCAGGCGCGCCTGTCTCGAAGCCCGTGGCGTCCTTCTCCGTGTGGATGCGGCCGCGCAGCAGCACCACCGAGGCGAACACGTTGGGCACGTGCGCGTCCGTGAGGGGAATCTCCAGCGTGGGTGTGTCCCCCTGAATCTCGAAGAGGCGGTGCTCCAGCACGCCGCCGCGCTCCACGGTGAGCAATCCGCGCGCCTGGGGGAAGGGCGTCTGCACCACCAGCTTTGCCGTCTCGCCGGGGAGGTAGCGGGCCTTGTCCGCCACCACCTGAATGCGATCCTGATCGAAGCGTGGCCAGGCCACGGTGTTGCCGCCCGACGCGGACACGCGGAAGCCCGCCTGCACCTGCCGCTTCTCCGTGTCCTGCGCCCAGGCGCGCACCTGGTACGCGCCTGCTTCGAGGACGGTGAGCCGGCAGGTGACGGCCGTCTTCTCCGTGGTGACGAGGCACTGCCCGGCCTCCACCTTCTCCTCGCGGTTGACGAGCTGTGCGTGGGTGCCGCTCACTCGCGCGTAGGTGTGCGCGTCCACGCGCTCCAACTGCGCCCGCACCTGCACGCCCTCCTGCACCGTCCCATCCGGCCGCAGGGTGATGATGGGCACCTCCAGCACCTGGCCCGCGCGCACCACGGCCTGCGCGGGGGGCTGCACGCCCACGTAGAAGGCGGCGGGGTGTACCACTCGGGACAGGCGGCCTGCGTACGCCTGCCGGTCCACGTCGGTGACGCTCGCCTCCACGGTGTAGCGCTGGGGCCCAGCGTAGGATGGGTGGTCCGCCCTGAAGCGGACACGGGTGCGGCCCTGCCCGTCCAGGCGCTCGTCCGAGCTGGCCACGAGCGCAGCACCCGAGCCATCCTCTGGCAGCCCGAAGACGTACTGCGCGAAGGCGGCGGGCGAGAAGGGCTCACGCGCCTTCCACACCTGGTAGCGCACCTCGCGGCCGGACAGCTCCCCGCCGTGCAGGTATCGCGCCTCCACCACCGCCTCTACGTCCGTGCCCGGGAGCCATTCCTTCTCGGCGCTGGCCACCTTCACCTCGAAGGTGGGCACGCGGTATTCCTCCACGCGGAAGGTGTGGCCCACCGCGCGGCCGCCGTGCGTGAGGCGCAGCGAGTACTCGCCCACGGCCGCCCCCACCTTCAGCTTCAGGTCCACGTCCGCCGCGCCGAAGGTGTCGAGCGTGAGCTCCGTGTCCAGCACGCCCTGTCCGCGCGGGTCCTGAACCCGCACCTGGACCTCACGCTGCTGCTTTGGCAGACGCCCGGCGTCCTTCACCAGGGCCTTGATATGGACCGTCTCGTCCGGCCGGTACACGCCCCGGTCGGTGAAGACGAGCGAGGCGAGCCGCTCGGAGCCCTTCACCTCGCCCGTGAGCCCGAACTGCCAGGCCGACGACAGCCGCTCCTCGTTCAGCTCCGCTACCAGCCGGTCCTCGTCCTTGCGCGCGGAGATGAAGACACGCCGCTCCAGGCCGCTGGCGGTCGCCACGCCCGGCGCGCGCAGCAGCGCGACACCATCGGCCCCCGTCTCCGCGGAGGCAAGCCGCGTCCCGGCCTCGTCGAGCAACACCACCTGCCCCTGGGCCACCGGCGTCGCGTCTCCCAGGCGGGTGAGCCACACCAGGACTCCGCCGTCATGCACCTTGGCGGTGAGGCCCAGGCCGGAGAGCTGGAGCAGCACCGCGTCCTGCCACACCGCCTCCCCTGCTTCGCTGCCACGGCCCTTCGCGGACAGCTCCAGGCAGTACAGCCCTGGCTTGCCGCTCTCCAGGGACACCTCCAGCGGCTCCAGCGTGTTGAGCGTCTTCGGGCGGGGCGCGCCCACGCTCCGCGCGGGGCCCATGGAGGCGCCGTAGCCCTCGCACGTGGATTGCCGCTCCAGCGCGTACGCCTTCACGAAGGCATCCGGCGCGGTGATGCGGCGCGCCTGCGCCTGCACGGTGGCGAGGTTGCGTCCCTGGAAGGGCAGGCGAGCGCCGGGCAGCTCCAGCGTCAAGTGCTGCGAGGGGAGTTGGAGCATGGGCGGCAGGTCCTGCGCCTTGAACGTCCACTTCGGACTGCCGTCCAGCGGGTTGCCCAGTACATCCTCGAGCCCGCGCGTGAAGGACGCCTGGTACTTCTGTCCGGGGCTGAGCCGCATCGTCACCGTCACGCCGCGGCCCCAGCCGGACACCTCCATCGACTCGGGCTTGGGATCCACGGAGAGGTGCGCCTGGAGCGCACTCAAGTCGACGGGGTTGTTGAAGGCCAGGCTCCACTGCGCCTCGAGGGGCGCGCGCTGCAGGTCCTCGCCCGTGGCCAGCGAGTGGCTGTCCAGGGTCAGGCGGCGGTTGACGGAGAGCGTCTGCGTCTCAGCCACTGGCTCGGTGGAGCCCTCCTCGCTGTAGCTGGGGTAGACCAGCCGCAGGGTGGCGCCGTGCGCTGGCGGACGCGGGAAGCGCAGCGAGAGGACGTGCTTCGGATCCACCGTCACGCTGGTGGGACCCTCGCCCTCGGCCATCGCCGTCACCTTCACGGGGACGCTCTTGCCCTCGGCGTCCTCGGCCTGGATGCGCCTTCCCAGGGCCTTGGCGGAGATGGGCTGGTCATAGAGCGCCAGCAGGGGCCCGTTGCCCACCTCGTTGGTGAAGTCGTTGAGGAAGGCGATGAAGCGCGGTCGGCCTGGGATGACGGGCCACAATGCCACCTTGCCCGCGGCCTGGAAGAAGGGCACCTGGAAGATGATCTCCCAGGTGGAGGAGAGCGCCGCCCCCGCGTCATTTGCGGGCGTGGCCTTCTCCATGCGCACCGTCACCCTGTGGCCCCATCCCAGCGCACCGGCCGCGGGGGAGAAGACGTACTCCGTGGGTGAGCGCCAGGACCACACGCCTTTCTGCGGTGGCTCGAAGGTGACGGCCACCGACTGCTGCTCCATCGGCAGGCTGAAGTGGAGCACCAACTCGCAGCCGGCCTGCTCGCATTCGCCGCGCTGGATGGAGAGTGCTTCCGGCCTCGCTGGCTCCTCATTCGCTTCCGTGGGAGGTGTGGGTGTGGGCTCAGGGGACGGGAGCGGTGGAGGCTCCATGGGCGGAGGCAGGCTGACGAGGACCGCGGGGGCGGCGGTGTGGGTCTCCGTGGCAGTCGCTCCCTGGGCAGGAGCGGGCTCGGTGCCGCTATGACAGGCCGCGAAGACAAGGGTCGTGAGGACCCACCCGAGCAGCGGGTGGCGACGGGGAGAAGGCATGACGGGCTCCTGGAAGGCGCGAGGTAGCCCGGTACTAGGCAACCGCCGTACCAACGTGAAAACGCTGTGGAATGCAGGCCACCCGCCATTCAGAGGGTGTCCGTGCGTCCTGCCGGACACGTGGTGCGTGTCCGCGCGACCACGTTGGCCCCGCGCTATAGAGGGCGGCATGGCCCCCTCGCGCAAGCAACCTCTCGCCTCCTCCGACACACCCGCGCCGCTGTCCCGTCGCACCGTCCTCACCGCCGGGCTCGCAGCGGCCTCGGCGGGCGCGCTCGGGTGCGCGGGGCGCGAGAAGAGGCCCGAGGGTGGTGAGCGCTTCGATGTGCTCGTCCAGGGCGGCACCGTGTACGACGGCACCGGCGCGCCAGGAGTGCTGGCGGACGTCGGCATCGTGGACGGCCGCATCGCCGCGGTGGGGGCGCTCGCGGGCACGGCGGCGCGGGAGCGAATCGACGCGCGCGGGCTCGCTGTCGCTCCAGGCTTCATCGACCTGCACTCGCATGCGGACGGCACGCTGTTCGACGACCCGAACGCCGAGTCCGTCATCCGCCAGGGCGTGACGACCGTCGTCGTGGGGCAGGACGGCTCCTCGCGCGCACCTGGCGTCCAGAGCATGGGCGCGTTCTTCGACGCGGTGGACGCGCTCTCGCCCGCGGTCAACGTGGCGAGCACCGTCGGGCTCGGCACCGTGCGGGAGACGGTCGTCGGCATGGAGAACCGCCCCGCCACGCCCGAGGAGCTCGCGCGGATGGTGGCCCTGGTGGAGGCCTCGCTCGCCGAGGGCGCGTGCGGTGCCTCCTCCGGGCTCGAGTACGTGCCGGGCGCGTTCGCCTCCCTCGACGAGCTCGTCGCGCTCTGCCGCCCGCTTGGCGCGCGCGGGCTGACGTACGCGACGCACATGCGCAACGAGGACGACAGGCTGCTCGAGGCCATCGACGAGGCGATCGCCGTGGCGCGCGGAGCTGGCTGCCCGCTGCACATCTCCCACCTGAAGACGCAGGGCCCGAGGAACTGGGGCAAGCTTGACCAGGTGTTCGCCCGGCTCCAGCGGGCGCGCGCCGAGGAGCAGGTGGACCTCTCCTTCGATCGTTACCCTTACATCGCCTACCAGACGACGCTCGCCAACCTCTTCCCGGCATGGAGCCGCGACGGCGGCACGGACGCGTTCCTTGCGCGCCTGGCGGACCCGGTGACGGGGGAGCGCCTGCGCGCGGAGGCGCTCGCGAAGGTAGAGAGCATCGGTGGCTGGGACAACGTGATGGTGTCCGCGGTGTCGCACGCGGAGGACCGGGCCGCGGAGGGCCAGCGGCTCGGCAGCTACGCGGCGGCGCTCGGCGCCTCCCCGTACGAGACGACGGTGGGCCTCCTGAAGCGCAGCCGCGGTGACGTGGGCATGGTGGGCTTCGCAATGAACGAGGACAACCTCACCCGCCTCATCGCGCACCCGCTCTGGATGGCGGCGAGCGACGGATCCGCCGTGGCGCTCGACGGTCCTGCGCGCCGGGGTCACCCTCACCCGCGCTCGCTCGGGACGTTCCCCCGCGTGCTCGGCCTATACGTGCGCGAGAAGAAGGTGCTGACGCTCGAACAGGCCGTCCACAAGCTGTCCGGCTACCCGGCCTCGCGCATGGGGCTGAAGGACCGCGGGCAGCTGAAGGCCGGGATGGCGGCGGACGTCGTGGTGTTCGACCCGGCGACAGTGGCGGACCAGGCCACGTTCACGCAGCCCTTCGCCTACGCCACGGGCGTGCTCGCGGTGCTCGTCAACGGGGCCGTTGCGTTGCGCGAGGGCGAGCGCGGGCCGCGCCGGGCAGGACGAGCCTTGCGAGTCACCTCCGAGAGGGTTGGCCGTACCCGCGCGGCTGAGTAAGGTCGCGGAGCGTGGCCTTCGACAATCGCTTGCCCAACGTGGTCGCATTCGGTGACAGCAACGAGTACGTCTTCGGGCCGGCGTTGAAGCGCTGGTTGGTCGAGGCGGGCCACTATCCGGCCGAGCAGATCGTCGTGAAGTACCGTACGAGCTCGCGACCGCGGAACTGGCTCGCACCGGGCCACCGCCTGCACGCCGGCGACTTCGGCAACCTCTGGGGCACGCGCGGGAAGTTCCCCGAGGGACCGCCGATCAGCGAGGCGCTGTCGCCCGCGACCGCGCTGGTCGAGATCGGGCTGGGCGGCAACCTCGGGTTGTCGGACACCGAGGCCCGCAGCGTGGCCGCGCTTGTCGATCAAGTCGCGCGGCTCGCCCCCTACGCGCGCATTCTGTGGCGCGGCCTGCCGCCCGCGACGGCGAACCGTGGTGGGCAGATCGCCACGCGCGCGACCAAGCTCGGACGCTACAAGCGCAACGCGGCACTCAAGCGCGCGCTCGCACCGGCCGGCTTCGCGATCTTCGGCGCGCAGCTCACCGCCGGGCACGACTCGACCGCGTTTCGTCGCAGTTATCTCGATCTCATCGCGATGCACGCAGGCGGCCCCGCCCCGGGCGACACCACGCACGTCGGGACCGACGCCGCGCTCGCGTACGAGCGCTCTGTGCTCGCGAGCGCGACGAGCGCGGATGCGGTCGCGGGTGAGCAAGTGATCCGCGGGCCGTGGACCGAGTACGTGCGCGCGCGCGATGCGGATGCGATGGCGGTCCACGTGCCGCAGGACGCCGCCGACGCGCTGGTGTCGCGGCAGCTGGGCCCGCGCGGAGTCTACGGCCACACCGCACCGCCGCGCCCCTCGGGGGGCTACGCCGCCGACGTCGTCGTGCACGACGCGTGGGTCCGCAGCGGGCCCCCGAGCTTCCGCTGGCTGAAGCCCGGTATCATCCCCATTGGCACGCCGTTGCTCGTGCAGGACTGGCAGGGCCCGTACGCGCTCGTGCGCGGCTTCGATGGCCGTGACTGGGGCTGGACCGCGCGCGCCAACCTTCGCTTTCGGGGAGTAGACTCTTGAACACCAAGGCTCAGCACGAGGAGGCGTGGAGACGCCGTCGGTGGTGATGCTGGATCCGCCCCGAGCCTAGTGGCAGCCCAGGCAGCCCGTGGGAGGCTCCTGATAGTCACCGCCCTTCCCGCCACTGCCCCAGCCGAGCCACATGGCCTTCTTCTCGCCCTCCTTCGGCACCACCGTCACATGGCCGTCCTTCATGACCATCCTCATGCCCTCGGTCATGAACTGCATGCCGTACTCGCACGGCCCAGCCGCGGTCTCCAGGTTCACCGGAATCGGCTCCCCCACGCCACAACCCGCCACCAGGAAGGCCGCCAGCACCACATTCCGGAAGGACTTGAGAAGCGTCGAGTTCATTCGGGTTCCCCCTGCGAAATCGTGAAGTGTGACGTTTCCCAGGGTAAACGATGAAACCCAGGAACTCAATTTTTCCACGCCAGCATGATTTCCCGTTCTGAACAGTTTCAGGCTACTCGCCGCGGAGCGCCACCAGAGGGTCCACGCGCGTGGCCCGGCGCGCGGGCGACGTGTGGGTCGCTGGCACGGGGGGGACCCTCCTTCACTGGAACGGCACCACCTTCAGTCCGGAGACGAGCCCGACGACCTTCCCGATCCAAGCGGTGTGGGCGATCTCGGCAACGGATGCCTGGGCCGTGAGCAACGCTGGCGAGACGCTGCACTGGAACGGCACCGCGTGGCAGCTCGTCACCGCGCCAGGCTCGGGCTCGTTGCGCGGTGTGGCAGCGAGATCGTCCTCCGACGTCTGGGCCGCCGGCTATCTCGGCCGCACGATGCGCTGGAATGGCACTCAATGGACGGACTTCACGTCAACCCTGAACCCATGGGCACTCGAGACAGTTGCCCTCACGAGCTCGGGCTATTGGCTGATGGGGGCGAACGGCGCGACCCTGCGCGGCACGAACGGTGCTCCCCAGGCGGCGTACAACACGGTGATCAGCGCGGCCAGCCTCTCCGACATCTTCGCGGTGAGCGCCACGGAGGCCTTCGCGGCCGGAGGCAACTTCACCCTGCGATGGAACGGGACCGCCTGGTCGCCGCAGCTTCATACGGCGAACCTGCTGAGCATTCACGGAACCTCGGCATCCGATGTCTGGGCTGTTGGCCAGTCGGGCGCGATCCGCCACTTCGATGGCATCCAGTGGTCGACCGTGAGCTCACCGACGACGCAGACGCTCTACCGCGTGCGCGCGCTCTCCCCCACCAGCGCCTGGGCCGTCGGCGCCAACGTCACGCTGCACTGGGACGGCACGGCGTGGAGCATCGTCTCGCAGCCCATCACCAACGCGACCTTCACCGATCTGTGGGCATCCTCGGAGACGGACATCTGGGCCGCTGGAGCCGCGGGCGCGATCATCCATTGGGATGGCACCGGCTGGTCTCAGGTCACCTCACCCGCCAGCAACACCACGGGCGCGGTATGGGGCACCGGGCCGGACGACGTGTGGTTCCCCACCCAGAGCGGGACGATGCTCAAGTGGAATGGAGCCTCGATACAGGCTGCGGGCGCCGCACCCATCGCGGTCAACCACATGTGGGGTACCGCTCCCAATGACGTCTATGCGGCGGCCAGCTTTGGCACCGGCGTCTCACACTACGACGGCACGAGCTGGACCGAGCAGGCCACGGCCAACACGCAGCCGATATTTTCCATCTCGGGGGCAGGAAGCCGCGTATGGGCCGTCGGCGCAGGCTCATCGATCCTTGTGCGCTGAGAGAAACTCCGGCCCGTCCTTGAAGCTCCGATGAAGCTCCGATGAAGCTCCGATGAAGCTCCGTGGAGAAAACTTGAGTCGCTAGCGATCGCGCACGCCCCCTCGCTACTCACAGGCACTGTCGAGAAACACCGGCCGCCCGTGCTCGCAAATGGCCAGGGGGTCGCATGTGACTCCTCATCTCCACTCGCTGGTGCCGGACGGCGTCTTCGTGCCGCGGGAGGGCGGCGTGCGCTTCGAGCCGTTGCCTCCGCCCACGCAAGCAGAGTTGGAGCGGCTCCTTACGCACCTGCATGCGAAATGGTTTTCCTGTTTTTACTCATTAAGCCACCCTGCCAGGGCCTGGGCCCTGTCGTAGCGAGGGGTCAGCCACCACCAACGTTGATTGGCCTACAATCAAGTCGACTCTTGGAAAGAGGGTGTCGATGAAGCTCGCGAAGTGGTGGGGGCTGTTTGCCTCGCTGTGCCTGG
>Ga0247825_10001251_pt1 | contig 16629 bp, 15 predicted proteins | sample 13C_Vanillin_Day_FD_194413 | JGI IMG/M metagenome (GOLD analysis project Ga0247825, IMG submission 194413) | Soil microbial communities from agricultural site in Penn Yan, New York, United States - 13C_Vanillin_Day48 | ecosystem: Environmental > Terrestrial > Soil > Agricultural land | place... | reverse complement strand
CTCGGGGGGGAGACGCGGTTCAAGGCCGCGTGCCGCTCATGGGAAACCAGGATGTGAGCCTGTCGATCGCAAGGCCGTCCGAGCCGATGGAGTACTGGTACCGCTACGCGCACGGCGACGAAGTGGTCTTCATCCACGAAGGGACCGGTGTGCTCGAAAGTCAGTTCGGCACGCTGAGGTACGGGCGCGGCGATTATCTCGTGATCCCCACCGGCGTCATCTGGCGTCTCCTTCCGGACGCCGGCGTCGGTCAGCGGATGCTCATCGTCGAAACCATCGCCGGCCACATCGATCCGCCGAGACGATACTTGAATTCGAACGGACAGCTTCTCGAGAGCGCCCCCTATTCGGAGCGGGACATCCGGCCTCCCGATCAACTCGTCACGCATGACGAGACGGGGGAGTTCGAGGTGCGCGTCAAGGCCCGGGGCTCCATCGCGCGGTACATCTATGAACATCATCCTCTCGACGTGATCGGCTGGGACGGGCACCTCTGGCCGTACGCGTTCAACATCGGTGACTTCGAGCCGATTACTGGCCGCGTTCACCAGCCGCCTCCCGTCCATCAGACGTTCGAAGGGCCAGGGTTCGTCCTGTGTTCCTTCGTGCCCCGCTTGTTCGACTATCACCCGCTCGCGATCCCGGCGCCCTACAACCACTCGAATGTCGATTCCGATGAGGTGATCTACTACGTGGCCGGCGACTTCATGTCGCGCCGCGGCATCGAGCCCGCATCGTTCACTGTTCATCCGAACGGCATCCCGCACGGTCCTCACCCGGGCACCTACGAGGGATCGATCGGGAAGACGCGCACTGAGGAGCTGGCGGTCATGGTCGACACGTTTCGGCCGCTTCAGCTCACGACCCGCGCGCTGGCGTTGGAGGACGAGTCGTACCCATTCAGCTGGAAGAGCTGACGAAAAGGACGGAGGACCATGGCAGGCACTGATTTCGACGCGTTCCGGAAAGTCATCGAGCGGAAGTTCATGCACCATCCCGTGGTCACGAGCAACGAGTACACCGCGTGGTTTGCCAGGGGCGAGATGTCGATCGATCAGCTCCGGCATTTCGCCGTCCAGTTTTCGGTCTTCTCGAACCAGTTTCTCCTGGCTGCCCTCAATCGCGTCATCAACGCCGACACGCTGCAGGCCGCCCGCGAGTCGAAGGAAATTCTGATGAACGAGCTTGGCGTCATCTACACGACGCCGGGCGGCGTCGCCGGCGACGCGAAGGCAGGCCCGCGGCCCATCCGTGACGCCGACCGGGAGGGTGACCCTGCGCTCGTCTCGACCGAGGGCACCGTGGACGGCGGCCGGTTCCGGTTTCAAGCGGCGCACATAGAATGGTTGCTCCGTTTCAGCGAGTCGCTGGGCCTCGGCTTCAGCGACATCGGCAAGCGACGTCACGGGACGCCGAGCACGCTCAGGTTCTGCGACGAGCTGTTCAGGCTGTACGGGAGCGACGACTACAACGAGGCAATGGGTGCCGCGTTTGCCGTTGAAAACTGGGCCGCTGCGGGCTTCTGGAAGCAGTTGATCGCCGGACTCGAGAAGATGAAAGCGGCTCGGGTGCCTGATCTGCCGCTGGCCTTCTTCACCTGGCACGACAAGATCGAGAATCAGCACAAGGCTCACGTCTGGGACGAGCTGAAGGAATGCTACGACTCGCCAAAGTTCCGCGAAGAGCCGTTCATCAGCGCCGGCGTGATCATGCTCGACGGCGTGAAGGTGTTCTGGGACGGCCTCAACGAGAACCGGAAGCATCCCCGGAGCTGGGTCGCCTGATGTCGCGATCGCGGGAGTCGTGAACACCTGGAGCAGCGAGTCCTACCTGCGGCACGCGTCGTTCGTGCCTCAACTGGGGCAGGCGCTGCTGGAGCTGCTCGCGCCGCAGCCCGGCGAACGGATTCTGGACGTCGGGTGCGGCGAAGGCACGCTGACCCAGCAACTCGCCGCCTGCGGCGCCATCGTCGTCGGCATCGACAATTCGCCTACGATGGTCGAGGCAGCGCGGGCCCGCGGAGTGGACGTGCGCCTGATCGACGCGGAGGCGCTGACCTTCGAGGACGAATTCGACGCGGTCTTTTCAAACGCCGCGCTGCACTGGGTGACGGACCACGATGCGCTGCTCGCCGGCATCGTCCGTTCGCTTCGGCCGCACGGACGGTTCGTCGCGGAGTTCGGCGGCCACGGCAATATCGCGGCAATTCAAGTCGCCGTGCGTGCGGTTCTCGAGCGCCGGAACCTCATTCCCCCGCGTCCGCGGTACTATCCGACGGTCGCCGAATACACCAGCCGCCTGGTGACGCACGGGTTCATCGTCGAGCAGATCTCGCTGATTCCGAGGCCCACGCCGCTGCCGACCGGCATTCGTGGGTGGCTCCAGGTGTTCGAGCGGTCGACGCTCGACCGGCTTGGGCCGGACGCCGAGCTCGCCTTGGATGAGATGGAGAGTCTCCTGCGCCCGTCGCTCTGCGATACTTCAGGTCATTGGACCGCTGATTACGTCCGCCTGCGATTTCGCGCCAAACGCCGTGAAGGCCCGCGCAACGGTTGAGTTTAAGGCATCCGCTCGTCCGGCCGATAAGCGGTGGGGCAGATAGCGAGATCCCGGTTACGGAGGTTCGCGTATGAATAGCAATCGGGCAAACGGAGCTAACCCGAACGTCGTCCGGCGGCGGGGGGCGACTCAGCGCCGCCATGGCCGCCGCGCGGAGGTCGCGGCCTTCGAAGCCTGGCAGCGCCGCCAGGCCGCGTATTCGTGGCCCGTACCCGGGCGTCGGGCGCGTCGCGGGTGAGCGTCTGACGGCGACGGACTACTGCGGGTCCGACGGGATGTACTTCCTGTGGCAGTTCTCGCAGACCTCGTAGATCCGGCCGCCCGCGTCCAGAAGTTGATCCGCATTCCGGGCATCGGCGGCCTTCGCGGCTTCAACGGATCTATCCCGTAGTTGCTGCGAAAACAGCATCCAGTCTTCCTGATCTTTCGCGAGTCCTTCGAGCATCAAGAGATTCCCCGTTTCCGCGAGGCCCATGGCTGCATAGCGCACTTCGGTCCAGGCTTCGTCGTTCTCGGGCGCGATCTCGCGCGCGCCTTTTTCGTCGATGATCGTGCCGACCGAAGCAAACACGTCGGTCGCCATGTGGGCCACGAGGCTTTCCATGATGTCCTTGACGGAGGCGACCGTCTGAAGATCCGCCTGCGGGCTTTGCTGAGCGCACGCCGCGAGAGAGAGTACGAGAACGAGCAGCGACAGGGCCGTCCTGAGATTCCGCATCTGAGTCCTTTCGTCGCGTCTATTCGTCGCGTTGGCACTGAGGCGTCCGACCTGGGAGGCCGCATTGTAGCGAAAACGGACTCCGCCTGAGAATCCTGTAGAATCCGTTCGCGCGTGTGAATCCACTGGCTTCCGGGAATGCCCGCTGGCTCACGGCCGGGCTCTTCCTGGTCACGTTCGCGACCCTCATCCTCGAGATTCTGGACTCGCGACTCCTGTCCGTGCTCACCTGGTACCACCTGGCATTTCTGGCCGTCTCGCTGGCGATGCTGGGAATGGCTGCCGGCGCCGTACTGGTCTTCCTCGACACAACCCGCTACAGCAGCGAGCGGGCGGCCAGGGAGTTGCCTCGGGTCTCGATATGGCTGGCAGTCTCGATTCCCCTGAGCCACCTCCTCAACCTGAGCATGCCGTTTCCGACGCTGGACCAATTCAGCGTGATGGAAGCGATTGGCATCGCCCTGGCGACAACCGTCCTGGGCGCTCCATTTCTCGCCGCCGGCGTGGTCGTCACGCTGGCGCTGACGCGAACCGGCTCGTCCATCGGGAGGTTGTACGCCGCCGATCTCGCAGGCGCGGCTCTCGGGTCGCTGCTCATCGTCCCGTTGCTCGACCACAGCAATATTTCGTCCGTGGCTTTCGTGGCGGGTGCCGCCGCCGCGGCTGGCGCGTACTGTTTTCATCGCTTCGCTGGAACGGGCAAGACGCGAGTCAGCCTGGTGCTGTGTGCCGGGCTGCTCCTGGCGGCGGCGCTCAACGCGGCAACGGACGCGGGCGTCGGCGTCGTCTACGCGAAGAGTCGCACGTTCATGCGCGGCGCGGGTCCGGGCGTTCGTGGCGAGCGAGTGGAGTGGTCGGCGTGGAACGCCCACTCGTACGTGATGATCGCGCCGCCGTATCGCGGTCAGGCTTTCTACTGGGGCGCAGGCCGTGGCAGCGAGCAGTTTCAGACGACGTCGGCGTGGATGCTGATCGATGCCGAGGCCGGGACGCCTATCACGGAGTGGGACGGGGACGCGGCGAACCTCGAATGGGTGTCGTATGACGTCACGACGCTGCCGTATCACCTACGAAAAGGACGGGTCGGGATCATCGGCGTCGGAGGCGGGCGCGACATTCTCTCCGCGCTGTGGGCCGGAAACCCCTCCATCACGGGCATCGAGATCAACGACAACCTGCTCCGGGCGCTTCAGGGCCGCTACCGCGACTTCGCCGGCATCGCCAAGCGCCCCGAAGTCGAGCTGGTGCACAGTGAAGCGCGCTCCTATCTGACCCGCACCGATCGGCGATTCGACATCCTTCAGATGTCACTCATCGACACATGGGCCGCGACCGGCGCAGGGGCCTTCACGCTCACCGAGAATGGCCTGTACACGCTCGAGGGCTGGCGTCTGTTCCTCGATCGCCTGGAACCGGGAGGCCTGTTCAGCGTTTCGCGCTGGTTCTCTCCAGAGGCGGTGTCTGAAACGAGCCGGTTGCTGACGCTGGCCGTCGCCTCGCTCATCGATCGCGGCGTGGCACGACCCGCCGATCATCTCGCCATGCTGGCAGGCGACGAGGTGGCCACGTTAATCGTCTCGAACCGCCCCTTGTCGGCCGCGGATCGCGACGGCGTCGCACAGCTGGCCGCCGACCGCGGTTTCAAGATTCTGATTTCGCCCTGGAGCGAGCCGGCGGACGGTTTTCTGGCCGGCATCGTCCGCTCCGGGTCCATTGAAGAGTTGAACGCGGCGATTGCACACCCGATGTTCGACTTCACCCCGCCAAGCGACGACCGGCCCTTCTTCTTCAATACGCTCAAGCCTGCGAGCTTCGCCCGCGCGTACGAAGCGCCCCGCAACGGCGTGACGTGGGGCAATCTCCGGGCAACCTGGACGCTGGTGCTGCTTTTCGGCATCGCCACGGCCCTGGTCGCTTCGATCATCATCTGGCCGCTGGTCCGGGCCGGTGTCCCCGCAATGGACCCTCGAAGCTTCGCGGCGTCGGCTGCCTACTTCGCCATGATTGGCACCGGATACATGCTGATCCAAATTCCATTTCTCCAGCGGTTTTCGGTCTACCTGGGACATCCGACGTACACGTTTGCGATCATCTTGTTCTCGATGATTCTCTTCACCGGCATCGGCAGCTTCTGGTCGGATCGGTTTCCCGTCGAACGTCACAGTGGGGTCTTGAAGGTTCCACTCCTCATCGGGGTGGCAGTGTTCGCCGTGATCCCGTTGATGGAGCGCCTTATGAGCGCCACCATCCATTTCGAGCTGGCCGGGCGCACGCTTGTCGTCGTGGCATGCACGGCACCGCTGTCGATCCTGCTCGGGTTCTGCTTCCCGATTGGCATGAGGCTGGTCGGCCGGCTTTCCCCTCACGCCACCGCGTGGATGTGGGGGCTCAACGGTGCGGCGGGAGTGCTCGCCTCGATCGCGGCGGTCGGCATCTCGATGTGGCTGGGAATCCACGTCAATCTGCTCGTTGCCGGGACCCTTTATCTGCTGTTGACGGTCCCGGCCCATTTCCTCGCCGGGAGATCGACGTGAAGCCTGTGATGGAACTGCGAGCAGGCAGGGCGGGCGACCGGGTCCGATCGGTTTCCGGACCCGGTCGTTCCTGGTGTCAGTCCAGAAGCATGCGAGCGCCAAAGAAGATGCGGAACTGATTTTCCCCCGAACCGTCGTCATCGTCCTCGTCGATGAAGACACGTCGGTAGTCGATTGAGCCAACGATGCTCCACCCGTCGCCGGCCTGGAAGCTGACGCCGCCGCCGGGCTGGAACATGAAGTGGTTGGTCGAGTCGCTGATGTCGATGCCAGCCACCTCGACGTTCGCACGCGCCTGCAGCCAGCCAGCGAGAATCTGCCCGAATGGCGTCACGCGCGGGTTCTGGCGGCCGCTGACTCGTGCCCCGGCGGCCAGATGCCAAAGGGTAAAGCTTTCATCCACGTCGAACTCGTCCGACCCTGAGTCGAACGCCCACCCACCCTCGGCGACCAGACCCAGATTTCCCCAGTTGCGGGCCGCATCGACGGCAAAGCCGATGGGGAAGCTCTGATCGGTGATGTGGGTGAACTGATAGCCGGCGGACAGTTCGTAAGTGGGTGGCTGCGCGGCAGCGGGCGACGTCGTGCCGAGCACGAGGACTGCCCCGAGGGCTGCCAGGACTGCGGAAAATCTCGGTGTGATCATGTCAAATGCTCCGTGTCGTCGTGTGCGTTGTTCGGAACGCAACTCGCTTCGCACATGCAAATCTCGTCGCATCCGTCACATCCTTGTAGCTCAAGCATATGCGGACGTCCAAGAAGGCGGGGCCGGCTCCGTGTATTGATCCGCGTCGTCTGTTACACGCTGCCCGCTGAGATGGTGTCCCGGGCGACAATCCGCTCGACAGACTGGAGCAGTGCAGGCGTATCAGGGAGATTGATGCGAAATGCCGTCTCCAAGACGTTCTTGACCGCTTCCGTGCTGTCCAGAACGCGCCGCTCGGTATGCCCGTTGAGGTGATGCACAGAAAACACCGTGTTGTGCAGCGCGTAACGCCTGTCTGGATCAGGTCGGGCGGCGATCAGATTGGTCACGAACTTCGAATCCGGATGGTTCGATAAATACCAGTTCGTGATCTCGTAGTCGGCGAGCAGTTGTTCCTGAAGCCCGAAGCGATAGAGTGAATTCCAGGTTCCCCCGAACCAGGCCTGCATGACGAGCTCGTCATCCTGACCGACGAGGCGAAAGGGCTCGTGGGGGGTCGATTGTTCGACATCGATTTCGAGGCGAAGCGGTCCGGTCAGCGTCAAACCGCCGAACCCCACATCCGCGACGTAGGGCTGGTGTTCCACCCTTACGACCAGGAGCATGTGCGTGCGGGCCGCGAGACCGTCGGTTGGGGTGTTGGCCAACACTCGGGCGGCGAGCCAGGCCACTTCGAAGCCGATGCCGCGAAGTACATGGCTGAAGAGGAGGTTTTGTTCGAAGCAGTAGCCTCCGCGCCGTTCGGCGATCAGTTTCTGCTGGAGCGCCGGTGCGTCGAGGCGCACCGGCGCGCGCATCAGCGGGCTGAGGTTTTCGAACGGAATCGTCTGCGTATGTCGCTCATGCAGCGTGCGCAACGATTCGAGCGTCGGCACACGCGGCCCGTCGTACCCGACTCGCTCGAAGTAGGCGTCGAGATCGATCGCCGCGCTCATGATCCCTCCCGTCGCAGCGTGTAGAGGGCGCCGGCAAATGAAACCAATGTGAATACTACGTAGCCGGCGGCCTCGATGGCAATCGTGCGGGGATCGCCAAGACCGATGGTCGCATAGCGCATGACGTCCACGTGCCACGTGACCGGGTTGGCCAGCGCCGCGGCACGAAACGCCGTCGGCAGCGGATCGACGGGATAGAACATCGAGCTGGCGAACAGAAAAACGAAGTAGAGAATCGATGTCACGGTGTTGAACGCGTCGTTGCGCCGGATCGCCAGCGCGAAGATCGCGTAGAAGAAGAACCAGCCGGCGATGCCGATGACGACCGATGCGGCCAGCAGCGGCAGGCCCCCCGGCCGCAGCCTGACGTCCAGTACCGCGCTGGCCAGGAATACGGTGACCGTTGCCTGCGTGAGACCGATTGCGATGTTGAACAGCACCTTCCCGACGAGATATTCAGCGCGGCTGATGGGATACGTCAGCATCTCGAAGAAGATGCCGTTGTCACGGTCCATGAAGAACGACCACGCGGTGTTGGACGCGATGCCGAAGCTCGCCATCCCGAGGACGCCGGCGAGAAAGAACGAGTGGTAATCCGTTGGAAGCCGCGAGCGGCCAACGCCGCCGAGCGCCTCGTTCATGCCGACGCCGAACACGAGCAGATATCCCAGCGGATAGATGACGTCCCAGAAGATGAACAGCGCGTTGGTCGCGCGGATCTTTCCCTCACGGTACATCACCGCCGTCAACCCGCTCACGACGCCTCCCCTTTCGTGAGCTCGACGAAGATGTCCTCCAGACTCGCGCCGCCGACCTCGAGGCGAAGCACCCGCCCGCGCGAGGCCAGGGCGCCGACGACGGTCAGGATGCCGCCATGGTCTTCTTTGAGCGTCACTTCGATGGTGTTCTGGGTCACGGACAGGCGAATGGGATGTCGCGCCGCAAGCTCCTGCTCGATGCCGGCCGGCAACCGATCGAAGGTCACGGTGACGTCATACACTCCCTGGGACAACAGTTTCAGCGTATGCAGGTCCCCCCGCGCGGCCTGACGCCCTCGATTCAGAATCAGGATGTCGTCGCACATCTCCTCGACTTCGCTGAGGATCTGCGTCGTAAGGACGATGGTTCGTCCTCCAGCCGCCTCCCGGCGCAGCTTGTCCATGACGGCCCTCTTGAGGATCGGATCCATTCCCGTCGTGAACTCGTCGAGAAAGACCAGGGGCGTGTTCACCATGAAGACTTTGGCGACCTGCACGCGACGTTTGAACCCGCCGCTGAGATCGATGACCTTGCGATGAGCATCGCGCGCGAGGCCGAACTCCTCCATGACCCCCTCGGCTCGCTGACGCGCCTCGGCGGTCGGGACACCGTGGAATCGCGCGAATGTCCCCAGATTGTCTCGAACCGACAGGAAGAGCTCTACCGCTGTTTCCTGAATCACCACAGAAATCCGCCGCCGAACGTTGAGCGCCGACGCGACCACATCGTGTCCGAGAACGGCAGCCGAACCCGAGCTCGGCCGTGCGAGCGTGGACAGGATGCGCAACAGGGTCGTCTTCCCGGCGCCGTTCGGGCCGAGCAGTCCGAAGATCGCTCCGCGGCCCACCTCGAACGTCAGGCCGTCGAGTGCACGGACCTCCTGCTGACCTCTTCGCCTGTATACCTTGACCAGGTCGCGAACGCTGATCGCCGCCGTTGACATGACGTCGTACGTTACCTCACCACAGTGAAACGGGGCGCCCGCAGCGTCCTCGATCCGAACTCAACCTCTTCGCGACGGCTGTTTGTCAACCCGACGGCCCGCACATGCGGTCCGCACATTGCAGCGCCATCTGGCGTGTTCAATGAGGAGGAGAAAAACCGATGAGATTTGTTCACGTAGGAGGCACATGTTTCGCGGCTGTCCTGGCACTCGGTATTGTCGGGTTGGCACAGGAGCCCGCTCAGCCGCGGAATCCGGCTCCAGCTCCGGCGCCCGCTCCAGCGCCGGCCCCTGCTCCAGCAGCGCCAGCGCCGCAACAGGAACGTTCACGACCCGCCGATCAGTCGATTACGGTCGTCGGCTGCGTCCAGAGCGAAGCTGACTATCGTCGAGCTCAGGATGCAGGTAAGGGCGGCGTCGCGGGCACCGGCATCGGCGCCGGGAACGAGTTCGTTTTGATCAATGCTTCGATGGCGACCGGTGCGGCAGGAGCCAGCCCGAACGCTCCCGGGGCGAGCGACAGACCGACCGGAACGGCGGGATCCTCGCCGAGTGCTTTCGAACTGACGGGGCCCAACGAGGGACAACTCGCGAGTCACGTTGGCAAACGAGTTGAGATCGTCGGCACCCTCAAGCCGGCAGAAGTTGGCGCGTCAGGTCCAACCGGTGGACCGACGGCTGGTGCGCCGCCGCGCGGCGTCGACGTCACCAGCGAGGACCTGAAGCTTCGTGAGATCGAGGTCACATCGGTCCGCGAAAGCAGCGGCGCGTGCCCGGCATCGAAGTAGGGGGTTCGCACTGAAGTCCACGGCGTCGTGCTCTTGTGGCCGTCAGCGGACGGCCACAAGGGTGCGATGCCTTCTTTCGCGACTACGGCTTCGCCGTTTTGGCCTTCACTTCGGCGATTCGCTTTTCCGTGTCCTCGATGCGTTGCTCCAGAAAGACCTGGATCTCACCGGGATTGACGTACGGGTTGGGATCCCCGGGCTTGCGCCCCTTCAGTTTCTCGTACTTCTGAAACAGGCTCACTGACCACGGGTGGCTGTGGAGCCAGACGTCCGCGCCTTTGGCGAGCGTCTGCAGACGTTTCGACGTCGCCAGAAACGCTTCCATCATCGGCAGGTCCATGCTCTGGAGCGTCGGGCCCGGCCACATGAAGACACGGTACTGTTTGCCGTTGTCGAACACCGGAAAGTCGAGCGAGGTTACGCCGGCGGTGTGACCGGGCGTGACGTACAACTTGATCGTGGTATTGCCCAGCGCGAGCGTATCGCCATCCTTCGTCGTCATGTCGCGCGGAATCAGCTTGCTCGCGACCGCCGCGTCGCCTTCCTTCCGCACGGTGTCTTCCATGAGCTTCCAGTCGGCATCGGCCATGATGACCCGTGCGCCCGTCAGCTCTTTCATCTTCTTCAGGCCGCCGTAGTGGTCGTCATGCCCGTGCGTGATGACGATGTACTTGACGTCCTTCGGGTTCAGGCCGAGCTCCTGCATTGCTTTCGCCGTATAGTCGCCGAACTGGCCGAAGAGGGTGTCCACCAGGATGAGGCCGCCGCTCGTCTGAATCACGTACGCGTTGACGAAATCGAGCCCGACGTAATACAGGTTGTCGAACATCTTGAAAGGAGGCACCGCCTTCGCGGTGTCTTCACCGAGGCCCTGTGGACGCGGCACCGCCTGGCCGAACGCGCTCTGTGCCGTGGCCGTCGTCAGCAGGGCCAGTGTCGTTACGATCGCCGCTGTAGTCCGTTTCATGGCATATCCCTCGCGACTCATGTTTTTTCCCGCCCGGGAGTCCCAGGAATCATAATGGATGGCCATGCTCCGTGGCGCCATTTGTTTGGTCGCGGCCCTTTCACTTGCCTCCGGCACGGCGCGTGACGCCGCTGCCCAGGTCGCGTCAGCCGACGTCACCCGCCTTTCGTTCGACGAGGCCGTCAAGGCTGCGTCCGAACTGCCGCGCATTCACAGTCTGCTCGTCAGCCTTCGAGGCAGCCTGGTGCTCGAACGCTACTTCAACGGGCGACGAGCGACGAATCTCGCGAACATCAAGTCGGCGTCCAAGAGCGTCATCTCTGCCCTCGTGGGCATTGCCGTAGACCGCGGCTTCATCCCGACGGTCGAGCAGCGGATCACGGCATTTTTCCCAGATGTGCTCGGAGCCGCCGACGATCCGAGGCGCGCGATTACCATCGAGGATCTCCTGACCATGCGCGCGGGGCTCGAGTCGACGAGCAACAGAAACTACGGCGCCTGGGTGCAGAGTCAGAACTGGGTGCGGCACGCGCTCACCCGCCCGTTGCTGTCCGATCCCGGCACGCGGATGCAGTACAGCACCGGCAACACCCATTTGCTGTCCGCGATCCTCACGAAAGCGACCGGCAAGACGACGTGGCAGTTTGCCCAAGAAACGCTCGCGAAGCCGCTCGGCTTCGCACTGGTTCCCTGGCCTCGCGATCCGCAAGGGATCTATTTCGGCGGCAACGACATGCTGATGACGCCGCGCCAGATGCTGGCGTTCGGCGAGCTGTATCTGAAGCATGGCCGTGTCGGTGAGCGACAGATCGTGCCCGAGAGGTGGATCGACACCTCGCTCGTTCCGCGTGGGCGGTCAGATTTCAGCGAGCAGCTGTACGGGTACGGGTGGTGGATTCGCGAGATCGCCGGACAGCAGGCCTTCTATGCCTGGGGCTTCGGGGGACAGTTCATCTTCGTGGTGCCCGAGCTCGATCTCGTCATCGTTTCAACCTCTGCCGCGACCGTCAGCGACGACCGCCGGACCCACCGTCGCACGGTCGACGACATCATCGAACAGCTCATCGTCGCCCCGCTGGCTGCCGCTCGGATTCCCGGCGACGCGAACGAATCCCGAGACGCTGGTCCGGAGGGGGCGGTCTCCCGACCTACTTTGCGATAGCGCCGCCCGCCGGATTTCTAAGTCGTTGCCCGCTTCGTACGTTCTGACAAATTCGCGGATTTCCTCAATGTCTCCGCGCCTCGTGTTGCACTGAGCAGGACTGGAGAAGCCCGAGTATCACTCTGAGTATGACTTCTGTGAGAGTAGATCAGCCGCGTGGGGACCAGACTTCGGATGTGTTTTCGGCACCTGCTCCGGCCGTCTGGGGCTCGACCCTCGGGGGAAGCCTGGACCTACCCCGAGGGCGTTCGCGGCGTACCGAGGCATCGCGCCGTGGGTCCGGTGCGACGACGTGACCAAGTGCAGAACGCGATAGTGCGGGCGTGCTTTTCGATTGTAGGCGTCGACAGCGCGGCGCGATCCGCGCGACGGAGAACTTCAAGCTTGGCGTGGTGGCGGCGACAGGCGGGATCGCGCTGCTGTGCCTATTGAGCTTCGTCCTCGGTTTCTTCGGCGTGAATGTGCCGCTGATTCACTCCAGCGGAACATTCGGGATCCTGTTCAGCGTGTTCGTGGTGGTGATCGCGGCCCTCAACCTCGTCCTCGACTTCGACTTCATCGAGCAGGGCGTGGAGCACGGTGCGCCCAAGCACATGGAATGATACGGGGCGTTCGGTCTGCTCGTGACCCTCGTGTGGCTGTATCTGAAATACTGCACCTTCTGGCCAAGCTCCAGTCTCGAGAGCGCTAGGCGCCCAACACCTTCGACGGCCATGACGGACGGGGCCGAATCAGGCGGCGTCGTCTCCCGGGGGCGTGGGAGCGAGCGCGCGCAGATGCTCGTGCAGGATCCGGCACGCGTCCGTCGCGGTGAAGATGCCGGCGAGGCGGCCATGACTGGTGACCAGGACGCTTCCCAGGTGGCGGTCGACCATCTCTTCGAGGACACGGTCGAGCGGCTCGCTCGTATCGACCGTGTAGGCGTCCCGCACGAACACGTCGCGCACGAACAGCTCGTCTTTCGGTGGCAGCCCGAGGTCGGGGTCGAGCGCTCGCTTGAGATCCCGATCCGTCAGCACCCCGACGAGGCTGTCGCCCTCCTTGACCGGGAGATGTCGGACCTTTTCGCGAACCATGAGGGTCCTCGCGACGAGCAGGCTGTCTCCGGCCTCCACGAAATAGGGGAAGGGCGTCATGACGGAGCGAATCGCGGGGACCTGGATCATGCGTTCTCCCGCCCTTCGGTCGAGCAGATCAGGCAGGTGTGGGCGCTCGGCATCGCAGCGAGGCGCTCCTTGCCGATGGCGCGGCCGCATGTCGAGCAGGCACCATATGTTCCGTCGGCAATCCGCCCGAGTGCCGCGCGAATGCGACGGACTTCGCCGAGCGTCATCTCGTCGAGCTCGTCCAGCACCTCGTCGTTCTCCCGCTCGACCGCCTGCTCCGGCGCGTCGCGCTGGTGAGGCCGTCTCTGGTCGCTTTCAATCACTCCAACCCGTTTCAACAGACGGGCAAGCTGGTCTTCGAGCTGTACTCGAACGGTCTCGTGCTTCGACATGACCTTGCTCCTCGAATCTGGACCCGGTGCGCTACCCGCTCGCCGCCTTACAGCTGGCTTTCGTCTTCGCTGATCCCGTCTTCTTCTTCCCCGTCCCGCTCATCGACATCTCCTTCGAGCTCGTCGGCGGGCACCGGAAAGCTCTCGGTTTCCTCTTCCGCGTCTTCGGTCACCTCCGACGCGAGGGGCCTGATAGAGACGTGGACGGCGATGCTCGCCGCGCGACGCGCGTTCTTGGCGATGCCTGTCGGACCGAATCGCCTTTATTGTTATGCGGATCTCGCCACCGCCGCCACGGAAGATCCCACTGGACGGGATCCAGGCCGGTTTCTTGCGCTCTTTGCGGACTTCGGGGAGCCGGTGCCGAGCATCCTCAGCGGGCTCGGGAACTTCGACTCAATCCATTTCTTTCCCATCGAGGCAGAAACCACGCTCGGGTGGAGCGCTCCGCGCACGGCGCCTCATCATCGAGTTTGGCGCCGCCAGCCCTGCCGTGCGATGCTCCTCGCCATGGCTTCCGCACTGCTTCGGGAGGAGGATCGGCGGCTGGCCGCCGACGAGCGGACGACCCTCTCCGTGCTGCGCGATGCGCTGGTGCGTCTCGATGCGACGCCCGAAGGCCTGGACGCGCTCAGCCGGTCGATGCAGCAGCTCGACGAGCTGTTTCTGGTGGTCGTGGTCGGCGAGTTCAACGCCGGCAAGAGCGCGTTCATCAACGCCCTGCTTGGCGCGCAGGTGCTGCCCGAAGGTGTCACCCCCACCACCGCGCAGGTGAACCTGATTCACTACGGCGACGAGCCTTCGCTCGTCGAACGTTCGCCTCATCTGCGCCGGATCGCCGCGCCCGTCGCATTTCTACGCGATATCCACGTAGTCGATACACCGGGCACCAACGCTGTCCTTCGGGAGCACGAAGCGATCACCGCCGACTTCGTGCCGCGGTCGGACCTGGTTCTGTTCGTTACCTCTGCCGACCGGCCATTCACGGAGAGCGAACGGCAGTTCCTGGGGATGATTCGCGAGTGGGGCAAGAAAGTCGTGATCGTGCTCAACAAGATCGACCTGTTCGAAACCGAGAGCCAGCTGCAGGAGGTCGTGGCCTTCATTCAGAACCACGCGCGCCAGGTGCTCGGCACGACGCCGGAAATCTTTCCAGTCAGTGCCCGTCGAGCGCTGCGCGCCAAGCTGGGCGAACCCTCCCTCTGGGGTGAGAGCGGCTTCGAGGCCCTCGAACACTACGTGCACCAGCGCCTCGACGAGCGCGAGCGGTTGCGGCTGAAGCTGGCGAATCCGCTCGGCGTTGGCCGGGCGCTCTCCGACCGGTATCTCGAGGTCATCAGCGGGCGGCTGGACCTTCTGAAGGAAGACCTGAAGCTCCTCGACGATGTCGATCGGCAGATGGCTGTGCACCGCGACGACATGCACAAGCAGTTCGCACTGCGGATGACCGAGACGGAGAACGTCCTGCTTCAGCTCGAGCAGCGAGGGCACGCCTACTTCGACGAGATGCTGCGGCTCGGCCGGGTCTTCGACCTGCTGAACAAGGCGCGGGTCCGGGAAGGATTCGAGCAGGAGGTCGTCGCCGATGCACCCGTGAAGATCGAGCGCGCCGTCTCCGCCCTGATCGACTGGATGGTCGGCGCCGACCTGCAGCAGTGGCAGCAGGTGACGCTGCACCTGGCGCAGCGCCGCCAGCAGTACCGTGACCGCATCGTCGGCGATCCCGAGGTGGCCGCCTTCCACGTCGAACGGGCCCGGCTCATCGAGTCGGTCGGCCGGGAAGCTCAAAGGCTGGTGGATGGATTCGATCGGGAGCGCGAAGCGGCGGCGCTGGCCGAGGGGGCGCGCAACGCCGTCGCGGCGGCAGCGGCGATTGGCGCCGGCGCGCTCGGACTCGGCGCCATCGTGACGATTGCCGCGACGACGGCGGCCGCCGACGTCACCGGCATCCTGCTCGCGGGCGCGATGGCGACTCTGGGGTTGTTCGTGATCCCGGCTCGACGCCGCAAGGCCAAGAAGGAGCTGCGGAGCAAGGTGACGACGCTGCGCGAGACGCTGACCGGGGCGCTTCGCGAACAGTTTCAAAAAGAGATGACACGGAGCCAGCAGCGCGTCGGCGATGCGATTGCGCCGTACAGCCGGTTCGTTCGCGCCGAGCAGCAGTCGTTGACGAGCATGCGCGACACGCTCGAGCGGTCGCGCGAGGCGCTGACGGCGCTCCAGGCGCGGGTCACCATGATGCACTGAAGCCCGAACGTGCGGGCGGTCATGCCGCCGGCCGGCAGGCGCTGTGCGCCGTTCGAGGTTCGCGAGTTGCGCGACCAGCTTCGGATGATCCGCGAGTGTCTTAAGGATTTTGCGCCGTGGTTACTTTGCGATAGCGCCGCCCGCCGGATTTCTGACCCGCTCGTTGAACTCCTGCTCGTCGACCGGCGCGAAGATGACTTCAATCATCTCGCCATCGGGCATGTCTTTCGTCTGAAATCGGAAGTTCCGCGGCGTGGTCGTCCACGGCTTCGCATACATAACCGGGTCGTCGATCGTCATCGTGAGCTCGAGGTTGTCCTTGCTCGTCCGCCGCCAGCGCTCGGTCACCTTGAGCACGTCGCTGAACGGGCTGCCCCATTGATCCATCCAGGCACGGGCGTCGAGGCCCGTGGTCTCCGCGACGAGTGTGTTTCCGTCCCACCTCCCGACCGACATGCCGTACCAGAACGGCCCGACATCTTCGAGGGGCTTACGGCCGTCCATCCAGATTTCGCGCCACACACGCGTCCACTCGAACAGCTGCACGATCTTGTCCGGTAGCACGATCACCTGGAACGGACGGCCGTACACGAGAGCACGCAACAGACCGGGAGGATTGGCATCGCCCAGCAGATCGTTGGCGAAGGCCGGAGGCACCTGCCGCGGTCCCTTTCCGGACTTGTTGGCGTTGACCTGCGCAAGCCCTTTCGGCGTCAGGGGAGACGACGGCCCCCACTCCGTCATCAGGCCGCCGTCCGGCAGGAAGCCGCGAGCATCCGCTTTGACCTGATTGGCCGCCGATGGCGAGGCTCC
>Ga0247825_10001250_pt1 | contig 16631 bp, 15 predicted proteins | sample 13C_Vanillin_Day_FD_194413 | JGI IMG/M metagenome (GOLD analysis project Ga0247825, IMG submission 194413) | Soil microbial communities from agricultural site in Penn Yan, New York, United States - 13C_Vanillin_Day48 | ecosystem: Environmental > Terrestrial > Soil > Agricultural land | place... | reverse complement strand
CATGTCCTCCGAGCTGCAGACGCGGGCCTTCGAGCTCTTCGTCCAGGGCGATGCGCCCCTCGATCGCGGCCAGGGCGGCCTCGGCATCGGCCTCACTCTGGTGCGGCGGCTTGCCGAGCTGCATGGCGGCACCGTCACCGCGGCGAGCGACGGACCCGGCCGGGGGAGCGTATTCAACGTTCGCCTGCCGGCCGTAGCGGCGCCGACGCAGATGACTTCCGGAAGGCACGAGCTCGAAACCGCGGCGAAGCGCGACATCCTCATCGTCGAAGACAACGCCGACGCCGCCGACACCCTGCGCCGGCTGCTGGAGCTTTCGGGCCACCGCGTACGCGTGGCGCGCGATGGCGTTGCGGGTCTCGAAGCGCTCCTCTCCGCGTGCCCTCAGATCGCCCTGGTCGACGTCGGACTGCCGCGCATGGACGGCTATGAGCTCGCGCGGCGCATGCGGACCAGCATGAACGGCAGAGCGCTGCCGTTCATGGTCGCCGTCACCGGCTATGGTCTGCCTGAAGACCGCGAGCGGGCGCTCGCTTCGGGCTTCGATGAACACCTGACCAAGCCGGTGGACGCGGCTGCGCTCGCGCGCGTGCTTGCCAAGGCAGCGCCCTAGCGCTCAAGTCTGCGGGACCGACATTCCCTTCGCCACGGCGGGGCGCGCGCCTATGGCGTCGTACCAGCGCTTGACGTTGGGGAACTGGGCGAGATCGACGCGGTGCCACTCGTGGCGTGCAACCCAGGGATAGGTAGCGATGTCGGCAATGGTGTACTCGCGGCCGGAGAGGTAGTCGTTCTTCTCGAGCTGCCGGTCCATGACGCCGTAGAGGCGCTTCGCCTCGTTGCCGTAGCGCTCGCTTCCGTAGGGAACCTCGTCCTTTTTCGCGCGCATGAAGTGGTGCGCCTGGCCGAACATCGGACCCACGCCGCCCATCTGGAACATGAGCCACTGCAGGACTTGATACCTGCTCGTTTGAGGAAAAAATCTTCCTGTCTTGTCCGCGAGATAGATGAGGATTGCGCCCGACTCCATCATTGAAATGGGCTTGCCCTCCGGGCCGTCGGGATCGACGATCGACGGGATCTTGCCGTTCGGGTTGATTTTCAGGTAATCGGGCTCGAACTGCTCCCGGTTGGTGCCGATGTTGATCTTGTGCACGTTGTACGGCAGAGCGCATTCTTCGAGCATGATGGACACCTTGCGTCCGTTGGGCGTGCTCCACGTATAGAGTTCGATCATGGGCAAGTGGCTTTTGACGGTCTTGATTGGGCTGGTGATTCTAGCGGTAGTGGCGCCGCGGCTGCGGCTGCCGGGCGACTTTCGCATCCCCGTGCGGGGCCGGATCTACTACGTGCCCCTCGCGAGCACGGTGCTCCTGTCGCTCCTGGTGTGGGTACTGAGCCGGCTGATCTAGCGCGGCTTCAAGAGCTCCGCGATCGCGCGCCCGACCCAGATCTGCGGCATCGAGGCAGGCAACCGCTCCGCGGCCTCCTGCTGGGTCACGAGCTGCCGCGCGATCTCGAAGGCCTCGGTGAACGACCTGGTGTTCGTGAGCGCGTCGCGAAAGTATGCCTGGCCGAAATAGGTGAAGTCGCGCCCCGCCTCGCAGCCGAATGACGTGCGGTCGGGAGCGGCGGCGGTGATGACGATGGTGTTGTCGTCGCGCAAGGGTTCCACGAACCCGCCCGAATAGCACGCCGACACGATCACCACGCGCCACTTGATGCCCGAGTCGTGCAGCATGCGTGCGAGCGCTGTGGGTGTCAGCGGCGCCAGCTCGAGCGGCGGCTGCCAGGCCGAGAGGCGGTGCTCGCGGTCGCCGTGCGCGGAGATGAAGAGCACAAGCAGGTCCTCGTCGGCATTCATCGCCTTTCCGGCCCGCTCCAGGGCGCGCGAAAGGTTGGTGACGCTCGCGATCGGCAGCTCTTCCAGCGCATCGTGGCTGCTCGCGAGCGCGATCGAGCGTCCGGCGGTGCCGAAGCGCTCGTCGAAGAGACGCTTTACGTAGCGCAACTCGCGCAGGAACACCTCCTCGCTTGCGTCCGGGGCGAAGCCGACGAAGTACTGCTCGCGCACCCCGGTGCGACCCGGCTGGATTGAAGCGAGCGTGCGCTCGATCAGCTCGCCCTGCAGGTGGAACAGGCGCTCCTCGGCGAGCGGAGCCGCTTCTTCGTCGCTTTCCGGCGCGCGCCACACGTCGGTTTCGGGAAAGACGAACAGCGTGATCGCCATGAGCGCCGAAACCGCGGCAGCGCCCTGGTAAAGCTGAGGACGCCGCGTCCCGGCGCACACTAGGACCGCGCGAATCGCGACCAACCAGACCCAGCCGAAGAAGAGAAGCAGCGTGATCCACCGCCCCAGGGCAACGATCAGGTAGGGCAGCGCCAGGCTCGCCAGCTGAAACAGGGCGTCGGGCGCGCTCAGCGCGATCGCAACGGGCAGCAGCTGCTGCGGCGCGCCGTAGGCCATCGCCACCAGCATCGCCGTCGCGAGCACCAGCGGCACCGTAGCGAGGTAGATGAAGAGCGCGAACGGATCGATCTCGCCCGCGAATCCGACGCGCACGCCGGCGACGAAGATCCAGAAGAGGCAATTGAAGACCGCGAGCGCGGCAAAGTCGGCCGCCGAGGCCCGGAAATCGAACGCGCGCACGCGCAGGAAGAGCGCGAGCCGGGTGCCCGCCAGCAGGTTGCGCGCTACCGAGACGCCGATCATGCCGCCTGCTCGATCGCCCGCACGCGGGCTTCCTCGACCAGGCGCGCGATCTCTCCAGGAGAGGTTGCCTTGGCGGCGATCGCGCCAGCGTCGAGCGCTGCAGCCGCCGCAGCCGCGCGCTCGAGCCTCCCGGTTTCGAGCCCCGGTGAGGCAAGGCGCGCCACCTCCAGGAGCTGGGCAAAGCGTTCCGGCCGCCGAAAGGCGTCGGTACGCTTCAGGCACTCGAGCAGTGCCGCCGCGCTCGCCTGCGACGCGGCGCGCAGCGCCACGCGGTTGCGGCAGGCGAGCAGCGCGAGCTCGCGCACCTCGTTCGGCGCCTTGAGGCGTTCGCACACCGCCTGCACTTCGGCTTCCTTGTGGGGCCAGGCGATCACCGCGAACCTGACCGGTACAGATTCGCTGCTTTTCACAGCCCTCATGAGTATTTCGGGAACCGGCTTCACCCCGTCCAGAAGCCGGTCGGCGAGGCCGCAGGTTTCCAGCAGTTCGAACATCTTCTCCGGGTGCGGCTCGGCGAGGCCGCGGGCGAACTCCTGCCAGACGCGCTCGGGCACGAGGTAGTCGGCCTCGCCGGAGCGCACCATGCGCCGCATCAGCGCCATGGTCTCGTCGGCGACGCGGAAGCCGAAGCGCGCGGCGAAGCGCCCGACACGGAGAATCCGGACCGGATCCTCCGCGAACGCTTCACTGACGTGCCTCAGAATCTTCTTTTCAAGGTCTTCCTTGCCGCGAAAGGGATCGATCAGCGCGCCGCTCTCCGGATCCTTTGCCATGGCATTGATCGTTAGATCGCGCCGGCGCAGGTCTTCCTCCAGCGTCACGTCGGGCGCCGCGTGCACCGTGAACCCCTTGTAGCCGCGGCCGCTCTTGCGCTCGGTGCGTGCAAGCGCGTATTCCTCGTGCGTCTTGGGGTGCAGGAACACCGGGAAATCCTTGCCGACCGGCTGGAAGCCGAGCTTTTCCATCTCTTCGGGCGTGGCGCCCACCACCACGTAGTCCTTGTCCTGCAGCGCGAGCCCGAGCAGCTCGTCGCGCACCGCGCCGCCGACTACGTAGGCCTTCACTCGTACATGTCGAACTGCGGGAGGGATTCGCTCTCGCGCTCGGCCGCCGCGATCCATTCCTGCATCGCCGGCAGCTCGAGCATGGCGTCATAGTAGCTTCGCGCCGCGCGCGGCAGGTCCACCTCGTAGGTGCGAAAACGCAGCACCACCGGCGCATACATCGCATCGGCGGCGGTGAAGGCGCCGAAGAGGAACGGCCTTTTCGCCTGGTTCCACATGGCCTTGATTCTCTCGATCTCGGCGAGGACTTCCGGCGTGCGTCCCTTTCCCGGATAGCGCTTGCGCACGTTCATGCTCATGTGGTTGCGCAGGTTGGGGAACCCGGAATGCATCTCCGCGGATATCGCTCTGGCTTGCGCGCGGTCAGCCGGGGCAGAAGGCCAGAGCTTCGGATTCCTCTCCGCCACGTACTCCAGGATCGCAGCCGAGTCCCACACCGTGGTCTTGCCGTCGACGAGGACCGGCACCTTGCCGGCAGGGGAATACGCCAGGATCGCTTCCCTCGAGCCCGCGCCGTACAAGGGGATCCTCTTCTCGTCGAAATCGAAGCCGAACACCTTGAGCGCGAGCCAGGGCCGCAGCGACCAGGACGAATAGTTCTTGTTGCCGATGACGAGGATCATGCGCCGCTCATGCAGGATTCATGGGGACTAGGGACCCGCCACGGCGCGCCCGCCGTCCTTGATCGGCGTGGCGAAGCTGTATTCGATGTCCCAAGGGAAGTGGATCCACTTCGTCTGCTTGAACTCCTTGACGAAGGTATCGACGATCGGCCGCCCCGCGGGCTTGGCGTAGAGCGTCGCGAAATAGGCCTTGGGCAGGAGCCGGCGCACGGCCTGGGCGGTGCGCCCGGTATCGACCAGGTCGTCGATCAGGAGATAGCCCTCGCCGTCGCCCGCCACGCCCTTCAGCACGCGCACGTCGCCCTGGACCTGCGCGGCATCGCCCGGCGCGCCGCTGTCGTAGCTCGTGACGCAGATCGTGTCCACGAGTCGGATGTCGAGCTCGCGCGCCACGAGCGCCGCAGGCACGAGGCCGCCGCGCGTGACCGCGATGATTCCCTTCCACGGCCCTTTCTTGTGCAGCTCCTCCGACAGGAACCGGGCGTCGCGGTGCAGCTCCACCCAGGAGATGATGATCTCGTCCTGATAGGGGACCCGCGCCATGCCCGATTCTAGCGAAAGAAAATCGGGGTCAGAGCCCTATTTCCGGAAACGCATAGCTTCAGGAAATAGGGCTCTGACCCCGATTTTCTCAGCGGTTGGCCTGGCCCCGGAAAGCCCACCCCGTGAAGCGCGCCTCGATCATCGCGGTGGCGGCATAGAGCACGATGCCAAGCACGGCGAGGACGAGCAGCCCGGCGAACACGATCGGCACCTGGAACGAGGCCTGCGCGTCGAGCATCAGCTTGCCGATGCCCTTGTTGGCGCCCACCGTCTCGGACACCACCGCGCCCACGAAAGCGAGCGTGATCGCCACCTTGAGCGAGCCGAAGAAGTAGGGCAGCGAGCGGGGGATGCCGACCTTGCGCATGATGTCGAGCTTCGAGGCGCCGAGCGCGCGCAGCACGTCCTCGAGCTCGGGCTCGGTGGTGGCAAGCCCGGTGGCGACGTTCACCACGATCGGAAAGAACGAGATCAGAAACGCGGTCAGCACCGCCGGGATCTCGCCGAGGCCGAACCACAGGATCAGCACGGGCACCACCGCGACCTTGGGGATCGAGTTGAAGCCGATCAGCACAGGATAGACGCCCGCGTAGATGGCGCGATGCCAGCCGACCCCGATGCCCAGCACCAGGCCGAATGCGGTAGCGATGAGGAATCCGGCGAGCGTGGTCCACAGCGTGACCCACGAGTTGTCGATGATCGGCGCGCGATATTGCCAGAGCGCGCCGAAGATGTCCGAGGGCGCGGGCAGGATGGTGAGCGGCACCGCGAGGGCCTTGCAGACGACCTCCCAGATCAGGAAGAGAACGATCGTAAAGGCCACGGGAGAGGCGGCCTTGATGAGGAATTCGCGCCTGTCCATCAGTGCCGTCCGCCGATCAGGCTGCGCAGCTCATGCACGATATCCTGGAAGCGCTGCGTATAGACGACCTCGAGGTCGCGCGGGCGCGGGATGTCGACTCCGCAGCGCCGCACGATGCGTCCCGGGCGGCTCGACATGACGTACACCGTGTCGGCGAGGAACACCGCCTCGCGGAGGTCGTGCGTCACCAGCATCACCGTGACCCGGCGCTCGGCCTGGAGGTCGCGCAGCGCGCACCACAGCTCCTCGCGGGTAAAGGCGTCGAGCGCGCCGAACGGCTCGTCGAGCATCAGCATCTCGGGCTCGTGGATGAGCGCGCGGCAGATCGAGGTGCGCTGCTGCATGCCGCCTGAGAGCTCCCACGGGTATTTGTCGGCGAAGCCGGCAAGCCCGACGGATTCGAGCAGCTTCAACGCCTTTGCCCTGTATCTGTCCTTTTCCCTGGAGAAATTCCGGCGATGCGGCTCGACGATCTCGAGCGGAAGCAGCACGTTGTCGATCGCCCGGCGCCAGGGAAGCAGGCTGGAATTCTGAAACGCCATGCCGACCGACTTGAGCGGCCCGGTGACGGGCTTGCCTTCGACGCTCAGGAGGCCGGCGAGCGGCGGGTGCAGCCCGGAAATAAGCTTCATGAGCGAGCTCTTGCCGCAGCCCGACGGGCCGACCACGGCGATGAACTCCCCTTTCGCGATGCTCAGGCTGACGTCCTCGATGGCCTTGACCGCGGCGGCGCCGCGGCCGTAGGCCATGGAAACGTTTTCTAACGTTACCAATTACTTGACCAGCCGCTGCTCCTTCGGCGGGAGGTACTGGGCGGTGAAGATGTCCGCGGCCTTGGGCTTGTTGGTGTACTGGAAGGTGAGTCCGATCTGGTCGATGGAGCGCTCCAGGCGCTTCATGTCGACCGCGCCAAGGCCGTTTTTCTGCACGTCCGGAGTGACGAAGTTCTTCTGCAGCGAGAGCTTGAGCCGCTCGAGCTCCACGTCGCGCTTGGCGATGGGGTTTCGCTTCATCATCGAGTCGATCGCGGCCTCGGGATTCTTCACCGTGTCCTGGATGCCGCGGATGGTGGCTTTGACGAACCCGGCGGCCGCCTTTGGATTGAAGCGCATGAAGTCGGGGTTGGCGATGATCACGTTGCCGTAAAGGTCGACGCCGTAGTCGCGCATGTGCAGGACCACGATTTCGTCGTCCTTCACGCCGTTCGCCTTCAGGTTCATGTAGGAGGAGAACCAGAAGCCGGTGATGGCGTCGACCTTGCCCTGCGCGAGCATCGGCTCGCGCACCGGGAAGCCGATGTTCTCGATCTTCACCTTGGAGCGGTCGATCTTGTTGGCCTCGACGAAAATCGGCCACTGCGCATAGGCGCCGTCGGCCGCGGGCGCGCCCAGCACCTTGCCTTCCAGGTCCTTCGGCGACGCGATGCCGTTTTTCTTCAGCGACACGATGGAGAACGCAGGCGTGTCGTACACCATCATGATCGCCTTGACCGGCAGGTTGCGCGGGTTGTCGCGGTACTTGATGAGCGAGTTGATGTCGGCGAAGCCCACCTCGTAGGCGCCGGAGGCGACGCGGTTGATGCCCTCGACCGAGCCCGAGCCCGGGTCGATGCTGACGTTCAGGCCCTCCTGCTTGTAGTAGCCCTTGTCGATGGCCACGAAATACGGTGCCGCCGGCCCCTCGAAGCGCCAGTCGAGCGCGAAGCGGACCGCGGTTTCCTTCTGCGCCATCGCGGCGGCGGAGAAGGCGAATCCGAGCACGAGCAGAGCGAAACGCATGATGAACCCCTGGAATACTTCGGTGATGGCCCCTTGCGTGGAATACTACGGACCTGATGTCCTTTCTGCAATCGAGAACGCGGCGCGCACGCGAGGGCATTGGCAAGCCGGTCGCGCGCAAGGAAGACGCCCGCCTGCTGCAGGGGAAGGGCTGCTACACCGATGACTTCAACCTTCCCGGCCAGGCCTACGCCAGCATGGTGCGCTCGCCGCATGCTCACGCACGCATCCGGAGCATCGACGCAGCCGCAGCGCTAGCCCTGCCGGGCGTGCTCGCCGTCTTCACCGGGGAGGACGCGGTGCGCGACGGGCTGAAGCCGATTCCTTTCCGGCCGGTCACGCCGAACCCGCACGAAGTGCGGCTGAACGCGAGCTTCGTTGCTCCGTACCCGCTCCTCCCCGTCGACAAGGCGCGCTTCGTCGGACAGGCGCTCGCCCTGGTCGTGGCGGAGACCGCCATGGCTGCAAGAGACGCCGCCGAGCGCGTGACGGTGGAATACGAGCCGCTTCCGGCGCTCGTCGCCCCCGCCGCGTCGGGGGACGGCGCGAGGCTCTGGGATGCGCCGAACGTCTGCGCCGATACGACCATTGGCAGCATTTCCGCAGTCGAAGCGGCAATGAAGAGCGCCGCGCACGTGGTGGTGCTCGAAACGAAGATGAACCGCGTCACCGGCGTGCCGATGGAGCCGCGCACGGCGCTCGGAGCGTACGACGAGCGCACGAAGCGCTATGCGGTCTATGCGTCCTGCGCCGGCCCGCACCGGGCGCGCGCCGAAATCGCGGGCGCGCTCGACGTGCCGGAGAGCGACGTGCGCGTGGTCACGCGCGAGCTCGGCGGCAACTACGGCACGCGTAACAACCTGTACCCCGAGTTCGCGCTCGTGGCGTGGGCGGCGCGGCGCCTGCGCCGGCCGGTCAAGTGGACCTGCGAGCGCACCGAGGCGTTTCTCTCCGACGAGCACGCGCGCGACCTTCTCACGCGGGCCGAGCTCGCCCTCGATGCCGCAGGCAAGTTCGTGGCGCTGCGCTTCGATCACCTGAGCAATGTGGGCGCACATGCGGTGTCATTCATCCCGCTCACCAAGGGCATGGCCGTCTCGACGAGCGTTTACGACGTGCCGGTCGCGGCGATCCGGGGCCGCGCCGTAATGAGCACCACTGCCCCCACCACGCCCTATCGCGCCGCCGGCCGTCCCGAGGTGATGTTCACGATCGAGCGCCTGATTGACCTCGCCGCGCAGCGGCATGGGTTCGACCGCCTCGCCCTTCGCGAGCAGAACCTGGTACGCGAATTCCCTTATCGAAACCCCGCGGGCCTGGTCTACGACAGCGGCGACTACCTCGGCGCGCAGCGGCGGGTCCTGGAATTGGCCGACTGGAAAGGCTTCGAGGAAAGAAGGCAGGAATCGCGGCTGCGCGGTCGATGTCGAGGCATCGGCCTGGGCCACTACATCGAGCTCAACACCGGCGCGCCGCGCGAGCGCGCCGAAATCCGCGTGCTGCCGGAGCGCCGCGTCGAGGTCGTGCTTGGAACGCTGTCGGCGGGCCAGGGCCACGAGACCAGCTTCGCCCAGCTCGTCGCCGAGTGGCTCGCGGTCGATCTGCGCGAGGTCAGCCTCATCACCGGCGACACCGACCTCACGCCGGTCGGCGGCGGCTCGCACTCGGGCCGCTCGATGCGCATGGGGGCGGTGGTGATGGCGCACGCCTGCGACCGCGTCGTCGAGCAGGGCAAGCAGAGGGCATCCGAGCTCCTCGAAGCGGCAATGGCTGATGTCGAATTCTCGGATGGCCGCTTTCGCGTCAAAGGCACCGACCGCTCGATCGGCCTCTTCGACCTTGGCGTTCTCATGGGAGAGCACGACGAGACCACGCCGCTGCCCTCCTATCCGTTCGGCTGCGCGGTGTGCGAAGTCGAGGTCGACCCTGACACCGGCGTGGTCCAGGTAATGCGCCATTGCACCGTCGACGATTGCGGCCGGGCGGTGAATCCGCTCGTCCTGCACGGGCAGACGCACGGCGGCATCGCCGCCGGCGTGGGCCAGGCGCTGTGGGAAGCCTGCCGCTACGACCCCGAGAGCGGCCAGCTTCTCTCGGCGAGCTTCATGGACTACGCCATGCCGCGCGCCGACCAGCTGCCGATGTTCGACACCGAGATCAGCGAGGTCCCGTCCACCACCCATCCGCTCGGGATGCGCGGCGGCGGCGAAGGGGGCACGACTCCGGCGCTCGCGGCGGTGGCCAACGCGGTGCTCGACGCGCTGGCCGCGTTCGGCGTCGAGCACCTCGATCTGCCGCTGACGCCCGAGCGCGTCTGGCGCGCGATCCATCGATGAAGGCGACGCTCGATTTTGTGCTGAACGGCGCACGCGTGGCGCTCGATGCCGAGAAGCCGACGCGGACGCTGCTCACCTGGCTGCGCGAGGCGCGCGGTCTGTCCGGCACCAAGGAGGGCTGCGCCGAGGGCGATTGCGGCGCCTGCACCGTGGTGCTCGCCGAGCTCAACCCTGCGGGCAAGCTCCGCTACCAGCCGGTCAATTCGTGCATCCTCTGCATCGGCGCGGTCGAGGGCAAGGAAGTCATTACCGTCGAGGCTCTTAAGAAGGGAGCGGCGCTCCACCCGGTGCAGCAGGCGATGGTCGACTGCCACGGCTCGCAGTGCGGCTTTTGCACCCCCGGCTTCGTGATGGCGCTCTACGCGCGCTACAAGAGCGGCTCGCCTGCGGATCTCGGCGATGCCATCGCCGGAAACCTTTGCCGCTGCACCGGCTACCGGCCGATCGTGGAGGCCGCCAAGCGCGCGCAGGAGCTTGCCGACCCGCACGCCGAGGAAGCCGAAGACCAGGCCCGCGCAAAACGCCTCGCCGGGCTGCCGACGGAAACGACGCGCATCGGCGGCTTTTTCTCTCCGCTGACGCTCAAGGAATTCGCCGCTCACCTGCTCGCGCACCCCAAGGCCACGATCCTCGCCGGCGGCACCGACGCCGGGTTGTGGATCACCAAGGAGCACCGCGATCTCGATGAAGTGGCCTACATACCTCGCGTCGCAGAGCTTAAGGAAATAAAGGAAACAGAAACCACGTTGGAAATCGGGGCGGCAGTAACGTACGCGGAAGCCTACGAGGCCTTGACGCGTATCCATCCCGACATCGGCGAGCTGCTGCGCCGGCTGGGCGCCGTGCAGGTACGCGCCGCGGGAACGCTCGCTGGCAACGTCGCCAACGCCTCGCCCATCGGCGACTCGATGCCGGTGCTGCTCGCGCTTGACGCGATGCTGATCCTGCAGAAAGGCGACACCCTGCGCCAGGCGCGCCTCGCCCGTTTCTATACGGGTTATCGCCAAAGCGTGCTCCTGCCGGGCGAGTTCATCCGCGCGATCCGCGTGCCGAAGCTCGCCCCCGGCGCGCGTTTCGCCGCGTACAAGGTCTCCAAGCGCTTCGACCAGGACATCTCCGCGGTGTGCGCCGCGTTTCACCTGGATGGAGGCAAGGCGCGGTTCGGCTTTGGAGGCATGGCGGCGACTCCCGCGCGCGCCCGCAAGGCCGAGGAGGCTTATGCAAAGGGCATCGAGGCGGCGTGCACGGCGCTCGTTTCGGACTTCAGCCCGATCTCCGACCAGCGCGCCTCGGCCTGGTACCGCATCCGCACGGCGCAGGCGCTGCTGCGGAAATTTCACTCCGGCGCAGCCGCACGCGCGCTCCTCGACATCGCCCCATGATCCACCAGCCGCTGGCGCACGACAGCGCGGCCCTCCACGTGAGCGGCGAGGCGCGCTATGTCGACGACCTCCCCGAGCCGGCGGGCACGCTGTACGCGGCCTTCGGCGTGTCCGCCGAGACGCATGCGAAGATCCTCGCCATGGATCTCGCGCCCGTGCGCGCGGCCGAAGGCGTGATCGCCGTGCTTGCGGCCGCCGACCTCCCCGGGGCGAACAACATCGGGCCGGTGTTCCCGGACGAGCCGGTGCTGGCCGCCGAGGTCGTGCAGTGCCGGGGGCAGCCGCTCTTCGCGGTGGCCGCGACGAGCATCGAGCTCGCGCGCCGCGCCGCCCGTCTGGCGCGTATCGAGTATCAGCGCTTGCCTGCAGTCGTCACGATCGAGCAGGCGCTCGAAAAAAAACAGTTCGTGGTGCCGAGCGTCAGGTGCGAGCGCGGCAGCGTAGCGAACCTGCCGGGGGCGGTACACCGGCTCGCGGGCAGGCTGCGCTGCGGCTCGCAGGAGCACTTCTATCTCGAGGGCCAGGTGGCGCTCGCGATCCCGGGCGAGCGCGGCGAGATGCTGGTGCACTCCTCGACCCAGCATCCGAGCGAGGTGCAGCACCTCGTGGCGGCGGCGCTCGGCGTGCCCGACGCAGCCGTGACCGTCGAGCTGAGGCGCCTGGGCGGCGCCTTCGGCGGCAAGGAAACGCAGGCGGCGGTATTCGCGGTCGGCGCGGCGCTGCTCGCGCGCGCGACCGGAAGGCCGGTGAAGCTGCGCGCCGACCGCGACGACGACATCATCGGCACGGGCAAGAGGCACGATTTCCTCTACCAGTACGACGTGGGCTTCGACGGCGAAGGCCGCATCGAGGCGCTCGAGCTCATGCTCGCCTCGCGTTGCGGCATCTCGGCCGACCTCTCCTCGGCGGTGAACGATCGCGCGGTGTTCCACTGCGACAACGCCTATTACCTGCAGAACGTACGCATCGTCTCGCACCGCTGCAGGACCAACACCGTCTCCAGCACCGCGTTCCGCGGCTTCGGCGGCCCGCAGGGCATGTTCGCGGCCGAAGCCGTGGTGGCGGCGCTCGCGCGCCATCTCGGGCTCGACGCGCTCGACGTACGCAAGCGCAACCTCTACGGGGCGGCGCCGCGCGACGTCACGCACTACGGGATGACGCTGCAGGACAACATCCTCCCCGAGCTCATCGCCGAGCTCGAGACCCGCTCCGAATACCGCAAGCGCCGCGAAGCGGTGAAGGCGTTCAACGCCTCTTCGGCGTTCTTCAAGCGCGGCCTTGCGTTGACGCCGGTCAAGTTCGGCATCGCCTTCACGGCCAAGTCGATGAACCAGGCCGGCGCGCTGGTTCATCTCTACGCCGACGGCAGCGTGCATCTGAACCACGGCGGCACCGAGATGGGCCAGGGGCTGATGATCAAGGTCGCGCAGATCGTGGCGTCGGAGCTCCAGGTCGACCTCGAGCGCGTGCACATCAGCGCCACCTCCACGGGCAAGGTGCCCAACACCTCGCCGACCGCCGCCTCCAGCGGCACCGACCTCAACGGCGAGGCGGCACGCGACGCCTGCCGCACCCTCAAGCAGCGCCTGGTCCAGTACTGTTCCGAGACCTACCACGTCAGAGCCGAGGACGTCGTGTTTTCAAAAGGTCTGGTAGCGGTCGGGACTGCCAAGACGCTCACCTTCGCCGAGCTGACGCGCGAAGCCTTCCTCGCGCGGGTGTCCCTCTCCGCGACCGGGTACTGGCGCACGCCCGAGATCCAGTTCGACCGCGAGCGCTGGCGCGGCACGCCCTTCTATTACTTCGCCTATGGCGCCGCGGTGTCCGAGATCGTGCTCGACGTTCTCACCGGCGAATCGCGCCTGCTGCGCGTCGATATCCTCCACGACGCCGGGCGCTCGCTCAACCCGGCGATCGACCGCGGCCAGGTCGAAGGCGGCTTCATCCAGGGCATGGGGTGGCTCACGATGGAGGAAGTCGTGTGGGACGACGAGGGGCGGCTCCTGACCCACGCGCCTTCGACCTACAAGATCCCGGTCGCGAGCGACTGCCCGCCGGTGTTCAACGTTTCGCTGTGGGAAAGAGGCGAGAACGTGCGCGACATCGCCCACCGCTCCAAGGCGGTCGGCGAGCCGCCGCTGATGCTCGCGCTCTCGGTGTTCCACGCCATCTACGACGCCGTCGGCGCGACCAGCAGCTCGCGCGAGCCCGTGCCGCTCGAGGCCCCGGCGACGCCCGAGAACATCCTGAAGGCCATCCATGAGCTACATCGAAGTCCGGGTCGTTGAAACGCGCGGCTCCGTGCCGCGGGAGGCAGGAACCCGCATGTGGGTGGGCAGCACCGGAATCCGCGGCAGCATCGGCGGCGGCAACCTCGAATATACGGCGCTGAAAATCGCCCGCGAGATGCTTCTCTGCGGAGAGACGACCCGGCAGCGCCGGTTCGCGCTCGGCGACGCGCTCGGTCAATGCTGCGGCGGCAACGTCACGCTCGCTTTTGCCAGGGTGGAGAAAATCGAAGGGGACGAAGAGGGATTCGACGTGGTTCTTTTCGGGGCGGGGCACGTCGGCAAGGAGCTCGCGCGGATCCTCGAGCGCCTGCCCTGCCGCCTGACCTGGGTCGACCAGCGTCCCGAGCAGTTTCCCGCCGAGACCGGCGCGAGCGTAGTGATCGAGGACGAGCCGGTCTTCGCCGTGGACGACGCCCCGCCCGGCGCCTTCTACCTCGTCATGACGCACAGCCACGCGCTCGATTTCGAGATCGTCGAGCGCGCGTTGAAGCGCACGGATGCGCGCTTCGTCGGGATGATCGGCTCCGAAACCAAGGCGGCGAAGCTTCGTTCGCGTCTCGCCGCCCGCGGCGTGGATGCTTCGAGGCTGGTGTCGCCGATCGGCCTCTTCAAGGGGGGCAAGCACCCCGTTGAAGTGGCCGTATCGGCGGTGGCGCAGCTGCTCACGGAGCGTCACGCCATTACAGCGGCGGCGCGATGAAGTGCACGTCGTTCGCCCAGGGCGACTCGACCTTCTCTTCGGCCGCAGGCTCGACGTCGGAGACGATGGTGCCCGAAGCGGCGACCTGCGAGCGCATCTGGCTGCTCTTCTCGGGGACGTTCGGCAGCGCGCGATCCACCGCGAGCTGATCGTACGGCGCGGAGCCGCCGAAGGGATACACGGTGGGCGCGCGAGCGCTCTCGGGGATGTTCGGCAGGGCACGGTCGAGGTCGAGCTGCTCGAAAGGCTTGCCGTTGTCGGCGAGTGCAGCGGTGGCGAGCGCAGCGAAAGACAGCGTGGCGATGAGGCGTTTCATAAGCGGGTGCCTTCCCTTAGGTTGAGTGCGCTCGAAAGAGGATTCCTCCGATACGCGAGGCGCAGTGTCTGCGCTTCTCGAGCGTCCGGGAATCAACCTCTCGTACGAATTCTGGCAACCGCTCGTGCTAATCCTTCTGTCTTATCTCGTCGTCCGACGCTATTTCATCCGCTCCTTGATCTTCGCGAGCGCCGCGCGCGCGCACTCCTCGTCGAGATTCCCGCCAGGGGCACCGCTCACGCCCAGGCCGCCGATGGTCTGGCCACCCGCGGTGATCGCGACCGCGCCCTGCGCGTAGGTTACGTTCGGAAGCGGCGTTGCCGGCACCGTGGTCGGCGCGGCCTTCGCCATGCGATCGGCGATCTGCTTGGTCGTCTCCTCCTTGCGCGCGAGCCCGAGCGAAGCGATCGTGTAGGCCTTGTAGTAGGCGTTGTCCATCGAGTGGATCGGCGCGCCGTCGCCGCGCAGCAGGGCCTGGCGCACGCCGTCGAGATCCACCACCACGGCGACCACCTTGTAGCCGTTCTTCGCGCAGCTCGCCACCGATTCGCCGACGAGCTCGTTCGCGAGCGCCGCGGAGAGTTTCTGCGTCGTGATCAAGCCTTGTGCATTGGCTGCCATCGGGGCTGCGACGAAAGCGAACGCAATTGCAGATGCCTTAAGTGCCGAAACGCCTGACATGGATTCCTCCGTTGGATAGGGCCGGCTGGGGCCGCGGGAACGATAGAGGAAAACCGCCGTTGGCGGAAGTAGCTACGCGCGCGGCGCGCGCAGGTGCCAGTCCGTGGCGCGCTGGAAAGCGTGGCCGGCGCGCAAGGCAGCGGCTTCGTCGAAGGGCTTGGCGATGAGCTGCATGCCGATGGGCATGCGCTCGCCCGTGAAGCCGGCGTTGGCGCACACGGTCGGCAGGCCAAGATAGCTGCCGGGGCGGGTGAGACGCGTGATGCGCGCGAGCACCTCGGCGGTGTGCTCGCTCCAGCCGAGGTCGGTTTCGGCGACCGTGGGCGTCAGGATCGACAGCACCGGGCCGTGCAGCACGTCCGCCTTCGAGAACACCTGGCTGCAGAACTCGGCGAGCGCAGCACCGCGCATGCGCAGCGCGTCGATGTAGGCGCTCGCCGGGATGGCGAGGCCCTGAAGAAGGCGCCCGCGCACCTGGTCGGAATAGTCCTGCGCCCGGGTGCGCAGCCATTGCCCGTGAAATGCCGCGGCCTCGGCCGCACTGATCAGGCCGCTCGCCGCGCTGTAGGGCGCGAGGTCGGGCAAATCGACGTCGACGACGGTTGCGCCGAGGTTGCGGAAGACTTCGAGCGAGGCCTCCATCGCTGCAGCGATCTCCGGGTCGCAGTCGTCGTAGAAGCGCTGACGTGGGCGCCCGATCCGGAGCCCTTTGACGGGTTCATCTAATTGAACCATCCAGTCTGGAACGGCTCGTGCATCGCAGGTCGGATCCTTGGGATCGGAGCCCGCGATCACCTGGGCGATCAGCGCCGCATCCTCGACGGTGCGGGTGAGCGGCCCCACGGTGTCGAGGGAGAAGGAGAGCGGCATGGCGCCGGCGCGCGACACCCGAGCGTACGTGGGCTTGATGGCGGAAGTACCGCAGAACGCGGCCGGAAGGCGGATGGAGCCGCCGGTGTCGGAGCCCAGGCCCGCGAAGTTGGCGCGCGCGGCGACCGACGCGCCGGCTCCCGAGGAGGAGCCGCCGGGGATGCGCTCGACGTTCCAGGGATTGCGGCAATGGCCGTAGTGCCAGTTGTGGCCCGTGGGGCCGAGCGCGAACTCGGTCATGTTGAGAACGCCGAACTGGATCGCGCCGGCGGCATCGAGCCGCTCGAGCGCAGTTGCGGTCGTGCTTGCCGGCCGCTCGCGCAGGATCTTCGAGCCGCACGAAGAGACCACGCCTCGGCGGTAGTACATGTCCTTGTGCGCCATCGGCACGCCGTGCAGCGCCCCGCGCGCGGGTTGCCGGTCGGCGAGGCGCGCCGCCTCGAGGGCCGGTGCCTCGTCGATGCGCAGGAAA